>Ga0187863_10002129_pt1 | contig 15270 bp, 12 predicted proteins | sample June2016WEW_11_1_FD_132975 | JGI IMG/M metagenome (GOLD analysis project Ga0187863, IMG submission 132975) | Peatland microbial communities from SPRUCE experiment site at the Marcell Experimental Forest, Minnesota, USA - June2016WEW_11_10 | ecosystem: Environmental > Terrestrial > Soil >... | reverse complement strand
GACGACCGTGCAGCGGTTCAAGGTGTGAAGGTGCGAGGAAGGGATGTCCCGGATGCCGATGACACAGAGCGGGCAGACCACGCGGAGGGGGCCCGTGACTGTGGTGAGGCTGTACGCCGGCCAGATTTTATAGCTGAAGGATGAGGAATGATCATGAGCAAATTTGCAGACATAAAAATCGGTAAGAAGCTGGTAGTTTCATCCGGCGTGAGCGTTTTCCTACTGGCCTGCGTTGCAGGATTAGCTCTGTGGGCGTTGAATCACGCGACTCGGTCGGCCGCCAAGGCCGAGCACTACGCCCACAAACTGGACCTGTCGGTGAAACTGGATGCCACTCTTTCGGAACTGGCGCTGCGCATGAGCAACCTGGTGACGTCCCGACACGTCCGCGAGGAGGCGGAGGAAGTGCTCGCGCTGCGGAAGGATTATGCGGCCGACTTTAAGTATCTAAAAGACGGCGCGACCACCGATGAGGACCGGAGCCTGTTGCGCAAGATCGAAGAAGTAATTGCGCCCTGGCGCGATTTGAACAACCAGATCATGGAGGCCGCGCAGGCCGGCAAACGCGTGGACGCAGCCAAGGTCCGGGAGGAATCGCTGGCCCGGTTTAGCGGTCTAAAGGCTGCCGTCGCCGACTATCTGGTGTATCGCCATAAACGCATGGAAACGATCCAACTGGAGGAGCAGGCCAATGTATCGAGTGTGAGGTTGTGGCTGATCGTGTTTGCGGTGTTTGCCGCGGTGACCGCGCTCTTGCTCAGCTGGCTGATCGCGGGCAGCATTACCAAGCCGCTGGCGCTTGCAGTGAACCACTTGGACAACATCGCGACGGGGGACATTTCCTGCGACGTGCCGGGCGAGTATCTGGCTCGCGAGGACGAAATCGGCATGCTCGGAAAATCCATGCAGACGATGTCGGTCAGTCTGCGCGATGTCATCAAGGGTATGAGCGGAGGGATCCAGGTACTGTCTTCCTCGTCGGCGGAATTATCGGCCAATTCCGGCCAGATGTCGGACGGCTCGCATCAGGCGTCCGGCAAAGCTCACGCGGTAGCGGCAGCCGCCGAGCAGATGACCGCGAATGTGGTGTCGGTAGCAGCGGGGATGGAGCAGACGACTACTAATTTAAGCAGCGTTGCCTCAGCCACTGAGCAAATGACTGCGACCATCGGTGAGATCGCCGGCAATTCCGAGAAAGCGCGGCGCATTACTGAAGACGCGACGCGCCAAGCCGCGCGTATCAGCGAACAGATGAACCAGTTGGGAGCGGCGGCGCAGCAGATCGGCAAGGTCACTGAAACGATAACCGAGATCTCGTCACAGACGAATCTGCTGGCGCTGAACGCGACTATCGAGGCGGCCCGGGCCGGGTCGGCCGGAAAAGGCTTTGCCGTGGTGGCCAATGAGATCAAGGAGCTGGCTCAGCAGACCGCGCGCGCCACTGAGGACATCAAGGGCCGCATCGCTGGAGTGCAATCGTCGACGGCCGGCGGAATCGCTGAGATCGACAAGATCTCGCAGATCATTCACGAGGTCACTGATATCGTGTCCTCGATCGCGGCGGCTATCGAGGAGCAGTCCACGGTGACTAAAGATATTGCGCGGAATATCGCGGAAGCATCCACCGGAGTGCGGGACGCCAACCAGCGAGTGGCTGAGGCCTCGCAGGCGACGGCCGAGATTGCGCGCGAAATCGCGGGCGTGGACCAGGCGGCGGGGCAGATGGCGGACGGCAGCGGGCAGGTGCAGTCCAGCGCCACCGAATTGTCGAAGGTTGCCGAGCAGCTGCAAGTTACCGTGCAACGGTTCAGGGTTTGAGGAAGAAAGACAATGCAACGACTCGCGGACATGAAACTCAGCAGAAAGCTAATGCTGGTTTTTGGCGGCGCTATGCTTCTGATTGGCTCGATGGCAGCGTTCGGAATCTGGTCACTGCAGGCAGTGGAGACTGCCGTGAACCAATCGCAGTTCGAAACGGAAAACCTGCTATTGGCAAATAAGTTTTCGAACGAAACCGGCCGCGTACTAATGCTGGTGGGAACATCGGTGCTGCGGGGAGGTTCGAGCCCCGAAGACCGGTCCGAACTCGGAAAACTCCGCGAGTCTTATCGCACGGTGCTCGACAAGCTTCGGGGTCGAATCAGTGCCGCCGAAGGGCGCAGTCTCATGGATCAATGGGAGCAGCAGTCCGCTGGCACCAAATCGGCGAACCTTCGCGTTACGGAGCTAAACAAAGCTCACAAAACCGCCGAAGCAGGCAAGGCGTTTCTGAACGGCAGCATGGCGGCTTATGACGCTCGGGACGCGACCATTCAGCAGTTTCTGCACTGGCAGGAACGCCGGTTGGCTGAGAGCACGGAGCAAAGAGCCACACTGATCTCGCGTTCCACCAGCATTCTGATGACCGTTGCGGTGCTCGTGATGGTGGGATGCGCGCTGGCGGGAATGCTGCTCACGCGTGGCATATCCAGGCCTCTTACCGCGGCGGTTTCGCGCTTGGACGACGTCGCCCGGGGAGACGTCTCGCAGGACATTGCGAGCGACGAACTGGAACGCGGGGACGAAATGGGTGCGCTCGCGAAATCCATGCAGACCATGTCCCGTAATCTGCGAGGAATGATCGGGGATATCAACGACGGGATACGGGTTCTCTCCTCTTCGTCGGCGGAACTGTCGGCCAATTCGTCCCAGATGCAGGCGGGATCCCATGAGGCTTCCGGCAAAGCCCACGCGGTGGCTGCAGCGGCCGAACAGATGACCGCCAACGTAGTTTCGGTGGCAGCGGGCATGGAACAGACCACTACCAATTTAAGCAGCGTGGCCTCGGCCACCGAGCAGATGACTGCGACCATCGGCGAGATTGCCGGAAATTCCGAGAAGGCCCGGCGCATCACCGAAGACGCTACGCGGCAAGCCGCGCGCATCAGCGAACAGATGAACCAGTTGGGAGCGGCCGCGCAGCAGATCGGCAAGGTTACCGAGACCATCACCGAGATTTCTTCGCAGACCAATCTATTGGCGCTGAACGCGACTATTGAAGCGGCGCGGGCCGGATCGGCAGGCAAGGGATTTGCGGTAGTGGCCAATGAGATTAAGGAACTGGCGCAGCAGACTGCGCGGGCGACCGAAGACATCAAGGGCCGGATCGCGGGGGTGCAATCGTCGACCGCGGGCGGAATCGCTGAGATCGATAAGATTTCGTCCATCATTCACGAGGTGACTGATATCGTGTCTTCGATCGCGGCGGCGATTGAGGAGCAATCCACGGTGACTGAGGATATTGCGCGGAATATCGCGGAAGCGTCCACGGGAGTGCGGGACGCGAACAAACGCGTGGCCGAAACCTCGCAAGCTACCTCGGAGATTGCGCGCGAAATCGCCGGCGTGGACCAGGCGGCTGGTCACATGGCGGACGGCAGCGGGCAGGTGCAGTCCAGCGCCACTGAATTATCCAGGGTGGCCGAACAACTGCAAGTTACCGTCCAACGGTTCAGGGTGTGAGGTTAGAAAACTATGGCTGAGACATTGACGACACAGGCCGGGCAGACCGTGCTGCTGGCAACTTTTTTCGTGCGCGAGGCGCTGTGTGCGCTGGACGCGGCCGGGGTCCAGGAGGTGATCCGGCTGGGTCCGGTGACGCCGGTGAATTATGCACCCGAGGAGGTGCTCGGAATCGTCAACCTGCGTGGCAAGATTGTCACGATCGTGGATCTCGGGCTGCGCTTGGGATTTTCGAAGGCTGTCGCGGGACCAGACAGCCGCATCTTCATCATCGAAGATGGCGATGAATTCATCGGGCTGCTGGTAGACCGGGTGGACGAGGTGGTGGAGGTGGAGCGCGGTAGCTGGCAGCCGCCGCCGCCCAATGTGAATTGGGGGCAGGCGCATTTTTTCCAGGGAGTGTGCCGCAATCGCGGCCGTGTGATTACGCTGCTGGACGCCGGCCAGATTTTAAAGCTGAAGGATGAGGAATGAACATGAGCAGATTAGCGGATATCCGGATTGGAAAGAAGATGGCGCTGGTCATGGCCAGTGGAATCGTGGCCGTCGTTTGCGTCGGAGCACTCAGTCTCTGGGCCATCAGTGCGATTCGCAGCTCGGTCGGCCAAGAACAGACTGAGGGCGACCAGATGATGAACGCGCAGCGGCTGGGGAGCGATCTGGGAACAGTAAACGCAGTCGTGGGCCACATGACCTTGAGTGGGCATTGCGAGACCTGCCATGGAGTTGCCGAAGGGGGGGACAGAAGTGAGGAGATCCGCACTGCGAAGGAGTGCCGGTCGCTACTCAGCGACATGCAAGCCAATGAGAAAACCGCCGACGGGAAGAAGCTGTTGAGCCCACTGGCAACGGCGGGTACGGCATGGCTGGACGTGAACCTTCGGGTGTTGGACCTGGGTCTCGCCGGCAAACATGCGGCGGCAGGCGCGCTTTATCGGGACGAAAGCATTCCGAGTGTTGGTCCGGTGCAGCAGGCCCTCACCGGATACGTGAATTGGCAGCAACAACGCGTGGTCCAAAAAAGGGCCGGCGCAGACAAAATCATGCGCCAGCTACCCATTCCGATCGCGGTGCTTTCGCTGATCGCGTTGGCGCTCTCCGCCCTGCTCGGGATGGTGGTCACTCGCAACATCGCGGGGCCGCTAGAGAAGGCGGTTACGTTCCTGGAAAAGGTGGCTGGCGGAGACGTGACCGAGGATGTGAGGACCGAAAATCTGGCGCGCAAGGACGAGATCGGAATGCTTGGCCAGGCTGTGCAAAGCATGTCCGTGAGCCTGCGCGATGTGATCCGGAACATGACCGATGGGATTGGTATTCTTTCTTCCTCCTCGGCGGCATTGTCCGCCAATTCCGGCCAGATGTCGCAGGGATCACACGAGGCCTCCGGCAAAGCCCATGCGGTAGCGGCCGCCGCCGAGCAGATGACCGCCAACGTTGTGTCGGTGGCGGCTGGGATGGAAGAGACCTCCACCAACCTGGGCAGTGTCGCTTCCGCCACCGAGCAGATGACCTCGACTATCGGTGAGATCGCGGGGAATTCCGAGAAAGCCCGGCGCATCACCGAAGACGCAACCAAGCAGGCTGCCCGCATCAGCGAACAGATGAACCAGTTGGGCGCGGCGGCGCAACAGATCGGCAAGGTTACGGAGACCATCACCGAGATTTCGTCACAGACCAACTTGCTGGCGCTGAACGCGACCATCGAAGCGGCGCGCGCCGGGTCGGCAGGTAAAGGCTTTGCTGTAGTGGCCAACGAGATTAAGGAGCTGGCCCAACAGACCGCGCGTGCCACCGAAGACATCAAAGGACGGATTGCGGGCGTGCAGTCATCGACGGCTGGTGGGATCGCCGAGATCGATAAGATCTCGCAGATTATTCACGAGGTTACCGATATTGTAGCTTCGATCGCGGCGGCGATTGAGGAGCAGTCCACGGTGACCAAGGATATTGCGCGTAATATCGCGGAGGCGTCCACGGGGGTGCGGGACGCGAATAAGAGAGTGTCGGAAGCCTCGCAGGCGACGGCTGAGATCGCGCGCGAAATCGTCGTGGTGGACCAGGCGGCTGGGCAGATGGCGGAGGGCAGCGAGCAAGTGCGGTCGAGTGCCACGGAACTATCGAAAGTGGCTGAACAGCTGCAGACGGTGGTGGCGCGGTTCCGGGTGGCCCGGGTGGACACAACATGTTGAGGAGCACGCGCGATTCCATCAGGCGGCATCCAAGGTGGCTCAACTGGCGATGGTGGCTCGGCTGGCGATTTCAGGCAAGCGGGAGGCGGCGGAAAACGCGATGAACGCGGGGAGCGAGTACGTTCGAGTTTCGTCGGCATTAACGGCTGCTCTCAACATTTGGAGCGCGGCTGTTTGAGACCGGCTGCAAAGGAAGCATGCCGATATTGACCCTGCCGCTCGAAAATGACCCGCGGAGAGCGATGCTACTGGCCGCGAGGACGAAGCCATGAGCACGCGCGTTCTGGTGGTGGACGATACCGTGGTGTTCCGGCGCATTGTCTCGGATGCCTTGACCGGAGTCGCGGGGGTAGAGGTTGTGGGTACCGCCTCTAACGGCAGGCTGGCGATGTCGCGCATGGCGGCGCTCGAGCCCGATCTAGTGACGCTGGATATCGAGATGCCGGAAATGAACGGGATTGAAGTGCTGGAGGCGATGTCCCGCGCTGGTATGAACGCCGGTGTTATCATGCTCAGTTCTCTGACCGTGCGCGGCGGCGAAATGACGGTGCGGGCGTTGGAGCTGGGGGCTTTCGATTTCATCACCAAACCCGAGGGCGGCAATACGGAAGCAAACCTGGGCTATCTGCGCGGCCGGCTTCTGCCGATGATCCAAGCCTTCGAACGGCGCCGCGAAATTCGCACAATTCTGAGCGGAGGCGCAGCGCCGCCGGCGACGGAAGCAGTCCGGCCGTCAGTCGCGGCGCCGCCTGCCATACTGAGTCGGCCGGCACGGAGGCTGCGGCGTACAGGACCGCCGCTTGTGCTGATCGGGGTTTCAACAGGGGGCCCCGGTGCGTTGGCCAAGTTGGTGCCGGCGCTGCCTGTAGATCTGGACGCGCCGGTTTTCATTGTCCAGCATATGCCGCCGATGTTCACCGGACCGCTGGCGCAGAGCCTGGACAAGAAGAGCGCCCTCCGAGTTAAAGAAGCGCAGGATGGCGAGGCTGCCGAGAAGAACTGCGTCTACGTTGCTCCCGGCGGCCGGCAAATGAAATTGGCCGCGGGCCCGAAGGGGGAGATCCGGCTATGCATTACCGATGATCCTCCCGAGAACGGCTGCCGGCCTGCCGTGGATTATTTATTTCGCTCGGCCGCGTTGCATTTTCCGGGCCGATCCGTGGCTGCGATTCTCACCGGAATGGGCAACGATGGCACCGATGGCCTGCGAATGCTCAAGCGGAGCGGCTGCTTCTCGATCGCGCAGGACGAATCCAGTTGCGTGGTGTTCGGAATGCCGAAGGAAGCGATTCAGGCCGGAGTGGTGGATACCGTGGCGCCGCTCGATATGATTGGCGCCGCCATAGTCAAATCCGTGCGGGAGGTCCGGGCATGATCCGTTTGCAGCCCGACGAACAGAAGAATCTGGCCCAGTATGTTTACTCGCTGTGTGCCATCACACTGGATGAGTCCAAAGGCTATCTCATTGAAAGCCGTCTGGCTAGCCTGGTAGAAGACTCCCGTTGCGCGAGCTACGGCGAACTACTGGTGAAAGCGAAGTCTGATTACAGCCGGGCCCTGGAACGGAAGATTGTTGACGCCATCACGACGAATGAGACCTCGTTTTTTCGGGACTCCTCACCCTTTGATCTGTTGACCCACAAAATCGTTCCGGAATTGATCGACCGCCGATCGCGGACCGGCGCCTCCCGCATCCGGATCTGGAGCGCGGCTTGTTCCACCGGCCAGGAACTTTACAGCATTGCGATCCTCCTCAAAGAGCTGCTGGGAGACCCGGACCGCTATGGCATTCGGCTGATGGGTACGGATATCTCCAATGACGCCGTGGCCAGGGCCAGCCGCGGGCTGTTCAGTCCGGTTGAGATTTCGCGCGGGCTGACGGAAGCCCAGCGAACCAAGTACTTTGCTCCGGTTGGCGGCGGGTGGCAGATCCGGGACGAGATCCGGGCCATGGCTTCTTTCAAGAAGCTAAACCTGATGACGGACTTCTCTGAGCTAGGACGATTCGACGTGATCTTTTGCCGTAATGTAGCGATCTATTTCACCGAACGGGACCGGATCGCGATGTTCGGACGGATGGAGAGGGCGCTCGAGCCTGAGGGCCGCCTGGTGATCGGCGCCATGGAATCGTTGAACGGAATCTGCCCGCAGTTTGAGTCTAAGCGCCACATGCGCGCGGTGTTCTACCAGGTGAAAGGCCGGAATTGAGTGGAAAACCGCGATTAGGCGCCGATAAATAAAGTATGGCTATAACAACGGCTCCTTTTGTTACTTGGGACCAATCCTGGATGGTTGGGGTTGAAGTGGTGGACGCTCAACACAAAAACCTGGTCTCGCTCCTGAACCAGTTGCATGAAGCGATGAGCCATGGGCATGGCAAAGATGTGCTGGAAGGCATCCTGGCCAACCTGGTCCGCTATACTCAGGCGCATTTTGCCACCGAAGAGAAGCTAATGCAGGAAAACGGCTACCCAGACCTGGTTACTCATCAGCGTGAGCATGCAGAACTGACAAAAAAAGTCCTGGATTTCCAGAAAGAGTTCGCGGCTGGGCGCGTCTTCATTGGCGGTGAAGTGATGAAGTTCCTCGGTGACTGGCTAAGGGGACACATCCGGGGGACGGACAAGAAGTACGTCCCGTTTCTACACGCCAACGGCGTGCGGTAAGAAAGCCGGGCATGCGCCCGCTCAGCCGGGTATGCGCCAGCTCGGAATGTTCGCGGTTCTGCCGATGGTCCCCGTCTTGTGGCATGATCAACCAACCACAATGATGAGAAATACGACCAGTAAAGCCGCTCTGATTGGCACCGCAATTTTTGTGTCCAGCGCATGGCTCGCGAGCCTGGCAAATGCTGGCCTGGCAAGTACTGCCGAATCGCCCATTCTCGAACCTGCATCGGGTGCTTGGCTCGGACTGTACTACGGAGCGGGAAGCGTGGACCAGACGAGTGCGAAGTTGGGGCGGCCCCTCCGCATTCATCTCACTTATTATTCATGGGCGGACGACTGGACCGGCAATACCACCCAGGCAGACCTGGCCGCCGGCCGCATTCCTCTGGTTAATTGGGAGCCCTCCAAGATCGACTTTGCCAAGATTCGCGACGGTAGCCTGGATGCAACCATCCTGGCGCGCGCCAATGGCGCCAAGGCGCTCGGAAAGAAGTTCTTTCTCGACTTCGCCGCCGAAATGAACGGCGACGAGGCCTGGAGCGGCAACAATGCGCAACTGTACGTCACCGTTTATCGACACATTCACGACATCTTCGTTGCCGCCGGTGCCACCAACGTGGTCTGGGCTTGGTGCCCGAATGTCACCGATACCTATGGAGGCAATCGGACCACAATGGATTATTACCCGGGGGATGCATACGTCGATTGGACTGGGGTGGATGGGTACAACTGGGGCACAAAGAACGGAGGCTGGCAGAGCTTCGAGCAGGTGTTCCAAAACATCTATGTGCTGCTTGCGGCGAAGAAAAAGCCCATCCTGATTGGAGAAACGGCGTCCTCTCAAGCCGGTGGTGACAAGGCGAAGTGGATTGACGAGATCATTCCAACGTTACGCAGGAGCTTTCCGCTCATTAAGGGTGTCGTCTGGTTCGATATCAATAAGGAAGCCGATTGGCGCATCAGCTCGTCTCCCGAATCGGAAGCGGCGTTCATCCGCATCACGAAAGATCCTTATTTCAATCCCTGAGCAAATTCGCCGGGCGGCTAACCATGCGTCAAAACGTGTGGCGATTTGAGTAGACTTGGTTGACGGCATCCACAATGAAACGGCGTTCCTTCCTGCGGCAAAGCGCCGCCTCTTTATTGGCTGCATCCTGCTGGCCCGCTCCTGGCAAATCTAACCGCGCCGAGCGCGAGTGGCGCCAGTATGGCGGCGATCCTGGAGCGATGCGGTATTCGCCGCTTGATCAGATCAATGCTTTGAATGTCGGCAAGCTGCAGGTCGCCTGGGTTTATCACACGGCGGATTCCAAAAAGCGTCCTCGGACGACCATCGAATGCACGCCTCTCGTTGTCGATGGCGTCATGTATCTCACCACGGCTCTGCTCAAAGTGTGCGCATTGAATGCAGCCACTGGAGCGCTGCTTTGGCGATTTGATCCTTTCGAATCCGTGTTTGGAGCTGCCGGAGCCAAAGCCACGGTGGAAGGCGCCGCTTCGCCTCGTGGTGTTAATCGAGGCGTTGCCTATTGGCAGCAGGGCGAAGACCAGCGAATTCTGGTCACCGCGCTTTCGAGCTTGATCGCGCTGGATGCGAAGACCGGAAAACCGGTTCCTTCCTTTGGCAAGAACGGCGTGGTAGATCTCACCAAGGGCTTGGGCCGAGACATCTCAGGACTGGTCTATGATGTCACGTGTCCGGGAGCAATCTACAAAGATCTGATCATCCTAGGATCGGAGGTCGGCGAAGGGCCAGATCCGGCCGCTCCAGGGCATGTACGCGCCTTCGATGTCCACACCGGCGAACAAGTCTGGATCTTTCACACCATGCCGCAGGCTGGCGAATTCGGCCGCGACACCTGGCCGGCAGACACTCCGAAGACGGTGGGAGGGGCAAACGATTGGGGCGGGCTTAGCGTCGACGAAAAACGCGGGTGGGTGTTTCTCGCCACGGGCTCCGCGACTTTCGATTTCTGGGGTGGCCAACGGCTTGGAGCCGATCTGTTCGCGAACTGCGTGATCGCCCTCGATGCCGCAACAGGAAAACGCATCTGGCACTATCAAGTGGTCCATCACGATCTATGGGATCGTGACCTGCCGTGCCCGCCGGCGCTGGTCACACTTACCCTCGATGGCAGGAAAGTGGATGCCGTTGCGCAGAACACCAAATTTGGACAGCTCTTCGTCTTGGACCGCGAAACAGGAAAGCCGCTGTTCCCGGTTGAAGAGCGGCCCGTTCCCGCGTCCGACTTCCCTGGAGAAAAGGCTTGGCCAACTCAACCCAACGTCCTGAAGCCACCTCCCTACACGCGCCAGATCTTCACCGAAGCCGATGTCACCAACATCTCTCCAGAAGCCCATGCCTATGCTTTGGAGGTTTTCAAGAAGCTCCGTACCGGCAATCAGTGGCTTCCTGGGAGCGCGCAAGGCACGCTAGTATTTCCCGGCTATGACGGTGCAACAGATTGGGGAGGTGGTTCATTCGATCCAGCGACGGGAATCTATTACGTCAACTCTCACGATGAGCCGTGGATCATGAAGCTCAAGCCAGCTCCCGAAGGCGCCGGTTACCCTTATACGCTGGCCACGGGGTATCAGCGCTTCGTAGACCATGAAGGCTACGCGGCGATCAAACCGCCATGGGGCCAACTGACCGCCATTGATTTGAATCGCGGGGAAATCGTTTGGCAGGTATTGCTGGGTGAACACAAAGAATTGACGGCGCGCGGTATTCCTCAGACTGGAACACAGAATATGGGCGGATCGGTGGTCACGGCCGGAGGCCTTGTCTTTATTGGCGCGACGCAGGACGAGAAATTTCGGGCTTTTGATAAGAAGACCGGCAAAGTTCTCTGGGAGGCTGACCTACCGGCCGGCGGATATGCCAGCCCCTGCACTTACGAAGTGAATGACAAGCAGTATGTCGTGATTGCCGCGGGCGGCGGAGGAAAGCCCCGCACCAAGGCAGGCGATGCGTTTGTTGCGTTCGCACTGCCGTAGGTGAAAAAAGGGACGCCGTCGTATGAAAAAGGCGCTGTGGCTAGTGGGATTAGGAGCGTCCCTTTTTGCGCAGGCCATCCAATCAGGGGGACCGCAGCCGATTCCGTTCAGTCACAAGACGCACTCCAAATATATGCGGCAATGCGTTTTCTGCCATCAGGTCCAGGCCTCCGACGGCAGCATGAGCCTTCCTTCTGAGGCCAGATGCATGCAATGCCATTCAGCTATTGCGGTGAAAAGTCCGGCAATACAAACGTTAGCCCAGTATCTCCAGGACAAGAAATCTATCCCATGGGTTCCAATCTATGAGCTGCCGGATTACGTTTACTTCTCCCACCAAAAACACGCCGCAAAGTCCAAGATGGGCTGTGAGAGCTGCCACGGGCCGGTTGCCGAGCGTGACGTGATAACGATAGAAAGGCCGATCTCGATGGTAGCTTGCGTGGAGTGTCACCGGTCCAGCGGCGCGCCATTGAAATGCAACACGTGTCATAGCGCCAATCCATAAGCTCGCGACGCTCACGTAGTGGATTTGCCAATACTCTCGACCGCCCGCGCAACGTCATCCCGGAACTGGGGATCAGTTGAACGCAGAGCATTCGATTCGACGCTGAGAAGCATCGCACGAATCGAGCTCGCGAGCAGAAGAGTGGCAGTGCCCAAATCGGGAGCTATCGATGCCGGCGTCGTTCCAACCGCATCGGCGCAGAGTTTCAGACCCGATGCCGCCGCTCGCGCCGCCGCTAGTGGAATCTCGATCGCTCTACCTAACGCGGCTGCTTCTTGTGGCGTTCGGCGACTGGCCATATACTCGGCGAACGCTGTGATATCTTCCTCGGCGTAATGTTCCAGTTTCTTCGATTCTGCACGGGCCGAGGCCACTAATTCTTCGATCTTCGTGGCGTCTCCTTGGAAGTCCCTACGCTGTCGGCTGATCTCAAGCACTTTGATGAGGAGATTCAACGCAAGGCTCGCCGATACTGCCGCCACAGAAACGCCGGCGGGAACGGGATCGCGGCTGGCGAGTTTATCACGAAATTCCGCTAGCGTCGACTTCCAAATCGATTCCGCCATAGCGGGCCTAGGACAATCCCACCACGCGCCCAGTCTCGGGATCTAGGTCGACATCGTAGTAGCCGGGCCGCGTCGGCAATCCAGGCATGGTGCTCATTGCGCCGAGCAAGGGATACAGAAAGCCCGCGCCCACGCTGGCACGAATGTCTCGGACGGGCACGATGAATCCGGTGGGGACGCCTTTCAAGTTCGGATCGTGGCTCAAGCTCAAGTGAGTTTTCGCCATGCACATGGGAAGCTTGTCGAAACCGTTGCGAGTGTACAACTCGATCTTTTTTTCCGCTTCCGCAGAATATTCGACGCCCGCGCCGCCGTACATCTCGCGCACGATGGTTTCTATTTTTTCCTTGATGCTCGCATCCAGCGGATAGAGAAACCGAAAATGGGTGGGCTTCCGGCATGCGGCGATGACTGCCTGGCCTAGCTCCACTGCGCCCGCACCTCCCTCGGCCCAATGATTCGACATCACTGCATCTTCTGCGCCCGCTTCAACGGCTACGCGGCGCACCAGCGCGATTTCCGCATCCGTGTCATCCGAAAAACGATTCACCGCAACCACCACCGGAATCCCAAAGGCACGGGCATTCTGAATCATCTTCACCAGGTTGGGCAGGCCTTTTTCGAGCAATTCAAGATTCTCTTGGGTGTAAGCGGGATCGAGCGGCTGCCCCGCCACCACTTTCGGCCCGCCGCCGTGCATCTTCAACGCCCGAATGGTCGCTACCAACGCCACGCAGTTGGGAACCAGGCCGCTGTAGCGGCATTTAATGTTGAAGAATTTCTCCATGCCAATGTCGGCGCCAAAGCCGGCTTCCGTGAGCACGTAACCATCAATGCCCACCAGCTTGAGCGCGATCTGATCCGCGACAATGGAGGAATTTCCGTGAGCGATATTGGCAAACGGGCCAGCATGCACGAACGCGGGCGTGCCTTCCAGAGTCTGCATCAGGTTGGGCATGATGGCATCCTTCATCAGAACCGCCAGCGCTCCGCCCACGCCCAGATCGTCGGCGGTGATGGGCACACCCGCGTGATTGGTGCCGATTACCATGCGGCCCAGCCGGTCCCGCATATCGGCGAGATCCGTAGTGAGAGCCAGCACAGCCATAATTTCGCTCGCCACTGTAATGTCGAATCCGGTGACGCGCGTCCGGCCTTTTTCTTCCGGGCCTTGCCCGATGGTGACCTGGCGCAGCATGCGGTCACAGGTGTCCACGACTCTCCGCCATGTGATGCTGTCCGGATCGATATCCAGCCGCGCGAAGCGGCTGCGCTCTTCGGTGGTGAGCTGGTTGGGATCGGTCTTCGAGATTCCCAGATTGCGCAGACGCCGCAGCATCACCGGAGAGAATCGCCGGCCGCCGTCTTTCGATGCCGGGCAGAGCCGGTTGAAGAGCGCCTCATCGGTCTGACTCTGTTCGTGGAAAATGCGCGTGTCGATGGCCGCAGCCAGCAGGTTGTTTGCGGCGGTGATGGCGTGGATATCGCCGGTGAGGTGGAGATTGAAATCCTCCATCGGAATGATTTGGCTGTAGCCACCACCGGCCGCTCCGCCTTTAATACCGAACGTCGGACCCTGGCTGGGCTGGCGAATGCAGGTAAACACCTTCTTGCCGAGATGCGCTCCGAGCGCCTGGCTGAGCCCCACCGTGGTGGTGCTTTTGCCCTCGCCCAGCGGCGTGGGCGTGATGGCGGTCACGACAATGTAGTTGCCGTTCGGCGCGTCCTTCAGCCGATTAGCGATGGACAGATGCACCTTCGCCTTGGATCGGCCGTATAGTTCGAGCTCATCGGGAAGGATGCCCGCCCGCGTGGCGATTTCGTCGATCGGAATCGGCGTCGAAGCCTGCGCGATTTCGAGATCGGAAGGCAAAAACCAAGTTATCATAGGCTCGCTGCGCTTACGCTTGCTCGCGTTCTTCGGTTATTCGGTTCCTCAGTTCCCTGCAGCGAGGGCCGTTATACGCTAACTACGGGACAGGGGGCGTCACGAACGATTGCGTAGGCGTTGCTGCGCAGCCGGCCCAGCGGTTTTTGGATGACGCCTCTCCCGATCACCACCAGGTCCGCCAGTTGTCGGATAGCCAGCTCTCGCACTACATGGCCCGTGCGGCCAGCCTCCACTGTGACGTTCAGGCTGGTCCCCGCCTGTTCCTGCAGCTTCGCGATCCGTTCCCGGGCGACGTTGAAAACGAAATCGCGTAGCGGGTCCTCCTGGCAATTGAACTGGCCCTCGTCAAAGCCCGGTACCGCGTGCACCAGCCGGAGGCAAGCACGCTGCTCGGAAGCAAACTGGGCTGCCCAATGGAGCAGGGGAATGTCCTTAGCCGGCTCGGCGCCGATTGCGCACAGGATCTGGCGCCATTCTTGTTCCGGCGGCACAACCATGTCAGCGGGATGCGTGGCGGTCCAGACTGGGCACTCGGCATCATGTAGGACCTTGGCTGTTACCGAGCCCATCAGCAAACCGCGGAAAGGCCCGTAGCCGTGCGTGGGCATCATGATTAAGCTGACCTGTTTCTGCCGCGCGACACGAGCGATGATCGCGGCTGGATCGCCGGATTGGATGCAGGGCTGCACGGAGACTTCGCCGAGTGTGTCAGCGCGGAAGGCAGCTAGCTCGTTGCGCCGTGCTTCCACCAGTTCAGGCATGTCTACCCAGGCGCCGAACGCCGCTTCTCCGCTGGCGCCGTACCAGGCCGGCGGAACTTCCACTACATGCAGCAGCGTGACGTCGGAATGAAAGCACGTGGCTAGCGCCTTCACGAAAGGCGCCGCCGCGCGGCATTGTTCCGAGAGATCGACGGGGAAGAGGATGCGCGGGAAGGAAATCATGG
>Ga0187863_10002124_pt1 | contig 15290 bp, 12 predicted proteins | sample June2016WEW_11_1_FD_132975 | JGI IMG/M metagenome (GOLD analysis project Ga0187863, IMG submission 132975) | Peatland microbial communities from SPRUCE experiment site at the Marcell Experimental Forest, Minnesota, USA - June2016WEW_11_10 | ecosystem: Environmental > Terrestrial > Soil >... | reverse complement strand
GTCCAAAATGGGTTGTAGAACCGACTCGCATTGTTCTCTTGGCCGCCAATTACTGAACTGTGAAATCAAAGCCCTGTCCATATACGCCGTGGGGGAAATCGGCGGACCCAACCGAGTACAGGATGTATTCACCCTTCTTCAATTCCTTGACCGGTAAAATCTTGAACCGCCGACTTCCAACTGGCTTTGCAGAAGTGCGGACGATTCGATCCGCTCGAATGCCCACCTTCTCGCCTACGGTTCCGCCGACGGATCCCATTTCGATTTCTCTCCGATCGCCTTTGTCGTCCATCTCGACAATGATGTAATTGTCGATATTGTCATTTGCAGGCAGTTCGATATTTATCTCGGGTTCCCGAGAGGCTATCAGCGAAGAGTGCTGCCCTTGCAGATATGCCTTGTTCTTGACCGACATAATTCCCAAAGACACCGTGTGCCCGAGTCGCCCGCCAACCTTCTGCTCACCAATCGTGCGGACCTCGACCGGGTTCCCATCAATCGTGACTCTGGGACTCGTCAACTGCGTTGACTGAATCATGGCCGCGACAACGGCATCAGATACTCCTGCTTTCTTGAGATTGGCGAGGTCATCATCTGAAAGGGCAAACTTTGTTGCACTCGCCTTTATTCTGGCAATAATCACATCATTCCCAAGGGCTTTGTGAGTCATTTCAATGATGCGGGCGTTGTCAACGTCACTTTCAAGGCTTGACTGCGAATAGGCCATCTGGCTTCCGAAAAACAAAAGCGAGCCGATGGTGCTGAGAGCCAGCGAGCGGCAAAATGACTGCACGCGGCTGATAAGGCCATCAATTCCCATGCTTTCCCCTTTGGGAACGCACTCTATCTGAGCGACATTTGGAAGTATGTGCGCACGCGCACATGCTCAGATGTTGTTGAGAAAAGCTACGATGGGCACGCATGTCGAGCCCGTCTCCGGCGCCAGTTGCCCGCGAGCGCGTACATGCGTGCGCTTTGTTCACAAGATGGCCCTATTCTGTTCGTGTGAACACAAATATGCGCCCGATTCTGATGTGTACATGCAGGTGACCCCGGAAACCGTGTGGACCACGGTGAACTCCATCAGCCAAGAGCTCCGAAAGAAGCGAGGTTCAGGGTGCTCCGGCGGCGCCGATTGCGAGGGACATTCATGAAAACGGTTCGAAGAAAGTGCGCTTGCGCTCAAAATTCGCGCCAAAACCGAAAAGAGCGTTTCGGAGAGGATCTCGGTTGATTGTATGGGGGACTTTGGTGGACCTGGTCGGGATCGAACCGACGACCTCTTCCATGCCATGGAAGCGCGCTCCCAAACTGCGCCACAGGCCCACATGTTGCAGGGACGCGACTTTTCTATTCTCTCTGCTCGGGTGGGATTCGTCAATGCGGCGAGGCCGCGCAGGCGAGCATGGACGCCAGTCCTGTGACGATCACCGCCAGGCCCTCCGCGAAGCGCGCTTCGTGATTGGAAAACATCTCCGCGCCCGCGGCCGCAGCGAGAGGATACAGATTTTTGTTCACGCGCTGCTCTCGCGCCGCCAGATCGTATTGTGGGTTTGGTTCACCCGGAGCAAGTCGTGTCGCCTGCTCTTCAATCACAAATCCAATCGTGTAGCTGTACAGTGCGCCGAGCCCCACCACCGCTTGCCGCAACGTGAATCCCTCACGCGTGAGCCTGCGCAGGTTCGCCTCCATCGGTGCGAAGAGTTCCGCATCCGTGAGATAGGTGCCGCTGAACATCTTGGCGCCGTCACGGTAGCGAAGCAGAGTCTTCCGCAGTCCCATATAACAAGCGGTTGCCCAGTCCTGCCAAGCTGACATTTCTTCCAGAGCCGCACTTTCCTGCATGGACTCGCGCAGAACCTGTGTGGCCATCTCATCCAGCAAATCGTGCTTATCCTTAAAATGCCAGTAGATGGCGGGAGCCTTCACGTCCAGCTGGGTAGCCAGGCGACGCAGGGTCAATCCGTCCAGGCCCGCTTCGTTCAACACGACAAATGCCTGCTGGAGGATGAGGTGTCGGTCAAGGGCCATCGAAAAATAGTAGCATTTGCACCTTAACGGTGTTAAGGTGAACTTAACTTAGTTAAGGAGACGCTTCCCTATGAAAGCTGCTGTTGTCCAAGTCCTCGGCCAAGCCCCTAAGTATCAGGAATTTGCGGAACCGGTCCCCAACCAGGACGAAGTCCTGATCAACGTCCACGCTGCCGGATTGCACCCGATCGTGAAAGCGCTCGCAAGCGGCGCCCACTACTCTTCTACCGGCCAGGTTCCTATGGTCGCAGGCATCGATGGCGTCGGAACGCGCCCCGATGGAGCCCGTGTCTACTTTGGTTCCGCACGAAAGCCGTGGGGCACGATGGCGGAATTGTGTGCCGCGCCGTCTTCGATGTGTTTGCCGCTTCCCGATCGGATCAGCGATGTGGAAGCGGCTGCCATTGCCAATCCCGGCATGTCCGCGTGGCTCTCTTTGAAACAGAGAGCAGAGCTGAAGGCGGGCGAGACAGTGCTCATCCTTGGTGCGACGGGAGTCGCGGGTCGACTTGCGATCCAGGCATCGCGCTACTTGGGCGCGAAGCGAGTGATTGCTGTGGGACGCAATGTAGATGCGATCGCAAAGGAAAATGTAGATGCGATCATTGCGCTCGGGCAGTCGGATGATGCAGTCCGCGAGGCCTTCGTCGCGGAAGCGACAAGCGGTATCGACGTGGTTATCGACTACCTCTGGGGACGTCCCACCGAACTGCTGCTCGAAGCTCTCGCAAAGACATTCAAGCCCAGCTCTACTAAATCCACAAGGCTGGTTGAGGTTGGCGAAAGCGCCGGGAAGACAATCACGCTTCCGGGCTCTGTGCTGCGCAGCGTCGACCTGAAACTTCTCGGCAGCGGCTTTGGGTCGGTGGCACTTGATTCGATCCTTGCTGCGATTCCTTCGCTCTTCGCAATGGCAGCCGACGGCACATTAAGTGTCGATGTAGAGCGCGTACTCCTCGCCGAAGTGGAAACCGCCTGGAAGCGTGTCGAGAAGGGCCGCCGGATCGTCTTCGAAATCTGAATGTCTCACCCCGACCCGATGGGTACTTTCGGCATGTGTCCATCCCGAAGAAATCTCTTCACATAGGCCCGTGACCGGGAACACTTCAGGGGTGTTCCGGTGTCTAAGAGAATAGAGCGCGCGGGACATCCGGTTGTTGATGCCGTTGTTCCGACTCCCGCGGCATTGCAGGTTTGGGTAGTTTTTTCCGGCGGTGCGGCTGTGCTGAAACAGAACAGTCGCGGACGATGAAAGCCGGTCATCAAGCCGGGCACAGTGTGGAAAGATGCCAACTGTGCGCCTTTTGCAGTATTGTGGGAGGACTGATTGCAGGCGGACCTCACCATGGGCAATCTCGCCAGCGCGTTGACGCTCCAGTCCGAAGAGGCGGCTCTTGTAGCAGAGTTGCGCGCCGGATCGGAAGACGCTTTTGCTTGGCTTATTGCCCGGTACCATCAGCCGATTTACTCCTTGCTGGCCCGCACCGTCCATGACCGGGCCGATGCTGCCGATCTAACGCAGGAGGTCTTCGTTAAGGTCTTCCGCGGCGTATCGGGCTTTCATGGGGAATCGTCGCTGCGCACCTGGATTTACCGAATCGCACTGCGCGAGGCTTCGAATCAGCGACGCTGGTGGCTGCGGCACAAACAGCAGGAAGTTCCTATCGAGATCGAAATCGCGGAAAACGATTCAGGAATCCCCGTAAAGCTGAAAGACACGCTGGTCGACTCGGGTGAATCGCCGTTTGAAATAGCAGTGCACGAGGAAAACCGGGCACGCGTCGAAGCGGCGTTGCGCCAGGTACCCGAGCCCTTCCGGACCACCCTCATCCTGCGCGACATCGAAGGGTTTGTTTACGAGGAAGTTGCAGAGATCCAGGGCGTGAACCTGGGGACTGTAAAGTCACGCCTGGTGCGTGGCCGCGCCTGTCTTAAGACGCTGCTGACGGCAACACCAAAGACGAAGGATTTGCCAAACCGCGAGGGCCTTGAATTGCCCTTGGGAGAGGAGGCGCGATGAGTAGCTGCACCGCTATGCAGGCGAAGTTTTCAGAATATTTGGACGGACGGATGACCGGGCGGGAGATGCAACGCATTGCCGCCCACCTTGACCGCTGCCCCGGATGCGCGGGGGAATGGAGAAGTCTTCGCCAAAATCAGGCTGTCCTAGCATCGCTTGGTTCCGTGCCGGAACCGGAAGATCTGGTGCTTCGCGTCCGTGTCGCGGTCAGCCGCGAAAGAGCGCGCCGGAAAAAGGGCGCCTTTGCGGGGCTTTCGCTCGCATGGAGAAACACAGTTGGACCCTTCCTGTTGCAGGCCGCTGCGGGTTTTGCCAGCGCCGTGCTCCTGCTCGGCACCGTCACCGTGCTGGTCGGGATGTTTACTCAGCCGGAGAGCGCGCAGGCGACCAAGGACGTTCCTTTGGGCAACGCGACCGCGCCTCGACTGCTCTCGCTGGGCGGTTCCGGCAGCGGAGACGAGATCGGCGCCAGCGCTGGCCAGGTGGTTGTCGAGGCCTACATCAATAGTGAAGGAACAGTGTACGACTACCGCATTGTCTCCGGTCCGGACGACGCTGCGACCCGGGCGCAAGTCGAGAATATGCTGTTGTTGAGCCGTTTCGAGCCAGCCCGTTTCTTTGGCCAGCCGGTGCGCGGCCTGGCCGTGCTCTCCTTCTCCGGTGTGTCCGTCCGCGGATAGTTACCAGTCGGAACCTCCCGTTTGACCCTGTCTGCGCGTCTAACTAGACTTGCAGACAGGGATTCATTGATGCCGTTTCCGTTCCTTCGCTCGTATTCCGTCCCGGCAGTGGTCCTCTTCTGTCTCGGGGCAGCGCTTTTGCCGAGGCCCGGCTCTTCCCAATCTGCCGAAAGCAGTTCCGCCGGTCGCCAAAGCTCCTCGTCGGCCTCCTCCGCGATTCAGCGGGAAAAAGCCCCCACCTTTCTCGTCGATCCGGCCGGACCCACAATTTCGCTGATCTCTTCCGAACCCGTCTTCTTCATGGCTGCGGCCCTTAATGCCTGCGGCTATGACGAAGGACTCGAAGACAGTGCGCCGGTGCGCAAGCGCGTCCGCGAAGAGGTGAACCAGGCCCTTGCCAAGAGTGAAGATGCCCGCACAAAGCGAGACAAGGTCTGCCTCTTCATCGCCCAGCATCGAATGACTGGTTCGGAAAGGGACATCTCCCAATACATCTCGCTGTCGCTCTACCTGAGTCCGCCGCCGGAACTTGAAACGAGCGTCGAATTGCCGGAAATGCCGCCGGATTCAACCCAGGTAGTCGAAATTGTCCCGCTCCTCCGCGACTTTGCGGTCGCTGTCGATCTGCACGGCATCTGGCTTACCATCCACCACATTTATGACGAGGAAACCGACCGCCTCCACGATCCGCTGTCGAAGATGATCGTCGGCACCAATCTCTATCTCAAGATGCCGGCCTCCACCTACGATGGACGGCGCTTTGTCGTCGTGATGGAACCGCTTCTCTCGCCCAAGCTTGTCAATGCGCGCATCTACGGAACGGAATACGTGGTCGTGGTTTCTCCGGTCAACGGCGTGATTCCCATGACCGACGTGCGCCACACCTATCTCCACTATGTGATTGAACCGTTGCTTTACACACGCGCCAATGCGATCGACAGGACGCAGCCGATCCTGAAAGAAATCCGCGACGCTCCTCTCGAATTCCGCTTCCGCTCCGACACCGTGGCGCTGACGGTGGAGTGCCTTATCAAGGCGATCGAAGCGCGCACCATGGATACAGGTGTGCCCACGTACAAGATTCCGGCGGGCGTCGAGCGGTCGGATTTGCCGCGCTATGAGCACGAGCGTCAGGTCTACCAGGAAAAAGTCGACGCGATTAAGTCGGCTACCGTAAAGCACGACATGACCCAGGGATTCGTGCTGACACAATATTTTTATGAGCAATTAATCCAATTTGAGAAAGACCCTGCCAGTCTCCGCGACAACATCGGTGAAATGGTGTACAGCATGGACGTGGACCAACAGGTGCATCGCGCGCGCCAGATCGAATTCGATGCGCAAGCCGACGGCGACGTTTTGCAGCGGAGCAAGCCGCGCGTGCTCACCGGCCTCGATCTCGCGGAGGCGCGCCTTGCCGGGGGAGATGTTGCGACCGCAAGCGCCCTGGCACGCCAGTCCCTCACGGTGCACGCCGACACGCTTCAGTCGGTGGCCGATTCGGCGCGCGCTAATTTTGTTCTCGCGCGGGCTGCGATCATGACGGGCCATCCCGAAGAGGCGATCGATCGGTTCCAAAAGACGATCGCCACCAGCAAAGAGCCTCGCCTCCTGGCATGGTCGCACATTTATTTAGGCCGCATGTTGGATCTGGATTGCAAACGGGATCAGGCCCTTGCGGAATATAACCAGGCTCTGGCCGCGCGCGACGGAGAGCAGGATACTCGCCTGGCCGCCGAGCGCGGAGTTAAGACTGCCTATGCGGTGAACGGTCACAGTTGCGAAGACGCCGAAGACGACTCCAGCCCAGATTCCCCGGGAAAGCCAGGCGCGCAGGGAAGTAGTCAACAGGGAACGCCGAAACCGCAGTAATCTGCTCCCAGGATTCTTGCCGGTGATCGTGGGCGTCTAATAGATAACAATTGTCCACAAAGAAGGACTTGCGGGTGGAATCAAGGGACGCATACTGAACCCGCTGAACAGATCGAGGGAACTTTGGAAATAGCTTTGGCCGCATTGGAGACCGCACTGGGACATGGCTTTGCCAGTCCCGAGTTGCTCCTGCGCGCGCTGACGCACCGATCCCTCGCCAATCAGCGGCTTCTGGAAGACGGCGGGAATGGAGCCGAACCTGAAGGAGACAATGAGCGTCTGGAATTCCTGGGCGACGCTGTTTTAGGGCTTGTGGTCGGCGAAGCGCTATTCCTTCTCCATCCGGAATGGAGCGAAGGCGAACTCACCCGCGTGCGCGCCCAGCTAGTCAGCCGTCAGCATATGGCCGAGGTCGCCGCACAAATCGACTTGGGCGATCATCTCCGCCTAAGCCGCGGAGAGGACCGCAGCGGACTCCGTCGCAAGAGCACCGTGCTTTCGAACACAATGGAGGCCGTGATCGGCGCGCTGTTTCTCGATGGCGGCCTGGAGCCGGTCAGAGAATTCACGCAACGCTATGTGATCGGCGATGCCGTCGAGCAACTGGCTCAGGAATTGCGTTCCGGAGCCGCGCTTGGGAACTACAAATCGGCTTTGCAGGAGCGTCTTCAGGCTGCGCGCGCCGGCACTCCGGTGTACAAGGTCAAAAGTGAAAGCGGACCTGATCATCACAAGCGCTTTTTGGTTGAGGTCCGATTGAAGCCGGCCCAGGGCGAGCCCGGCAAGGCCTTGGCGCGCGGCATCGGAACCACGAAGAAGGACGCGGAGCAGGACGCAGCACGCCGCGCGCTTGTCCGTTTGACGGCCGCCGAGGTGGCGAACGACGCCCCGACTGCGCAGAAGGAGGAACAGGCGAAGCAATGAGCTCCCCGGCTCAGATCGCCGATCTGCCCAAGCCCGTGTCGCATTTGCGCTTGCATCTGCCCACTGTGCCGGAGGCGTTTGCTTCCTTGCTTCGCACGGTGGTGGTCGCTCTGTTTCTGCTGACATTTATCCTGCAGCCCTTTCTCATTCCATCGGAAAGCATGGAGCACACGCTGCTGGTGGGCGATTTTCTGCTGGTCAACAAGCAGGTCTTTGCGCCCGCTGGCTCGCAACAGGGATTAATTCGCTGGTTGATGCCGTATCGCGATGTGGAGCGCGGAGACATTGTCGTCTTCCACCATCCCGATCCCCCCTACCTGGTGAAGCGCGTTGTCGGCATCCCCGGCGACCGCATTCGCATTGAAGATGGCAGAGTCACTGTGAATGGGGTGACGCTCGATGAGCCTTACGCTGCTTTCGAACCTGCGGCGCCAAATCCGTTCCGCGATAACTTCCCCGGCAGAATCTATACAGATCCGAATATCGATCCAACGTGGTGGAGGCAACTGCAGAGTCTCACCCGTGACGGAGAACTCGTTGTGCCCCCCGGCGAGTTCTTCATGCTGGGTGACAATCGCAATCACAGCAAGGACTCACGCTTCTGGGGATTCGTCTCGCGCGAAGCAATTATTGCCCGTCCACTTGTCATTTACTTCTCCGTGCGACGCCCTTCGACGACGGATATACAACAGGCCTCGGATGATAGACTTGGGCACGACAGGGAACTGGCGGCGCGCCTGACAGGCTTTGCGCGCTGGAAGCGGATTTTCCGAGTGGTGCATTAGAAACAGTGGACAGTGAACCAGTGAACAGTGGGCAGTCGGATCATGTAAATTCAAACCGATTCAGCCCACGCGACAGAACTTCCGGACATTTTGACAAAAGGTGTAGGTGTTCGATTCAGACGCCGTGACACTGTTCACTGCCCACTGTTGACTGTTCACTGATTTACGAGCGACAGGATGACAAGAAAAAATATCGCGCCAGCCAGCATTCAAGCCGAAGCCCGGCCCGCAGCAATTCAGGAAAAGGTTGAGGAGACGCCGTTCGAAGCGGTCGCCAGCATTTGTTCTGTGTTGGTCGTTGGGTTGTTCATTCTCACCTTTCTTGCGCAGAACTTCGTGATCCCGTCCGGTTCGATGGAAAAGACGTTGCTGGTCGGAGACCACCTCGTAGTCGACCGCATCACCCTGGCTCCGCCTGCAAAATGGATGCCGCTGGTGCACTATCGCGAGCCGCAGCGCGGCGATGTCATTGTGTTTCTCAAGCCGGGATATCCCGATCTCTACCTCGTGAAGCGCTTGATCGCAGTGCCTGGCGACCATCTGCAGTTGCGCAACGGCATCGTTATCATCAATGGTGTCGCCCAGGCGCAGCCTCACGCCGAGCCGACTACGCCCGAGAATCACTCCGATTTTCTCGACGAATTTCCATCGGTCCCGCCAGTGGCTCAGGCTGACGCGACACCCGAATCATGGGCCGTCGATTTTCCGAGTTACGTGAAGGACGGCGACCTGGTCGTGCCTCCAGGCAAGTTTTTCATGATGGGCGATAACCGGCACGACAGCCTCGACTCGCGTTATTGGGGTTTTGTGCCGCGGGAGAACATTCTGGGGCGCCCGCTCTTTAATTACTGGTCCTTCATCACCCCCGAGCGCCAGTACGAAGAGACAGGCCTGTCGAACAATATCGCTTGGATGGCGCATGTCGCTCTGCATTTCTTCACCGAGACTCGCTGGAGCCGGACGCTGCACATCATTCGCTGAAGAAGCTCGAGCGAAGGAAGTATTCACGAACAGATGACAGAAGAGAATGAGCGCGGCAGGCGTAGGAGAACTCGACTTGTTCTTGTCCTCGTCGCGGTCATTGTTTTGCTTGCCATTTTGATCGTGCCTCCGCTGGTGAGCATAGGCCGATACAAGAGCCGCATCACGCAACTCATCTCGGCGTCGCTGGGTCGGCCGGTGCGCCTTTCGTCGGTGGAACTCCGGCTGCTTCCTCGGCCGGGATTCATCATTACCGATCTCACCGTGGAAGAGGATCCGGCGTTTGGCGCGGAGCCGATGCTGCACGCCAACACAGTGGTTGCTGCCATTCGGCTTTTGTCGCTTTGGCGAGGGCGCCTCGAGGTGAGCTCTCTCAGTGTCGACGAGGCGAGCCTGAACCTCGTCCGCGACAGCGCCGGACGCTGGAACCTCGATCCCTTTTTTCGCACCGCAACGGCCCGCAACGCCGATGCAGCACAAGGCATGGCGCCACCCCTTCCATATCTTGAAGCGACTGACTCCCGCATCAACATTAAAAGAGGAATTGAGAAACTGCCTTTTTCGCTGGTGAACTCGGATATTTCTTTTTGGCAGGAGAATGTCGGCGACTGGCGAGTGCGGCTGCGTGGTCAACCCGCGCGCACCGACGTGAGTCTCGATCTGGCTGACACCGGTATCGTGCGATTGGAGGCGAGGATGCGCCGCGCTGCCGATCTCAACCAGATGCCGATTCATGTCGAATTGGACTGGCGAGAGGCGCAACTCGGCCAGCTCAGCCGGCTGATCGTCGGTTCCGACCCCGGTTGGCGTGGCGATCTGACCGGACAGATGCAACTCGACGGCACGGTGGAAGCCGCGCAGGTGAAGACCCGTCTCACCGCCACCGGCGTTCATCGTGCGGAATTTGCTCCCGCCGAAGCGCTCGACTTCGATGCGAGTTGCACCCTCATGTATCGATATCTCGGCAGCTCTGTCGAAAAACTTTCCTGCGACTCGCCTCTGGGCGATGGCCACATCACCTTGGCGGGCGAGCTGCCGGGGAATGCTCCGCCGCGGCTCTCGGTGGAAGTGCAGCATATCCCTGTGAGCGCCGGCCTCGGTGTCCTGCGAACCCTGCGAAGCGGCTTTAACCCTGGCCTTGAGGTCGGCGGCACCGTCAGCGGCAAGATCACCTACAATCCCGATGGGATGAAGGCAGATGCGGCGCAGGCAGCACCGGGCCGTGGCCATTCGTCAAGGACGCGCAGCGAAAAGGCTCTTGCCCCGGCTGGGCGTGGTCCCCTTACCGGGAGCCTTTCGGTCGACGATCTGAAACTCAATGGCGGTGGCTTAAGCCAGCCGATTCTGATTCCGAAAACAACGGTGCAACCGGCAAGCGTCGCACCCGGAAATGCGCAAGCCCTCACAACGACGATTTCGGTTCCGGCCGGTGGGTCGACTCCGCTGTCTGTCGCAGTTCGATTCGCAAGGTCCGGGTATGAGGCGAGCGTTCATGGGCCAGCCTCCTTGCCGCGCATCCGCGAGCTTGCTCATGTGGTGGGCATCGGAGATGTCTCTGCATTGGATGGCATGGCAGGCGATCCGGCAACGGTAGATTTGAGCACCGAGGGCCCGTGGATATCGCCGGCAAAAACTCCTGAGGCCTTGCCCGCCGACATCGCGAGCAGTCTCGCCAATGCACTCGCACCGAGAGATGGGGACTCAGACCAGCTCACCGGAACAATCACGATCCGTAATGCCAATTGGAAAACAGGGGCGGTGGCCACTCACGTAGAGATCGCGCAGGCCGTGCTGCGCCTTGGCGGAGGAGCGATCGTATGGGATCCGGTCGAGTTCTCCGATGGGCCGGTGAAGGGAACTGCGAGTCTTCAGGTGCCTTTGGATTGCGAACCTGGTCAAGAATGTCTGCCCCAACTCGATCTGCGCTTTGACGAACTCGATGCTGCTGAGTTGCAGACCGCGCTCCTCGGCACTCGGCAGAAGAGCACGGGGCTCTCCGCCTTGATCGACAGATTCAGTTCATCAAATGCGCCTGCCTGGCCTCGCATCAATGGAACGGTCGAGGCGGATTCCGTCAAACTGGGCCCCATAACATTGGAAAATGCATCGATTTCGTTACGTTTGCTGCCCACGGGCGCCGAGTTCACGAGTCTTGAAGGGGATCTTCTAGGCGGCAAGGTGCATGCAACGGGAAAGCTGGCGCAGGGCGATAAGCCCGCCTATGCGTTTGAAGGAGAGCTTGAGAAGCTGGGCGGCCCCGCGGTGTGCGAGCTAATGGCGCTGCGTTGCTCCGGCGGCACGATCGATGGCAAAGGAAAAGTTGAACTCTCCGGCTTCACCGACAGCGATCTTGCCGCATCGGCAAAAGGCGCCCTCCACTTCGAGTGGCGTCATGGAGCGATCGAAGAGAATCCCGGTGAGGAGATCGAGATTCCTAAAGCCCTTACACGCTTCGACCGCTGGAGTGCAGACGCCACAATAGCCAACAACGGGGTTCAGCTCACGCCGACCGATGCTCAACAGGACACGCGCAAGGTGGGTGTGAGCGCGACTGTAACCTTTGCGAATCCGCCAGTCGTCACCTTCGAAGGTCTGAAGCCGGTCCAGTCCGCAAAACGCTAGGTCCTCACCCGCAAATCTCCGTGCCCCATCCTTTCGCTTTCTTCCGGGGTCCCCATAGACAGGTCGCCATCTGTGGGACGGTCGCGAAAGGGTAAGAAACCGCGCACATCCAGCGTGCGACGTTGCACGCTAACTGAATTGATTGGAATTTCAGCCCTTTACAATAAAGATATGGGCTCATCCATTGCCGCTTCCCCCGTTCAGGTTTTCTGCAAGGGCATTCTCTTCGACATGGACGGTATTCTCATCTCGTCCCTCGGCTCAGTCGAACGAAGTTGGACGAAGTGGGCTCAGATGCGTGGCGTCGATCCGGTACACGCAATCCGGATTGCGCACGGCTGCCGCAGCATCGAAACGGTGGCCCAGCTTCGCCCCGACCTCGATCCGGAAGTGGAAAACGCGATCATCGAAGGGCTTGAGATTGAAGATACGGACGGCGTGAATGTCCTGCCCGGGGTCCTCGATTTGCTTGCGTCGTTGCCGCCTGATCGCTGGACCGTCGTGACCAGTGCAACTGAGCCCCTGGCGCGTGTGCGGCTGGCCGCCGGCGGAATTCCGGTTCCCGAACGCATCGTCACGGCGGAAAGTGTCGCGCAGGGCAAGCCCCATCCCGCCCCTTATCTCGCAGGAGCCGCCCTTCTCGGCTTCGCACCAGGCGAGTGTCTTGTATTCGAAGATGCAGCGTCGGGAACCAAATCGGGCCGCGCCGCCGGCTGCACGGTAATCGCTACAACTTTCTCCCATCCAATCGAAACATTGCGGGCGGCCCATTACCTTATTCCCGACTTGACGGGTGTGACCGCGGAAGTGAGTGCCGATAGAAACACCATCGCCCTCAAGTTCACGCCACTATCGTTCTGATCGAAAAGGCGTCGCTCTAGGGCTTCAGCGAAAGGGCCGGTTTTCCCGCTAGGCGCTGGCTGATGTGCCTGCCCAGGTTTTCGACGAAGGAGCCATTCACGCCAGGCGAACCGTTCAGAAGAACAACAGCCGCATAGTCGCCCGTTCGATTGAAGAAGGCATAAGAGCTGTAAGCCGCGGTCGCACCATTGTGCCAGAAGTTGCCGGTCGCGGTTTCGTAGAGCCATCCCATCGTGATCTGCATTCCCGAGGGCAGCTCCGTCTGCGGCTCCAGCGATTGACGAATTGCCGCCCGCAGTGTGGCTCCCGCAGCCCAATTGGCCTTCGCCGCGATGTGCTCCGGATGCAAATTCGCTACTAGAAAAGTCAGCATGTCTCCGGCTGTCGAGCGGAGCCCGATTGCACCCTCAAAGACATCTGAGTTCCATGCCTTCGCAGGTCCATGGAACTGGTCATGCCCCTGCAAAAACCGGAGCTCTTGTGCGGGAGATAGCACGAGGACCGTGTCGCTCATCGCGAGCGGACCGGTGATCTCTTCCTCGAGCAGCTTTGCATACGATGTTTGCGCGCGATTCGCGAGAGCCACGCCTAGCAATGCGCAACCAAGGCTGCCAAAGTTCGAAGGAGCTCTCGTTGGGCTGGCAACGCCATGTTTGCCGATATACGCGTACAAGTCGGACGGATGATAATCGGCATACGGATCGTCAATATTCGCGACGCTGATGTTATCGGGCATCGGCGGCAATCCGGAACGCTGGGTTGCCAGATCGACGAGGGTCATCTCCGGACCTTGTGGCTTGGCGATCGTTCCCGCGGGCAGCAATGCGCCGACAGGCTCGTCCAATCTGACTTTTTGCTGAGCAGCCATTTGCGACAACAGAAGACCGGTGAACGTCTTGGTGATCGACCCAATCTCGAAGATCGAACCCGGCTTCGCCGTTCCATAAGAGAAGATGCGGCTGACGCCGCGCACATAAACCCCGATGGTGACTCCGCCAAGAGTCGACGGCGCCAGATCCCCAGTTTTGAGCGCGTCGGCCAGATCGGCATCCAGGACAGGTTCGAGGTCCGCCGCTGCAACCGGCGGCACGGCCGCGTCATAGGCAGGCCCTGGTCTGGGCTTCTCCACAGCGAGCTGAGACTGGCGTGTCAAGGTCAAGGGTGTAACCACGTTTCGAGTCGAACTGCCCTCTACAAGCTTCGCGCTTATCTGTCCATCGAGCGATTTCCCCTCCGTTCCCAGCTTCCCGCTCCAATGAACTGCTGCAACCGGCACATCGAACGACACTTCATCTCCGGCAAATGCAACGTTCGCGCATTCCATGCCCATGGTGTAGAAGTCCAGGTCATCCACCGTGCAATACTCGCGCCCGCTTTCGTCGCTGCGAAAGACGACCTGAAGGCGCGTCGATGTGTTTGCCGCAACCTGGAAGACTCCTACGAATATGCCGTCAAGCGACGAAGGCTTGGGCGCTGGAACAAACTTTTGCCGTGTAAAGGTGACAAACAGCGACGCTCCTTTTTGCGTCCAAAAGCCTGATACTTCCGTTCCATCGGACGTGAATGTGCCCTTCCACGATGCCCCAATCGAAGGAACCGTGAAGCTGATTGTCTGCCCATCGACGCGCACGTCGGCGCACGTGAACATCCACGGCGCACTCGGATCAAGATGGTCGAGGGTCGCGCTCAGCATTCCGTCGGGGCGGGCTCGCAGGTGCAGACTTGCCTGTTTTGCGCCGATCTCTCCGGAGTAGTCACCCGCGATACTCGGATTCTTCTGCGCCCAGGCTGCTGCGAAAACAAGGAGAAACACGAGAAGGGGAAAGCCTGCCGCCCAGCTGCGAAGACTGTATGCCGAGACCCATTCGCCGAAGCGCATTGTTCAGCCTCTTACTCGTTGGCCTCAATCCGCCGCCCATGCGTATCCTGCAAAGGCCGCGAGTTCATGGGGAAGATTGCCGTGAAGGCGCGCAACTGCGAACGGCTCACACTCAGCACATCCTCAAAAATCAACCAGCGCACTCCCTCCGTGCACGGCGGTGCGGTCAAGGAACCCATGTACGTCCAGTAGCCCCGATCCGCGGGCAGGAATCCTCCGGGATTGATCAGGTCGTCAACTTTTTCGGTCTCCCCCGTGCGCGTCGGCAGATGGGGCCACAGAGCTGCCATCACGGCGTTGGCTTCGCCACGATCCATGGTGAACCGCACCGCGACCACGGCAATTTTGCCGTCCGCGCTTTGGTGCACGAGGTGAACGACCATGTCGGTCAGTTTGCCTTTCACCGCTTCCTCGCTGGGATGGTGAAAATGAAACTGCTGCAGATCGTAGCGCACCCCCTCGTAAACGATGTAGCTCCCCGGATCGACGTAGACACGCACGGTGTTGCCCGTGTTCTCCAGCTTCACTGGACCTGCGAGGTAGTGAAACTCGATGGGCGGCAGATTCTTGTTCAGGTGCGCGCCACGAATGTCGATCGGCGATTGCTCGTGGCCCTGAGAGCAGGCTTTATACGC
>Ga0187863_10002121_pt1 | contig 15301 bp, 9 predicted proteins | sample June2016WEW_11_1_FD_132975 | JGI IMG/M metagenome (GOLD analysis project Ga0187863, IMG submission 132975) | Peatland microbial communities from SPRUCE experiment site at the Marcell Experimental Forest, Minnesota, USA - June2016WEW_11_10 | ecosystem: Environmental > Terrestrial > Soil >... | reverse complement strand
GGACCACGGGACGAAACGAAGAACACTGATTGTGTGGTTATGAAAGCTCTCGTATGCGCTTACATAAACGCAAGCAAACTCAAGGGATCGGCGGAAATGTCTACCTGGCTGACCGCCGTCGCTCTGCTCATAGTCGGACCTGATTGCGCGGAAGCGCCAGCGCCTGCGGTTTCAACCAAAACACCGACACGGAACTGACAGTCGGGTAATAGCAATCGGGAAAGTGCTTTCATGTGGATTGTTCGACTCGCGTTACGGCGACCCTACACGTTTGTTGTGGTCTCCATCCTCATCGTGATCATGGGTGGCCTCGCGATCGTTCGCACTCCAACGGATATTTTTCCCAACATCAACATCCCCGTCATCAGCATTATCTGGAACTATAACGGATTAGTCCCTGACGACATGAGCGACCGCATCGTTAGCGTTACAGAGCGGGCGCTTACCACTACCGTCGATAACATCGAACACATTGAGTCGCAGTCTCTATACGGAATTGCTGTTGTCAAGGTCTTCCTCCAGCCGACCGCGAATGTTCAACAGGGTATTGCTCAGATTACGGCTATTTCTCAGACCCAGCTGAGGCAGTTGCCGCCCGGAACGACGCCGCCGCTCATTATTTCCTACAGCGCATCAAGCGTGCCGGTTTTGCAGTTGGCCATCTCGGGAAACGGTCTATCGGAGCAGCAACTTAATGACTACGCCTTGAATTTCATTCGAACGCAGCTCATCACCGTGCCAGGCGCATCTGTTCCCTATCCCTACGGTGGCAAGCAGCGTCAGGTGCAGGTGGATCTGAATACGACCGCCTTACAGTCAAAGGGCTTGTCGGCGTTGGATGTGGTCAACGCGATCAGCGCACAGAACCTGATCCTGCCCACAGGAACGTCCAAGATCGGCCCCAAAGAATACGACGTTTCCATTCTGAATGCAGCACCGCAGACCATTCCCGATCTGAATCGAATACCTGTTAAGACAATTGACGGTACCACCATCTACGTCAAGGATGTCGCCTGGGTGCGCGACGGTTTTCCTCCGCAAACCAATATCGTGCGGGTCAACGGGCAACGCTCTGTCTTACTGACAATCCAAAAGGCGGGAAACGCTTCAACCCTGAACGTTATCGCAGGCATTAAGAGCCTTCTGCCGCAAATCGCGACCACGGTTCCATCACAGCTACAGATGAGCCCTCTCGCCGATCAGTCGATTTTTGTCCGCGGCGCGATTAGTGGAGTCGTCAGGGAAACCGTGATTGCTGCGCTCCTGACCGCTTTCATGATCCTCACCTTTCTGGGCAGCTGGCGAAGCACGTTGATCATCGCGACCTCAATCCCTCTGGCGATCCTGACCTCGATCATTCTCTTTAGCGCGCTGGGAGAAACGATCAACATCATGACGCTGGGTGGACTGGCGCTGGCGGTTGGAATTTTGGTGGACGATGCCACTGTGGAGGTAGAGAACATAAACCGCAACCGGGCTGCTGAACCAGACAAAGATATGGACGAGGTTGTCCTGGACAGTGCAGCTCAGATCGCGACCCCTGCTTTCGTCTCCACGCTCTCGATCTGCATTGTGTTTGCTCCGATGTTTCTGCTGACGGGCGTCGCACGATACCTCTTTGTGCCGCTCGCAGAAGCGGTAGTCTTTGCGATGTTGGCATCGTACTTTCTCTCGCGAACCATCGTGCCGACGATGGCCAAGTATCTTCTGCGAAACGATCCGATAAGAGACGAGAAAAACCCAGCTCCAAGCCGTAATCCGCTGGTCCGGCTACAGCACGGATTTGAGGACGCATTCGAGAGCTTCCGTCACAGATATCGCGGGCTACTGGAAGGCTGTCTCCACCACCGCGGGGTTTTGCTGATTGCGTTCTTCGCAGCCTCCCTTGGCTCTCTGGCGATTCTGATTCCGTGGCTGGGCCGGGATTTTTTCCCCAGCGTAGACAGCGGCACTTTCAAACTTCATCTACGTGCTCCCACCGGAATGCGCATTGAGGAGACCGCGAACTTGTGTGATTTGGTGGAGCGGTCGATTCGACAGCAAATTCCGCCGGACGAAGTCCAAAGCATCCTCGACAACATAGGCTTGCCCTACAGCGGCATCAATCTCTCTTACAGCAATTCGGCTCCGGTCGGCACAGAGGATGCTGACATCCTTGTCACCCTGTCCGCCAGTCATCATCCGACGGCCAACTACATGCGTAAGCTTCGCCAGGTCCTGCCTCAACAATTTCCCGGAGCGACCTTTTACTTTCTGCCCGCTGACATGGTCGGCCAGATTCTGAATTTTGGATTACCAGCACCGATCGATGTTCAGGTCGTCGGACAGGACCTCGAAGGCAACCGTCGCTACGCGGATGCGCTGCTCGCAAAAATGAGATATGTTCCCGGGACGGCTGATCTGAGAATTCAGCAACTCTTCGACGAGCCGTATCTTCGTCTCCGGGTCGAACGCACGAAATCTGAAGAACTGGGTTTCACTGCCCATGACATTGCTCAGAATCTGCTGGTGTCACTGAGCGGTAGCTTTCAAACATCACCCACTTTCTGGGTTGACCCAAAGAATCATGTCAGCTACCAGATTGCGGCGCAGACGCCGGAATACCGCACCGACAGTTTGCAGGACCTGGAGAACATTCCTGTCACAGGAACCGATCCCAACGCTCCACCATCGCTGATGGCCAGCCTGGTATCGACCAAACGGGGAACAGGCATGGCGGTAGTTTCCCATTACAACGTAGCGCCGGTTATTGACATCTTCGGGTCTGTTGCCGGGCGTGACCTGGGCGGCGTGTCCAGCGACATCGACAAAATCATTGACGACGCGGGCCCGCAACTACCGCGCGGTTCTCGCGTTGTCGTCCGGGGACAAGTCCAGACCATGCGATCGTCCTACGTGGGTCTTCTGAGTGGACTGGTGTTCTCGATCATCCTCGTGTACCTGCTGATCGTGGTCAATTTTCAATCGTGGCTGGATCCTTTCATCATGATTTCAGCTCTTCCTGCTGCCCTTGCCGGGATTGCATGGTTCTTGTTTATAACGCACACGACTCTGAGTGTTCCCGCGCTTATGGGAGCCATCATGTGTATGGGAGTCGCGACTGCGAACAGCATTCTGGTGGTGAGCTTTGCGACAGAAAAGATGATGCAGGGAAGTGACTCAGTGGGTGCTGCGCTTGAAGCAGGCTTCACACGTTTTCGCCCCGTGCTGATGACTGCACTAGCCATGATTATTGGGATGGTACCAATGGCTCTCGGACTAGGCGACGGCGGTGAACAGAATGCTCCGCTCGGTCGGGCGGTAATAGGTGGACTGATTTTCGCGACGGTTTCCACGCTGTTCTTTGTCCCAGCATTTTTTAGCGTACTGCACGGTTCACGCCGGTATCCAGCCCAAGCGAAGAGCGAGGGCTGAGTCATGCCATCGGAGTTAGCTATGTTGCCTCAAACCGAAGATAGAGCACCATCCCGGGGAAGCGCTCGTGCCTCGAAGAACGCTGGTAGGCGGAAACCGACGCGCAAAACGTGGCTTGTACTGACGATTGCGTTTGCCGTGGTTGCCGCGGTGCTCTCTTGGGGAATCTGGTCACGCGTTAGGGACGCGAGAGCCATACACGCGGAGGCCGCTCAATCGGCCGTGACACCAGTGTCGGTTATATCGCCAAAGCAAGCCGCTCCCGCGCAGGAGATCATTCTTCCCGGAAATGTACAGCCGTTCAGCTCTTCTCCAATCTACTCACGGACTAACGGGTACCTGAGAAAGTGGTATGTCGATATTGGAACTCGGGTCAAGCAAGGACAGCTGCTCGCCGTCATCGATGCTCCGGAAGTCGACCAGCAAGTGGAGCAATCGATCAGTAATCTCGACACTGCAAAGGCGAACTTATCGCTTGCGGAGATCACCAAAGCCCGCTACCAAGGACTACTTACGAAGCATGCCGTTTCCCAGCAGGATGTCGACAATGCAGTGGGCACCTATGGCGCCAACGCGGCAATCGTTGAGGCGGATCAAGCCAATGTCAGACAGCTTCAGGCCCTGCAGTCTTTTGAAAAGATCTACGCTCCGTTCGACGGCGTTGTCACTGCCCGTAACACCGATATTGGCGACCTGGTTAATTCCGGGAGCGCCGGGGGAGTCAAGACCGATCTCTTCCACATCGCTCAACCCGGGATACTGCGTGTCTATGTAAACGTCCCAGAGGAATACTCGCAAGGGATCAAAGACGGCATGACGGCGGACATCAGCCTGGCTGAGTTTCCGGATCGCAAGTTTCAGGGAAAGCTCGTGCGCACTGCCGACGCCATCAATATGACCACACGTACGTTACTGATCGAGATCGATGTGGACAATCCTACGGGTACGCTGCTTACGGGCTCCTACGCGGAGGTGCACCTGGCGATCCCGACCCATCGGTCCACTTTCGTGATTCCGGTAAATACCTTGATATTCCGCTCGGAGGGCCTACGTGTCGCCGTTGTCAAAGACGGAAAGGTCGCGCTTGCTGCTGTGACGCCGGGCCACGATTTCGGCAACACGATAGAGATTGTCGCCGGCCTCAATGCGGGCGACCAAGTCATCGTCAATCCGCCCGACTCCCTTGTCTCCGGACAGGAGGTCCGGATTGTTGAGGCATCTTTGCCGGGAGATACCAAGTGAAGCAGCCGCGAAAAATCGCTACGGCGAAGAATGCCCGAAAAGCAGTCTTGCTATTCGTGGTTCTGGAAGTCGCGGTGCTCCCATTTTGTGGGTGCACCGTGGGTCCTAACTATCACCGGCCCCCGGTAGAAACTCCACCCTCCTATAAAGAGATGGGGAACTGGAAGACCGCGCAACCCAGCGACCAGAGCCTGGCAGCTAAATGGTGGGAAATTTTTCAGGACTCTCAACTCAACGATCTCGAAGGGCAGATCGAGGTTTCGAATCAAAACCTCAAAGCGGCTTTCGCGCAGTACCAGCAGTCTCGGGCGGTGCTTCGATACTACAGGGCGGATTATTATCCGACCGTGACCGCCGATCCTTCGGCTGGCCGGACGAAATACTCGAACCATCGCCCTCCCACCAGCACGACGTTCGACGGCGTGACCTTTAACGATTTTGTGTTGCCACTTGAGATAAGTTACGAAGCTGATATCTGGGGACGGGTGCGGCGGACCGTCGAGTCGTCCCGCTATCAGGCGCAAGCCAGCGCGGCTGACCTCGCAGGCGTCAATCTCAGCATGCACGCTAACTTGGCCTTTGATTACTTCGCAGCCCGTAGCCTGGATGCAGAAGAGAAGCTTCTGCAAGATACCGTCGTCCAATACGAAAGTGCATTGCAGTTGAATGAGGACCGATATCAGGGAGGACTAGCCTCCGAGGTGGAGGTCGAGCAAGCTAGGACCCAGTTGGAAACAACTCGCGCCCAAGCCATCGATGTCGGAGTAGCCCGGGCACAGTATGAGCACGCCGTTGCTGTCCTGCTGGGTAAACCTCCGGCGGAATTTTCGCTTCCTCCGCTGCCGCTCACTGCCCCCCCACCATCCGTTCCTATCGGCTTGCCTTCCGAATTGCTGGAAAGACGTCCCGACATTGCTGCTGCTGAACGAACAATGGCGTCAGCGAATGCTCAGATCGGTGTTGCCAAGGCAGCTTATTATCCCCTGGTGAATCTGACGGCGACGGGAGGATTGGAAAGCGGCAGCGTTACGACACTGGTGCAAGGACCGAGTGCACTATGGTCAATAGGAGCATCGGCCCTGGTAACGGTCTTTGACGTAGGACGACGTCGCGCCGTCACCGATCAGGCTATACAAGGTTACGATTACACCGTCGCATCCTATCGCCAAACCGTGCTCACAGGCTTTCAGCAGGTCGAAGATAATCTCGCGGCGCTGCGGATTTTGGAGCACGAGGCAGCCGTTCAGAATGCCGCCGTGCAAGCGGCGCAAAGGTCTCTTGAGCTTTCAAATATTCGATACGCAGGCGGAGTGACGAGCTACCTCGAGGTGACCGTCGCAGAAAGCGCGGCGCTTTCGGATGAGGTAACAGCCGTCAATATCCTCGGACGTCGCATGGCGAACACGGTACTGCTGATTCAGGCGCTTGGCGGGGGATGGGATAGTTCAGAACTGCCGCAAAGGCCGGAATGCTGCGGGAAATTAGCCAGCAATACATCTCCCTAACTTTGCAAGACAGGTCACGAGGCCATGCACGATCGAAATCGGACGTTATCGCTGATCAGCTTTCTCGCGCTTGGCGCGCTCCTCGTGTTGGCTGGGAAAAACCCTTCGGGTGCGTACGCCACCAGCGCCATTTCGCAGGACTTAGCGGGACAGATGCCGCCAGGTTTCGACCAGGATGTCGCTCGGGTCGTTAATGAGATCGACGCAATCGAGGCCGACACCTTGCGAAAGATGGATCAGACCACGCTCGACCCTCAGGGCCAGATTCATACGCTGGGGAAACTGCTGCTGTTCGACAAGCATCTCTCCGTCAATCAGAACGAAGCCTGCAGCTTCTGCCATACACCCGAGACCGGATTCACCGGCCCGATTCAATCCTTGAATTTGAGCACGGTGTCGTATCCAGGATCGGTGAGAACGCGATTCAGCCAGAGGAAGCCACAGAGCTACATGTACGCGACCTTTGCGCCCGTGCTTCACTACAACGCGCTGCAAGGCGATTTTGTGGGCGGAAATTTTTGGGACATGCGGGCTAGCGGGTATCGGTTGCAAAACCCGAGCGCCGAACAAGCCCAAGGTCCACCGACAAGGGACGTCGAAATGGGGCTGCCTGACTCGGCTTGTCTGACATATCGGCTCTCGAAGGCTCCCTACCGTAAGCTCTTCGAGACCGTCTGGGGCTCCGACTCGTTCGCCATACGTTGGCCTGCAAACGTCGAGAAGGTTTGTGCAACTCCGGCTCCTCCCCCTCGCGACGACCCGTACCCTGTCCACCTCAGTGTGGCCGACCGGCAGCGTTCTGATCGCGTATATGACGAGTTCGGACTATCCGCCGCCGCTTATGAAGCTTCGCCGGAAGTGAGTCCATTCACGTCGAAGTATGACTATGTACAGGCAGGCAAGGACCAATTCGCTCCGGAGGAGGCGAGGGGCTATGACTTGTTCCGAGGTAAGGCCAAATGCAACCAGTGTCACCGGGATGGCGGGCCTGGCGAAGAACCACTATTCACCGACTTCACTGCGAGCAACCTTGGAGTACCAAGGAACCCGGCACTGCAGTATTACTACGAGGATAAAGCCGACCGGCGCGCCTATAGTGCTAACCCCGTGGGGCAAGCGTTCATCGACACCGGTGTGGGATCGTTCTTGCGCACCCTGCAAAGCGATAGCGGTCAACTGAATCCCGATTCGCAATGGGTAGAGCTGGCTCCGAAGTTCGATGCCAGGTTTCAGGTACCCACGTTGCGCAACGTCGACATGCGTCCGACACCTGACTTCGTGAAGGCTTACATGCATAACGGTTACTTCAAGAGCCTCAAAGAAGTGGTCCATTTCTACAACACGCGCGACGTCCTGCCGAGGTGCAATGAAAAAGATCCTCGGGAAAAGGTAGGGTGCTGGCCGCCACCAGAAGATGCCAGCAACCTCAATAGGAAGCAACTCGGCAATCTTAAGCTGACAGATCAAGAAGAGAATGATCTGGTTGCTTTTCTGAAGACCTTAACGGATGGCTATAAGTCACTGGTTTGTTGTAGATAACGTTCCGCTCAACTGTTGCCTTTCAGGAGAGAAAAATGAAACGTCGACTTGCCCTGGCGCTTGCGGTTCTGATTGCCACAACCGTATTTGCGCAAAAAGACTCCCAAACTTCGAAACCAGCGCGCCATAGCTCGGCTCCAGTTTCGAAACAGCTGGAGGACATGAAGGACGCCATATCGGCGCAACAACAGCAGATCCAACAGCTGCAACAACAGATCTCAACTCGTGATCAGGCCATTCAGAGCCTGCAGCAGCAAGTGACGGCGGCGCAATCGGCCGCGCAACAGGCGCAGGCGGCAGCAACGGCAGCGGCCAACTCGCAGAGTACGCTGAGTGCCGACCAGATTAGCGGACTACAACACGACGTCGCCGATTTGAAGACTGTCTCCGGCAACACTGTGAACGAACTGCAGGAGACACAGAAACAGGTTGCCGGATTGGAAAGCCCGCTGGCGATCCACTATAAGGGAATAACCATTACGCCGGGCGGGTTCCTGGCGGGTGAAACAATATGGCGGCAGCACGCACTCGCGGCCGACGTCGACACCCCATTCAACTCCATTCCCTACTCCGGTTCCTCGCAAGCCAACATGGCCGAGCTCTACGGATCCGGTCGTCAGTCACGTATTTCCATGCTGGCGCAAGGCAAGCTGGATAACATGAAGTTGACCGGCTATGTCGAGGCCGACTTCCTGGGTTCTGGCACCGCCTCCAACAACAACGAAAGCAATTCCTACGTTCTCCGCCAGCGGCAGACGTGGGCTCAGGCTTCTCTAGCCAGCGGTTGGAGCTTCACCGGCGGCCAGATGTGGAGCTTGGTGACAGAAACCACCGTGGGCGAGGACAACCGTAGTGAAGCATTGCCTATGACGATCGACCCGCAATATACCGTGGGCTTTAGCTGGGAGCGTCAGTACGGATTCCGCGTTGTGAAGGATTGGGGCAACAAGGTTTGGTTGGGCTTCTCGGTGGAAAACTCAGAGGCAACGCTAACCGCACACGGCAATACCGCTGGTTCATTCCTGCTCGGTTCGCCGGGACTCTCGGCCGGCTTGTATAACGGCGCGGTAAGCGGTTGCACCGACACAGGGACTTGCACGGCCCTGGCGAACTACTCGTTCAATCCGTCACCGGATTTCATCGCCAAAGTGGCATTCCAGCCGGGCTTTGGACATTATGAGATCTTCGGCATTGGCAGCGGCTTCCGCGATCGCATCTTCCCCGACGCGGGCGCCAAGACGCCCAGTGCAGCTGGCGCCTTCAATAGCTCGACCTGGAGCGGTGGCGGCGGTGTCAACGCACGCTGGTCCATATTCCAGAAGCATATTGACCTCGGGATACACGCCCTGGCGGGTAAAGGTGTGGGACGGTACGGAACCGCCGGTTTGTCCGATGTGACCATCAGCTCGAACGGCTACGTGGCTCCGATCGCGAGCCGCCAGGGGCTGCTGACGCTCGAATATCATTCTCCCAAGTGGGATTGGTATGGCTACGGCGGTATCGAGTATGACGGCCAGACCGAGTTCCTGAACTCCAAGGGCGTCCCGGCGATTGGCTATGGCGCGCTTGCTTCCAACAACACCGGCTGCGGCCTCGAAACCCTGCCCAGCACCTCGTACGGTGCAGGCTACGACCCCGGTGCCTTAGCGGACTGCACGGGCGACACCAAGGACATCTGGGAAGGCACCCTCGGCTTCTGGTACAAGCCGTACAACGGCCCGAAGGGCCGATTGCAGTTCGGACTCCAGTATTCCTACGTAACCAAGACTGCGTGGGCAGGAATTGGCACCAAGCTTCCTGTACCTGCAAACAACAGCCCGACAGCTCTCGACAACATGTTCTTCACATCCTTCCGGTACTACCTTCCGTAAGCAAATCGGGTGGCTGGCGCTCGGTCAGTCACCCGATTTTTCTCCCTCACAAATCCCGCCTAGGCTCCTTAGGTTGGAGTTGGTGCGTTTTGCTCTATCAAGTTCTGAGCTTTCAGGTCAGCCCAGAATTCAGACGGAATCTTGGTTTGCATTGAGGTGTAGTCTGCGAGAATCTGTTGTTCACTGCTGGCGCCGACGACCACAGCTGCGGCCACGTCCGGTGACGCAGAGAACTGAAGCGCTGCTGTGCGAAGGTCTACCCCATGATTCGCCGCCACTTCCCGCAGTTGTTTTCGTTTTTCCAGAAATTCGGTGGGTATCTTGTAGGAGTCTTTTCCATAGTTGTAGCGAGGACTCCCCGAGATGAATCCAGCGTTTAGTGAGGAGCCAACCACCAGAGAGGCATTCTTTTTTCGGACCTCAGGAAAAAGCTGGTTTAGCGCATTCTTGTGATCGATCAAGGAATACTGCGATGCCATAAGACAGACGTCTGGATCGGCCTCCCTTAATACTCGCAGAATCGGTTCGGGCGTATTGACGCCAATTCCCCATCCTTTGATCAATCCCTCTTCCCGCATACGCGTTAGTTCTGGAAAAGCACCTTTTGCGGCGATGTCGAATTGTTCCTGCCAACTCGTCGGCAACAACTTATTATCCGGGGAAATGTCGTGGACAAAGACGATGTCAAGGCTATCGATGCCAAGTCTCTGCAAGCTATCCTCGATCGAACGCCTTACTCCGGAGGATGTGTAATCGAAGATTACGTCGTTGGGAGAGGGCGAGAAAGGGAACAGTTCGCTATTCTTTGCTGTCCTGGACGCCTTCAGCAGCTTGCCCACTTTCGACGAGATGACATATTCACTTCTTTGCTTGTTGTGAAGAAAGCTGCCATACCTTCTCTCGGCGAGACCCAAGCCATACCAGGGAGAAACGTCATAATAGCGAACGCCCGCGCTCCATGCAGCTTCGAGGATCGTGTACGCATCTTTGTCAGGTAGCACCGCAAATTCATTTCCCAAGGGAACGCCTCCCAGGCCGAATTTGAAAGGCGGATTGTAATGGACATTGCTGCCATTGCTCGTGTTGTTGATCATGTTATTCATGCTCCTGCCATCTCTTGTATTGTTCTGCGCATGTGCACTCCCAGGCGAGAGGGCCGCAGCCGCGGTCACGGCCGACCCTTTGACGGCCAGATTGAGAAATTCTCTTCTTGTGCTCATGCTCGTCGCCCGCCCAGCCGCCCATTAGACTTGGATCAGCGCTATTCCTGACTTAGGATCGAATTTCTTCTGAAGGTGGATCGGGCTCTCCGTCAAAATCAGTTCGCAAGTCGGACGCACGCGAGCCTCAAGCAGGTGCCCGCCGTGGGCGGTTCCGTCAGAGCGTCCTACTACCACGTGCGCGTGCACCTGCGACTCTCCGTCCTTGAGGGCGATGTCGCCGATGAGCGAAAGCAATTCCACTTGTTCGTCGAAAACGCAGGCTGGATCGTACTTTTTCGTCTCCCAGTTGAACCAGCCCAGCTTCGCGTAAGAAAGAGCGCCGATGGCCTTGAAGCTACTTCCCGCCAAACCCTGCCCTTTCGCGAATTCTTGCAGCACGCTTGCGATCTCGTCACCGGTTTCAAAGATTAGAGCAAAGGTCTTCGGTTCATCCTCGATTTGTTTCCACCGCATGACGTCACCTTTTCCCAGTACAATCTCAACTCGCAGTTGGTGTTCCTGCGGCAAATATGAGCAGGTACCGTGGGTTAGAGTTTTCCTTCGTCGACCTTTGCTAACTGTTTACAGATCCACTTCGCCGAATGTTGTCACCGGCTGAGGCACGAGTCATTCGGCGATCGGATGTCGCTGCCATGAGTGCAAATAACTTGGCTTACACTCTGTACCGGTTAGAGCATATTCATTGCCAATCCGACAGGCCGTTTATCTCCGAGATACTTACTTAGTCTCAAGCTCAAGCTCCCGGGCGTCCCCTAATTTGCTGATTCAGCAGATATGTCGTCCGTCACTGAAAGTGTCAATCTTTCGACGCGTCTGTCCCGTTGCGGACACTTGGAGAACCGACTGTTTCTGGGGACGAGTAAAGCTTGCCCAGTGAGTCATTTAACCTGAAATGTCTTCCGTGCGACTTGGCACGCAGAATGCTCATCAGATGGGGAAAAGAGAGTTGGTCATCCCTTCGATGGCGGGGTGGCCACCCCGCAATGGCCAGGGTAGGAGCGGAACGTACGGATCGCCGCTGCTCCATTTGCGGTGGCGAATCCGGTTCCTGTGATAAGAGGTAAGGCAAGATGGCAGACAAGGCAGAATTCAAGATAAGCCTCGACGCGCCAAAAGCTCTCACAAGGCGCGCCTTCATCAAAGGGGTTATCGCCAGCGGCGCCGCAGTTTCCTCGGCAGGCTACCTGTTCCGAGCCTCGTCTCTTCTACATGGCCAGCAGTCGGCTGGGGGCGGCGGCGAACGGCTGCTTACTCTCAACATCAACGGCCAGCAGCGTCGTGTCGATGTCATGAAGCAAGAGACGTTGGCGTGGACGCTGCGCCACAAACTGGGACTCACCGGCACGAAGCTGGGGTGCGACCGGGCCGAATGCGGCTCCTGCACCGTTCTGATCGACGGCGTGCCACATTATGCGTGCTCGGTGCTGACATACACAGTCCGCGACAAGGAAGTTCTCACCATCGAAGGGTTGGCGAGCCCCAACGGCACTCTGCACCCAGTCCAGCAAGGCGTCATCGATGAACAAGGCTTCCAGTGCGCCTTCTGCATGCCGGGCTTCATCATGGCAGCGGTGGCATTCCTGAAGACGAATCCCAATCCGACGCGGACCGAACTGGCGCAGGGCTTGTCGGGCAATCTGTGCCGGTGCCAGGACTACGACAAGATCCTGACCGCGATGATGCGCGGTGCAGAGAACATGAGGAGGGCGAGCCGTGCCTGAGGAACCCGATAAATCTCCCGGCACCACAGAGCGTGTCTATGGAGTGGGGCACAAACTGATCGGCAAGAACTACCAAACTCCCGACCTATATGCGAAGGTGACGGGACAGGCAAAGTATGCCGAGGACTATCACGCCGAAGGCATGCTGTTCTGCAAACTGCTGCTGAGCCCCTTACCGCACGCGCGGGTCAAGCATCTTGATGTTCGCCAGGCGCTTGCAATGCCGGGCGTGAAAGCGATTCTCACCGCCGACGAACTCCCGCCTCCAGCCGATACCCTCACCGACAATGGCACGGTGATTCACGCCAACCCAAAGAGCGAGCGGGGGCTCAACATGGAGCCGCTCTACCAGGGCGAACCGATTCTCGCTGTCGCCGCGGTTGACGAACTCACTGCCGCTGACGCGATCGAAAAGATTCGAATCGAGTTTGAGCCGCTGCCCTTCGCCATCGATCCGCTTGTGACCTTGCGTCCCGGAGGCCCCAATCCGAGAACGGACGGAAACATCTGGGTGCAGTCTCCGACGCCGAAGGCCGTGGCGGGAGCTCCGCCGGCGGCACCGGCGCCTCCCACGATCGGTGTGCTCAAGTGGACCGAGGCGGACTTCGCAGAGGAAAAGAAAGGCCGTTTGCCGATGGGCAAGACGCCCGACGAATGGTCGTACGGTGACGTCGAAGCGGGTTTCCAAAGCGCCGCACTGGTCCTCGATGAAACCTTCGTCACACCCGACACCAGCCATCAGACGCTCGAGACTCGCACGGCCTTGGCCTACTGGCGAAACGGTAAGGTTTACGTTCACACGGGGACGCAGAGCACCGCTCAAACCGTGCCTGCCATTGCGAGATGGTTGAATATCGATGTGAGCAAAGTCGTCCTCATCAGCGAATACACCGGGGGCGGCTTCGGCAGCAAGATCACAGCCGGCGTGTCTCTGATTATCCCGGCGCTGCTGTCGAAGAAAGCCAATGCGCCAGTGATGATGCGGATCAGCCGCGAAGAGGAAACCTTCATTGGCCGTGCGCGGCCCAGCCTGCTGGGGCGGATGAAAGTCGGCTTCTCAAAGGAAGGGCGCATCATCGCGCTCGACATGTTCGTTATCTCCAACAACGGTCCCTACGACGCAAACGGCGATGTGCCGACATCGGGCCGTATCGTGTCGCTCCTGTACCAGCCTCAAGCCATGCGTTGGCGGGGAGTCACAGTTCTGACGAACACGCCCCCGCGAAGCGCGCAGAGCTCGCCAGGTGGCATGCAGGGCATCGCAATCATGGAGCCGATCATCGCGAAAGCTGGGCGCAAACTCGGGCTCGATCAGGTGGCCATCCGCCGCATCAATTGTCCGGAGGGCAAGGCGCTGTTCGGAGCGGCGGTGAAGGGGGAGAGGCAACACGCCACCAGTGCGTTCCTCAAAGAAGCGCTTGACCAAGGGGCGGAACAGTTTAAATGGAGCGAAAGGGTCTCACGCACCCCCAAGCGGATCGGTACCAAAGTGCGCGGCGTCGGCGTCTCGCTCAGCTGCTTTGTCGGTGGCACGATCGGCTTCGATGGGATTCTGATCATCAAGCCCGACGGCCGAATAAACTTCCAATCTGGAATCGGCAACCTGGGGACGGAGTCGGTGATTGACGTTCACCGTGCAGGCGCCGAAGTTTTGGGGGTTCCGTGGGAAAAGTGCGACGTTACGTGGGGTGACTCATCGAATAACCTTCCTTTCACCTGCGTTTCCGGCGGCAGCCAGACGACCCACGCAATGACACGCGCGGCTTACGCGACCGCCATGGACGCGAAGACGAAGCTCCAGGAAATCGCGGCGAAGAAACTCGGCGGCAAGCCAGAGGCTTACGATGTCGCCAATGAGCGCGTATTTCGTAAGGGTGGAGGCGCCGGCATGAGTCTGGCGGAGGCCGCGAAGTATGCCATTCAATTAGGTGGCATCTACGACGGCCATGAAACCTCTCCTGACCTACACAAACTCACGAAGGCGTCCGTCGCGGCACTTGCTGGACAAGGTTTGGTGGCAGCCGCCAAGGATGCTTACCCTCGTGACGGCACCACATTTTCCTACGTTGCCAGCTTTGCCGAGGTCGAGGTCGACGTTGAAACGGGCAAGTATTACGTCGTGGATTTCCTCGCCTACGCCGATGTCGGCTCGGTAATTCATCCCCGCGCGCTTGGGGGTCAAGTGCTCGGCCGCTCAGTTCTAGGGATTGGACATGCGATTGGACAGAAGTGGGTGTACGACCCTCACTACGGCGCCATGCTCTCGACGCGCTTTTACCAGAACAAGCCGCCGACAATTCTGGACGTGCCGGTCGATATGCAATGGGCGGCGCTCGATATTCCCGATCCGGAGACGCCGGTCGGCGCCCGCGGCGTGGGCGAACCGCCCGTTGGAGGCGGCTGTGCCTCCATCTTGAACGCGCTTTCAGACGCCCTTGGTGATGAGATTTTTCAGCGCGCGCCCGTCAACGCCGACACCATACTCACATCCCTCGAGGCGGGCCATCCGATGCAACATCCGTTAATGGCGCACATCTAGCGGTGATGCGAAAGGAGGAACCATGGCTGTAATTCGAGACGTCATGCCGGCTTTTGAGCTGGCTCAGCCGAACTCAATTTCTGATGCGCAAAAGCTGCTCGAGCAGCAGGGCGAGAACGGCTGGGTGCTGGCCGGAGGCATGGACAGCTTCGACTGGCTCAAGGACCGCATCAAGAGACCGAAGGTGGTCGTCGACTTGAGCGGGATCGCGGAACTCAAGGGAGTTCGGGTCAGCCCCGACGGCGTC
>Ga0187863_10002119_pt1 | contig 15310 bp, 8 predicted proteins | sample June2016WEW_11_1_FD_132975 | JGI IMG/M metagenome (GOLD analysis project Ga0187863, IMG submission 132975) | Peatland microbial communities from SPRUCE experiment site at the Marcell Experimental Forest, Minnesota, USA - June2016WEW_11_10 | ecosystem: Environmental > Terrestrial > Soil >... | reverse complement strand
GTAAACTGTGCGCCAGCGGTGGTGTTCCAGAAAACTCCGCTGGGCCACGCCACACCGTCACTGTTGCCGCTCGCGGTCAACATGACGATATCGTTGAAAATAGCCGCCGGAACAAAAGCGTTCAGAGTGGCCGTTCCCGGCGCCGTACCGGTGCCGATGATCCCGTACTGAGCGTGGTTACCCAGGTTGTTTGTGAATTGGTAGTTCGGGATGGTTCCGGTTCCCGAGATCGTCACCATCGTCTGGTCTGAGAAAGTGGTGTTGTGGTCGACGGTGATATTATTCTCCGTGGTCATCGTCGCGCTATTGGTCACCGTTAGAAACAAAAAAGCCTCGCCGCTGCCGCCCCAGTTTGCAGAGCTGATGTCCGCCAAAACGTTATTTTGAATCAGTACGCGGTTGGTTGGCAGACTGACATTATCATTGTCCGATGTGGAAGAATCGATGCCGCTGGATGCGTGCTGGATGATGTTATGAGTAATGGTGATATCCTGCACCACGCACCAGTTGCAATTCCCACTTTGATTGCGCGGAGTTAATAGGATCGCAAAGCCCACCTGGCCGTCGACCCAGCTATACTCCATCACGTTGCCGTCCACCAGTACTCGTTGGGCGTTCTTGAACTCAAGCAGATTTTTGACATCTAAGCCGGCTCCGGCCCAGGAGCTGTAGTTCTTCCAGAGGTGATTGCCTACGATCGTAATGTCAGAAGGAACCAGGTTTGCGATTCCGGGATCGACGCCGCCGAACGCCAGGTTCTCGGCGGCGGCGGATAGAAAGTTGTTCTGAATCAAAAAGGGCCCCGGGCCGTTCCACCCAAGGATAGCCTGCGAGTCGTACCCGGGCTGGTGGAACTCGCTGAAGTAGCTGTCAACCACCGCGCCATAGGCGACGTTGAGGCTAAGCCCGCGGCGCACCGATGCCGTTGGGTCGGCGTGGACGTAACAACGGTCCACGATGACATAGCTGGGAAGCTGCGATTGCGATGTGGCACCGACGTCGGTTTCGATCAGCGCGTATTGCAGCATGCCAACTGTTGTCGTCACTTCAAGACCGATGAGGCGCCAATTGTGAGCACTGGCCAGAAACTGAATGGCGGGCTGACCGGGAGTATTGGAGAGAATCGTGGCCATGTTTGACACGCTCGATGGCCCTACCCGCGTCCCAGACGGCAGTTGCGAAACCTGGCTTGATTCCACAATGACCCAACCCGCACACGATTTGCTCGGCAGGGTAAAATTGCCGACGTAGGTTGATCCAGCAGCCAGCACAATCGTGTCACCGCAGGCGGCGCTATTCAGGGTGCTCTGGAAGGTCGCTGCGTCGCCTGGAGGAACAGTCCAGAGCTTGCCGCTCTGCGTGGGCAGGCTCAGGTCCACCACGAATTGTGGAGGGGTTGGCAGCACCGGTTTTTGCGCGTAACTTGGCACTGTCACTAAAAGAAACGAACAGATAAGGGCTGAAAACATCTTCATTTTGCGCACCTTGCAAAGGTCAAGCGTGGTGACCATCGAATTCTCATCGGTTGAAACCGCTTCACGCTTTATCTGTGCAAAGCTTAACGGCTTGGGTACTCGGGATACTACTGGTGCAAGGTTCAGTTAAGGGACAGGTCCACCCCGTCCACCCGGTGGTTTGGAATTCTGTATCTCTATGATTAAATTACAGTTACCGTTCCAGGCCTCTAGCTGAGGCCAGCCCTGCCAAGGAGTCCTTCCGTGGCTATCATCGGTGGCCGCCTCGCGAGACTCATTCTTGATCGCTACGAGTGGCGTGACCTCGAAGCGGGTGAGCACTACCGGGCCGCGGGCAAAATAGAGAAGCTGTTCGGTCCCACCTTCTGGGATCAGATTCGCGGCAAGAGCGTCTTGGACTTTGGCTGTGGTCAAGGTGCGGAAGCAATCGCCATGGCCCAGCATGGTGCCGCGGAGGTTATCGGTCTTGAGATCCAAGAGGGGCACCTCGCCATTGCGAGGGAGCATCAGGCGAGCCTTGGTCTGCACAATTGCAGATTTACCGATCGTTTTGATTCTCAAGTGGACGTCATCCTATCAATCGATTCTTTTGAACATTTCGACCGACCGGATCTTATATTGACGGAGATGGCCCGCCTGCTGAAGCCTGGCGGAAGGGTGATCGTATCGTTCGGATATCCGTGGTATCACCCGAAAGGGGGCCACTTTCCGCTGTTTCCGTGGGCGCATGTGCTCTTGACCGAGAAAGCGCTGATGAAGTGGCGCTCCAAATATAAGACCGACGGAGCAAAACGATTCGAAGAAGTCGCCGGGGGCCTGAATCAAATGAGCGTCGGTAAATTTGAACGCCTGGTAGCGGCGAGCCCGCTCCGGTTCGAACAGTTTGAGTGCGTGCCAATTCGCGCGACCCGAGTATTGCATTGCCGGCTCACGAGAGAGCTTCTCACATCGGTTGTTCGCTGCACTTTGGTTCATCGTATCGATTAAGAATCGCTCACGGCTGAAAACCCGCCACTCGCCGCTTGGCGAGCAGGAGCTTATGCCATAGATGAGCGGCAAAATGAGTGGCCCGTGGGAAAAACTCTAAGCCAAGAACGGCTGTCTGCAATTTCTTGCTATGGAAGAACTCATTTGCTTTGGTAAAAAATTCTCTTGCTTGATAAAAATCCCCGTCTGAAAGCAGCTTTCTACCGAGTTCCAGATCCCGGCGCGCCCGCACGTAATCGAGTTGCTTCTGGACGGCTCGGCGAACTGCCTCATCGATGCCCTCCGTTCTCATGACCTTTTCGAGGATGGTCTGCCGGTGGGTCATCACGGCTATGGGATCCCGGGTGAAGCTTTCGGGCCGCAGGCGGTATCGCCCCATCACTTTGGTCTGGTATCCGAAGCGGGCGCCGTGGTGCGCGAGACGAAGCCACAGGTCGTAGTCTCCGCAACCTCGCAAGGATTCATCGAACAACCCGACCTCCATCGCCACACTCTTGCGCACAATAGTGCACGACATAATGAGGTTACTGTCGGATTGAACGAGGCTCGTCAGCTCAACGGGACCCCGCGAAGGGTATATCTGCATGTACGTTTTTCCCGAAAATGCCGGGTCTCCAAAATACGAGGCATCGCAGTACACAACATCGAGGGAGGGATTCCGCGCGAAAAAATCCATTTGAGAAGCCAAATAGTCCGGCAGCCAGCAATCGTCGCTGTCGAGAAAGGCCAGGTATTGGCCGCGCGCGTGGTGGATGCCAGTGTTGCGCGCCCTCGATTCACCGCCATTCTGCTGAGTGATGCACACAATGCGATCTCGAAAAGGAGCAATCGCTTTCTCCAGAGCCGGAGTGTCGGGAGAGCCGTCATTGATGACGATCAGTTCATAGTCGCGATAGGTTTGTTCAAGAGCCGAGGTCAAAGTCTCAGCGATAAACGGGGCGGTATTGTAGGCGGGAATGATCACGCTCACCACCGGCACGGCCGCGGGATTTGAGTCTCTGGACGGCAATGTGGATATTCCCATGAAAGGCTAGGCTCTGGCCGCTCGCAGGCCTTTGACCAGGCCCACAAAGGATTGGAACCGCTCCCGGTGTATCAGAATCAGAGCGGATATGTAGGTAAAACTCCCGGCAACTATCTCCGCCGCCAGGCAAATGGGAAGAGGCCACTTCGAACCGATCGTTATTTTTACAGTCTCGACGACCACGGCCATCAGCAGGGAACAATTGAGGGCCGGCCAGAGCGAAGTGAAGTATTCCCGGCCCGTCATATGGATGGTGCGGAAAACGCGCCAGAAAAGAGGTAACTGAAGGAGGGGATAGATCACCACCCAGACTCCTGCGATGCCCACTGTGCCCCACCGGCTTCCCAGATAAAAGGACACTGGAAGCACGACGAGACTCGCCACGTTCATCCACATGCCAAAACGCGTTCCTTTGGTAACGTTTAGCACCGGGGCCAGCAAGACGACATTGGAGCGAATGAACGCATGAATCGCGAGAAGGCCCAAAGGCAAAACGACTCCGTCCCATTTTCGGCCCAGTGCGACATAGACAAAATCGTGAGCGATCAAGGCTGTACCAATCGTCGCGGGGCAAATTAACAACGACAGTCCCTCTGTAATGGTTCTCAGGTACCGCCGTACGGCCGCAAGGTCGGACTGCACCGCGGAAAACAGGGAAGGAGTAAGCCGGTTGACCACGACCGTAAGCTTGTCGAGTGGAACGTGGGCCAGCGTCCACGCAATGGTATAAGCCCCCAAGGGAGCTGCGCCCAGGACCCGCCCGGCGATAAGGAAATCGGAGGTATCGTAGAGATACCAGCTCAAATTCCCCACGATAATGTCCCGGCTATAGCGTAGGGGCTCACGAAGGCTCGAGGGCCTAGGCCACGCGAACGATTGGCGCCTGTAGAGGAGGGTCAGGGCCATCGATGCGATGCTCGACGAAAGAATGCCCACAGCCAGCGCCCAATATCCATAGCCCAGGAACGCGAGGGTCAGGCTGGTGATGCCCTGCGCGATCGCTTGAAAACCGTCAATCATCGCAATGAGCTTGAACTTCATGTCCTTTGCGAGAAGGGAATAAGGAATCGTCCGAAAAGCGGAGGTCAGAAACGCCGTGCTGATCACGACGATAACGACGGGGAGCCCGGGCGCTTTGAAGAAACGCCCCACCGGGTGCGCAGCCGCAGCCGATATGGCGAAACTTACCAAACCCAATAACAGGGAGAGCGTATTCAGCTGGGATATCTGGTCGTTGTTCAAGTCTCGCAGAGCGATGATCGCCGTGCCAATGCCGAATTCGCTGAAAAGCGTCGCAAGGCCGATATAGACCATCGCCATTCCGAACAGGCCGTAATCGGAGGGTGCGAGCAGACGCGCAACGACAAGCGTGATGGCCCAAGTGACCAGCTGGCTCAGCCACTTTGCCGATGCCGTCCAGGCTACTCCCGTAACGAATGTCTTATCGAGATCCCTGGCATGCATAGAAGCGGTCTCGGGAGGCCCAAGCCGCGCCGCGTCCGGCAGACCAGTTTGACCGGCAACGCCGGCGTCGTCGTGCGCCCGCGGCGAAGCGAGAATCGAGATCTCGAGTTCGACGGGAACCGCACCAATTGGGCGCGGCGTGATGGGGCTCGTATCAGACATTTGCGGCAGCAGGCGTCCGGCCGGTGAAGACGGCGCCGGCCAAAGGATCGGGATCTCCGTCAAAAAATATGCGGTTCCACAGCTCGAAATTCAGCAGACGCCAGATCTGATCCGTGGCATCCACGCGCCCGGCGCGATGAGCGTTCAGCAGATTGCGCACGTAAACAGGGTTCAGAATCCCCCGCGCAGATAATCTTCCATCCGTCAGGACACTGGAGACGCGTTCGAACAGCTGGTAGCGAAGCCAGGCGCCGATGGGCGTGGGAAATCCCTTCTTGGAGCGATGGAGTACCTCGCGAGGCAGACGATCTTCCATGGCGCGCCGAAGTATATATTTGCCGGTGAAACGCCTTACCTTCATACGGGAGGGAATCCGAATGCCGAACTCCACCATCTTGTGGTCCAGAAACGGAACGCGGCTCTCCACCGAAGCCGCCATGCTCATCTGGTCCTGCTTCATCAGCAATTCCGGCAGATACGTCTTGATATCGAGATACAGCAATTGCGTCAGTAAATCGGCGCTTTGCTTCGTGGAACGAAAGATGTCCATCGAGGTCTGGTACGCGCTGATATCTCTTAGTTCACCCGCGACTTGCGGCGTAAAAAGCTGCGGCTGCACGTCTTCAGGAAAAACGGAATAGAAGCTGTCGAAATATATCTTCTCGAACACTGCCGGGTGGTACAGAAACGAGTGCCGTAGCTTGCGGAGAAGCGACTGATGCGCCTTGCGATCAGCAAGATAGTTCCGAACCATCCGCCGCGCGGCTGGCGGGACCCATTTTTCATAGGAAGGTCCCCAGCTCATGTTGAAAACACTGGCGGGGTATTTCATATACCCGGCCAACAGTTCGTCCGCCCCCTCGCCGCTCAGCACGACTTTCACGCTTTCTGCGGCAAGCCTGGAAACAAAATGGAGCGCCACGCTCGAGGGCCAGACAATGGGCTCGTCCTCGTGCCAGATCAACCGTGGCAGGCTGTCCATGAAATCCTGCGGGCCGAGAACGATCTCGCTGTGGTCGGTTCCGATGTGTTCGGCCGCACGGCGCGCAACTGGCAGCTCGCTAAAGGCGTTTTCACGATAGCCAACCGAGAAAGTCTTTACGCGGTCGCGCATCAGATCGGCGGTCACCGCGGCTATCGACGACGAATCGAGCCCGCCGCTGAGGAATACGCCCAAGGGAACATCGCTCATCAACCGCATTTTTACTGATTCGGCAAACAGTTCCCGGAATTGCGCGATGTACTCTGCTTCGCTCTCCTCTGCTTCCTCCGGTTCGATATTCAAGTCCCAATACTGTTCGACAAAGGGCTCGGAGCCCGGTCTATCGAGGTCCAGGCTCAAGCGGTGGCCTGGCAGGAGCCGGGAAATGCCCTCAAACATCGTGTCTCTCGCCGAAAGATATCCAAGGGCGAAGAACTCTGGCAGGGCGCCGCGGTTCATTTGAGCGTGCACCCACGGCAATTCAAAAAGAGCCTTCATTTCGGAGGCGAACGCGAACCGGCCATCGCGGAGCGTGTAGTAGAACGGCTTAATTCCCAGCCGGTCCCGGGCGCAAAACAGGCGCTTCTTCCTCCCGTCCCAAATGGCGAAGGCGAACATCCCGCGGAGGTGCTCCACGCAGTCCGCGCCATATTGTTCGTAGAGGTGAACGATCGTTTCTGTGTCACTGCGGGTGGAATATCGATGCCCAAGCGCTTCAAGATCGCGGCGGAGCGCGGCGTGATTGTAAATCTCACCGTTGAAGACGATCCATATGGTTCCGTCTTCGTTTGACATGGGTTGGTGTCCGCCGCTCAGATCCACGATGCTGAGGCGCCGGAACCCGAGAGCGACCGGCGGTTGAACGTGATAGCCGGCTTCGTCAGGCCCTCGATGAGTGAGAGTCCTGGCCATCGCCTCCACGTCCTCACGAGACGCACGGCCGTATCCACCCCGGTCTACGATTCCGCAAATACCGCACATGTGTCTAGTTTCCTTCTCGGACTTCGATACCCTGGCGAGTGTTTTTAAAGCCGGCTTGCCGGCCGTTCAGCACAACCGACCTGACGTTCGCGGCTGCGATCGTGAAAGGCTTCACGGGGTTCATTCGGACGCGAATTACTTCGGCTTCTCGATCGATGTCAATTTCTTCGACTTTTCCGCTTCCGCGATAGAGGAATTCCGCCTGCCGCTTGACCCATGAGCCGTCCAACAGAGTCAGCCGCGTGATCTCGCCGTTTCGATCCTGCCGAAAAAACGCAAAACCCGCATCGGTCGCCAAGTCCCCATGAGTGTGTTTGCTCGGCTGGTCGCCTGATACGAAAAAGTCCGCGTATTCACTCGTCTCAACGGTCCACACCTGCCGTTCATCGGAAAATGGACGAAACCGCAATCCCTCAGGCGGGCCTGGCCACAATAACCAGGGGAACCGGGCTGGCGTCGCACAACTGATTTTGCCCACTAAAACTGGGGATGGCTCGCGGTGGCCATAATTATGTGAATACCAACCCTGAATAGGCTGCCCGCAACCCTCAATCACCTCCAAAGAGACGCGCGAGTCCGACGCGACCAGAAAATGGTTGTCGCCGCTTTTCGCGCAGCACCGGCCATCGCCGATATTCAGACGGACGTCCGGTGCGAAATGAAAAAGAAATTCCAGCGAATGCGTGCCCGTCCCATCGAGATCATCCAGCAGGAACCAATAGTGAGGTTTGACAAATACGACCAGCCGTCTATGCCGCAGCGGGGCAGCCAACCGCTGGTAGCCGTCGTGGCTGGCGCTCGCATAATCCAGATTGGGGAATGTGGCCCACCGCTCCAGTCTTGACGAACACAAGCTGCGCCACTTGAAGACATCGCCTGTTTCTGATTGCTCCTGGCCGTCGACCACGAGCGTATTGTGGGCGCGTGTCGAACGGAAAAAATCGCGCCACTCCGGCGACGATGTGTACGTGTATGTTCCCGGGTCGATGAGCCATTTCGTGCCTTGCCCTGAACAAACCACGCTCAATGCATCCGCGTGACCGTGGCTGGCTCCGCCCATTCCCTGCGGACCCGCATCGAAAGCCAGCATATTCGCCGCCTCGCTCCAGTCACTCCGCATCACGATGGCGCCGCTTCCGTCGAAGGCCTTTGATGGCTCACCCGCGCTTTCTGGCTTCAATTCGTCAAAGCGCGCGGCGGCGTCCGGGCCCAGCAGCCACAGGCTCTCTTCGTAGAGTCTTCCGGCGCGATCCCGGAAATCGTTCCGCCCAAAATAAACGGCTGCAGTCGACAAGGTACTGCGATGGTCGAGAGGATCATGGACGCCGAAAGGCAGCAATCGTCCCCCGTCTGCATCTCCGGTCATCGGGTGCGTGCCATCCGGCCATGCCGTGTAAACCATGAATTCGATCATTTTTTCAAGCCGGGCGCGGTAGGCATCCGGAAACGGGCAGTCATTCCGATCCGCGAGGATGGCAGCACATAGAAAGAAGTCGGTGGCGTAACGGTGGTAGCAGGTGGATTGCTCGGAATGCGATCCGTCTGCGCGGGCTTGCCGGGCCATTTCCTGCACGAGGATGGTTCTGCCGGTGCCGCGATAAGAGCTGGAAGAGCGCAATTCGGGAAAGAGCAAGCCAATCGCGAATAAGGCGAAACCTTCGCCGAGCAGATGAGTGTTGGGAGAAAAATAAGTGGACAGATACGTTGAGATGAAGTCCGCATGCAGCGCGAGCGCTTGTGTCATTTCGCCCAGGCGTTTTCCTGTCGCCGCGAGACTGCCGGCAAGGAGGTGGATCATCCAGATCCACGACCAGGTGCGGAAAGCCAATTCCAGGCTGCTGGCCCAGTTGATGCCGCGAAGATACGCGTTGGCGCGCTGCCAGTCCTCGAACTGCGCGAAAGCTTCCTCGGCATAACGGTTGTCACCGGTCAGGCGATATGCGGTAGCCAAAATAACGAGGTGCTGGTGCCTGTTCGGTTCCCAGACGATCTTGCTGTCACCGACACTGGCAAAGTCGAGATATTGGATCCGGCTCCAGTGATCCAGCCCCGACTCAATTTCGTGAGCGGCGTCCTTCCGCCACGGAATGCGAGGTCCGCAGGCGAACTCGGGATAAGCGAACACCTTCATGAAATGATCGCACAACCGGTTTGCTTCGCGTGCAATGGCATCCACCCGGGCGCCGAACAACTCTGGATAGATGCGGGCGATCTCCTCATGATTCGCGGTCGCGTAGAATACCGGTCTGCCGCGGGAAAAAAGATAATCCGGCAGGAGCGCCTCGGCGGTTGCGGCGTCCGCTTGCAGTGCCGCTCGTAGATACGGATCGCCGACAGCCGGGATGTTCCAGGAACTGCGCCAGTCGGAACTGTCTTTCCCGGATCCCTTTCGGGTCAGGGCCAGCCTCTCCCGTACGATGTGCATGGCTTGCAGCAGGCGATGCTGGATCTCGGGCGAGTCCATTTGCATCAGGCGCCGCAGCTTGTCACAGGCGATCAATGGCTTTCCCGTTTTCGCGTGGCTCTGAGCTTTACGGCTATGCCCCTATTTCCAGCCGACCTTGCTAATGCCTTGCATGGATCTATACGCGCCCCACAGATACGCCACATTGACGAAGCAAAAATAATACGGAAGACGCAACACGTGCGGCCGGAGGTCCCACTGAAGTCCGACCAACGCGAGAGCGTAGAAGGCCAGTTGACTTAAGCCAAACAGCCGATAGGCGTGCATCTGCAGCAGGAAGGCATTTGATACGATGAGGGAAAGCATGAAGAACGGCGCCGCAGTCCGGGCAGCCTTGTGAGATAGAAAAAAGAACAACGGAAGAATACGCGGCGGCAGTAAAAGCCCCTTGATCTCTTTCAGTTGTTGCAGGTTCCCGGCCATAATTCTTACCCGCCGCTGGAACCCCGCCATCTTGGAGGCTTCCTCAAATGCGATAGCTCGTGGTTCGTACACCACCCGGTTCCCGTTGGCGATAATTCGAAGAGGGATTACGTAGTCATCGTTGATGGTTTCAGGCGAAGGGTAAGGGTACAGGCTCTTGCGAACCGCGAGAATCTGGCCGTGGCCGCCCAGGACCGAACTCAGAGCGGACTCCTGAGACTTTAGGAACGTCTCGTATTTCCAATAGAAACCTTCCTGCTTCCCCAATAGCCCGCTGGCGCTTTTCACGATGCGGTACATACCGCTGACGGCGCCCACCTCCGAGTCTGAAAAATTGGACACGATCTCCCGGAGCGAGCCGGGAGTCATCATCGCGGAAGCATCCGATAAAAGAACGATTTCTCCCCGCGCCGCTCGCACCGCATCGTTCAGAACAGCCATCTTTCCGCGGTTTTGCGCGAACGGAAGCACACGAAACTGCTGCCCGTCGCACGATTCCTCGGCCACTCGGACCGTGCCGTCGGTCGAGCCGTCGGAAGCGATCAGGACCTCCAGCTTGTCCGCCGGGTAGTCAAGTCGAGCGACGTTGTTTATTTTTGCCGCAATCACGCCGGCTTCGTTGTAGGCAGGGACGATCAAAGTCACCGCAGGTTCGCACGCGATTTTGTTTACAGGCCGGAAGATGAAAAGACGCAGGGCGAGAAGCGCCAGAGGATAACCTATATAAGCGTATAAAATCATCGCGCCGGACAAATAGAATATCGTTTCCATTAGTTGGTAGGCCGCAGAGGACTTTGTACAATCAGGCAATGAATATTGTTTGGGTTAAAGCCGGGGGCTTGCTCCCCGTCAATACCGGCGGCAGGAGTCGCAGTTATCACCTCTTGAGATGGCTGGCCCAGCGACATTCCGTCTCGATTTTTACTTTTTATGCCGCGCAGCCCGACGACCCGCATCCGGCTCTGAGGGAACCGTTCGCGCGTGTCGAGTCTCTCGCCCTCGACCTGCCCGCGAAGGGCAGTCTTTCGGACTATTGGATCTATGGGCGCAGCGTGCTGGCAATGCAATCCTATGCGCTGACGAAGTTCTATCGGAGAAGCGTGGCCAACAGGCTCCGATCCTTCCTGAGGGCTCCTTGCGACGTGATCGTCTGCGATTTTCTTTTTTCTGCCCCAGTGATCCCCTGGGATACGCCTTGCCCCAAGGTATTCTTCACTCACAACGTGGAAGCTATAATCTGGAAGCGGCACTTCCACATAGCGAAAAACCCGCTTTGGAAAGCGGTTTGCTGGCGTGAGTGGAAACTTACGGCCCGGGCGGAACGCAAATATCTGCGGGAGGCCGATAGCGTGTTGGCGGTTTCGGAAGCCGACCGTAACACTTTTGCGGAATGGATCGACCCCCGCAAAATCTCGGTGATCCCGACGGGTGTTGACACTGAGTACTTTCATCCGTCTCCGGGGAAAGAATGCCGCGATTGTCTGGTATTTACGGGATCTATGGATTGGCTGGCGAATGAAGACGCCATGGTTTATTTTGTAAATGAAGTCCTGCCTTTGATACGCCAGCGGATACCGAACGTGTCTTTATGGATTGTCGGCCGCTCCCCCACTCGCCCGATACAGGAGCTGTCTTCACAACATAAGAACGTCCGCGTCACCGGCACCGTCGAAGACGTCCGCCCTTACATCGCCAAGGCTGAGGTCTATGTCGTTCCGATTCGCGCTGGAAGCGGCACCAGGCTGAAAATCTTTGAAGCGATGGCAATGGCGAAGCCCGTAGTTTCCACTTCGATCGGTGCGGAAGGGCTTCCGGTCTCTCACGGTAAAGACATTGTCCTGGCGGACTCCCGAGAGGACTTTGCCGAGGCCGTAGTCGCTCTGCTAGGCGACGCCAATTACCGAGAAGCTTTAGGTCAGGCCGCCCGAGGCCTTGTCGCGTCCAAACACAGCTGGTCGAGCGTCGGTTCGGTCTTCGAGGAAAGCTTGAGGCGTTCGATTCACAGACCCGATCTGCGCGAAGCTCGTTAAGAATTCGCGCTCGCTCGCACCCTCTCCTCGGAGCCTGCAATCTGGGAGAACTCGGCCTGGCCCGCCTCGGAACGCACTTTCTCTCCAGGTTGTGCGATTTGCCGGCCGCTCATCAGCAGCGAAACCTCGGTCTCAATGCTTTGCCGTATCTCAGGTGGCTTCGTTTGCAGGCGGAACCTCTCGATATCGGAAAGAACCGTCGAGAGCTTGAGTGTGAGGTCGGCGGCATTGCCTGGTTGATAAGTGACCGCGGAACCGGGGCGCGTGCCGTTGTTGGCAGCGACGACCGGCACACCGAGCGTCAACGCCTCAATCACCGATGCACACAATCCGTCCCGGATCGCGGTTCGTATGAAGAGATCGGAAGAGCGCAGGGTAGCAAGAAACTCGGCATGCGGCAGGTTGCCGGTGATCAGCACGCTCGACTCAATTCCGAGCCGCCGCATTTGCTCCTTCGCTTCGCGTGGTGTGTCGGCGGGGCCGCAAATCACCAGGCCGGCTTTCGGGTGGTCGCGGCGAAGCCATGAAAAAGCCTCGAAAAGAGCCTCCATCGTAAATTCGGGACGGAACAGTGCATAACAGCACAATCGTGGCTCATGCAGATGAAGGAAACTCGCTATCGAGGGAGGAGGAAATATTGAATTTTTTTCGGCCGCATAGTCCACCGAGAAAATAGCGTGGATTTTGTCCGCGCGGATCCCGTACCCAAGAATGGTTTGTCTCACCTGTTCGGAGTTGCAAATGATTTCGCCGCTGGCTTTGAACAGCAGGCGAAAAGCGTGGAACCAAAATCCTCGCAAACGGGGGAAAAAGATTTGCTCATGGCCGGCGTGGAACATCAGCACTGCGGGTTTCCCGGTAATTCTCCCAAGCAGGACCGCCGACAGCGCGAGTGCGTAGCCCTTCCAGGAGTCGCCGTTGACGTGCGGCTGAAGTCGAAATCCGCGAATGCGGTGAGTCGCAAGTTTCACCGCGTAGTCGAAGGCGTTGCCAACGGGAATGCAGCCGGGTTTGGGAACATCCCGTCCGGGGCCGATGTCCAGAACGCGGGCATCCACGCCACGTTGCATCAGCGCACGCTGGACGGCTTCCGTGTGGATCGACCAGCCGCACGCCGGCGGCGGGTAATTACCGATCTGCAGGATTCGGGCGGTCGGACGATGCGCACGAAGAGTGCTGCCATAAAGCGTTCGCAGCTCTTCCCTCATGCGCGTGCCGCTGAACTCGCGCTCAACCCGTGCCCGCCCGGCCCGGCCCATCGCAAGGCGCCGTTCGGGGTCGCGCAGCAGTTTGAGAATTTTCTCCGACATTGCTTCGGGATCCCGAACCGGAACCAGGTAGCCCGTCTCGCCATCCCGCACAAGCTCGTGTGTGCCGCCGGCTCTTGTCGCCACGACTGGACGGCCCACGGCCATCGCTTCCAGGACTGCGTTAGGCATGCTTTCGGTTACCGACGAGAGAACGGCGATATCCAGGCTGGCCAGCAGATTCTCGACGTTCGATTGATCGCCCAGGAATAATGCGCGGCCCGAGAGCCTCAGCTCCGCCGCGAGCCGCTCGAGAGACGGCCGTTCGCTGCCGTCTCCAATCACAAGAAATCTAGCGTCTGGAATCTGCGTACTGACGTGAGCGGCGGCGCGCAGAAATGTGCCGACGTCTTTCTCGGGGCGTAGGGCCGCAAGCAGCCCGATGACAGGGGCATTGTCGCCCAGTCCGAGGTTCCTTCGAACCTCGGTGGAAGAGATGGCCGGCCGGAAAAGGTCAAGATCGATGCTGTTGGGAATGAATACCGCGCGCCCCGGCTCGCGGCGCGCTTCGGCAAAGCAGGCCTGGGAGTTGGTCACAATGCACGTTGCCAGCCTGCACGCAATCCCAATGGCGCTCCGCTGCAAAGGGTTCCGCAAATCGCGGAGTTCGCCGCGCGCGGCCAGGAGCACCGGAACACCGGCCATTCGCGCCGCGGGAAGGGCGAAAATTTCCGAGTAAAAATCGAACGCGTGCAGGATAGCAATGCGATTGCGCCGCAGAAATCTCACCAGCTGCCAGAATCTTCGCGCAGTGTGAAGACCAAAGAGCGACCGAATGGGGAACTCGACAATAGGCGTTCCCTGGGAGCAAACCTCCTCGAGGAAAGCCCCCCGTTTATGCAAGCAGCCGACAACCAGTTCATATTCTCCCCGGTCGAGCTGCCGCAATACATGCAGGAACTGTCGCTCATTGCCGCCGCGAGAAAAGGTGTCGATAAAGAGCATGACCCGCGGTTTGCCAACCGCCGGTTTATTGCGCCGGGCCGCTGATCGGGGGGCGCGATTCGTTTGAAAGTTCATTTACCAGCAGATCCCTTCGTAATTGCCACTCTCCGCCGGTCGATTTGCCCGGTTCAGATTGACCAGATCGACGATCTGTTGATCGGCGCGAAGAAGACGGCGGAGTTCAGCCGCGCGGACAGCTTTCGTCCCGATCAGCACTGCGTCAGCCCAATCCACAACTTCCCCCACCGTCGAATGCATAAGAGATCCGATATGGGGTATGACGTCCTCGATGTATTGGCGGTTGGAACCAACCAGTCGGCCAAGCGACACGTCCTGATCCCATACCCGAATCTGGAGACCCTCGCCGATCAGTCGTTTGATAAGCTGCACAAGAGGACTCTCCCGTAAGTCATCGGTGCCCGCCTTGAAGCTCAAGCCGAGAACACCCAATTTACGGATATTGAGACCCAGCACGGCCTCCACCGCGCGGTCCAGGTGGCAGACATTGCTCGGCAGGATTCCTTCAAGTAAGGGAAGGGACAGATCGAATTCCTTAGCCCGGCAGGTCAGCGCGCGAATGTCTTTCGGCAGGCAGGACCCGCCGAAAGCGAAACCGGGTGACAGGTAAGCGGGCGATATATTGAGCTGCGTGTCCGAGGTAAGCATGTTGATCACGGCTTCCGTATCGACCCCGAAAGCTTTGCAAAGCGTCCCCAATTCGTTGGCAAAATCGATCTTCACGGCGTGGAATGCGTTACACGCGTACTTCGCCATTTCAGCGGCTCGCAGCGATGTCTCAAAGCGCGGCCCCGGGAAGCCTTCATAAATATCGCGCAGCGGGGCTAGATGGGATGGATTGGTTGCGCCGAATACAGTGAGCGCCGGTTGAAAAAAATCGGCGACCGCCGTTCCTTCCCGGATGAATTCCGGATTGCAGCACACGGAGAAATGTTCTCCGGCACGCTTGCCGCTGGCTGCCTCGATCGTCGAGATGACGAGCGACTCGGTCGTGCCTGGAAGCACGGTGCTCCGCAGCACGACGCAATGAAATTCATCTTTATCGCGC
>Ga0187863_10002118_pt1 | contig 15311 bp, 9 predicted proteins | sample June2016WEW_11_1_FD_132975 | JGI IMG/M metagenome (GOLD analysis project Ga0187863, IMG submission 132975) | Peatland microbial communities from SPRUCE experiment site at the Marcell Experimental Forest, Minnesota, USA - June2016WEW_11_10 | ecosystem: Environmental > Terrestrial > Soil >... | reverse complement strand
CGCTGCGATCCGCCGTGAAAGAACACCACCGCCGGATGCCGCTGGCCGGCGCCGGTCTTCGGCAGAAATAACTGTCCGTGCAAAGTGAGGCCATCCGCGGACGAAAAAATCGCTTGTTGCGGAGCCACCAACGCATCGCGCGGGAAGTCAGCCGGGACGGCATCCGGCGCCAGGTCGCGGACTTCGCCGGATGCCGAACGAATGGCAGGCCGCGCCTGCCGCGCGGTGTCCGCATGGATGAAAACGACGGCACCGTCGCTGGTCACGGCGGGCGACCACTCCAGCTCCGTGCCGCCCGTCAATTCCGCCGGCTGGCCTCCAGCCACCGGTACGCGCCAGACGTGGCGGCGGTCGATATCGTCCTGGTTCGAGGAGTATACCGCGTCGCGGCCGTCCGGAGCGATGGCCACGTGCTCCACTTCGAAAGCTCCCGGAGTGAGCAGCGTCGCGTCGCCGCCGGAAACGGGAACGGAATACAGATGCGTCCAGCCATCGCGTTCCCAGGGAAACACCAGGCGGTCGCCGGCCCAGAACAGGTGGCGCTCGGATCCCAAGCCGCGGAACACGCTGCCGTCGCCTTCCGACGCCTTCCAAACTTCTTCGCCGGGACGGCCGGCGCCGGCACCGGAAGCGTCGGCCACTCGAATCGACCATGGCGGTCCGCTGCGCAGGGCCACGAAGTACTTGCGATCGTCCACGGTCGGCATGCGCACAAAAGCCACGCGCCGGCCGTCGGGCGACCACACGGGAAAGTCATCGCGATCCACGCTGGCATCCAGGTAATGAACGGTCTTGGCCGCGTCGTCGTAGATTCCGACGAAGCTGTGATTCCCCCGGCTGCTGACGTAAGCCAGGCGCGCGCCATCCGGCGACCAGTGCAGATCGCCATTTTCTCCGCGGGCATGGATGAGTTGTTCCGGCTTGTCAGGGCCGTCGACCGGCGCCGCCCAGATCTGCCCCTTACGCACGAAGGCTACGCGTCCGCCTTGCGGAGATACGGCTGGTTGGCTGCCCTCACCGATCAGGCGAGGCGCGTTCCGGGCCGCGGCGCCCTCCAGTGCGACCACCCACACCTGCTGCTCCGCGCCCTTGGGATCGTTAGCCGGATTGGGATACTCGCCCGCGCCATTTGCAGCCTCGCCACGTACGTAGACGATCTCGCGGGCGTCGGGCGTCCACTGGAGTTCGGAGATCTCCTGCCCGTCGTCTTCAGTGTACGCGGTGACACTATGGCCGCGAAATTGGGGCGGCTCGGCTACCCAGATATTGCGCACGCCGCGCGCATTGTACACCCAGGCGACCTTGCCGCCCGAGGGCGATACGACCGGGGCCGAAGGGAAGGGACCGCTCAGGATTTGTTCGAGGGTAAAGGGCGTTTGGGACGACGCGCAGGCAGCGCACGCGAACGCAGCGGCGAGGAACCGTGGGACAGGCATCTTTATAGAGTACAGCGGAGCTGAGCAGGAGTGGGGCAGGACTCCAGTCCTGCGCGGGTCCTCCAGGACCCGCTCTTAGGAACGAAATCAGCCCTGACCGCACGATACAGGCCGACGTGGACGTCGGCCTGCAGGACTGGAGTCCTGCCCCACGAGCTGGCGCGACGTCAGACGGGTCGTTTGTAGAAGAGCGTGTATTGGTCAAACGCTTGATCGTTGTCGTCAACCATGGATTGATGGGTGACTGAGACCAGTTCCCACCCGTCCCGGCCCATTTCGTCCATGCTTCGCTGAATCGTATCCAGGTCTTCATCGGACCTATAGATTGTGTAATTCCATTGCATAAGCAACCATCATGGCAGAAGTGACCGCATCTCTGGGCACCGGCCTACCGCGGGTGCGTTCACGGTCAACTCGACAGGCACGGTCCAGGTGGTGACACCCAACACGACGCTTTCGAGCAACGCGCCCTTCCGCGCCCTGCCGTAGCAGGTGGCCGCTCAGCGCGTCAGCCGGAAATCACCAGCTTGCCTACGCCATCCGCCCGGCGCTCCAACAGGTGGAACGCATCCGCGATGCGCTCCAGCGGGCGCGTGTGCGTAATGAGCGCGGCAAAGCGCGACAGGTTGGCGGCCAGCATCTCGCGCGCGGCTTCGGTTTCGTGATTCGACCGGCGCACGGTGTAAATGGCCAACTCTTTGCGGCGCATCGGCGAGAATTCCAGTGGCACTTCCCTTTCCACGGGAATTCCGGTGACCACGACGCGCCCCGCGTTGCGCACCGCCCGCAGACAGTGGTTCGTCGAACCGGCTGTGGCGGCGCAATCTATGGCTACGTCGACGCCGCGGCCGCCGGTATCGCGCAAGATCTCGCGGGAAGGATCGATGGCGTTGGGGTCCAGCACGGCGTCGGCGCCGGCCTCCCGCGCCAGTTCGCGCCGCGCGGCCACAGGCTCGACCGCCCATACTCTCCCGGCGCCGGCCAGCTTCAGACAGACGACGGTCATCAGCCCGATGGGTCCCGCACCGAACACCGCCGCGGTCTCCATGGGCCGCACAGCGACGAACTGCATGGAATGCAGCACCACCGCCAAAGGCTCAATAATAGTGGCGTCGCGCGCGCTCATGCCCGGCGGAATCGCGATCAGGTTGCCTGCCGGAATGTTGGCGTAGTCGCGAAAGAAACCCGGATCGGCGGGCATGCTCATAAACCGGATATTGGCGCACACGTTATGATGGCCCGTGCGGCAGAATTCGCAGTGGTAGCAATAGATGGCCGGCTCGAACGCCGCAGGATCGCCCGCCTGCCAGCCGGTCACGCCCGCGCCGGCCCGCATCACCACGCCCGCGGGCTCGTGGCCCAGCACCATGGGATATTGGCACGGCGTATCGCCCACCCCGCCATCGGCGTAAGAATGCAGGTCGGAGCCGCAGATACCCACGGCGTCGATGCGGACTTGCACCTCACCCGGACCGGGATCGGGCAGCGCCGCGTCGATCAGGCGAAACTGGCGCAATCCGGCTAGCTCCGCGACGCGCGTATTCATGGACCGTCCTCCTTGGGCGGATGACGTAGGGTCAGCGACGCGATGTGGTCGAGCACCGCGTGGAAATAGGCCATGTCGCGTTCCTTTTCGGGCATGTCGTCGTGCACCTCCGCGGCCGCACCGGGCAGGTAGCGGAAGGGGAACCGCTGCGCCTGGATCCAGGGCAGATATCCCCAACCTTCCGCTTTCTTAAAGAAGATATCGCAACTGGCCAGGTCGCCCGCCAGGTGCTCCACGGTGGTGGCGCGGCCGTTGTCGTCCTCGGTCATCAGGACGGGCCGTTGCGCGTCCTTCAGCTCGGCCACGCGGCGGGCTTTCTCTTGCGGGTCGCGGCCATCGCCGTGGACCAATAACAGATCCACTTGGCCTTGCAGCGACTGCGGATAGCGCATGTGGCCATCGCTCGAAGCGGCGATCGGCAGGACGTAGTCGCTGCGCTTGAAACAGTCACGCACTTCGTCGATGAGCGGAATGATGTTTTGGGGAATGTAGCCCTTGAACTCCCACTGCGGGCCGGGCAGGTCGTATTCGTTCGCCACGTCCACGATGACGTTGCGGAAGTTGTGCGCGAGCAGCCAGGCGGTGATGTTCACGGCGGCATTGTGTATGGCGTCGGTGGAGCGGAACAGTCCCGCCTGGCCATGGTAGAAATACATCAGGTTGACGAACATGCCGCGCTGATTGGCCGCGCGCAGCAGGCGTTCGAGGCGCGCCAGCCAATCCGCCTTCAGGGAACCGTCCGGCTGGAAGGCGCTCACATAAGCGCCCCTGCCGGGGCCCAGGCTATAGGCGTTCTCGCGATCGATGCCGTTGACCGACCGGTCGTATCCGGCTTGCGCGCCCTGCAGGCTGACGTTGATCATGAGCACGCCGTGATCCTTGTAGAAATCCAGCGCCTGGATCACGGCATCCGTGTTGAACTCGGGATCGAAGGGCCGCTCGTGCATCCACTCGTCGAGGAACAGGGCATTGGCCAGCCGGATGTTCATCAGCTTGCCCTGGGCTTCGTGGCGGTAAGCGGGACCGCTGTAGGTCTTTTGCCAGCTTTCGCCGGGCGCATTGCGGACGTAGAAGGCGCGCGCATCGTAGTGCTTGCCCAGCATGGCTCCGGTGGTGATTTCGGCGGCGCACAGAGCGGTGGCGAGGAGGGGTAGGATGAGCAGCCGATTCAATAGGACATTATCTCACTGTGGACCTGGGGGGCGGGATTTATCCCGCGCGGGGCTTGAGCCCCGCTGGTGGCATAGGCTTCAGCCTGTGGAGCGAATGGACCGTGCCGGATATAGAACTAACCCTTCGGCGCGCGCTCAATGCGGCAGCTTGAGGTCGTAGGCGTAGATCTCGTCGTTGTAGTCGCGGCGGATCAGCAGCGGATCGTCGCCGGGAGCGACGCCGCTCCATAGCGTGAAGCTGCCCCGTTGCCGGTCCAGTATACTCAGGTCCGCTACCTGCTCCCTATGGCCGGCAGGCAGATGCAGGCACATGATCGCGGGAGGCTCGGCATAGGGTTTCAGGTAGTAAAGATCGTTGCCATCTTGCGACCATGCGGGATTATCGCCAATGAAGCCGTCGTCGAACTGGGTCCACTTCCGGGTTTGAAAGTCATAAAGCATCAGCTTCTGGTCGTCGCGGGTGAGGGCCGCCAGATACCGGCCTGCCGGCGACCAGCGGGCGGTCCAGAGACCCTGTGAATCGGGTACTGTGGACAAGCGTTGCGTGGCGAGGTCGAAGATGTGAATGGCGCAGGTAGGGGATATCGGGAAGAATCGGCCATTCTCCCCAAAAGCGATTTGTTTGCCGTCCGGCGACCAGGACGGCCCTCCTAGCCAGTGATCCCGAGCGCCTGGGGTGCCCGGCCAAACGCTTTCCGGTACCAGCGGCCTGGCTTCGCCCCCATCGCGGCCGACTGAGTAGATGTGCGACCACTCGCCCGCGAGGCTTCCCATAAAAGCGATCTGGGTTCCGTCGGGCGACCATGCCGGCAGGGATCCGTCCAGGGGAGGGTTGGTCAACAGGAGCGGACTGGAGCCATCCGCCTTACTGCGCCACAGGCGCGAATTATCGTCCGCCGAGTAGGCAATCCACTGTCCGTCCGGCGAAAAGGCGGCGGTCCTCGGTGAAATCGATGCAAGCTGCGCCGGCCGCACAATGCCGTGCGCGCGCCGGTCGTAAATCATAAACTCGCTCCGGGGCGTACCGCTCCGGGCGACGTAGGCTTTCTGACTATCGTTCGAGTAACCGACCAGCGCGGAATCGAATCCCAGGTTCAGTTGGATCGGTTGCCCGTCGTCGGCCGCGAAGGATCCGTTCTGCGGCACCACCCAAACAATCCCATGGCCAGTCACGGTTAAATACCGGCCGTCGGGCGTCCAGGCAGCGCCTCGCAGCAGTATGTTCCCAAGTAACCCTGGATGCGCCCACGGCTTTAGGAACTGTCCGTCCGGCTGCACTTTCCAGTCGCTGGACCCGTCGTCGAATGTCAGGGTCTCTCCATCGGGCGACCAGCGCACGGCGTCGATCGCTGCCGGCGCCTGGGTAATCAGGCGCGCGTTATTCCCATCGGTGTCCACTTCCCAGAGGTCCCGGCCGGCGGGATACGCGATGTGCCTGCCATCGGGCGACCAAGTCGCGGAGATTGTGTGTACATGGCCAACCGGGTGGGGCGCGGCGCCGGAAGTTGGCAAGCGCCAAATGGGACTCGTGCCGTTCGGGCCGGAACCGTACGTGGATTCCAAGCTGGCCACCAGCAGCTCGGTCTTGTCAGGCGAGATATCCAGCAAATAAACATTGCGGAACGGAGTCCGCATCGGCCATGTTTCTCCCGACGACAGCGGCACTTTGGCAATGATCGTGCGAAAGCCGATGGTTTCCTCGAAATAGAGCCAGGACGCGTCCGCCACTGCTAATCTCGTGCCCTTTTGCCGGCCGTCGCCGGTAAGCTTGACCGGACTCGAAAGCGGCAACGCAAGCTGGCGATTCCGTGGAAATAGCCACCAGAGAGCCCCAAGCAAAAGCGCCAGGAGCGCCGCGGCCAGAAGTGTTCCGGCCAGAAGTCCCACGCGCGGCCGGGCGGGATCCGGCCGTCCCACCAGTTTGCCGCCCAGCGCCGCGGCCACATCGGCGGCGCTCGCGAACCGAGCCGCCGGATCGCGCTCCAGGCATCGCAGAATCGCTTTCTGCCACTTCGCATCCAGCTCCGGCACATGTGCGCGAGGGGCAACCGGCGCTACCGTCAGGCGCTTCATGGCGACGGACGCAGGCGACTGCCCGCCGAACGGCAGAGTGCCGCTTAACATCTCGTAGAGCACCACACCGAAAGCGTAGATGTCGGCGGCCGCGGTAACGGAGCCGCCTTCGAGCTGCTCGGGAGCCATATAGGATGGGGTTCCGAGCGCACCGCTGGCCAATGCCGTGGATGGTGCGCCACTCGCCGCCCGGGTATCGGCAGCGCCATCCACCGCGCGTGACAAGCCGAAATCCGTGATCACGGCGCGCCGATTTGGCGTATCCACCAGCATCACGTTGCCGGGTTTGAAGTCCCGATGCACGATCCCGGCGGCGTGCGCCGCCGTTAACCCGGCAGCCATCTGCTCGACCAGTGGCCACGCTTCCGACGGGGTCATGCGCCCCACGCGCTGCAACCGTTCAGCGAGCGTCTCGCCTTCCAGCAGTTCCATGGTGAGGCAGGCGACTTCGCCTCCCCCCGGCTGGCGATGCCGTTCCAGATCGAATATACGGTTCACGTTAGGGTGCGTGACTTTGCGGGCGTTGTGGATTTCCCGCTTCAAGGCCTCCAGCGATTTTTCATCGGCCGCGATGGCGGGCCGTACGGTCTTCAGCGCCACGCGCTCATGCAGTTCCAGATCCTCCGCCTCGTAAACCTCGCCCATGCCGCCCCGCCCGATAAAGCGTATGATCCGGAACCGCTGGGCGACGATCTCCCATCCCGCGAAAGTGCGGTCCTCGTCGGGCGGGCTCGCATTAAGGGCGGGCAGCGGCGGGGTTTCCATGAAGTCGCCCGCCCGATCGGACTCGCCCAACAGACGCGCCACTTCGCCGCGAGCCGGCTCGTCCACGTCGCAGGACTCCGCCAGCAGGCGCGCGCGCTCATCTGGCGGCAATTCCACCGCCGCGTTGAAGAGGTCCTTGATCCGCTCCCAACGCTCCGGCGTCATCTCACGGGGCTCCCGCGAGTTCGCCGTAAAGCCAGGCTTTTGCTATTTTCCACTCCCGCTTGACGGTTCTGGGTGCAATCCCCATGACCTCGGCTATGTCTTCCACCGATAGGCCGGCGAAAAAACGGAGCTCCACAATGCGGCTTTGGCGCGGATCGAGTTCGGCCAGGCGCTGCAAGGCCTCGTCGAGAGCCACCAGAACGTCCGGCCGTTCCGTCGAAAAAACGAAGGCTTCCTCCAGCGGGATGGCCTGGTGCGCGGCCAGCCGTTTATCGGTCTGCAGCGATCGGGCATGGTCTACCAGGATGCGGCGCATCAAGTGGGCCGCCACGCCGAAGAACTGATCGCGATTGTGCCACTCTCCGCGCTGCCCGACCAGCCGCAGATAGGCCTCGTGCACCAGGGCGGTGGGCTGCATGGTGTGATCGGGACGCTCCTGGCGCATATACCCGCGCGCGATCCGCCGCAACTCGTCATAAACCAGGGGGATGAGCCGATCCCGGACGTGTTCGTTGCCTTCGCGGAGTTCGTTAAGGAGCTGGGTGACTTCCCCAGGCGACGCTTCTGCCACAAGCACCCCCGTCTGGGTTCACATTATATCCGATTGCGGTGGGCGGAAAATGCGGCGTGGATGGCCCCGTTTTTCGAAATTCCTCGCGTTAGGGACGAGTGAATGTGTATGGATGCGCGAAGGCGCCGGCGAGAATTCGAAAAAAACTGGAAAAAACTCGGACTGGGACGTATTGCACAACCAGAGGCTGATATGGAAGATCCGCACGGTAACGACTCCTGCTGGCATCGCCTTCCGCGTACGAGGGCGGTTGCGCTGATCCTGATTGCAGCACCCGTTGTGTGCATGCAAGCCGCAACCTGGGAGAGTGTGCCGAAAAGCGACATTGCGCTCGTTGCGGGCCAGGGCTGGCTTTCGGTGCCCATGGCATTCTCCAATGGCGATGGCAGCTTCAACGTCACCAACATTGCCAACTCGGGTTTTGCCCAGAGTGCCCAGGATCCCGGCGTGAAGGTCCTGACCGGGGATTTCAACGGCGACGGCAACACGGACATTGCACTGGCAGGCGGGCAAGGCTGGCTTTCCGTGATCGTGGCATTCTCCAATGGCGAGGGCGGTTTCAACGTCACCAATATCGCGAACCCGGGTTTCGCGCAAAGCGCCCAGGATCCCGGCGTGAAAATCCTGACCGGCGATTTTAACGGCGACGGTAAGACGGACATCGCGCTGGCAGGCGGGCAGGGCTGGCTTTCCGTGATCGTGGCATTCTCCAATGGCGACGGCAGTTTCAACGTCACCAATATCGCCAACCCGGGTTTCGCGCAAAGCGCCCAGGATCCCGGCGTGCAAATCCTGACCGGAGACTTTAACGGTGACGGTAAGACAGACATCGCGCTGGCAGGCGGGCAGGGCTGGCTTTCCATAATCGTGGCATTCTCTAATGGCGATGGCAGCTTCAAGGTTACCAACATCGCCAACCCCGGATTTGCGCAGACCGCCCAGGATCCCGGAGCCAAAATCCTGGTTGGAGACTTTAATGGCGATGGCAAGACGGACATCGCGCTGGCCGGTGGGCAGGGCTGGCTCTCCGTACCCGTGGCATTCTCTAATGGCGACGGCAGCTTCAACGCCACCAATATTGCCAACCCCGGATTTGCAGAGACCGCCCAGGATCCCGGAGCCAAAATCCTGGCGGGGGACTTTAATGGCGACGGCAAAGCAGACATCGCGCTGTCCGGTGGGCAGGGCTGGCTTTCTGTGCCCGTGGCATTCTCTAATGGCGACGGCAGCTTCAACGCCACCAACATCGCCAGTTCGGGTTTTGCCCAGACAGCTCAGGATCCCGGTGTCCAAATTCTGACCGGTCGCTTTGGCGCGGGGCCCGTGACGTGTACTTTTTCGCTCTCACCTTCAAGCCAGACCTTTAGCGCGCAAGGCGGCTCAGGTTCCTTTGCCGTGAATACCGGTCCCACCTGTGCGTGGACCGCTACTTCCAGCGCAGGCTGGATCACGGTTCAGCCAAGTGGCTCAACAGGCGCCGGGCTGGTTGAGTACGCGGTCGCGGCCAACAATGGCGCAAATCGCACGGGCACAATCTCCGCGGGAGGCCAGAATTACTCAATCGATCAGCAAGCGTTTAGCTGCACGTTCTCGATTAAACCAGCATCGGCCACGTTCAACTATACCGCTGGCAGCGCCAACGTGAGTGTTACCGCTCCAGCGGGTTGCGCATGGACCGCAACCAGCAACGCGGGATGGTTGAGCGCGGCCTCGGGCGCTTCCGGGACGGGCGACGGCACGGTTGTCGTCAACGCGGCTTCCAATGCGGGCGGATCGCGCTCCGGAACCATGACAATCGCCGGCCAGACCTTCTCCGCGACGCAGTCGCCGAATGCTTGTGGCGCGGTGGACGTGAGCAACGAAGTCTCCACCTCTAACAGCGGATTCACGTTCGTGCCCTTTACACAATTCTATTATTCGTCGACTCTAACGGTGCGCTCTAACTCCGCGCAGCAGATCCCCGGCCCGGTCTACCTGATACTGGACGGTCTTCCCACCGCGGCGGAAGGGCTGCTTGGTTCCCAACTGATTACGCACTGCAACTCTTCGGCGGGCAGCTATCTCATCCCCTTGAATAACTACCAGTCTCTGAGTCCTGATCAATCGACAAGCGTACCCGAGGTCTTCTTCAACAGTATTGCGTTTGATCCGAGTTATTCGACCCGTGTTTTCAGCGGGACACCGAGCCAATGAAGGAGTCGAGACGAGGGCGAGGTTTAAAACGACGATGCAATCCGGCCAATCCCGGAAACGCGCCGGCAAAAAAAGATTTTGAGCACACGGAAAAACAACAGACTAAGACGTATTACCCAACGAGAGGCTACTATGGAAAACACCTACGGTACCAAATCCTGCTTGTACCTGGCGGCGTTCTATCGGAGCGTCGGCAAATCGCTTATCTTGACGGTCTCGCTCATCTGGCCGGGCTTGGGCTGGGCGCTGCCCGGAACGACGGTCCCACCGCCGCCCCCAAGGGTTGCGACAGTCAAACCCAGCACGGGCGGCAGTGTCAAGGTCAAGTCCAACGGCGGTTCCAAGGGCGGCGCGGCCAAGGGCGCGGCCGGGCAACGCGTCTCTAAGTCCAAGAGCCGGCGCGGCGCGGGCAAACAAACGGACGCGGAACAGACCGGCTCCGGCAGCGGCTCGATCCGCGAGGCAAAGCATCGCTCGAAGACCACCCGCCCGGCGTCTGTGCCCAGCGAAGCCCGTAACACGACGTCCGCGGGAGGCGCGACCACTTATAGCATGCGCGACGGCCGCCAGTGGGAACTGGACGGAGACCTGCGGAAGGTGCGCTTCTCGAAGCCCGGAATGGACGCCACTTTTCTCCCCAATGGCCAGATCCGCACCGCCACCGTCAGCCGGCGCGATGGGACTACCATTCTGCTGAATCGCACCACCGGCGGCGTCCGTACCGCGGCCATCGCCGGACCTAACGGTGTGCGCGTAGTCAGCCTCGGCGCTCACGCGGGCTATATCCAGCGTCCTCTAGCCTCGGGCTTCGTCGCCCGGACATATGTGAACGGCGGCACGGCTTCCGTGGCCGTGTACCGTCCCACGGTGTACCGCGGCGCGACCTATTACACCTATGTGCCGCGCTTCTACTATACGTCCAGTTTCTACACTTGGGCGTATGCTTCCGGAATGTCACCCTTGACGTTCGCCTGGGGATGGGGCGGCGAACCGTGGTTCGCCTCCTATGGAGGCTATCTCGGCCTGTCTTCGTCCTACCGCAATCCTGCGTTGTGGATGACGGACTTCGTTTTGGCGCAGGATCTGATGTCGGCCTTCGCCGATCGCTCGGGTCAGCCGGACGGCGCGCCCAGTGGGCATAGGACCGAGGCGACGGACGAGCCTCCCGCGGACGCCGTCTCGCCTTTGGTGAAGTCGGACATCGCGAATGAGGTGAGGCAGGAGTTGGCGACCGAACAGGCGGAGGCCGCCGATGGGATCGCCAGTCCGGCAGGCAGTGAAGACGTTTTGCCCGCGCTCGACCCAACCCGGCCGATCTTCGTCATTTCGTCGGATCTGCGGGTCGCGGCGGACGGCGCTGTCTGCGCTTTGACCCCGGGCGACGTCATCGCGCGCACCAGCACGAGCGTGGACGATGACGGAACGGTTGCCGTCAAGGTCATCGGCAGCAAGCCTGGAGACTGCCCCGTCGACTCCGCCACGGCGGTGAGTCTCGCGGCCCTGCAGGAAATGCACAATCAATTCCGGCATGACATCGACTCCGGCCTGGCTGAACTCTCGCGGCAGCAAGGGCGCCACGGCGTTCCGGCCGCCGGCCCGGTTGGCGCGGTCGAACCCGACCACAACGCCGAACGGGAACTGCGCAAGGCGCAGAAGGCTGCCAGCGAGGCGGATGACGATATCACGCGGGCCAGCGCCGCCAATTAGCCGCTAGCGTTTTTGAGCGCCAACTCAAAGGAGCCAACCATGCGAACCATCGTGTCCGCGTTCCAAAGGCTGTCGATCGCCCTGTGTGTGTGCGCGCCGGCCTTTTCCCAATCCAGCGTTACGCAGGATGGCGCGACTCCCTCCGGGGAGACGCCCGCATCTGTCGCCTGCGTCTACAAGCTGGTTTCGCAAGTGCCGGGGTGCCCGATAAAGGGAACCAGCGCTGTTCCTACTGGCGGCAGCAACGTGATCGTCATCGTGGACCCCTATCACTATCCCACCGCCGAAACGGACCTGGGCGTTTTCTCCTCAACCTTCGGACTGCCCCCCTGCACCACGGCGAACTCTTGTCTCACCGTTGAGAATGTATCCGGGCAGCCTCTTGAGAATTGCGCCGTGACTATCGAATCCGCCGTCGACATCGAATGGGCACACGCCATGGCGCCGAATGCTCGCATCTATCTGGTTGAGGCGGAGAGCTTGCTGCTGGACGACCTTTTGGCGGGAGTCAAGAAAGCCAATTCGATCGTCGCTCACAGTCCAGGGAAGCAAGGTGAGGTGTCCATGTCCTGGAGCCAAAACGAAGTGGCAACCGAAACTACTCTCGACGGACAAAACTTCGTCCAGATCGGAGCCGTGTACTTCGCTGCCAGTGGCGACCAGACCGGTGGGGTTGTAAAGTGGCCCAGCGCTTCGCCGCTGGTGGTTTCCGTGGGCGGTACGATCTTTCGACGGGATACCAATGGGGACTTCTCCGACGAAGCGGGTTGGTCTCAAAGCGGAGGCGGCCCCAGCGCGTACGAAGCTCGTCCCTCCTACCAAGGCTCCATCTCTTCAATCGTAGGAAGCCAGAGAGGAACTCCGGATGTTTCCGCAATTGCGTCGAACGTTTCTTTCTACGACAGTCAACTATGCGGAGGAAAATCGGGTTGGCTGCTTGGGCAGGGGACCAGCATTGGCGCGCCCATCTGGGCGGGGATTGTCAATTCGGCGGGCGTCTTCTATAGCTCAAATACAGGCCAACTCAGCCTGTTCTACTCGAATCTTGGAAATCCCTCTATCTTTACGGACATCACAGTGGGCGGCAATGGTGGGTACCCGGCACAACCAGGATGGGATTTCGCTTCGGGCATCGGCACTCCAGTAGGATACTCCGGCAAGTGATTCCAACTAGACGCTTCTTGAGCAAGGAGGTTCCATTATGCAGACGACCTTTCGAGTTTCGCGTGTTTTTGACGATGGTACTGAGACCGACGCTTTGATCGTGCCGGCGGCGGCGTTGCCCGCGGGCGTGCGGATGGGGCGCCGCGTATTCTTCCGGGCGGGGATTACGCTCTCGGCGGTGGCCGCGGCGCTGACCGGCTGCGGGTCGCCGGATTCTCAGGCCCCGGCTGCGTCTACGCCGGGCGCGGACGCATCGCCATCGCCCCCGCCGGCGCCCGGCCAGCCCGGAGGCTCCTCGGCTGATGGGTCGGCGCGGCCGCGCGTTCCCAAAGCCGCCGCTCCGCAGCGGGCGCGCCGCAGACCCCCTGACAACCCTTACCCCAGCGCGCCATCCGGCGGCTATATTGGCGGCTATTCCGGCGGTGTGACCACCGGCGAAACCATCGAAAAACCCTGCACTCCCGAGCCCGTGCCGGATGGCTACATATGCACGTGCAATTGTGTGGCGCGATGACCCAGACAATTCCATCAACCAACCTGCGCGACAACCTGTTCCTGGTTCCGCTTGATGCGGACGCCCGCTGGATGGTGTACGCGCCATTGCAGAAGGTCGCCTTCGTAGCCAACGCCCGGATGGTCAACCGCATCGCCGATTTCGTCGAAGGGAACGGAGAGCGGGATGCCGAGCTCTCCGCCTGGTTGCGCGAGATGGGTGTTGCCGAGGGCGCCGCCGCGCTGCCGCAAGACAGCTTTTCCGGGCCGCCCCATCCTACTTCGGTGACCCTCTTCCTGACCACCGCGTGCAATTTACGGTGCACCTACTGCTATGCCTCGACTGGCCAGCAGCCGGTGGAGTCGCTCGATTTGGAGACGGCCAAACGCGGCATCGATGTGGTGATCGGGAACGCCATCGCGGCCGGCGCGCGAGAGATCGGCGTAGCCTTTCACGGCGGCGGAGAGCCTTCCGTAGCGTGGGCCGTCCTGACAGGCTCCCTGGAGCATGCGCGCGCCGCCGCCGCGGAACGGGGCTTGGGGGTCTCCGCCTCCATCACTACTAACGCCGTCTTATCCGAGCCCAAGGCCCGCTGGATCGCGGAAAACCTGAATTTCGCTACCGTGTCCTGCGACGGCTTGCCGGAGGTCCAGGATCGCAACCGGCTGACGGTGCTCGGCTCGGGATCGAGCGGGCAGGTGACCCGGACATTGAAGGTGTTCGATACCGCGGGGTTTCGTTACGGGCTCCGCTTGACCGTCACGCCGGCGGATGTGGCCAGCCTGCCCGATTCCGTCGCGCACCTCTGTGCCGCGCATCGGCCGGAGGTGATCCAAGTGGAGCCGGCGCACCAACTGGGGCGTTGGGAGGGGCGACCCGCTCCCGAGGTCACGGCGTTCATTGAGGCTTTCCGGGAGGCGCGGGCGCGGGCCGCGGAGTACGGAAGGCGCGTGGCGTTTTCCGCGGCGCGGCTGGACGTCCGCTCGCGCCACTTTTGCGGCGTCTCGCGCGATACTTTCGCGGTGGCGCCCGGCGGCGGCGTGTCCGCCTGTTACGAAGTATTCTCCCGCCGTGACGAGCATGCGGGCACATTTTTCTACGGCAGCCTCACCGCGGACGGGCTGCGCGTGGATGTTCCGGCTCTCGATCGCCTGCGCGAACAAACCGTGGATGCCCGCGCGCATTGCCGGTCCTGTTTCGCCAAGTGGCACTGTTCCGGGGATTGCTATCACAAGGTTCTGCTGGCCGGCGGCGCGGAGTTCACCGGAACGGACCGCTGTCACATCACGCGCGAGCTGCTGAAAGACGCCTTGCTGGAACGCATCGCCGGCAGCGGCGGGCTGGTCTGGCGTGGCGAGGCGGGGGCTTGCGTGGAGGCCGGCCGCGCGGGGCGAGCGCAACTCGCCGCAGGAGATTAGGTTTTTTAGTTTAGTTAGTGGGGCAGGCGTCTACGCCTGCGGCGGGTCTCCAGACCCGCCTCCCTTGGGACGAGCTGCGCTCGCCGAGGACGAGCTGCGCTCGCCGAGGAGCGGGCCTACGAGGCCCGCGCAGGCTGCGAGCCTGCCCCACTACTCCACCAGCTTCAAAATCATCCCCGCATCCGTGGCCACCCACAGCGTGCCATCGCCGGCCGCGCGCAGCATGGCCCGCACGGCGTTAGCGCGGTAGTCGACGCTCATCTCCCGCCAGTCGCTCAAATCCTCGCTCTTCAAAATAACCAGTTTGCGCGGGATGGGCGAGTGTTGCAGCTTGCCCAGCACTTCCACCCCGGCCAGGTATCCGGTTCCGGACGGCTGCAGCAGCACATCCGTAATGGCCCGGTCGGGCGCGTTATAGACGATACTGCTTTTGCCCGTGGTGCCGTCCAACAGATGCACCTCCGACGGCCATTTGAACGTGTCGGTGAATTCGATCAGCCCCAGTCCCCGGCCATCCGGTAGAAAACAGGTGCGCGCGATGCGGCCGAACATGGACGCCGTGGAAGGATTCCAGGTCTTGCCGCCATCCCGCGTATCCAGCATGATCG
>Ga0187863_10002117_pt1 | contig 15312 bp, 19 predicted proteins | sample June2016WEW_11_1_FD_132975 | JGI IMG/M metagenome (GOLD analysis project Ga0187863, IMG submission 132975) | Peatland microbial communities from SPRUCE experiment site at the Marcell Experimental Forest, Minnesota, USA - June2016WEW_11_10 | ecosystem: Environmental > Terrestrial > Soil >... | reverse complement strand
TGGTGCCGTCCTACATCCTGCTGGTGCTGGCGTCGGCCGTCGGGGCCTTCGTCGGCATGGTGGCGCTCAACCGGTTTCCGCGCCTCTATCATCCGCTCTTCAAGAATAACCGCTTTGCCATGGCGTCGCGCGACAAGTTTTTCCTTGTGATCGAAACGTCCGACCCGAAGTTTTCCGAAACTGAAACCCGCGCACTGCTGGAATCCGCCGGCAGCACGCACCTCGAACTGGCCGTGGAATAATGCGCTACTTCCTGCTCATCTTCCTGACGATCGTGGCCGTGGTGTTCGGCATCGCCGGCCTGCGCGGACATCTCTCGCGCAAACCGCCCATCGAAATCATCCCGGACATGAACCGCCAGTTCAAATTGCGTCCCGAGGCGGCGGACAACTTTTTTGCCAACGATCATACATCCCAGTTGCCACCGCCGGGCACCATTCCGCGCAGCCGGCCCCTGCAGACCGTCACCGGCCCGGTTTATCCCTTCGAAGACGCGCCGGCCAACACGGGCTTTGTCACCGGCACGACGAATTTTGTGGAGACCAATCCGCTGCCGGTGACGCCGGCCCTGCTGCAGCAAGGCCGCGAACAGTTCGAAATTTATTGCACGCCGTGTCATGGCGCACTCGGTGACGGCAACGGCATCACCAAAAAACTTGGCGTCATGCCCTCCGTGGCCAATTTGCACGACCCGCGCATCGTGGACATGGCCGATGGCGAGATTTTCAACACCATCACGCACGGGAAAAATTTGATGGGCGCGTACGGGCCGACGGTGCCGGTCCGGGATCGCTGGGCCATCATTGCCTATCTGCGGGCCTTGCAATTGAGCTGGCTTGGTTCGACCAATGATTTGCCGCCAGACCTGCAGGCCGCACTGAAATAGTGACCATGAAATCATCCAACGAACCAAACTTGCCGCCGCTGGATTTATCCCGGTGGCGGAAACTGCCCGGGATTTTCATGGTCGTCGGCGCGGGGTTATCGGTCATCGGTCTGGCCATCCGTCCGGCGGAATTTGGCTATGCGTGGCTGGTGGCGTTCATGTTTTACCTGAGCATCGCGCTGGGCGGTCTGTTCCTGGTGATGATTCATCATCTGACCGATGCCGGCTGGTCGGTGGCCACGCGGCGGTTCTGTGAACACATCGGCGCGCTGCTGTTTCCGTGGCTGGCAATCCTGTTTGTGCCGGTCCTTTTGCTGGCGCCGAAAATTTATACCTGGATGACGCTGAACCCGCAGAATGACCGCGCCTTGAGCGCCAAATGGCCGCTGTTCACCTGGCCGGGCTTTTGCGTCGCGTCATTGCTCCTGTTCGGCGTCTGGTGGCTGCTATCCTCGCGGCTGCGTTATTGGTCGTTTCAGCAGGATGACACTGGCGATTCCGCCTGCACCCACCGCATGCGGTTCCATTCGGGGTGGGGGATACTCGCCTTCGCGGCGACCTTGACGTTCGCCTCCGTCCTCTGGATGAAATCACTGCAATACCAATGGGCCTCGACGATTTATGGCATGTACTTTTTCGGCAGTTGCGCGTTCGTCGGCGTCGCCACGGTCTATTTGATCACGATGATTTTGCAACGGCAGGGCGTGTTGACCAGCGTGCTGCGCGACAACCAGTTTTATTACCTGGGCACGCTGCTGTTCGCCTTCACGCTGTTTTATTCCTACGTCGGCTTCGCGCAATACTTTGTCATCTGGAACGGCAACATCCCCGACGAAACCTTCTGGTACCTCATCCGTGAGAACCGTTCGTGGTGGGCGCTGGACATGCTCCTCATCTTCGGCCATTTCCTGCTGCCGTTCCTGGTGCTGCTGCCGATCTGCGTCAAATCCAATTTCAAAGTCATGTTCTGGGTTTGCGTCTGGTCGTGGGTGATGAATTTTGCGGACCTGGCCTTCAACATCCTGCCGGTGCTGCATCCGCACGGCTATCCGTTCAAGTGGCTCTGGCTGCAATTCGGTTGCCTCGCCTTCATGGGCGGTCTGTTAAGCCGCGTTTTCCTGAAGAATTTCAACGCGCACGCGCCGTTCCCGAAAAAGGACCCGCGCCTGCTCGAAGCCATGGGCATCAAATACGAAACGCCGGAGGACATCGCCGCCACCGCCACCAGCCCGGGAGGTCACCCATGAATTCAATCAATCCGGAAATCACCGGCGAACGTCCCGTCTGGCATGTCGGCCTCGGCTTTCTCGTCGCGAGCCTGCTTTTTGCCGCCTTCGTTTTGTGGTTGAAATGCGCCAACCCGGCCCCGGCGGTTGATGCCGACCGCGCCGCCGAGCGTGCCAAGGATTTGGCTGAAATTCGGGCCGCCGAAGCCCAGGCCCTGGACAATCCCGGCTGGATTGACCAGTCCCGCGGTGTGGTGCGCCTGCCGATCGACGTCGCCCTGCAAATGGCCGCCCAGGCCTGGCAGAATCCCGCCCAGGCGCGCGCGGATCTGATTGCCCGTGAAGCGAAGGCGACCGCGCCGGCGCCCGTGGCTCCGGCAAAGCCGAACCTGTTTGAATAAATCGTGAACGAAACTTCACAAACGAATTCATCGGCGGCGGAAATTGACCGTTCCTGCTGCATCCCGCTGCTCGCGCTGTTTGGCGGCGCGGCGCTCTGGCTCGTCGTCGGTGCGGTGCTTGCCCTCCTCGCTTCAATCAAATTTCATGCGCCGGATTTTCTCGCGAATTGCGCCTGCCTGACCTACGGCCGCCTGCAACCGGCGGCGGACGACGCGCTGCTGTACGGGTTTTGCCTTCCCGCCGGGCTTGGCGTCGCGCTGTGGCTCTTGGCGCGCCTCGGTGGGACGCCGTTGCGGGGAGTCATTGTTCCCATCGTGGCCGCCAATCTCTGGCATCTCGGTGTCACCGTCGGCCTGGTCGCCATCCTGATCGGCGACAGCACCGGTTTTACCTGGCTGGAATTCCCGCGTGGCGGTTCGGTGCCGATTTTCTTCGCCTACCTGCTGTTGGCGCTGTGGAGCATCATGATTTTTGCCGGCCGCCGTGAACGCACGCTGTATCCCTCGCAATGGTTTTTGGTCGCTGCGCTCTTCTGGTTCCCCTGGATTTATTCGTCAGCCAATTTGTTCCTGCTCACGAGTCCGGTGCGCGGCGTGGCGCAGGCCGTCATCGGCTGGTGGTTCGCCAATAATTTGCTGCTGGTGTGGACGGGCCTCGTGGGTTTGGGCGTGGCGTTTTATTTCCTGCCAAAAATTACAGCCCGCCCGCTGCAAAGCCATTATCTGGTGCTGTTCGCATTCTGGACGTTCATTCTCTTCGCCACCTGGTGCGGCATCCCGCCGGGTGCGCCCGTGCCGGCTTGGATGCCCACCTTGAGCGCCGTGGCCGCGGCGTGGCTGCTGGTGCCGTTGTTCGTTATTTTCCTGGTCGTCTGGCGGACCGTGTGCGGTTCGGTAAAATCCAATTGGAACAACACCTCGTTCTGTTTCATCGGTTCGGGCATTGACGCCTTCCTGCTGTCGGGACTGATGTTGATGGCGATGGCTTGCCCGGAAATCAACCGTTTTACGAATTTTACCTGGTTTGGCCCGGCGGAAACGCAACTTCGGCTCTACGGCTTCTTCGCCATGACGATGTTTGGCGCGGTTTATTATATCCTGCCGCGCGCGGTCGGCCTCGAATTTCCGTTTCCGAAACTGGCCCGCGCGCATTTCTGGCTTTCGCTGGCCGGCATTGTCTTGCTGGTCGTGCCGCTGGCCATCGGTGGCATCGTGCAGGGCTGGAAGCTGCAACACCCGGACACCGTCGCGTTTGCGGACACGACCAAGGTAATGCTGCCGTTCCTGCGTGTGAGCACGCTGGGCTTGTTGGCCATGCTGCTGGGCAACCTGCTGTTCTTTGCCAATATCATGGGCCTGACGCTTCGCTGGAAAATCGCGCTGATCAAACAATTTCTCGCCTTTGTAAAATCGCCACTGGAAGCGGCGTCCGCCTCCGCTTCACTGCGGCGCGACAAGGAGGTGCGCGCATGAAAAACGGTTTTCTGGTCTTCCTCGCCTCGTTCGTTGTGCTCGGCGGTTCGTGGTGCGGTTTTGTGCTCGCGCCGGTTTTGCAACTGGGCGGCCAGCAACAGACCACCATCCTCAATTCGTCTGACGTGTATCCGGTCGGCCGGCCCGGCGAGGCCAATCAGGGGTTGCAGGTTTATCGCGCCAACGGCTGCGCCGCCTGCCATACCGAACAGATCCAGCAGGAAGGTGTCGCCTGTGACGTGGTGTTGACCAGCGTTGGAAAAAACCCGCTGGCGGTGACCAACGCGATTTCCGGCCTCAAGCTGACCGGCCTTGACAGTGTGGCCGCCAGCGCGGCCGTTGACAGTATCAACGCCGCCGGCGGCAAGGCGGAGATTCACATTAATGCCACCGGCCCGGACATTACGCGCGGTTGGGGGCTGCGACACAGTGTCGCCGAGGACTTTCTTTACGATGACCCGGTGCAACTGGGCAGCGTACGGATCGGACCGGACCTGGCGGACGTGGGTACGCGCCGGCCGGACGCCAACTGGCAGTTGCTTCACCTCTACGCGCCGCAAAGCGTGGTGAACGGTTCGGCGATGCCGCCGTTCCGTTATCTGTTCCGGGTCCAAAATATTGGCGGCGAACCTTCGCCGGACGCCTTGAATTTGCCGAAGGGATTTGCGCCGCCGGCCGGTTATGAAGTGGTGCCGACGGCGAAGGCGCGGGAGCTGGCGGCGTACTTGTTGAGCCTGCAGGCGGATGTTCCATTGCACGACGCGCCTTTCACCCAGCCGCCGGCCGTTTCCAAACCATGAGTGACGAAATGAAATCCAGCTCGCCTCAGACGTCCGGCACCGAACCGTCCGTTTCGCATTCGACGGTGCCGATCTGGATCATCGTCCTGACACTGGTGTTGTTGTTCCTGGGCATGGTTTATTTTGATCATCATAGCGGTTGGTTTGATGCCCAGGTTTACGGTCCTTACGCGTCCACCGAGGAATTGGAATTGTACCAGCCGAAATCCGGCGAGGCCGCCCTCCTGGCGCGGGGCAAGGCGCATTACGATCAGGTTTGCGGCCTGTGTCACGGAGTTGACGGTCTTGGCAAACCCGGTCAGGCGCCGCCGCTGGCCGGTTCCGAATGGGTGAACACCAAGGGTTTCGAACGCCTCACGCATATTCCTTTGGCGGGCGTCAGTGGCCAGCTTTCCGTCAAGGGCCAGATGTGGAGCCTGTCCATGCCGGCGATGGGCGCGGCGATGTCTGATGACGATCTGGCTGGCGTGCTGTCTTACATCCGCAATTCCTGGGGCAATAAGGGCGGGCCGGTGACGGCGGATGAGGTCAAGGCCGCCCGGGCTGCCCTGGGTGCGCATCCGCTGCCGATGAGCGGCGATCAAATGTCGAAGATGCCGGAATAAAACTCCGCGTGCGCCGGCCTCTTGCCGACGATTTCTTCAATCCACGGTTGAATGCGCCGGCAAGATGCCAGCGCTCCCAGTGATGACATGGCGGCCCGGCTTACTTGCTATTGAGTAGTTTGGCCTTTTGGGCCTGATAATCCTGGTCCGAGATGGCTCCGGCATCCTTGGCCTTCTGCAGGTCAATCAATTGCTGGCCGAGGGTGGGGGACTGTAGATTGCTGGTGGCGCCGCCACCGAGATGCAATTCCAGGCATCCGATCAGAAGTGTCATGGCCAACAGACCGGCCAACAGGGGAATGAACGGTTTTTTCATGGGAATGATATTTGTATGTCGCATGTTTGGTTTGCTGCGTCCAACACGACCCAACGAATTCAATCAAAATTAGGGGTGGCTCTGTATTGCAAGTCAAGTTTTAACGTGGCTAATTTAGACTTCCTCCTCGTCCCATCCGAACTCCTGCGCCTGATTTAAGCGTGTAGGACTTTCCTGAAGCACAAAATCGATCCGGCAGCCAGTTATTCGTTTAATCCCCACCGGATCTGTCCATGCGCGTCACGGAGCAAAGCTTCCAGAACCGGGCCGACTTCGTTCGCCTGCATCCGAATCTGCTCCCTCATCTTTTCCGATTCTTCCACCACCAACCCGATGTCAGCCTCCGCTGTTTCCAGTTGCCCGCGCCCGTCCGCACCCGTTGTGCTGTTCAATGGTTGCGTGGCCGCGTTCATATAAAGGAACCAAGGCCCGATAGGTCCAAATGTCAAGTGACCGGCCACCTGATTGTGACCTAGGCAGACCGCCTAGTGAGGGAACTTCGCGGTCGCACGGAACCGATGTTTTTATCCACTTGTATTCCTCAGAACAAGCAGGGAACGTGGTGCGCCATGTCCGTGAACGACCAGACCGCCGGTCCCAATCCACCTCGTTCAACATCGGGACGGCTGAGGCTGATTGGCCTCATGGTGCTGTTGCTGGGACTCGCCGGCGCGGGCCTGGTTTATTGGATCGGAACCCATTCCGGGGAACCCACCGAGGATGAGTTGTTGACGGGAAACGCCCGGGCGGAATCGCATCAGATGGGAGTCCTTTACGGTAAAATGGGCATTTTGGTTTTACAATGGTCTGACGATCTGAAACAACCAGGCACGCAGGCCATCCTCATCGCCGGGGTTTCCATCCTGATTGCCGCCGGCTGCTTTTACTTCGCCCGGCTGTTGCATGACAATAAACCGCACTGACAAAAGGGAAAGCCTGCGAAACGGCCTTGCGCAAGCGGTCCGTCTCGCATAAGACGCCGCGATGTCAGAACCATTTCAACCGGCCGACGCCCGACGATTTGAAGCCGCGCTCCGCCGTTTTGACGATGAAAACGCGCGCGACCCGAACCGGGAAACCGCCGACGGTGTGGCCCAGCCGCGCGAGTTGCTGTACGCCCGGCGATTGAATGACCGGGTGTTGCGGCTTTGCCCCGATGCCTCCGAGCCATTGCGGCTGGCAGCGCGGTGCCAGCACCTGTGCCGTTGGGAAATCGCCCGCAGTTCATATCCGATGACCCGAACGGGTTATCTGCAGTGGCGCGCCACCTTGAAGAAATTTCACGCACAGAAGGCCGGTGACATTTTGCGCGAACTCGGCTACCCGGAAGATGTGGTTCGCCGTGTCCAGGATTTGAATCTCAAGAAATATTTTCCCGACGACCCGGAAACGCGGGTGTTGGAGGACGCGCTGTGCCTGGTGTTTCTGGAATATCAGTTGGCTGACCTGGCCGCCAAGACCGCGGGGGACAAGACGATCAATGCCCTGCAAAAGTCCTGGCAGAAAATGACGCCGGCCGCCCGGGCCGAGGCGTTGAAATTGAATTACGGCCCGCACGAAAAAGCCTTGCTGGAACGTGCGCTCAAAGCCTGACGCGGTTTTTCGCCGGGCGGATTGGCTTTGCCGGAGATTTGACTTTTGTGCCCTGCGATTCACCGGTAGTCTCGCCCCGTCTTTTGATTCCCAGTGAACACGCCGCCATCGCCTGACGCGCCGCGCGAAAGCCAGGTCCCGCTTTGCGTGGATTTGGACGGCACGCTCATTAAAACCGATCTGCTCTGGGAATCGCTCGCGCAGCTCCTCCGGCGGAATCCATTCCAGCTTTTTCCCGTCCTCGTCTGGTGGATGCGTGGCCGGGCGTTCCTCAAACAACAGCTTGCCCGGCGGGTTTCGATCGACCCGGCGACCCTGCCATACAAGGAGTCGCTCATGGCGTTTCTGCGCGAACAAAAGAGCGCAGGACGAAAACTGGTGCTCGCCACGGCCTCCGACCGCGATCTGGCCCTGCCGGTGGCCAGTTACGTCGGCCTTTTCGACGAGGTGCTGGCGAGTGATGGGCGGACCAATCTCCGGGGACAAAACAAACTCAAGGTGCTCGTTGAAAAGTTCGGCGAACGCGGTTTTGATTACGCGGGCAATTCGCGCACCGACCTCGCCGTCTGGCGCGGCGCGCGCCTGGCGATTGTGGTCAATGCCGGCCCTGCGCTGGTGAAGCAGGCCGCCGAATGCGCCCGACCCGGTCCGGCGTTCACCATGGATTATTCGCCATTCGGCACGCCGAAGCGGTTTCTCAATGAGCTGTTGCTGCGCAGTGGTTATCTGGCCGCCATCGGCGCGGGTTTGTTGCTGACGGCGGCGTTCCCCAAAATCGGAATCGCCGGATTTGCCTGGATTGCACCGGGGTTGTTGCTCGCCATTGCCCAGGGCAAGAGCCGCGGTGACGCCTTTCGCATCGGTTATATCGCGGGCCTGGCCCATTTTCTCTCGTCCCTTTACTGGCTGTTGCTGATTCCGGCGGCGGGGTTTCCGATTCTGGGCTGGGTCGCCCTGGGCGTTTTCCTGGCGTTGTATCCCGCGGTCTGGGTCTGGCTCATGGCGGGAAAAATCGGCGAGGGCGATTGGGCGCGCCGGACCCGCTGGGCGTTCGCGGGCGCCGCCGCCTGGGTGGCGCTGGAAATGGTGCGCGCCCGGTTGTTCGGCGGTTTCCCCTGGGATTTGCTCGGCGTCTCCCAATACCGGATGGTCCCGCTGATTCAAATCGCGTCCGTGACCGGCGTGTATGGCGTTTCCTTTCTGGTCGTGTGGTTTTCCCTGTCGCTGTTCTCCGCCGCGCGCGCGATCTTCGGCAACCCGAATCGTCGCTTCGTCTGGCAGGCGGAAATGATCCTGCCACTGCTGACCGTCATGGGCCTGTTTATTTTCGGGTTCGTGCGGTCAGGGCAGGGGAATCCACCGGGAACCACCCTGCGCGTGCTGCTGGTCCAACCAGGCATTCCCCAAACGCTGATCTGGAATCCGGCCCGGGATGAGCAACGATTTCAGCAATTGCTGCAAATGACGGAAAAGGCACTCGCTGAAAACATCAATCAAGCACCGGCGGTGCCAGTGGTGCAAATTCTTGGCGCTTCGAATCCAGGAGAAATTCGAAGCAACCAACCCCTCTCCGGTCCTGTGGACAGGGCGAGGGGCACGTCCGGGACAGATTTGTTGATCTGGCCAGAGTCTGCCGTGCCGAAGATGTTGCGTTACGACGAAGCCACCTATCGCGCCGTCACGGAACTGGCGCAATCGAATCAGGTCTGGCTGATTACGAGCAGCGACGACGCCGAGCCGGCGCGCAACGGTTCGGCCAATCCGGATGACGCGGACTATTTCAACAGCGCCTTTCTGGTCTCGCCGGCCGGCCGGCTGGCGGACGTGTATCACAAGCGCAAGCTGGTGATTTTCGGCGAATACATTCCGCTCGTTCAATGGCTGCCGTTCATCAAATATCTCACGCCCATCACCGGCAGTTTCACGCCCGGCGACCAGCCGGTGACCTTCGAACTCAGCGATCTGCACGTCAATGCCGCACCGCTCATATGTTTTGAGGACACGTTTCCGGGAACCGCGCGTCAATCGGCGAAGGATGATGTGGATTTTCTGGTGAACCTGACGAACGACGGCTGGTTCGGCGACAGTGCGGCGCAATGGCAGCACCTGGCCACCGCCGTTTTTCGCGCCGTGGAAAACAATCTCCCGCTCATCCGCTGCGCGAACAATGGTGTGACCTGCTGGATTGATGCCAGCGGCCGCGTGCGGGACATTTTCAAGGACCACACCGGCAGCGTTTACGGTGTGGGCACCATGACGGTGGACGTTCCGGTGACCCAGGCCGGCGCCGGGCGCACGCCAACGTTTTACCATCGCCATGGCGACTGGTTCGGCTGGGGGTGTGTGTTGGTGGCGGCCCTGGTTTCGGTCCGGTCAAAAAAAACCGCTTGAAATCCTTGCAGAAGCGGTGGATATAGGGTTAATCCAATATTCTTATGAAATCGAGCGTTCCAATCAGCGCGCTGTTGCATCACAAAGGTACGGCGCTATGGTCCATCACGCCGGAGTTGACGGTCTTCGAGGCCATCAAGCTCATGGCGGACAAAAACATCGGCGCCCTGCTGGTCCTGTCGGGCGGCAAACTGGTGGGCGTGTTCACCGAGCGTGATTACACGCGCAAGATCGCGTTGCAGGGCAAAACCTCCAAGGCCACCAAGGTCAGCGAAATCCTCTCCAGCCAGATTGTTTCCGTCACCCCCCATCATACGGTCGAGGAATGCATGAAGCTCATGACGGAAAACCGCGTGCGGCATCTGCCTGTCCTGGAAAACGAGAAGGTCACCGGCATCGTGTCCATCGGCGACCTGGTGAACTGGACGATTTCAGCCCAGGACGCGGCCATCGCGCAAATGGAGCAGTACATCGCCGGCGGCGTGACGGTGTAAGCTTACGGCTTGGCGGGCGGCGAATTGGTGTCCGCAGTCGTTGCGGTGCGCATGTCGGAGATGACCGTGGTGGTCTTGATGCGTTTGGCCGTAAAATCTTCCGAGCCGAAATCGCCGACCTGCCGGCGGAACTGGATTTCGTCGCCATTGACCTTGCCGGTGTATTCAATGCGGATGTCGTTGTCGTCGAATTTGAGTGGCTCGACAAAGGAGATGCCGTTGGTGGTGACCGAGCCTTCGGTGATGGCCACGTCGTTCGTTCCGTTGTCGCGGATGCCGAAAGCCTTGCCGGTCAGGTTGGTTCCGTCCACCGCGAATGTGTAAATGTAGCTCTGGTGTCCGACCGGGCTGTCGAACTCGCCGTGCCATTTGCCGGCGACGCTGTCTTGCGCGCGCGCCGCGCCGGCAAACGTCAGGGCGCACGTTGCGGTGATGAGTGCATTGAGAAAAGTTTTCATGATCATTTCCGTGGTGATGGTTTGGACAATCCACAGGAAGCCAGAAGCGGGCCGGGGAGGGAAGGAAATATAATAACAACTTTTGTGGACGATTCTTTCGGCTTTCCTTGGCTTTAATCCTGCTTTTATCAGCCGAAACCGGTTGAGGTAACAGTTGAAAAACCGGCTTTAGCGGAACGAGTGCATGATGGACAATCGCCATGACCCATTGATCCCCTTCCGGAAAATCCTCCCGGTGGCCGTTCTGATCTGGCTCGCGACGGCGCCCGGGTTGGCCGGACCGGCGGCTCCGTCATTGTCCCGGACCAATCACGTTGCGATGGCGCCTTCCAATCCGCTGCCGTCGCCGATCGTCACCGCCGATGGCCAAACCTACAACGCGGTAAAACTACTGCGGGTGCTGCCGGATGGATTGCTGGTCCAATACCTGCCGGATGCCGGCGGCATGGGTTTGGCCCGGCTCAAATTCGCGAAGCTTTCAAAATCGCTCCAGACCCGGTTTGGCTACGACCCGGCAAAAGCGTCGATGTTTGAGCAGGGCGAAATAATTGTGATGACGGAACTGTCGCGGCGGATGCGTGAAGACGAAAACATAAGGACCGCAGTTTTGGAGAACAATGATGTCTCCCCGGTCAGCGTCGAGGCCGGCACCCCGATCGTCAGCTACGCCTATTACGACCGGGCCGGACCCAAACCCGCGGAAATCGCCGAGGACATGGACGGGGACACGGAATATGCCTTTGGTTGCAACCCCGCCTTCGCCTTTCACGTCACGCGCCTTGGCCTGGGTGAACCCTTCAGTTTCCACATCGGGACCGTGACCATGTATCTTGGTCTGAAGATCACCATCGTCATGCCCCGGGGCGATTACGAGAAGTTGAAGGATCACGAGGAGGGCCACCGGAAAATTGTCGAGTACTTTTATTCCCTGGGCCCGACCGTGGCGCGGCAGGCGGGCGGACTCATGGCCGGCATGGATGAGACTTCATCGGCCACGGACTATGACGCGGCCAAGGCAGAAGTCTTCACCAAAGCGACCGACGAGGTGGAAACCGAATACATGAAATACATCCGGGACCTCTGCGGACAGGCCAACGATTATTACGACGAACTGACCGACCATGGCCGAAATGACGTTGACTCCACCCAGGCCGCCCAGGAGGCCATCCGCCGTTATGCGCCGCAATTGCCGGATTAAAATCAATCGGGCCGGTGTTGTAGCGGCGCTCTGTGAACGCCGGAAAACGGCGACGGTCATAGACCGCCGCTACAGGACGATTGCATTGGCGTGGTCGAAAGCACCGCTCCGCAGAAATTGAATCGTTTGCCGGATCGCTTCACGGTTTTTCATGATGAATGGATGCGCTGTGTGAATGACGATCTGATCGCTCATGCCCGCTAGTTTGGTTCGTTCAATGGAAACCTTGCCGTCGTCAGCACCGGGAATCAGCAGGCTGTTGATCCAGTTGATGGAGCGGTCGCCGGCAATGACGCCGACCGGATAATTGACCGGGCCGAGTTGGTTGGGGGTGGAATGGGTGCCGGTGCCCAGTTCATCTCCCGCCGGGCCGTTGAGCCATTTGAAAACAAACGTCCAGCCAAGCTTGTCCACGACCTCGCTGCCCTGGTTCGGCGGCGCGAGCATGACCACACGCCCGAGCTCCGGCAGGGAATGACGCGCGAGGTAACTGCGAACCAGAATCCCACCGAGCGAATGCGTGACAAAATCAATCTTCGTTGCGCCGTTGCGCTGGCAATCGGCGACGGCCTTGCCAATCGCGTCATCAGCGAGCTTTTGGATGGATGCCGTGCGCGAGGGATAACTCACATTTTGGACCCGGTTGCCCGCGTCGGTGAGCGCGTGCTCCATCTTGGCCATCGAATGGCTGGTGCGGCACAGCCCGTGCAGCAAAATCACCGTTTCCGGCGCGCTGAACGCCGGTGAAGAAATCGCAACCATAGCCATGAAAGTTAAAATTCTCAAAAACATTCAGACTGTAAAACCTATTTTGGTCGAAGCGGACACAAGTGCGAGTGGAATTTTACCCCAACGGGGTAAAATCACTCAGCCCAGGATTGGCGCGAAACGACTATCCTGGGCTGATCGATTGAATCCCGTTGGAATTTAATTGCAACGATAAGGTTTATGTCCGTAAATCCTTCCACGATTATTGAAGGCTTGAAAATATTTCGGGTTGAGTTGGATGGCTTCGGTGTAATCGCTTATCGCCTTATCCCAATTTTGTTTTTCTTGATAGGCAACTCCACGATTGTAAAAGACTCCGGCATTTTTAGGATCAAGTTCAATGGCTTTGCTCCAATCAATCATTGCTTCATCAAGTTCGCCTTTTCGTTGATAGGCATTTCCCCGATTGGCGTATGCTGCGGCGATGTTGGGATTAAGCTCAATAGCTTTGTTCCAATCAGCAATTGCTCCGTCCAAATCGTTCTTGCCAACATTCGCAATTCCCCGGAAAACAAAAGCATCTACATTTTTGGGGTCTAATCGCAGAATTTCGCTCCAGCACGAAAAGGCTTTTTCATAGTCTTCTTTGCGTAAAGCCTCGTTACCATGATTAGATAACTTTTGAATGTCCATATATCCTGTGAGTCAATTTTACATTGAAGTCACAACTTCAAGTCGTCATCCGTCACCGCGCCGAGCGAGGCGCTGGTGACGTGGGCTGCATGCTGGGCCAGCACGCCGCGGGTGCAACGGGGCGCGGGCTTTTTCCACGCCTGCTTGCGCTTCTTCAATTCAAAATGGCGCGGCGAGACCATAAAGCCGTTGGAAAAGTTGGCGCTTCAATTCATCCGGGGGAAGCCCTGCCGGGAGCGAGGACAGCACAATCGCGCGGGCGGCGTCGAACATCCGCGCGCCCATGACAAAACGCTCCGACCCGGAGCGGGCCATCAGCTTTTGCCGGACGAGTTCGGCAATCTCTGGCGAGGTGTCATTCATTTAGAAACTTCCTGCCACAGGTTAGCAACGCCAAGCTCGCGCGTCCATCGCTCAGTGTAGTCCCGGTCGCAGCCGGTCGAGACGAGATTTTTCACATCACGGAGCTGAAGTTCGGAATGGGAATCCTTCGCCCAAAATAGTTTGGATAGGATGAGGTCTTCTTTGCTTACGATCCATGTCTCGAAGTTTTCAATTTTTATGCGCTGGCGGCGGTTGAATTCCGCCAGGCGATACTCGTTCTGCTTGCGCACGATGCAGTCCACCTTGATGACACTCTCGTTGTGGATGAGGTTGAACAACGATTGGTGCGCGATGGAGCTGTCCACGGCTTCGCGCGAGACGTAGTAGTCCGGACTGAACAATTGAACCACGCGTGCCGCATCCGCCGACCGCAAGGCAACCACCACGTCAATGTCGCGGGTCATGCGCGGCTGGGCGTAATAATTCATCGCCATCGAACCGGTGAGCATGTAGCCGATGCCCGCTGAATCGAGTTTGGCAGAAACGTCGCGGACGATGTCCAGTTCGTTTTGCATTTATGAACTTTACAACTTCAAATCCATATCCGTCACCGCGCCGAGCGAAGCGCTGGTCACGTGAGCAGCGTACTTTGCAAGCACGCCGCGGGTGTAACGGGGTGCCGGCTTTTTCCACGCCTTACGGCGGGCTGCCATTTCTTTTGCGGGAATGTCCAGATTGATTTGCCGTGTCCCGGCGTCGATGGTGATGGAATCGCCGTTCTTCACGAGCGCGAGCGTTCCACCCACGTAAGCTTCCGGTGTGATGTGGCCGACCACGAAACCGTGACTGCCGCCGGAGAACCGGCCATCGGTGATGAGCGCCACACCCTTGCCCAATCCCTTGCCCATGATGGCGGACGTGGGCGACAGCATCTCCCTCATACCGGGACCGCCGCGTGGTCCTTCGTAACGAATCACCACCACGTCGCCTTTTACAATCGAACCGTCGAGAATCTTTTCCAGCGCGGCTTCCTCAGAATTAAACACGCGCGCCTGGCCGGTGAAGCGCAAACCTTCCTTGCTGGTCAGTTTTGCCACCGCGCCTTCGGAGGCCAAATTGCCGCGCAGAATTACGATGTGACTGTCCTTTTTGATCGGTTTATCAAACGGCTGGATGATGGTCTGGCTGGCCGGATACGGTTTCACGTTGGCGAGCGTTTGCGCCATGGATTCACCGGTCACGGTCAGGGCGTCGCCGTGGAGCAGGCCCTTGTCGAGCAGTGTTTTCATGAGCGGCCGGATGCCGCCGATGGCGACGAGTTCGGACATCAGATGTTTTCCGCTCGGCTTCAAATCCGCGAGCACGGGCACGCGTTTGCCGACGCGGGTGAAATCGTCAATGGTCAGCTTCACCTTCGCGGCGTGGGCGATGGCGAGCAGGTGCAACACGGCGTTGGTCGAACCGCCCAGCGCGATGACCACGGCGATGGCGTTCTCAAAGGCTTTCTTCGTCAGAATGTCGAGCGGCCGGATGCATTGCTTGAGCATTTCGACCACGCATGCACCGGCGCGGCGGCAATCGTCCATCTTGGCGGGCGATATGGCGTTTTGCGCGGAGCTGTTCGGCAGGCTCATGCCGAGCGCTTCGATGGCGCTGGCCATGGTGTTGGCGGTGTACATGCCGCCACACGAGCCGGGACCGGGAATGGCGCACTGTTCGATGGCCTGAAATTCCGCGTCACCGATC
>Ga0187863_10002111_pt1 | contig 15323 bp, 11 predicted proteins | sample June2016WEW_11_1_FD_132975 | JGI IMG/M metagenome (GOLD analysis project Ga0187863, IMG submission 132975) | Peatland microbial communities from SPRUCE experiment site at the Marcell Experimental Forest, Minnesota, USA - June2016WEW_11_10 | ecosystem: Environmental > Terrestrial > Soil >... | reverse complement strand
TTCGAAACCAAGTATGCTCGCGTCGGCGTCTACATCTGCTATGACCGCCATTTTCCTGAAGGCGCGCGCATCCTGGGATTAAACGGGGCGGAGATCGTCTTCAATCCTTCCGCCACCGTGGCCGGACTCTCGGAATACTTATGGGAACTCGAACAGCCCGCGCACGCCGTGGCCAACGGCTATTTTGTCGGCGCAATCAATCGTGTAGGGACCGAAAAGCCCTGGAGCATCGGCGAATTCTACGGCAAGAGTTATTTCTGCAATCCACGGGGCAAGATCATGGCCCAGGCCAGCCGCGACAAAGACGAAGTCGTGGTCGCGGATCTCGATCTCGACATGATTGAAGAGGTGAGAAAGGTCTGGCAGTTCTTCCGCGACCGCCGGCCAGAAAGCTACGGCCCCATCACGACGCAGAGCGGATCGTCTGCCGCGGCTGACTAAGCGCAAAGCACGACCGTCGGCTCTTCGCGACATTAAGACATCCAATGACGAATCCGGACCCAAGTCAACTCCGCGCTCGAGTTGAATCCAGCCCGCTGTACAACGAGGATCTTGCGCCTGCTACATCCGAGCGCAGGCACTGGGGAACCTACAACTTCGCGGCGTTGTGGATTTCAATGTCGGTGAACATCCTCACCTACATGCTGGCTGCCAGTTTGATTCAAGGTGGGATGAACTGGAAGCAGGCAGTCGCGACCATCTTTATCGGCAACGTAATCGTGCTGGCGCCGATGCTGCTGAACTCGCATCCTGGCGCGAAGTACGGAATTCCCTTTCCAGTTCTGGCGCGAGCCTCATTCGGAGTGCTGGGTGCGAACGTCGCGGCCGTGCTGCGCGCCCTGGTCGCGTGCGGATGGTTCGGCATTCAGACGTGGATTGGCGGCGAAGCCATCAGCACCTTGCTGGCAACGCTATTTCCTGCCTGGAAGAATTTCCCTTCCGGCCCCGGCGTCTGCTTTTTTCTTTTTTGGCTCATCAACCTCGCGGTCGTGCTCAAGGGAATTGAATACATCCGCATTCTGCAGGGCATCAGCGCGCCGGTTTTGCTCGGTGTGGGATTACTTCTGTTGGCTTGGGCCTATCGCGCGGCCGGCGGCTTCGGGCCCATGCTGTCGGTGCCTTCGCGCTTCACTAACTTTTCCGACTTCCTGAAGTTTCTGATCCCTGCACTCAATGGCACCGTGGGATTCTGGGCCACGGTTTCACTCAACATTCCCGACTTCACGCGATTCGCACGGAATCAACGAGAGCAGGTGATTGGTCAGGCCCTGGCTTTGCCTACAACGATGACGCTGTATGCCTTCGTCGGAATTGTCGTGACGTCGGCAACGGTAGTCGTCTACGGAACCGCGATCTGGAATCCGGTTGAACTGCTCAGCCGCTTTCACTCACCCGTCGCCGTGGTGATCTCGCTGGTTGCAATTTTGTTGGCTACTCTGAACGTCAACATCGGAGCCAATGTGGTTTCGCCCGCGAACGACTTTTCCAACCTGTGGCCGCGTGGGATCAGCTTTCGCACCGGCGGCATCATCACCTGTTTTATGGGCATTGCGCTGATGCCCTGGAAGCTGCTCTCCAGTTACAGCACGTTCATCATGGGATGGCTCGGCGGCTACGCTGCCTTTCTGGGGCCCGTCGCAGGAATCATGATTTGCGATTACTTCGTCATCCGGCGCCGGGTGTTGCAGGTGGACGATCTGTATCTTCGCGGCGGGCTCTATGAATATTCGCGCGGATTCAACTGGAGAGCGATCCTTGCCCTGGCGCTGGGCGCGGGCACGGCGCTTGCCGGGCTTGCCATTCCGCCTGTCCGCGTGCTCTATGACTACTCATGGTTTGTCGGCTTCGCCGTTTCGTTCGTTGCGTATTACGCTCTGATGAAGTTTCAGGGCCAGTCTGCCATTGCTCCGCAGGAAGCCGCCTAACGTCGCCTACACCTTGCCAGCTTGCAGAAACTCAGGCAGCACATCGCGCTGGTAAATGTCGAGCGTTTGTTCTTCATCCCCGCACATCAGGTAAATGTTGAACTGGGTCACACCCACGCTTTCCAGCTCGCGTAGTTTCTTTTTGTGGGCTTCGGCGGGGCCGACTAGGCAGAAACGGTCGATCACTTCGTCGGAAACGAAGTCTGCGTTGTCGCTGCCAACTTCGCAATGATGCTGATAATCGTAGTGCCCGCGGTCCTGCACGAACGAGGTCAGCGCCGGCGGAAGATCTTCAGGCTTGTATTGCCGGATCAGATCCATCACATGGTTCGACACCAGGGCGGGGAACCAGCGCACGCGCTCGCGAGCCACGCTCAGGTCATCTGACACCCACACCGGCGCGGCCGCCATCACTTCGATGTGTTTCGGATCGCGCCCGGCAGCGCGCGCACCCTCATTCACGAAGCCCATGCACCAGGCAATCAGCGCCGGATCAGCGAACTGCAGAATGATTCCATCGGCCACTCGCCCCGCCATGTGCAGCACCTTGGGTCCGTATCCGGCGATCCAAACTCGCGGAGAATCTTTCGCCCAACTGAGCCGCGTGGGTTGACCATCATGCTGCACTTCGTGGCCGGAAGTCAGGTCACGAAACTCTGCAACGGCCGCCTCCAACTGCGACCAACTCACGGGCTTCTTACCCATCACGCGCCGCGAACTGTCGCCGCGCCCAATGCCGAGTTCCATCCGACCGCCGGAAATCAGGTTGAGGGTTGCAAATAAACTGGCGGTCACGGTTAAGTCGCGCGTCGCAGGATTGGTAACGCACGTGCCCAGCCGCATCCGTTTTGTGTTCGTCGCCATCAGCGTGAGCAGAGGATAGGGTTCCTTCCACAAAACATGGGAATCGAAAATCCAGCCGTATTCGAATCCCGCGGCCTCCGCCTGCCGCGTCAGGCCCACGATGCGTTCGATCGAAATGTCAGGTTTCAGTGCGATGCCGAAATGCATGGCTGGCCCCCTTCGTTGAGAAACTATGAAGAACTGACTCCTAGCGCCGAATGCCAACAACTAAAGGGCGGCAGTGTAGCATAGAATGCTTTTCTCAACTCGGCCAACCTCGCGGCGCCGAACCGACGGAGGACTCGATGGGTTTCGACACGATCATCAGAAACGGTTCCGTGGTCACCGCAACGGACACTTACACAGCGGACGTCGCCATCGTGAACGGGAAGATCACCGCCATCGGAACGGATCTTCCCGCGCAAAACGCCGGCCGGATTCTTGATGCAACGGGCAAACTTGTGCTGCCCGGCGGCATCGATGTTCACACCCACCTCGACATGCCTTTCGGCGGCACGACCAGCGCTGACGACTTCGAGACCGGCACGCGGGCTGCCGCGTTCGGCGGCACAACCACGCTGATCGACTTCGCCATTCAATACAAAGGCCAGCCTTTGCGCCAAGCCTTCGACACGTGGATGAGCAAGGCCGCGAACAAAGCCGTTTGCGATTACGCGTTCCACTGCATCGTCACTGACGTTTCTGGTGGACAGCTTTCAGAGATGAACGATCTCGTGCACGAAGGCGTGACCAGCTTCAAGCTATTCATGGCGTATCCCGGCGTTTTCATGCTCGACGATGGCAGCATCTTCAAGGCTCTGCAGACTACGGCGAAAAATGGCGGGATGGTTTGCATGCACGCCGAAAACGGCAGTGCGATTGACGTCATCGTGCAGCAGGCTCTGGCTGAGGGAAAACGAGCGCCGAAGTATCACGCGCTTACTCGCCCCACGACCGCGGAGGCCGAAGCCGTCGGGCGGGCCATCGCGCTGGCCGAGATGGCGGGCGCGCCCATTTACATCGTCCACTTGAGCTGTAATGATGCACTCGAAAAAATTCGCGAGGCCCGCGACCGCGGACTTCCCGTCTATGCGGAAACTTGTCCGCAATACTTGTATCTATCTCTTGAAAACATGGATGCGCCCGGTTTCGAGGGAGCGAAATATGTTTTTACTCCTCCGCTGCGCGAAAAATGGCATCAAGAAAAACTCTGGAACGGCCTGAAGCACGATCACTTGCAAGTGGTCTCCACCGACCATTGCCCGTTCTGTTTCAAGGAACAGAAAGAAATGGGCCGCGACGATTTCACGAAAATTCCAAACGGAGGCCCCGGGGTGGAGCACCGCATGAGCCTTATCTACTCGGGCGGCGTGGCCAGTGGCCGGTTCAACGCGAACCGCTTTGTGGAACTGGTCTCGACCACTCCCGCCAAATTGTTCGGACTGTATCCCCGCAAAGGAACTATCGCCGTCGGCAGCGATGCCGACCTGGTGATTTTCGATCCCCACCGCAAGCACACCATCAGCGCCGCAACCCATCACATGCGGGTGGATTATTCGATGTTCGAAGGCATCCAGGTCACCGGCATGCCCGACGTAGTTCTTTCCAGGGGCAGAGTGGTTGTGGAGAACGACAAATTTCTGGGACGCGCAGGACAGGGAGAATTTCTGCGGCGCGCCACTTACGCACAAATAAACGGGTGAAATGCTCGGCCCCGTGCTGGAAACATCTTTCAAAAGGGAGAAAACATGTTCACGCCGCAGAGTCTGACGGTTGCGCTCGTAATGATGATTACCAGCGCCATCTGCTGGGGATCGTGGGCCATTACTTACAAGGGTGTCAAGAATTACCGGTTTGAACTTTTTTATTGGGACTACGCAATCGGTATTTTTCTGAGCTCTCTGGTTCTCGCCTTGACGATGGGGAGCACCGGCCACGACTCCTCAAGCTTCGTGAATAACGTTCAGGCCGCGGACCATTCCAACATCGTCTCCGCGCTGGTCGGCGGAGCCCTGTTTAATCTGGCGAATCTGCTGCTCGTCGCAGCGGTCGACCTGGCCGGTTTGGCGGTCGCATTTCCCGTTTCCATCGGAATCGCGCTCGTGGTGGGCGTGGTATTGAACTTCATCCTGCAGCCCAAAGGCAGCGTGTTGCTTTTGGCTGGGGGCGTGGCGTGCGCGCTGATTGCCGTCGTTCTCGATGGCAAAGCTTACGGCAGCCTCCCCCGCGCCGGGCGGGGAACCTCGCGCAAGAGCATCATTCTCTGCGTAGTCTCGGGAACGCTGATGGGATTGTGGAGCCCGTTCATGACCTACGCGATGACCCGCGGGCATTCGCTCACACCCTACAGTGGAACCACGTTCCTCACGCTGGGCGCGCTGCTTTCGTGTTTTGTGTGGAATGTCTACTTCATGAAAAAGCCGCTGGTGGGCGATCCCGTAAGCTTCGGTGGATTTTTCACTGGACCTCCTTCGGGACATTTGCTCGGCCTGATCGGCGGCTGCATCTGGGGCCTGGGGACGGTGCTCAATCTCACGGCAGGCAAGCTAACAGGACAGGCAATCTCTTATGCGATCGGCCAATCGTCGCCGATGGTCGCGGCGCTGTGGGGCGTGCTGGTATGGAAGGAATTTGACGGATCGGGAAAAACCGCCAAAATTTATCTTGCTTTCATGTTCGTTTTCTATGGCCTGGCAATTCTGCTGGTCGCGCACGCGAATGGCTGAGCGCCAGAGGTAGATCTATTTTCCTTTGATGCGGCCGATGAACAATTGCAAGAACCGATCCGCATCGGAGGCAAGGCAGACGCGCGCGTTCGGCTTCAAGTCGATCACACCTTCGATCTCGTAGTGGTCGCCGTGGAGCACGTTGTTCTCGTTCGATCCCATGCGATTGGCGACGGTTTCTCCGCGTGTGAACTCGCCTTTTGTTTCAACATCCACGTGCATGTCTTTGAGGGTTACCAGCGCGGGATCAATCACGACACCCACCGCCAGCGGATCATACATCGCCGCCCCTTGATATCCGCTCTTCTCCGAGCGCGTCAGGTAGAAGTCCGCCAGTTTCGCGATGAAGTCGCTCTCCGGTCCGTGCAAGGATTGCAAATCCGCCAGATACTTCCGCGTGATAATGGTGCGTTCTCCCACATCGGAGCCAACCATCGTCACCATCCAGCCCGCATTGAAAGCGATGGCCGCGGCTTCTGGATCGCCATAGATATTCGCTTCGGCGGCTCCGTTCACATTTCCACCCGAGATCGAGCCACCCATGATCACGATGTCTTTGGTCAATGGCACGATGGACGGGTCTTTCGAGACGGCCAGCGCAATGTTGGTGAGTGGGCCAACCGGAATCAGCGTGATCTCATGCGGATATTTGTGAATCAATTCGATAATCAGGTCGGGGCCGAAACGTGGATCGGCTTTGCACTTCGATGCGGGCAATTCAACTCCGGCCAAGCCATTCTTGCCGTGCCAGAACTGAGCCGTGATCAACTTCTGGTTGAGCGGATGCTGCGCTCCGCCAGCCACCGGCAAGTCGCAACGGCCGGCGAGGGAAGTCAACTTAAGTGCGTTCTCCAGCCCCTGGCGCCCATCGACGTTGCCGGGCACCACGGTCAGCGCCTCGACTTTCAGTTCCGGCGAGTTCAGCGCGAGCAGAATCGCCATCGCGTCGTCGACACCGGGGTCCGTGTCAATAATCACGCGCCGCGGCGACTGTGCCACGCCGGTCACCACAAAAGAAAGGGCTGCGAGCAGAATGACGCCGCAATTTGTAAAGAATCGTTTCATGGAAAGTCCTTACTTGGAAATGGACTGAACAAATCTAAAGCAACATGCCAGCGATGGAAGCCGACATCAGGTTAGCCATCGTTCCCGCCAGCATGGCGCGGAAACCGAGCCGTGCTAGCTCGCCCCGTTTATTCGGCGCCAACGCGCCGATGCCGCCGATCTGAATTCCGATCGAACTGAGATTCGCGAAACCGCACAACGCGAACGTCGCAATCGTAAAAGAACGCGGATCGAGCGCGGCCTTCTGCGGGCCAAGCATGGAAAACGCTACGAGTTCGTTCAGCACCATGCGCGTCCCGAGCAAATTGCCGACGGCGCGGCAGTCTTTCGGCGCGATGCCAATCACCCACGCGATGGGCGAGAAGATCACGCCAAGAACGCTTTCCAGCGTCGACGGAAACCAGCCGATGTATCGGTGAATGCCGCCCATGACGCCGTCGAGCAGCGCGATCAGCGCCAGGAAAGCAATTAGCATGGCACCGATGTTGAGCGCCATGTGCAAACCGTCGCCTGTGCCGCGCGCGATGGCTCCGAGCAGGTTCTCATGTTTCTCTCGTTCCTCTTCCGCTTCGCTCATGACTACTTTGCCGGCGGTCTTGGGCTGCTCAGTCTCAGGCACAAGCATTTTTGAAACCAGGATCGTTCCCGGCGCGGTCATGATGACGGCGCTCAGCACGTGCCTCGGTTCAGCGCCGAATGCGAAGTACGCGGCCATGATCGAGCCGGAAACATGCGCCATGCCGCTCGTCATCACGGTCATCAGTTCTGAGTGCGTGAGATCGGCAAGGAACGGTCGAATCGTGACGGGCGCTTCGGTTTGTCCCATAAAAATGCTGGCGGCGACGTTTAGCGACTCCGCGCCGCTCGCACCCATGACGCGGATCATCAGCCAGGCCGCAATGCGAATCACGATCTGCATGACGCCGATGTGGTAGAGAATTGCGAAAAACGCGCAGATGAAGATGACGACCGGCAGCACCTGAAAAGCGAAGATGAATCCGATGTTGGAAGACTGTTTGCCCAGGGGTCCGAAGACAAACTCGGAACCCACGAACGAATAACTGAGCACCTTGTTGGCGGCGTCGCCAATGACCTGAAACATTCGACGGCCAACATCAACCCGCAGCACGAAAATCGCGAACACGATCTGCAGGCTCAGCCCCCAGGCCACGGTTTTCCCCCGGATGGCGCGCCGGTTGGTGGAGAAAATGTAGGCGAGGCCGAGCATGGTCAACAGGCCAAGAATTCCTGTGAATCGTCCCATTCAGTTTTTCTCCGCGGATTTTCCGGTCACTCTGATTTTCCGATCACTCTGTGGATGAGGGGCCGCTTCATCGCCGGAGGCGCATCCTCGACCACGCAACTCGCCTCGATCAGTTGTCGGGCACGCGCCGCTTGCGCTTCCCCGTTGTAGTAGATCGTCGCGATCGCTTCTCCGGCACCCACTCGATCTCCAACTTTCTTGTGCAAGACAATCCCCACGGCGGGATCGACCGCATCTTCCTTGCGCTCGCGACCGCCACCGAGAATCACGCATGCTGTGCCGATCTGTTCGCATTGCATCGACGCGAGATATCCGGTCTTTGCGCTGGCAACCTGCATCGTGTGCCGCGCCTGCGGCAGACGTTTCACATCGTCGATCACGCGCGCGTCCCCGCCCTGCAGTTCTACCATCTGACGAAATCTCTCCAGCGCCTTGCCCGACGAAATCAATTTCGCGCTCTCCTGTTTCCCTTCCGCAACGGTTTTAGAAACACCGCCGAGATGCAGCATCCATCCTGCAAGTTCGAGGCAGAGTTCCCGCAAATCCTCGGGCCCACCGCCGCGTAGAATCTTGACGACCTCGACTACTTCGAGCGCGTTGCCAATCATGTTTCCCAAGGGCTGATCCATATCGGTGATCAGCGCGACGACCCGTTTGCCCATCCGCTCCCCGGTTTCGACCATGAGTTCGGCGAGAAACGCCGCGTCCTTCTCGTTCTTCATGAAGGCACCGGAACCAGTTTTAACGTCGAGCACCAGCGCGTCGATGCCTTCCGCCAGCTTCTTGCTCATGATCGACGCACAAATCAAGTACGGACTCTCCACTGTGCCCGTGACATCGCGCAACGCGTAAAGCTTGCGGTCGGCGGGCGCAATCTCCGCCGTCTGCCCAATCATCGCGCAGCCGCAGACTTCGAGCACGCGGCGAAACTCTGCCACAGGCAGATTCACGTTAAAGCCCGGAATCGACTCCAGTTTGTCGAGCGTGCCGCCGGTGTGGCCGAGACCGCGCCCGCTGATCATCGGTACCGCAACACCCGCCGCGGCCGCCAGGGGCGCAAGAACCAGGGAGGTTTTGTCGCCGACGCCACCCGTGGAGTGCTTGTCAACTTTTCTACGCGGCAACGAAGAAAGGTCCAGGACATCGCCAGAATGCAGCATCGCGTCGGTGAGCGCTGCCGTCTCTGGTCGCGTCATTCCCTTCAGCACCACGGCCATCAGCCACGCCGAAACTTGATAGTCAGGAATGCTGCCTTCGGTGTAGGCGTTCACGAGACCTTCGATCTCGGTCTGCGAGAGCTCCACTCCATCCCTTTTTTTGCGGATCACATCGATGGCGCGGAACGTCGACGGTACGATCCGTTGGCTCACTGTAAGCGGAATCCTTCCGGTAGAAGTTTGGTAATGTGTGCCTGTTTCGGGCCGGCGGCGCCCTGAAAGAAAACAATAGCGTCGGGGCCGAATTCGTAGATGACCTGGCGGCAAGCCCCGCACGGTGAGCACGCGACTCCATGATCATTCGCGACAGCCACGGCCTTAATTTCAATCTTCGGGCCCAACTCCGCAACTGCGGAAAAAATTGCGGTTCGCTCGGCGCAATTGGTCATTCCGTAGGAAGCGTTCTCCACATTGCAGCCCGAAAAGATTTTGCCGTTCGTCAGCAGGATCGCTGCCCCCACGTGAAAGTTCGAGTACGGAGCATGCGCATTCTTCATCACCTTAATGGCCGCTTGTTCGAGTTTCTTCCGCGTTTTGGCGGAGAGCGTCTTCTCGGGCATATGGAAAATGCGGCGCAGCGCAGGCAAAATACGTTCGCTGAACCCGCCGAATCGTGCGCCATTGTAAACCCTTCGCGGGACATCTGGATTTTTTCTTCCCGTAACGTGAATAGCTGTCGAGGAGAATTCCGGTTCGCCTTGCCGGATTTCCTGCCGTACAATTGCACCTCATGCGATCTGCCTGTATTCGAGCCTCAAGGGCAGCCTGGCGCATCAAATACCGGAAGGTAAAGCTGCAATGTCGGTCGATCAGGACTATCCCAACATCGCGCGCAAATCAGCGGGCCAATTCTCGTCTGGGGAGCACGACCCCGAAGCATCCCACGCGATCGCCATGATCGCCGGACGGCCGCTCCTCGCGAACTCGGGCATTCCCCTCGATCTGAATTGGGTACAGGAAGTTCGCGTGAACACAAGCGCCGTCGAGCGCCGCGCCCAGACGCAGGTCGCGCGCCGAACTGTGAAGAAGGAATGGCAGGCGGCATGGCTTCTTCGAGCAATCACATGCATGGACCTGACCACGCTGTCCGGCGATGATACCGACGATCGTGTTCGGCGACTGTGCGCGAAGGCGCAGCAACCGATCCAGCATGAGCTTGTACAAAAACTCGGCATCGAAGAACTCAGCATTAAGGTGGGCGCGGTTTGCGTGTATCACACGTTCATCGAGACCGCGCTGCATGCGTTGGAGGGCAGCGGCATTCCGGTTGCCGCCGTCTCCACCGGATTCCCCGCCGGCTTATCTCCGTTTGCCGAGCGCGTGGCAGAAGTTCGTCGCTCGGCCGAAGCGGGCGCGCAAGAGATTGACGTCGTCATCACGCGCGCTCATGTTTTCGGCGGACGATGGCAGGCGCTCTACGATGAGGTCGCGGCGTTCAAGCACGCCTGCGGCAGGGCTCACATGAAAGTCATCCTCGGCACTGGCGATCTGCTGACGTTGCGCAATGTGGGGCGCGCCAGCGTTGTCGCCATGATGGCAGGCGCAGACTTCATCAAAACTTCGACGGGCAAGGAACCGACGAACGCCACGCTGCCAGTGAGCCTGGTGATGGTTCGCGCCATCCGCGAATACGCGCAGCAAACGGGAATGGCCGTGGGCTTCAAACCAGCGGGAGGAATCCGCACAGCCAAGCAATCCATCGACTGGCTGGCCATGATGAAAGAGGAACTCGGCCTGTCGTGGACGCGGGCAGAACTGTTCCGCTTCGGAGCGAGCGGTTTGCTGGGAGACATCGAACGACAACTGGAGCATTCCGCAACCGGACGCTACTCTGCCGAGTATCGTCATGCGATTGCGTAGCTGAGAAGTAATGGGGGGACAAGTTTTGATTCAGCGAAATAAAGCGAGCCGAGCCCAATGAGCATTGCCGAAAAGTTTGTCACCATGGAGTACGGACCCGCTCCCGAAGATCCGAAAGAGGCGGCAGCGTGGCTTGAGCGCCACGGCCGGCGCTTCGAGCTTTTCATTGGTGGAACGTGGCGGGCGCCCGTGGCCGGAAAGTATTTCGACACAGTCGATCCGTCGAACGGCGAGAAATTGGCTGCCGTTGCGCAAGGCGGAGCGGCAGACGTTGACGCTGCAGTTCGCGCGGCACGCGCCGTTTCTCCGAAATGGCGAGCTCTCACTCCGCATGCTCGGGCGCGCTATCTCTACGCGCTGGCGCGGCTGGTCCAAAAGCATTCTCGGCTGCTCGCGGTGCTTGAAACCATGGATAACGGCAAGCCCATCCGCGAGAGCCGTGACATCGACATCCCGCTCGTGGCGCGGCATTTCTACCACCACGCCGGCTGGGCGCAGTTGCTGGAACAGGAGTTCCCCGAGTACGAACCGTGCGGCGTCGTCGGCCAAATCATTCCGTGGAATTTCCCGCTTCTAATGTTGGCGTGGAAAATCGCACCGGCGCTCGCGACCGGAAACACCGTGGTGTTGAAACCCGCCGAATTTACTCCCCTCACTGCGCTCGTGTTCGCGGAAATCTGCCAGGAGGCGGAATTGCCCGCGGGTGTCGTCAACATCGTGACTGGGGATGGCTCAACCGGCGAGGCTTTGGTGAAGCACGCTGACGTCGATAAGATTGCGTTCACTGGATCGACGGAAGTGGGACGCGCGATCCGAAGCGCTACCGCCGCGAGTCACAAAAAACTCTCTCTCGAACTCGGAGGAAAGTCTCCGTTCATCGTGTTCGAAGATGCCGACCTCGATAGCACAGTCGAAGGCCTGGTCGATGGAATCTGGTTCAACCAGGGACAAGTGTGCTGTGCGGGTTCACGGTTGCTGATGCAGGAAAGCATTGCAGAAACGTTGATGTCGAAGATCCGTGATCGCATGAGCAGCCTGCGCATGGGTCCGCCACTGGACAAGGCGATCGACATCGGCGCCATCGTCGCACGCGTGCAACTGGACCGCATCGAGCGCATGGTGGCGCAAGGCGTTGCGGACGGCGCCACCTGCTGGCAACCGCAACACGCACTGCCGGAGCGCGGCTTCTATTACCCGCCGACGCTTCTGAGCAACGTTCACCCCACATCGATCGTCGCGCAGCAGGAAATTTTCGGTCCGGTGCTGGCGGCCATGACTTTTCGCACTCCGAAGGAGGCGGTTGAGTTAGCCAACAACACCGTCTACGGCCTGGCATCGTGCGTGTGGAGCGAGAGCATCAACGTCGCGCTGCACGTGGCCGCGCAAATCAAGGCCGGCGTGGTCTGGGTGAATTGCACGAACATGTTCGACGCGGCCTGCGGCTTCGGCGGATACCGCGAGAGCGGATACGGGCGCGAAGGCGGACGAGAAGGATTGCTCGAATATATGGAGCTTTCGTGGTTCAAGCATGCTCCGGCATTGCCGGCTGTGATCGCCGGCGCTCCGCCACAAGTACCCGGACCAACAGACGATAGACCCGAAACCAGCACGCCAGCCATCGACAGAACGGTGAAGCTCTACATTGGCGGCAAGCAAGCCCGTCCCGACTCCGGCTACAGCATGGAAGTGCGCTCGCCGGATGGCCATCTGCTGGGCGAAGCTCCGCTGGGCAATCGAAAAGACATTCGCAACGCCGTAGAAGCGGCTCACAAGGCCGCATCCTGGGCGAAGGCTACAGCGCACAATCGCGCCCAGGTCCTGTACTACTGCGCAGAGAATCTGGCCCAGCGCGGAAGCGAGATTGCCCATCGACTCGCAGACGTCGTCGGCGAAAAGCAAGCCGCCACTGAAGTCGAACTCGGCATCCAGCGCATCTTCTCGTATGCGGCGTGGGCCGACAAGTTCGACGGCGCCGTGCACAGTCCGCCGTTCCGCAATATCGCTATCGCGATGAATGAACCGATTGGTGCAGTCGGCGTGATCTGTCCCGCGGAAGCGCCGCTGCTGGGATTTCTCTCGATGGTGTTGCCGCTGATCAGCGCCGGCAACACGGTGATTGCCGTTCCATCGGAGAAATATCCGCTCATCGCCAGCGACCTCTACCAGCTTTTCGACACCAGCGATGTGCCCGGAGGCGCTGTGAACATCGTGACTGGCTACGCTTCGCAACTCCTGAAGACGCTGGCCGAGCACGACGATGTTGACGCCATCTGGTGTTACGGCGACGATGCCACCGTCGCCGCCGCAAAAGCAATGTCCACCGGAAACCTGAAGCAGGTCTGGACCAACGAAGGCCGCGTCATCGATTGGTTCAACCCGAAAGTCGCCGAGGGCCGCTGGTACCTCGAACATGCAACTCAGGTGAAGAACATCTGGGTACCGTACGGCGAATAACCAGCGCGGCCGGATCGCCATTGCATTTGTCCCGGCCGGGCGCTAGCATACCTCGGTCGCTCTTATTCGCCCGGCATCATTCTCGCTTGCACGCATCTGTTTGACCACGTTCGTCAGACCAAGGAGGACATATGGGCATCGCAGTTTCCCCTCAAATTCATCCGCAAGTCGCGGAGTTCATCGACAAACCACGAAAAATGCTGATCAACGGCGCCTGGGTGAATGCGGCGTCGGGCAAGACTTTTCCCACTTACAATCCCGCTACTGGCGAGGTTCTCGCTCAGGTCGCGGAAGGCGATCGCGAAGACATCAATCAAGCCGTGAAGGCAGCTCGCCATGCCTTTGATAACGGCCCCTGGCGCAGGCTAACTGCGTCCGAGCGCGGCCGCCTGATCTGGAAACTCGCCGACTTGCTCGAGCAGCATACCGAGGAGTTCGGCTACATCGAGAGCCTCGACAACGGCAAGCCGCTCAGCATCGCCAAAGCCGCCGACGTGCCGCTCGCGGTCGACCTATTCCGCTACATGGCGGGCTGGGCCACCAAGATCGAGGGCAACACGATTCCGCTTTCAGTTCCCTACACGCCCGGCGCGAAATATCTGGCGTACACGCTGCGCGAGCCCATTGGAGTTGTCGGGCAAATCATTCCGTGGAATTTCCCGCTGCTGATGGCCGCGTGGAAGCTTGGTCCCGCGCTGGCTACGGGCTGCACCGTCGTGTTGAAGCCCGCCGAGCAAACTCCGCTCTCCGCGCTGCGTCTCGGTGAACTGATCATGGAAGCGGGCTTCCCCGCGGGCGTGGTGAATATCGTTCCTGGTTACGGCGAGACGGCAGGGGCCGCGCTGGCCGCGCATCCCGACGTCGACAAGGTCGCCTTCACAGGATCGACCGAAGTCGGCAAGCTGATCGTCCACGCGGCCACCGGCAACCTGAAGAAAGTGTCGTTGGAGTTGGGTGGAAAATCTCCGAACGTCGTATTCAAAGACGCCGATCTCGAGACCGCCATCCCCGGCTCCGCCAGCGCCATCTTCTTCAACCATGGCCAGTGCTGCTGCGCGGGTTCACGCTTGTATGTCGAGAAACCAATCTTCGATCAAGTGGTCGAAGGAGTCGCCGAGCTTGCCCAGAAAATCAAGGTTGGCTCGGGCCTTGATCCTGCGTCACAGATGGGACCGCTGGTCTCAGAAGAACAGCTGAATCGGGTTTGCGGGTACCTGGAGGCTGGATTCTCCGAAGGCGCGAAGGCCATCGCCGGTGGGCACAAGGCCGGCGATGCAGGATACTTTGTCGAACCCACGGTGCTGGTAAACACGCGAGAAAACATGAAAGTCGTACAGGAAGAAATCTTCGGGCCAGTCGTGGCGGCTATGCCGTTCACCGATCCTGAGGAGATCATTCCCCGCGCCAACGACAGCGAGTACGGCCTGGCTGCCGCGGTGTGGACGCGCGACATCGGCAAGGCGCACCGAATGGCGGAGCAACTTCGCGCCGGCACCGTCTGGATCAACTGCTACAACATCTTCGATGCGGCGATGCCCTTCGGCGGCTACAAGCAGTCGGGCTGGGGCCGCGAGATGGGGCACGAAGTGCTCAGCAACTACACACAAACGAAAGCGGTCTGCACGAGAATCGCTTAACGAATCGATGGAGGGGCGGACGCCTTCGTCCGCCCGCCGCAGGCACGGGCCCAATCAGGGAACCGTGGCGCTGCATCCGGACGAGGGCGTCCGGGGCTCCACGAACAGCCCAAAATCGCATTGCAAAACTAATAAGGACGGTGCGGCGACCCACCGTCCTTTATTCTTCGCGCCGCTAAGCTCCCTCTCGGCGCTATTTTTCCATTAGCAGAACTTTTTCCGCATCATCGATCTCGGTCAGCTTGACCTCGATGACTTCGTCATCCGTGGTCTGCACGTTGCGGCCCACGAAGGTGGCCTCGACGGGAATCTCGCGGTGCCCGCGGTCGATC
>Ga0187863_10002110_pt1 | contig 15333 bp, 10 predicted proteins | sample June2016WEW_11_1_FD_132975 | JGI IMG/M metagenome (GOLD analysis project Ga0187863, IMG submission 132975) | Peatland microbial communities from SPRUCE experiment site at the Marcell Experimental Forest, Minnesota, USA - June2016WEW_11_10 | ecosystem: Environmental > Terrestrial > Soil >... | reverse complement strand
TGTCAGTTTTTCGCCAATTGGCGAAATTCCGCGCAACATTCCTTTGGGAACTTGCTTGATTTCTGGGAGTTAGCTCTGGCTCATTAACTGCACGTACAGACTCCAGGTCGCTGTTTCGGAAAGCACGTGCAGTTGTACGGAATTGCTTGGCGGAGCTATTCGACGTTTGTTCTTGCTCGTTACTCATTTTGCGGCCGAAAGCGCTTGCCATGAGAGAATCCAACCTCCCCATGGGACACATTCTCAAGGAGTCGCTTTGAGAAGTCCTTCAGAAAACTCTGAAAAAGGATGAAAAACTCTGAATAGCGCTATATAAGCTAACCTGGTTTCCATGAGCAACTTCTACCGGTTCGGACAGTTTGTGTTGGATCCTGCTAGGCGCACGCTGTCCCGCGCAGATTCACCCGTTTCTCTGACCCCTAAAGCTTTTGACGTTCTTTTCTTCATGGTGCAAAACCCCAACCGTCTGGTCACCAAAGAAGAACTGCTGCAAGCGGTGTGGGGCGACACGATCGTGGAAGAAGGGAACCTGACGCAATACATCTCGCATTTACGCAAGGCGTTGGGTGACAACTCCGAAGACGCTCGCTTGATCGTGACGATTGCTCGAAAAGGCTACCAGTTTACCGCGCGTGTCACTGTCGTCGCCGAGTTAGCAGATATGGCAAAGCGTGCCACGCTTCAGGCTGATGCGGCCGAAACCTCAAAAACTGATGCGCGACCCGTGGAATTTCCACCCAGAGAGAAAGTTACCAAATCGCCGCCGCATCATCTCCGCTTGCGCAAATGGTTCGCGGCAGTCGGGCCGTTGGCCGCTGTCGCTGCGGCCTGCTGGTTGTACTGGAGTTACCACCGCCCCGTGCATCTCTATGCTACGGACACCATTGTTCTCGCCGATGTCAAAAACGAGACGGGCGATCCGGCGTTCGACGACGCATTAGACACAGCTTTGCGCTACGAAATGGACCAGACTCCCTATCTGAACATTCTGGGAATGGATAAAGTCCTCGGGACCCTGGCGCAACTCAACCTCCCACCGACTACAAAGTTGACCCCCGAGGTCACGCGCCAGATCTGCGGGAGGACGAACAGCAAGCTGGTTATCTCCCAATCGATCACCGATGCTGGCAATGGCTTCCATTTGCAGATGCGAGCGCTCGACTGCGGGTCGGGAGCAACCTTGGTTCAAGAGCAGGCGGAGATCGCTAAGCGGGACGAGGTGGTACACGAATTGGGAGTCACAGCCGCACGCCTTCGCGCGAAGCTGGGAGAGCCCTCAGATTCGCTGGCGCGCTTCAACCAGCCGCTGGAAAAGGCGCTCAGTCCTTCGCTCGAGGCTTTGCAAGCCGCCACTCAAGGGCTCAAACTCTCCCTTGCCGGCGACGCTCAGGGAGGGCTGAAACTCTTTCAGCGAGCTGTCGAACTGGATCCAAACCTCGCCGTAGCGCATGGGCGCATGGGCGCGACGTACCTTTTCCTTGGAAACACGGAGTTGTCGGAGGCTGCGTACACGCGTGCGTACCAACTCCGAGACCGATTGACCGAAAAAGGCCGGTTGGGAGCGGAAATCAACTATTACAGTACTGTGATCGGCGATTGGGAGAAGGAATATTCCTCCGCGCTTCGTTTCTTGGAGATATTTCCTCGGGATGTGTTCGGTCATGTCAACCTCAGGGAAGCATTCGTGCATCTCGGCCAGCCCGACCGAGCCGCCGACGAAGCGGCCGAAGTAGCACGGTTACGTCCGAGCGCATATTATTTCGGTAGCGCGATACAGTCCATCAGGTTCGCCAGCAGATTCAATGAGGCAAAATCATGGCTCGCCAAAGCGGATGCCCTTAAATTCGATAGTTCACTAATCCGGCGGGAGAGACTCATTGTGGCATTCGCTGCCGGCGACCGGGACAACGTCGAAAAGATCCTCCAGCAGGAGGAGCAAGGCAAGTATCGAGACGACTTCCTGTATGAGCATGCGTTGATCGAGATTCAGCGTGGTCGCTTTCAATCCGCCGAGCGCCTGCGACTGCAAGCTCTGGGGCCAACCCCCAAGGCTAGCAACGCTGATTCGTGGGTGATCCCCGCGGCCCTGGAGGATGCCGAAGTCGGAAAGGACGCACAAGCTCGACGCTATGAAAGCAGCGCGGCTGCAAGCCCGCTGGATCGCAATGGCAAGATCGCCCTGGCGCAAGCGCTCGCACGATCGGGACGAACAGCAGAAGCCGGTACGCTCGCAGACCAGGTCAGCGCGGAAAGGCCCGAGGACACGCTCGTGCAGCATTACTTTGTTCCCACCATCCGGGCCGCGATCAAGCTGCGGCAACACGATCCGGCGACAGCCATCGATCTGCTACGTGGCACTGCCAAGTACGATCTGGCGTTTACGGGATTCGACTATCTGTACCCCGCCTACATCCGTGGACTGGCGTATCTGGATCTCGGCGATGGCCCGTCAGCCGCGGCTCAGTTCCAAAAGCTAATCGACAATCCCGGTTTTAGTGTGAGGCATGTCACGGGAGCCTTGGCATGGCTCCAGCTCGGCCGCGCGCAGAAGATGATGGGCGATGGAGCCGCTGCACGGAAGTCCTACGAGACTTTCTTGGATTTCTGGAACAACGCCAATCCCGACATTCCCATCTACCAGCAAGCCAAAGCCGAGTATGCCAAGCTCCGGAAATGAATCGCACAGACTAAAGCCCCTTTGGGATGGAGCCCCTCAAGTTCCAGGATGGGCCCTGAAGCGATTCTTGTTGATCTTTAGTGACCGGATCTTGGATTCCAGCGTGGACCGCGCGATTCCTAGCTTTGCGGCGGCACCCGACGGTCCGAAAACCCGTCCTTGGCATTCTCGCAGGGCTGCTTCGATGATTTCTTTTTCTTGTGCGGCCACCTTCTCGGAGAGATCAAGCTGGCTCTCGGTTCTTCCGTTCGACGGCTGCTGGGACAGCCAGCTTTCATCCACCGAAAAATTCTCGGTTTCGCACACGATGACAGATCGTTCGATGACGTTCTGTAATTCGCGTATATTCCCGGGCCAGGGGTACGATTCAAGTAATCCGAGAGTCTTCTTTTCGACGGTCGTAAAATTCTTGCCTGTCTTTCGTGCGTACCTATCGATGAAGTATTCAACCAGCAGAAGAATGTCCTCTTTTCGTTCTCGAAGAGCAGGAATTTCAATCGGGAAGACATTCAGGCGGTAAAACAGATCACTGCGGAAAGACCCGACTCCGATAGCGGCCTGCAAGTCACGGTTGGTGGCTGCGATCACTCGGACGTCAGTGCGTATCGGACGCGTCCCACCGACACGTTCAAATTCATGCTCCTGCAAAACACGCAGCAGGGCAATTTGACTCTCGGCTGGAAGTTCTCCGACTTCGTCCAGGAAAAGCGTGCCGCGGTTTGCTAATTCAAACCGGCCCAGGCGCTGCTGAGTGGCTCCTGTGAAGGCACCCTTTTCATGGCCGAACAACTCCGAGGCGATCAAGTCGCGTGGGATTGCGGAGCAGTTCACGCTAACGAATGCGCGCGACTTGCGGTCGGAACGTCGGTGGATGGCGCGTGCAACTAGCTCTTTGCCCGTCCCCGTCTCGCCAGTTATGAGGACCGTAGAATTACTTGGCGCAACTTTGGAAATACGCGAGAGAACGGTTTTCAAAGCTCGAGAGGTTCCGACAATCTCTTCGAACATTGAAGCCTTATCGATTTCTTCGCGTAGAGCGACGTTTTCGCGTTGAAGCCTGTCTTCCGCCTGCTTGCGATCTTCGATATCCGTCGCGGCGACATACCAACGTGTAATCTGTCCCTGTTCGTCGCGCAATGGGTTAAAACGAGTCAAGAACCAGCGATAACTTCCATCGCCTTTGCGTAGTCGCAACTCCAACTCGTCAGCACAGGCACGAGCGACAGCACGACCAAAAAGAACGTCGATCCGCTCGTTGTCATCAGGATGAGCGCCGACGTTATGCCCAGCAAATCGTTGCCACTCTTCAAGACTAAGGCCGATGTAATCGAGCATGACGCGGTTGGCGTAAAGGCGTTGCCGGTTAGGCCCGTATACCGCCATAATTTGGGGCGCCAGGTCCAGAATCTGCCGAAGCTCTTCTTCTTGTTCGCGGATTTTGTCTTCCGCGCGCTTACGCTCCTCAATATCCAAGCTCGAGCCATACCACTTGACGATGTTGCCGCGCTCATCCCGGAGCGGCACTTTGCGGTGGAACATCCAGCGGTATTCTCCATTGGCTCTGCGAACTCGCGTTTCGTATTCGAAGATTTCTCCTGTTGCCAGGGAGGCCCGCCACTTGGTCACAATTCCATCAAGGTCTTCCGGGTGAACGAAAGAGGTCCAATTCCAGCCACTCACTTGTTCAAGTGTGGCGCCCAGGTATTCCAGCCAAGGTTTGTTGAAGTAATCGAGATGACCGTCGGGCCGGGAGGTGTGTATCAGCGAGGGGATCGAATCCACGAGAAGCTCAATATTCAACGGTTCCGGTTCTCGTCCTGGAGAGGCCATGGCCGGCATTATATGCCTTTTGGTCATTTTGCAAACCTCTCTGAAGTCCCGGCTGCGGTCGCCATGTCAGCATCTTTGCAAATGGCGGAATGTTGGCACCAACTCTTAATGACGATGGGATTGTTTCGGCAGCAAGGCCCTTGTTTCCATGGAGATTGACGCGCTCCTAACTCGGACTCAGGAATGCTGAATGCGGAACTTGGCAAGTGAAAAGGGTTCGACCATCGTCCCGATACTCTAGTGCTGGTAGAAAGACATTGCGTCCGTTCGCGAGCTACGAAGCTTTTACTTAGATTCAAGACCACTGCTGCAACGGAAACTAAAACCAGAATCGCAAAAAGGAGAAATACAATGGACGATTACAACAATCCCCTCAGCGAAACGCCGGGCGGACAGCCGGAACGTGGAGCTGCAACCGCAGCGCGTATGAAGCTTTCAGAAAAAGCTGCAGAAGTTAAAGAGAGAGTTGCCGACTTCGGCCGAAAGACGGCGGACAATATCGACGAATCCCGGATAAGCACTGCGGGTGCCTTGGACCAGACAGCAGCGAAACTGCATTCAAGTGGAGACCAACTCTCCGGCGCGGCACATACCGCCGCTGATCAAATCTCCGGCGCGGCGCACGGTACTGCGGACAAGCTTCGAGCCGCCGCGGACTATATCCGCGAGACGGACTTGAAGGGCATGGGCGAGGACTTAAAGGACATAGTAAAGCGGTATCCGGGACCAGCGTTGGCCGCCGCGGCTGTGCTGGGCTTCATTGTGGCGCGCGGCTTTCGTCGCGACTAACGAAATTCGGAATCGGGAAGGAAGCCGCTTATGACAGCACCACAAATGCAGAGATCCGTGCCGGAAATATTGGAGGACATCGCCTCTAATCTGACGCAGATCGTCCAAGCTGAGTTTCGGCTGGCGAAGACTGAACTGAAAGAAGAGGCGGAGAAGCTCACAGGGCCAGGCGCCGCACTGGGTGCAGGTGTGGCCCTGGCGTTTTACGGGTTGGGGTTTTTGCTTCTTGCCGTTGTGTATGCGCTGTCGTTGGTTGTGGCAGGTTGGCTCGCAGCTTTGATCGTTGGCGGTGCGTTAACGGTCGGGGCAGGAATTTTGATCGGCGCTGGTGGAACGAAATTGAAGCGGGTAAATTTTGCACCCGATAAAACGATTCGAACGTTAGAGGAGGACGTGCGATGGGCGAAACAACAAATCAAATAGAAGGGGAAATCGCACAGAAGCGAAGTGAGCTAAGCGATAACTTGATCGAGTTGAAGCAAAGGGCGAAAGCAGCGGTCGATTGGCGTTCACAGGTTGAAAAACGTCCAGGAACGATGCTCGCAGTTGCGTTCGGCGGCGGCGTTGTCCTCTCAGCGCTGTTCAGCGCGCTGCGAGGACCAGCGAGGGTTTATGCGGAGCGACCGTCGGGCGATGCCGTCGAATACGACAGGCCGACCTCTAAGACTTCGGCCCAATCGCCGAGCAAGCTGGCCACCACGACCCGAAAGAATCTAGATGCTCTGGGCGGAGCGTTGCTCGGCGTCGTGGCAACCCGCGCGACGAGTATCCTGGAAGGAATTCTGCCTGGATTCCAAAGAGAATTTGAACTAGCGAAGAACTCGCAGGGCCAAATCTAAAAGCGATGTGGCGGAGTGATGGTACCAAATCTCAATAACGACGAGAAAGCGTTAAAGCGAGTAGCAAAGCAGCCATAAGGAGTGTCAAGGATGGCCACAGGGGGCACGCCGGCTCCCGCAAGAGCGCCGGAATCAGAGCAAGCTCAGGCAAAGCCTAAAGCAAAATTGCAGAAATTTGTAGTGCCTGTATTGATCGTTCTGCTGGCTGCCGTGATCCTCGCCACCATCACATGGAACTGGAACGCCTGGGAGGGTGGGCGGGTTGAACAGGTCACAGATGATGCCTACGTTCGCGGCGATCTGACTCCCCTGAGCACAAAAGTTGCCGGCATCGTGCGGGACGTGAAGGTCACGGATTACCAGCAGGTGCGCAAGGGAGAATTGATTGTCGCGTTGGACGATGACGATTTTCGGGCGCAGGTGGATCAGGCCACCGCTGCGGTTGAGGCTGCGAAAGCTGCAATCGAGAACAATCGCCGACAGCGCGAGCTTCAGGACAGCAAGATTGAGCGCGCGGTCGCCGGTATTGATCAGGCAAAGGCACGGATCGTCGCGGCCCAAGCGGGTATCGAGGCCGCGCGGGCGGACGTGGTGCGCACGCACGCCGAGCGTGTTCGCCAGGAAGCGCTTTTGCAAACGCGTTCGACCACGCAGCAGAAAGTTGAGCAGGCAGTCGCCGATGACGAGCGGTTTGCCGCCCAGCTCGCAAGCCGGCAGGCGGATCTTGAAGAGGCGAAGACTATGCTCCGCAGCAACGAAGACGCGGCGGAAGCCGAGAGGCGCACGAAAGCGGTATTGGAATCGCAAGATCTACAACTCATCGCTGAGCAGCATGCAAAAGAAGCGGCGCTGAACGGCACAAAAGTGAACCTCGGCTACACAAAAATTGAGGCGCCGGGTGATGGCACTGTGGGTGAGAGGCAGGTGCGGCCCGGACAACTTGTATCGCCGGGAACGCAAGTTATTTCCTTCGTTCCGCTCATCAAGTGGGTTCAGGCGAACTATCGCGAGACGCAGCTCACCAACGTGAAGGTTGGCGATGCGGCGGAAATACGCATTGACGAATTTCCTGGCCGCGTAGTCCACGGCAAAGTACTTGAGATTGCTCCGGCCAGCGGTTCGCAGTTTGCACTTCTAGCTCCCGATAACGCGACCGGAAATTACACCAAGGTCGTGCAAAGGATTCCCGTGAAAATAGCGCTCGAGGATTCGAGCTTTGCGAACAGCTTGCGCCCCGGACTTTCCGTAATCGCCACAGTCCGGACGAGCCACTGATCGGAGCGTAGGATGTCTGCTTCCTCGATAGTCCTGTCGCAGCCCAGTCCGGCGCAACTCGCACGCGGAATTGCCGGAGCCGTGCCAGCCGAACTTTCCAAGAGTCCATTGCTTGGAATCCTCGGTGTCGTCACAGGCGCGGGAGTCGTCACTCTCACGAGCCGAATGATCTCGCTCGGCGTTCCCGACCTGAGGGGCCACCAGGGATTCAGCTACGACCAAAGCGCATGGATCGGTACGGCCTTCGATGTCGGCCTGATGTTCATCGGCCCATTCACTGTGTACTTGGGCGGGCTAATGGGGCCACGGCGAATTCTGTTGACGGCCGCGGCGATCTTTACGGTGCTCTGTATTTTTTTGCCTTTTATTCATAATTACAGTTTCCTCATTCTCGCGACGGCCTTGGCGGGATTGGCGTCCGGAACCTTCTATCCCCTGACGCTCACTTTCGCTCTGCGCAACATTCCTCTCCGCTATCTTCCATTCACGATTGCTCTCTACGCCTCGTTCGTGGATGGCGCTGTAAACATCGCCCCATCGCTTTACGGCTGGTACAGAAATCATCTCTCCTGGGAATGGATATTTTGGAATTCGGCGGTGATCACGCCGCTGATGATGTTATTCATCTACTTGGGAATACCAAAATCCCCTCCCGCAAAAGAGCATGGCGAGGCGCCAAGTTTCGCGGGATTTTTATATGCGAGTGCGGGTTTTGCATTGATTTTGGCGGCGTGCGAGCAGGGTGAAAGGCTCGACTGGTGGCACTCCGGGGTGTACGTCGCGCTTTTCGCCAGTGGCTCGTTCCTCTTATTGTGCGCTCTCGTGCGTCGCCTGCTCGGCCCCAATCCTCTTGTTGACATGCCTTACCTCAAGCAGTGGAACACGATTCTGCTGGGCGCCGGGCTGTTCTTCTTTCGTTTTTTTCTAGTGACAACGATCATCTTGGTCCCGCAGGCATTGGCCATCCATGGATTCGAGCCGGACCAGATCGGGCCGGCGGTGATTTGGACGGCAGCTTCTTTTGTTCCTCTCGCGCTTGTCGCTGGTTTCCTCCTGCTTTCGAATGTGGATCCGCGCTTGCTCCTCGCATCGGGATTCGTGGCGATGGCGGTTGCTTCTCTCATGAACGCTGAAATGACCAGCGCTTGGGCGGCAGCGAATTTTTACCGAACCGAATTTCTAATGGGCTTTGGGCAATGCTTTGCGTTCATCGGTTTAGTCTCAGCGATCATTTTGCAGGGACTTTTCTCGGGCGGGTTGGTGAAGCCTCAGCGGATTCTCACATTTTCTGCCTTCTTTCATACCATTCGACTTTTCGGAGGAACACTCGGAGCGGTCCTTATGGGGCGGTTCATTGCTGAGCGGGAAAAGTTTCATTCGAACATGCTGGGGTTGCATGTACAGCATGGAAGCTGGATCACCGACGGAAGCGTGCGCCAAATGACGGGAGGTTTCTATGCCAAGTCAACGGGCTTGGCTGAAGCGACAGGTCGTGCCCTGGATGCGGTGGGAGGGCGGCTTCGTCTTCAAGCCTATACGCTGAGTTTGATCGACGGATTCTACTTGGTCGCGTGGGCCTCCGTAGTCGCTTTGGTGCTGGTAGCTCTCTTGCGAGAGCCGCCGCTGAAATATGGCGACCTCAGCGGGATTCAACAGGAACAGGCTGCGGTGAAGGGGGAGAGGTAATGAGATTCCGCTGTAGTGGTCTGGGCATCGCACTATTTGCAGTTAGTTTCCCTCTTTGCGCTCGAGCGCAGAACGCGGAACCGGCTCCCCGGAAAATTACTCTTCCTGAAGCAGTGCAGTTGGCGCTGAAGAATAACCATGTGGTGCGAATCGCTGGGCTCGAAGTGCAAGTGAAGCAGCATGCGAAGGAGGCTGCCCGGAGCGGATATTTCCCAACCATAACGAACGAGAGCCGGGTTTTACGTGTTACGGATACACAGTTCATTGCAATTCCTGCTGGGAGCCTAGGCACTGTAGGTGGCACACCAATTCCATCGGTGCCGGCGATTCTGAATCAGGGTGAGAAAACTTTTATCACGAGTGGAACGGGCCTAGTGCAGCCGCTCACTCAGTTGTTCACAAGAGTCAAACCGTCAAATGACCTCGCCCGCGCTGACTTGGACGCAACCCGGGCGAACGAGAAGGCGACTGAAAACGACGTCGCATTGCGGGTTCATGAGATTTATTACCAAATTTTGGTGACGCAGGTGCACAAGAGCGCAACGGAAGCGAAAATCCGCGCTGCTCTGGAGATGGAGAGTGAACGCGCGCAGCAGGTGAAGTATGGCAGCACGCTCGACGAACAACTCATCGACAGCCGAGCGCAAACTCTCGAAGCTAAGCAGGACTTGCTCACCATGGAACTGCAACTTTCTGACCTGACCATGCAGTTGAACGATGTGCTGGGATTACCAGTAACTACGCAACTCGAACTCGATCCCACCGTCCCCGAGGTCCAGGAACCTTGCCGTCGGGAGGAGTGCGTCAGTACTGCGTTGGCATCGCACCCGGAAATTCTTGCGGCAAAGGCCGAAGTGGAGAAAGCGTCGGCGGGCGTTCGCCTGTCAAAGGCAGATTACTTCCCGGATGTCTCGGCTATTGCCCGGTACAGTTACCAGGACAATGTCCCTTTCCTCGCCCGCAACTTTGGAACTTTCGGAGCGGAGTTGACCTACGATTTGTTCGATGGGGGGCGACGAAAGGCCAAGCTGGGCGAAAGCAACGCTGGTCTCGGAGTAGCGCGCGAAAACCTCGCTCGGATAACGGACGAGGTTGAGCGCAAGGTTGAGACTGCCGCTAACAAATTGGCACGGACGAAAGAAATGATCGAGGTGTCACAACAGATTCTTACGCTACGGACGGAATCGAGCCGGGTTGCTGCACAACAGCTCGAAAGAGGTGAGGCTCTCCCATCGCAGGCCGATGCCGCTATCGCTCAGGAATTCGACGCTAAGGCCTTGCTGCTTCGGTCTCAGCTTGAATACGTCCAGGCGAGAGACGAAATGATCCACGCCATCGGGCGCACTCCTTAAATCCATAGAACTCTGAACTCGGAAAACCAATATTCGTCCGGCGCTTGCTTAAGCACGCTCGTGACTCGCTTGCCTCGAATTAAACGCATCAATTATTCCGGGCATTTCCCACCGCAAACCGATCGAAGCGTGCAACCCAGGCAGAAGAAATTGGGCCGGTGTCAATATCTGCGCACGCGTGAACATGCTGACAGCAAAGTCTTGTCGCATTTCCGCGAAGGGAAGCTAAGCCATTGTTTTTCAGCCGCTAAACGTACGATTAATTGGGCGATGAAATGCCTAATGACCTGCTGCGATGCGTTTACGCGTCGCGGTGGGCAAGGCGCCGAGGAGATCGACCAAGGAATCGCCCCTGTCGGACGATTCCTTTCTTCTCGTTGCAGAGCGAGGTGTCGCAGAACCATGGCCACAGTTGCATTGGACCAAAAACAGACCGGGACCCAGACGCGTGCATTTGTCATTGCTTGGGTTTTCACGGTGCTTTTCTATTTCCTGGAGTATGCAGTGAGGTCAAGTCCAGCCGTGATGATTCCAGAGCTGGAAAACTCATTTCACACCACGGCGCTCGGCCTCAGTGCGATTCTGGGGGCCTACTACTACACCTATTCCACAATGAGCTTGGTCGCCGGAGCGGCTCTTGATCGTTTGGGAGCCAAGCGGACTGTTCCGGTTGGCGCTGCCATCTTGGGTATCGGATGCCTCTTCTTTAGCGGAGGCTCCGTGGTGGCAGGTGATGTTGGGCGATTGCTCCAAGGGGCAGGCTCAGCCTTCGCGTTCACGGGCGCCGTTTACCTCGCCGCACACGGATTCTCCGCGCGCTACCTTGCAACGGCAATTGGAGCCACGCAATGCGTTGGAATGCTAGGCGGTTCCGCGGGCCAGTTCGCTATCGGACCGATGATCGAACATGGACTGGAGGTCCACGCAATCTGGGTCGGTTTCGGAGTCATCATCCTCGCGGTCGCAGTGTTCTTGTACTTGGCGATTCCTAAGGAGCAGTCTGTATCCCACGCGCAAGAAGGAGGCGCTGGTTCAGTCCTGACGCCGTACAAAATTGTTTTCTCGAATCCCCAGTCGTATCTCTGCGGGGTAATTGCCGGACTGTTGTTCGCACCCACCACGATTGGAGACATGATTTGGGGCGTAGCCTCGTTTCAAAAAGATCTGCAATTCTCCTACCACAACGCAGTACTGGTCGCCTCGATGGTCCCCCTCGGCTGGGTTTTTGGATGTCCGCTGCTTGGATGGCTTTCGGACCGCATAGGAAGGCGAAAGCCGGTGATCATGGGGAGCGCGACGGTCATGATTCTGGCCGGCCTCCAGCTCGCGCTCAAACCCTTCCCAATTCCACCGCACGTCGCCATGTTTATATTCGGAGTCGCATCGGGCGCGGCGATGATTCCTTACAGCGTCATCAAAGAAGTCAATCCAGACAATGTGAAGGGCAGCGCGACTGGCGGCATTAATTTCCTCGTCTTTGCGATTACCGCATTCCTTGGGCCAGTTTATGCAAAGCATATCGGTAAAGGCATCGGAACCGCGACAGACCTGCACCTGCATTTTCAGAAGGGCGCATTTTTTTGGATTGCATGCTGTGCGGCCGCGATCGTGGTGAGTTTTTTCCTCCGCGAGACGGGACCAGCCGCGCACGCGCAGGTGCAATCGAAATAGCTGCAAATTGCGGCATGGATTGAAGGTGATGTTGGCGCTCTAAATCGAATTCATCTCGTTTCAGGAATACAGAGACAAATAGGGAGGCAGAAAAAATGCCACATAGAGTTGCGGACGAACTGATTCGCAGACTTGCCGAAGCGGGTGTGGAAAGGATTTACGGGGTAGTGGGCGACAGCCTGAATCCGGTGACAGATGCGCTTCGGCTGAACAGCAAAGTTAAATGGATCCACGTGCGCCACGAAGAAGCCGGCGCGTATGCGGCCAGCGCGGAGGCACAGCTCACCGGCAAGCTCGCCTGCTGCGGGGGGAGCTGCGGCCCCGGCAACCTGCACCTGATCAACGGACTGTTCGACGCTCATCGAAGCAATGCTCCGGTGCTTGCGATCGCGTCGCATATTCCCACCAGTGAGATTGGCACCGGATATTTTCAGGAGACCCACCCGGAAATCCTGTTCAAGGAATGCAGCCACTATTGCGAGCTGATTTCGAACCCGAAGCAGTTCGAGCGCGTGCTTCACATCGCGATGCAAAGCGCACTCGGAAAAGGCGGGGTAGGCGTGATCGTGCTGCCCGGCGACGTAGGTGGTGCGGACATGCCTGCCGAGGGGACACCCCGTTCTCTCGTCGGTCGCAGGCCGAGCATCCGTCCCGGTGAAAAGGACCTGGCGCGTTTGGCGGAGCTGATCAACTCCAGTAAGAAAGTGGCGCTCTTCTGCGGAATTGGATGCGAAAACGCTCACGATGAGGTCGTCGCTCTCGCGGAGAAAGTGAAAGCTCCGGCTGCGCATACCTACCGAGGAAAGCCGTTCGTCGAATACGACAATCCTTATGACATGGGCATGACCGGTTTGATTGGTTTCGGGATGGCTTACGAGGCGATCCACGAATGCGACCTTCTGATCCTCCTGGGTACTGATTTTCCATACGACAAATTCCTGCCGACGAAGTGCAAGATCGCGCAAATCGACATCCGGGTTGACCGTTTGGGAAGGCGAAGCAGACTCGATCTCGGAATTTGGGGCGATGTGCGCGAAACGTTGCAAGCGCTGATGCCGATGTTGGACGCAAAGTCGGACCGAGAGTATCTGGAAACCACGATCCGCAAACACAAAGAGAAGATTCGAAAGATGAATGTGTACGTTGACCACGTGGGAAAACGCACGCCTATGCACCCGGAGCCGGTGGCAGCGGCGCTGAGTGAGTTTGCGGCGCCCGACGCGATCTTTACAGCCGACACCGGTATGTGCAACGTCTGGTCCGCCCGGCATATCAAGGCGACCAAGGACCGGCGCATAATCGGGTCCTTCAACCACGGGTCCATGGCAAACGCGCTCCCCCAGTCTATTGGCGCTCAATGCGCCTTTCCCGGACGCCAGGTCATTGCGATGTGCGGCGACGGCGGTTTTGCGATGAGCCTCGGCGACATCCTGACCGTGACGCAGTACAACCTTCCGATCAAAATGGTGGTTTTCGACAACAGCGCCTTGGGAATGGTGAAGCTGGAGATGGAAACCGCGGGATTACCGGACTATCAAACGGACCTGAAGAATCCAAACTTCGCGAAGCTCGCCGAAGCCATCGGCATAATGGGTGTAAGAATCGAAAACCCCGCGGATTTGACCTCGGGCATCAAGAAGGCTCTGCAGCATTCGGGGCCCGCGCTCATCGATGTGGTGACGGATGCAAATGCTCTTTCGATTCCTTCTCATGCCGACCGGTCGCAAGCCGTGGGCTTCGCGCTGGCCATGGGCAAGCTGATTCTCTCCGGGAACATCGAGGAAGTAGTGGACACAATCGAGGGCAATATTCGACATGCCGGCGAGGCACTGGACTCGCTCTAGACCGATATTCGAGATTGTTGAGGCCGCTTTTGCCGGGGCAATCTTCATCGGACTGCAATCCCGGGGGCTGGTGTAGGTGACGACTTTAGGCGAGCGAGGTTTACGATGCGAAACCTTTCACGAACCGTATGGCTCTTGTTGATGGTACCTGGCCTTGCGTTTGGCCAGACCGCCGCGCGCCCGGCCGATTCTTCTACGAACACCTCGGACGTTAGCGCTCAGTTGGACGCTCTCCGCGACGCACTTTTGCGTACCCAGCAGCAAGTAGCTGCACAACAGCAAGAAATCCAACTCCTGAAAACGCAATTGAAAGGCGACCAATCGGGCACCGCTGGTGGCGCGCTGGCATCCGTTGCCGAGGTAGCTCGGCCCAATCCGACGCCGCTCAATCAGCAGACGCAGCAGGGTGAACAGCAAGCTCCGCTAGGGTCCTTCAAATTCGGCGATGCTGTTCTGACCCCCGGAGGATTCGTCGATTTCGAGAATATATTTCGAACTACAAACACGCAGAGCAATATCGCCACCGATTTCGCCGGCATACCTTTCAGCAACACTGCTCCAGGACGTGACACTGAATTCCGCACGACGGCGCAGTTCTCCCGCGTCAACCTCAAGGTTGAAGACAATTTCAGAGGCTATAACATCATGGCCTACGTCGAGGCCGATTTCAGCGGGAACAACGCTCCCGGCGTGTATCAGAGTGTGAATGGTGTTACGAACCGCTTGCGGCTTTACTTTGGATACGTAAAGCGGGGCAAGTGGGAGTTTCTAGGCGGACAAACCTGGAGCTGGCTGACGCCGAACCGTAATGGCATCGGCCCACTACCCTCCGATTTGGCCATCACCTACAACGAGGATCAAAACCTCGGCGTGGGAGTGCCTTATACGCGCGCGGCCGAATTACGCGCCGCTTACCACGTCAACGACCATTGGGCCATCGGCGTAGGTATCGAAAACTCCAACCAATTTATCGGCAACTATGTCGCTCTCCCGTCACAGTTCACCGCGATCGGCTCGCAGTTCGATAACAACGCCAACGCGGGAGCGGCGAATCTTATGCCGGACGTTATTGCCAAAACCACCTACGACACAGGTCTCTTCGGCAGACACTTTCACGCGGAACTTACGGGATTTCTTACCGGCGCGCACGCGTCGGTGATGCCCAGTGGATCGACTTCGTTCAACTCGCACAGCGCATTCGGTGGTGGTGGGCAAGTCGCCATGAACTACGAATTGATTCCCAATAAGCTCGTTGTCCTCGCAAATGCTTTTTGGAGCGACGGTGGCGCTCACTATTTGGTAGGAACGGGGCCGGAACTCGTGGTTCGCCCTAACTTTAATGGTACAGACGTGAACCTTTCCATGGTGCA
>Ga0187863_10002109_pt1 | contig 15334 bp, 9 predicted proteins | sample June2016WEW_11_1_FD_132975 | JGI IMG/M metagenome (GOLD analysis project Ga0187863, IMG submission 132975) | Peatland microbial communities from SPRUCE experiment site at the Marcell Experimental Forest, Minnesota, USA - June2016WEW_11_10 | ecosystem: Environmental > Terrestrial > Soil >... | reverse complement strand
TTGTTACTAGGGGAAGTTTTCTCACACCCGGCCAGAAGTCTGACCTTGCGCCACTGGCCCTTGCCCTGATGTTCGCCGTTGGATTGGTTCTGTTGATCGCCTGCGCCAACGTCGCCAATCTGCAATTGGCTCGCGGCGTCACGCGACAGAAAGAGATGGGTGTTCGCATCGCGCTGGGTGCATCGCGCGGACGCTTGGTGCGTCAGATGGTCGTCGAAAGCCTGATGCTGAGCGGCTCTGCCGGCGTAGCTGGCCTGCTCATTGCCTGGTGGTCCGCCGGCCTTGCGCTCAGGTTGGCGCATCCGCCAGGCGCTCCCGCGCTTTCACTCGACGTCAGTCCGGACTGGCGCGTCGCTCTTTACCTGGCGGGAATTTCTCTACTCAGCGGCGTCGTTTCGGGGCTGATGCCTGCGTTGCGCGCCTCCCGGCAGGATCCGTTAGTGGCGATTCGCGAGGAAGGCGGCGCCAGCACCTATCGCAAGGGCCGACGGATGCGCAGTGCATTCGTCATCGCGCAGGTGGGTGGTTCGCTTTTCCTTTTGATTGCCGCAGGGCTTCTCGTGCGTGCGCTGCACAAAGCCCAACGCATTGATACCGGCTTCGATTTAACGCACGTCGCTGTACTTTCGCCCGACTTGCTTGTGCTGGGCTACGATTCCGGGCGGCGCCTCGAGTTTGACCGCCGTCTTGCGGAACGAATTCAATCACTGCCCGGCGTTCGGAATGTAGCCATGTCAACTACTGTCCCGTTGGGAAACGATTTTTCGCAATCCTCAGTACTCGCCGACGGCGAGGATTTCCCTGCCGAACAAAAGCTGCCCATCGTCAATTACAACCTCGTCTCGCCGGAATTCTTCGACACCCTCGGCATCAGCGTCGTGCGGGGAAGGCCCTTCACAGCGCAGGAAACCTCTGCCCGGGCGCGACTCGCCGTTGTGAACGAATCGCTGGCCCGGCAGCTTTGGCCGGGTCAGGAAGCCATCGGAAAGCGTTTCCGCCAAGGACGCAAATCGCCGCCCTTCGAAATCGTCGGCGTTGTCCGCGATACGCGCAATGTTTACCTGTGGGCTGCCAGCCTGCCCTATCTTTATCTTCCCCTGCAGCCCGCAGCGCTTGACGAATTCCACGATGCAAAAATGCTGATTAGCGTGCGGGGAAATCCAGCGCCGTTGATTGCCGCCCTGCCCGGGCTCGCGCGTGAGATCGATCCGAACGTATCCAGCACAGCAAAGCCGCTTGCGGAAAACCTGTCCATCTGGATTTGGCCCTCCCAGATCGGGGCGCTGCTCGCAGCGACCCTCGGCTTGCTCGCGCTGCTGCTCGCCTCGGTCGGCATCGTGAGCGTCACTTCCTTTGCCGTCAGCCAGCGCACGCGGGAGATCGGCATTCGCATGGCGCTTGGAGCGCAGCCTGGCGGCGTAGTTCGGCTTCTGGTCTGGCAAGTCGCAAAGCCGGTGGCCATTGGAGCCCTCGTCGGGCTGCTGGCTGCGGCCGCCGTGTCGCGCCTGCTGGCTCAAGTCCTGTACGGTCTCAGCGCGCTCGACGGCCTGACCTTGCTTTGCGTCACGTTATTTCTCGCAGCCGTCGCACTAGCTTCGTGCTATTTCCCGGCGCGCCGTGCGACGCTCGTGGACCCCATGATTGCTCTCCGTTACGATTGATTCGATTGCGAGATTGCGAAACCCGCCCGCTCTTGTGCTGCCGCGCCCGGCGAAAGCTCACAATGCTCCGTCCGCGCGTTCCACTCGGAATGTGTAGCATCCCGCCGTCGTGCTGCGCACGTGAATGTAGTCCGTGTCCGTGCGCGCAAGAAGCTTCTGAATCCCCATATCCACGTTGCCACCCTCCGCGAATTCCTGCGCCAAGAGTTGTGCGCCCCGAGCGTACGCGCTCAGCGTTCGTGGACTGTTCCGAAGCTCCGCAGGAAAGCTTCCGTCTTCTGGATAGCGCTCGCACGATTCCGCATGCACGTAAACCGGCCCGGGCAAAGGCAGCTTCTCGATGCCCTCGAAAGCGTCGTGCGTGAAAAGCGTCCACCGCTCCCCGGGAGAAATCATTCGAAGACAATGCCTGCACGGCGCACCGCCTGTAGCGACTTCTGTGTATGCCGGGAAACCGTAGTGCGGGTCCTTCATCGTCATTCGCACCGACTCCGCGATATCGGTCGAAATAGCGATCACACGTATCGGAATCATTTGCTCTCCCTAAAACTTCACCGCCTCGCATATAGTCTCCTCAATTCCACGAGTCGAAACTATCCGCTTCTCGCGTCCAAACTTTCGCGAGCAGCTTGTTATAGCTTCCGAGATTCGTTGCGCAGACAGTCTGTGCTAGAATCCGCCATCCATGGATCGTGCCGGAAAACTTCTTGGCGGTGTGCTGCGGCGACTCGACCGCCCCGAGGCAGCTCTCGCTTGGCTCACTAGCGCGTGGCCCAAGGTCGTGGGAAAAATTCTTGCGGCACACACCAAGCCGATTCGCTGCGAAGCCGGGCGCCTCGAAATCGTGGCCGATGGCAAAGCCTGGCAGAAGCAACTTGAATCCATGAAAAAAGAATTTTGCGAGCGAGTCAATCAGGCTTGGGGCGGAAATCTCGTCCGCGAGGTAAAATTCATCGCCAAGCCCGGCCCCAAGCGCGTCTCCCGCGAAATGGACAACGAGCACATCCCATTTATCCGCAGCCGCAAAGGCAGTTAATCTTTTTTAGCATCTAATCCGAGAGGTCACCAATTAGATGACCATTAGCCGCGATGATGTTTTGCGCGTCGCCGAACTTGCTTACCTCGAGCTAACGCCCGATGAAGCTGAGATGTATCGAGGCCAGCTGGACGAAATCCTAAACTATGTCGGAAAGCTCCAACAGCTCGACCTAACGAATGTTGAGCCGATGACCCAAATGTCTTTCGCGACTGGGGGTACAGACTCCCCTCTATCCGGGTCGAACCAAGAAGCCGGAACACCGCTACGAGATGACATCGTCCACCCCTGCACCGTCGCTGACGCAGTCCTAAGCCAAGCTCCCGACGCCATAAAGCCCTTTTTTCGCGTTCCCAAGGTAATTGAAAGATGAGCGCCGCGCCTTGGACCATCGCCGGCATACACGCCGCCCTTCAAGCGAAGAAGATTTCGGCCCGGGAAATCGCGAGCGGGTTTTATGCTGAAATTGATCGGCGAAACCCCGAGCTGAATGCCTACCTGACGCTCTCGCCCGAGCGCGCGTATGCCCAGGCCGATCACGTGGACGCAGCCATAGCTCGCGGCGATCAATTGCCTCCACTCGCTGGCGTTCCAACCGCCATCAAGGACGTAATCAGCACCTCCGGTATCCGCACCACCTGCGGCTCGAAAATTTTGGAATCCTACATTCCTCCCTATGACGCCACTGCCGTGACACGCTTGGAGAATGCAGGTGCCGTTATCTTGGGAAAGACCAACTGCGACGAGTTTGCGATGGGCAGCTCCAATGAGAACTCAGCATATGGACCTGTACGGAACCCCGTAGCCCTTGACCGCGTCCCAGGAGGCTCCAGCGGCGGTTCAGCAGCCGCCGTTGCTGCTGGGTTGGCTGTGGTGGCCCTTGGAACCGACACGGGAGGCTCGATTCGCCAGCCGGCAGCCTGTTGCGGCATTCCCGGCCTGATGCCAACATACGGTCGCGTATCTCGCTATGGATTGATTGCCTTTGCCTCTTCTCTTGATCGCATTGGCCCCTTTGCCGGAAATATCGCGGATACCGCAGCCGTTATGGCTGTTATTGCTGGGCATGACGAGAACGACTCCACTTCGGCAGCCGCTTCCGTCCCTCCTTACGATGTGGAAATCGAAAGCCCCATCCGGGGCCTCCGCATTGGCGTCCCCGAGGAGTATTTCGGCGAAGGCATCGACAGCGAAGTGAAAAAGAAGGTCATCGCTGCCATCGCTCTAATGGAGAAACTCGGTTGCCATCGTATTCCGCTCAAGATGCCCCATACCGAGTACGCGATCGCTACCTACTACATTATCGCCACCGCCGAAGCCAGCTCGAATCTGGCACGATACGATGGCGTACGGTACGGTCTTCGTGTCCCGGGTGCCACGCTTCTCGATATGTACCGGAAGACACGCGAACGCGGCTTCGGCCCTGAAGTAAAGCGCCGCATCATGCTGGGCACCTACGTTCTTTCCTCCGGCTACTATGACGCTTATTATCTGCGCGCACAGAAGGTGCGCTCATTGCTCGCGCGGGATTTTTCGGACGCTTTCCAGAAGGTGGACGCCATTCTGACGCCAACTTCGCCGACCCCGGCGTTCAAGTTGGGTGAGAAAACCTCTGACCCGCTCCAGATGTATCTAGCTGATATATATACAGTTACAGGGAGTCTGGCGGGAATTCCCGGAATCTCAGTTCCGTGCGGAAAAACGAAAGCTCAGCTCCCAGTCGGCTTGCAAATTCTGGGCCCGCACTTTAGCGAGTCTAGAATCCTGCAACTTGCCCGAGCTTTCGAAAAGGCCGGTGGCTTTGTCATTTGAAGGCATATCGCGTGAAAAACCTCGCTCCGATTTTCGGCCTTCTGCAAATGTCGCGAAACAGATTCTTTGCAATAGCTACCGATGTCCCGGCAAACCTCTGGCACGAATCACCCAGTGCTGATGCCTGGTCGCCCGCCGAAGTCGCGGCGCACGTGACCATGGCCGAACAATTCATCATCGCCCGCTCGAAGGCGGTTTTGCAGGCGCCGCCAGGAAAATTGCCGGTGCTCTTGAGATTTCACTTGCCTGTGGTTCTCGTCGCTTGGCGGGGCAGAAAACGAAAAACGCCCATTCCACTAGACTCTTCCTTAGTTGCCGACAGACCAGACGCACTCAGTCGCTTGGCTGCAGCGCGGGAAGGAACGCTAGCCTTCATTGAATCCACGCGAGCCCAGGATCTGAGCGCCTACCGCTCCCCGCATCCATTTCTAGGCAGCCTGAATATCTACGATTGGATCCGTACCATCGCTTACCACGAATTACGCCACGCGAAACAAATCCGTGAAGTGGTAGAAACATTTCCTCAGTAGACTTTAGTTTCCATTTTTGGAGAAAGTCACTGCCCACGCAGTCCTTCTCCTGGATTTCGCATAATTTCGGCAAACCATAGAATGCAAGAGAGTTCTTGCTGTATTCATAGACCTCTGGTTTGCCTCGAATAGAACGGAAGGACTATTGCATGCGTAATTAGTGACATTTATTCTGTCCCTGCATCAAAGTGAGAGAGGGAACGCATGGTGCGCATCAAGTCGAGCCAAAAGACCTTCACCGAAACCGAAGTATCTACCCTGACCGGTATATGCTTGGACCATCTTCGCGGGGTCGCGCGAAATAAGCACTTGGGCACGATCGCCCGCGCTGCGGAAGCCGCCGGCGCCGAAGCTGAAAAGTGGCTGTTCACCAATTCCGACCTCATGATTCTCGCGGTTCTTCAGCCGCGCTGCGACCACTAGCTTTCTGTATCAGCCCCCCTCCTGGAGTCTTCGGAATCCCATCTTATCGGCCCCTCCCACACTGGCGTTTGCCCCTCTGCCTCATTTTTTGATTCCCTTTGCCTTCGTAAATCATGCGCACGGTTGTAGTCGCCCGCGTGCCGGATTATCCTGAGTGCAACCAAACTCCCGCGCTGGAAAACGCATCGTAGTAGGAGCGCAGAGAGCGAGTTGGGGGACGCAATCACGATGGCACCGCGGTGGCAAAGTAGAGATCAACGGCTTGGGCCACGGGGACGACTCCTAATCCTCGCCTTTGCTATAGCTTTATTTGCGCCCGGTGTTTCCGGCCCTGCGTGGGCGATCCAATCTTCTGCCCCCGATCAATCGCCATCTACCTCCTCCACAACGTCACTGCCCCGCGGTAAGAAGTTGATCTTGCGCGACGGCAGCTTTCAACTCGTTCGCGAATATAACGTCGAAGGCGACAGAGTCCGTTACTACAGCATCGAGCAATCGCAGTGGGAGGAAATGCCGGAATCACTTATCGACTGGGACGCGACGCACAAAGTAGAAGCCGACGAGGCCAAGCGCGATGCGGACGTGATTGCCAAGGTGCACGCTCGCGAAGCGGGACGCACAGCCCAAGCGCTCGATATTGACGCCAGCCTGGAAGTCGCCCCCGGAGTTTTTCTGCCGCCCGGCGAGGGTATTTTCGAATTTGACGGCAAGGCAGTCTTTCCAATTCCGCAGGCACCCGCGGATATCAAGTTCAGCAAAAAACAAATGTTAAAGCAGGTGCTGGTCCCGATTCCCATCATTCCAACCAGGCATACAGTTTCACTAATCGGCCCGCGCGCGAAACTGCGCATCAAAGCCGGCCAGACGGAGTTTTATATGCGTACCGCCGACGGCCGTGAACCGGAGTTGGAATTGCTTCGCGCGAAAGTGAAAGGAGACAGCCGGTACCTTGAAAATCTCGATCAGCTATTCAAGGAGCAAGGAACCACGGGACAGACGACCCTGCTCATACAGCGCTGGCTGATCGCGCCGGGCGTTTATAGATTTACGTTGGAACAGCACATCGACCCAGGCGAATACGCTCTCGCGGAAATTGTCCAAGGTGGCGGAACGAATCTTTACTTTTGGGATTTTGGACTGGATGCTATGCCGGTGCAGCCCGCCTCAAAGTCGAATAAATGACTCGGCCCTATTCTATTTCGCAATAACCGCCTGCGATTGCAGAATTTGCGTCAGCAATTTGGCCAACGCTGCCACGTGGAACGGTTTCTGCAGCACGGATGCACCTTTTTCTTGGAACTGCGTCACCTGCGAGTGGTCTAGCAATGCCCCGGTCATAAAAACGAATCGCGGAGTTGCAGACTGTAGCTGCGACCGTACTCTCTCGAAAAGCCGTTCCCCGTTCAATCCCGGCAAATTGAAATCGCAAAGCACGAATTCGTAATGGCCGGCGATCAGGTGGGACAGCGCTTCCTCCGAGCTCGCCGCGCCTTCGACGATCATTCCGCGAGCCGCCAGCCCTTCCTGCACGATCTCGCGTATGCTCTCTTCGTCGTCCACCACAAAAACGGAGTGTCCCCGTAATTCGGCTGAGCCGGAGAGCGGGGGTGCGGCAGCCCGCGGGATAGCTGCTTCGGGCGAAACTTCTTCGACCGCCGCCGGAAGCAGCACTCGGAAAGTGGCGCCTGCGCCTAGCGACGACTCGACCTCGATCTTTCCTCCGTGCTCCTTCACGATTGCTTGGGAGATCGTGAGCCCGAGTCCCGTCCCGCCCGTTGGGCGCCTAGTGGTAAAAAAAGGATCGAATACCTTTCCCAGGGTTTCCGGCGAGATGCCTGGGCCGTCGTCGGAAAACGCCAGAGTGATTTTCCCGTCAGCGAACCCTGTGGTAATTCGAAGCGTTCCGCTTTCGCGGACGGATCCGATTGCCTGCTCCGCGTTTGAGATCAGATTCGAGAATCCCTGCACCAGAAGTTTCGGGTCTCCTTCGATAGGCGGCAGATCGCGCGCTCCCTGAAACTGTACCGTAATTTTCTTCTGCTGCAGCGACGTGTGCTGAGCATCCAGCGCCTGTTTGACGATTTGATCGAGTTGTACCCTCGATTTGCGCAGGGAAGACGGGCGGGAAAAGACCAGAAGGTTCTGTACGATGGTCGCAGCGCGCCGCGCTTGTTTCAGGACCGTCTCAATCTGGTGGCGCATAGCGTCATCCAACGCGCGTTCGCGAATAAGGTCGGTTATGCCCAGGATCGCCGTAAGAGGATTATTCAATTCGTGGGCCACTCCTGTCATCATTTCGCCCATCGCCGCGAGTTTCTCTTTTTGCACCAGTTGTTGTTCGATAGTCTTGGATTCCGTGACGTCCCGTGCCGAGGCCACCACGCCATTGATCTTTCCCTGCGTATCGTAAAGCGGGCTTGCGCTGGCGCGAAGCATCCGCCAACTCCCATCCGCATGATGCGCGCGGTACTCGAACTGGCTGCTGGTGCCGCGCCCGGTCGCCACTTTCTGAAAAATCGCTTGGAGCTTCGTAAGATCGTCCGCGTGAACTTCCCCGCCCAGCGGCTTTCCGATGAATTCCTCCGCAGGCCGGCCGAGCACATCTCGCACTCGTGGACTTATGAAGGTATAGGTGCCCTCGAGACTCAGCACCGCAATAACGTCGGGGAAGCTGGCAACCAGACTCCGAACAAACTCCTGCTCTTTATGCAGATGCTCTTCCATTTCGAGCCGCTCGCTCACGTCCACCAGCGTCCCTTGAATGCGCAAGACGCGGCCCGCAGCATCGCGAATCACGGCGCAGGAGTTGAGGCAGTCGATCGTCTTGCCGTCCTTGCGTCGCAGGATAATCTTGCGGTCTTGTACCGATCCGTTTGCGAAAACGTCGCGAATCAGTGAATCCCGCTCGGATGGATTTACGTAAATATCTCGAACGTTACGAGCCTGCAGCTCCTTTTTGCTTTCGAAACCCAGCATCCGAACGAGTGCGGGATTCGCATCCAGCAGTTTTCCCTCGGGCGTGCTTAAAAAGATTCCCTCCCGAAGGGTTTCGAAAAGTTCAGCAAAACGGACCTCGGATTGGCGCTCCGAAGTGACGTCCCGCGCCCAGCCGGTCACCGACGTGAATTGGCCATCCTCACTGAGCGCTTGTACCCAGCAATGAAATTGTCTCGCCTCGCGGTCCTTTCTTAAATGCACAGTTACGGTTCCGGTCCATGACCCGGCCTCGAGAAGCAGAGGAAGCCACTGCTGAAATTGGGCGTAGGTGGGCAGCTCGATGAAGTCCGTTAGCCGCCTGCCGATCAGGTGCTGAAAAGAAACATCCAGAAGCTCCGACAAGCAGCGGTTTGCAACCCGTATCTCGCCGTCAAGAGCCAGAGTGAAGACAGCGTGATCCAGATTATCGATGAGGTCGCGGTAATTGCGCTGCGAACCTGAAATCACTGCGACGAGTTCGTTGTACTCCGCTTCGCTGGGAGAAGCGAACGCGGGTCTCTTAGACTGCTTGTCGGTCGACTTTGCAGGCATAACGACGCTCTCGCCGTGGTTAGCGGCAGCCCTGCTACCAAGGCTGTGACCAGGGCTCTCTAAAGTTTACGGGCGGGAAGCGTTGCGCGGCGAAACAAAACAACGGCCTATGCCAAGTTACTTAACAGGTAAAACCTGCCCAATCGAGCACAAATGAAAAAGGCGTCCCGGTTTGCACCGGGACGCCCTGACTAAAAACCGCGGAGGACTAGCTCTCTGCGACGGCGTCGGTATCCTTGCGCAGGAAATCGAGCGCCGCAGCTTCTTCCGGTGTGAGCTCAGGCTCCATCTGCTGAATCTCTTCCTTCGGAATCTCCGTGAGCAGCTGGATATTCCGATAGCGATCGAGACCCGTGCCGGCGGGAATTAACCGGCCCATGATGACGTTTTCCTTCAAGCCGCGCAGGTAATCGACCTTTCCGGAAATCGCCGCTTCGGTAAGGACGCGGGTGGTTTCCTGGAAGCTCGCCGCGGAGATAAAGGAATCGGTCGAGAGAGACGCCTTGGTGATTCCAAGGAGCAACGGTCGGCCTGTTGCCGGGCGCCCGCCATCGTGAATGATCCGGTCGTTTTCTTCGCGGAAGCGGAACTTGTCCACCTGCTCTTCCAGAAGGAACGTCGTATCGCCCACGTCCTCGACTTTCACCCAACGCATCATCTGACGAACGATCGTCTCGATGTGCTTGTCGTTAATGTTGACTCCCTGCAGACGGTAGACTTCCTGGATCGAATTCACCAGGTAAGCCTGCGTATACTTTTCACCGAGGACGGCGAGAATATCGTGCGGGTTCAGCGGTCCGTCAATCAATGGCTCGCCGGCCCGAACGTGTTCGCCTTCCTGTACGTTAATGTGCACGCCGCGCGAGACGGAATATTCTTTCAACGTTCTTCCGTCTTCGCTTTCTACGAAGATCTTGCGCTGGCCCTTAACGATGTCGCCGTACTTCACGATGCCGTCGATTTCGCTAATGACCGCGGGATCCTTCGGCTTGCGCGTTTCGAAAAGTTCCACAACGCGCGGGAGACCGCCGGTGATGTCTTTCGTCTTGGTCGTTTCTCGCGGGATCTTCGCCAGAACGTCGCCCGGCTGCACCTCATCTCCATCCGCGACCATCAAGTGCGCGCGGGATGGCATCAGATACTTCTTGCGGACGCGTCCCTGCGGATCGCGAACGAGAATCGTGGGCTGGTGCTTTTCGTCACCTGGAGGAAGCGTGACCACCAGCTGCGACAACCCGGTGACTTCGTCCACCTGCTCTTCGATCGTGATTCCGGGCTGCAAATCCTTGAACTGGATTGACCCGCCCGTTTCCGTAAGGATCGAGAAGGTGTATGGATCCCACTCGACCATGGTCTGGCCGAGCGTGACCGGTTGGCCGTCTTCGACCTTAAAGCGCGCACCGTACACCACGTGGTGCCGTTCCTTTTCGCGGTTCTTTTCGTCCACCACCGCGATCAAGCCGGAGCGGTTCATGGCCACCATCGTCTTGTTGCGGCCCTCGACCACATTCAAGTCGATGAATTTCACGAAGCCGTTGTTGCGCGCTTCGACCTTCGACTGTTCGGTGACGCGGGTTGCCGTGCCGCCGATGTGGAACGTGCGCATCGTCAACTGCGTGCCAGGCTCGCCGATGGACTGCGCCGCGATCACTCCGACAGCCTCGCCCATCTCGACGAAACGTCCGGTTGCCAGGTTTCTGCCGTAACACCGAGCGCAAACACCGCGGCGGGATTCGCATGTCAACACCGAGCGAATCTTCACACGCTCGATGCCTGCCGCTTGAATCGCGTTGGCCAGTTCCTCGGTGATTTCCTGGTTGATCTCGACGATCACGCTGCCTTCGTAGTCTTTGATCTTTTCCAGAGACACGCGGCCTATTACGCGGTCACGCAACGATTCCACCTCGACGCCGGCTTCGAGAATCGGTTCGACGTAAATTCCGTCTGCCGTGCCGCAATCGAATTCGTTGATGATCACGTCCTGCGCCACGTCCACCAGACGCCGCGTCAGGTAGCCGGAATCGGCGGTCTTAAGCGCCGTATCGGCCAAGCCCTTGCGAGCTCCGTGCGTGGAAATGAAGTACTGCAGCACGGTGAGGCCTTCGCGGAAATTTGAAGTGATCGGAGTCTCGATGACTTCGCCCGAAGGCTTGGCCATCAAGCCGCGCATTCCGGAAAGCTGGCGGATCTGCTGCTTCGAACCGCGCGCTCCGGAATCGGCCATCACGTAAACTGGGTTGATAATGCCCTGCTTGTCTTGCTCTTCCAAAGCCTTGAACATTTCGTCCGCGACTTTTTCAGTCACGTCCGACCAGATGGCGATCACTTTGTTGTAACGCTCGCCGTTGGTAATGGCTCCGTCAAGATATTGCTGTTGCACCTTGACCACTTCGTGTTCGGCCGCGTCCACCAGCTTGAACTTCACGCTGGGGATAACCATGTCGCTGATGCCGATGGAGACGCCGGACTTCGTTGCGTACAGGAAGCCGAGTTCCTTCAGCTTATCGAGCGCCACCACAGTTTTTTCCAGACCAAAGCGCAGGTAGCAATACTGCACCAGCGCCTGGACACCCTTTTTCTTGAGTAGGCCGTTGACGAAAGGCATCTCGGTGGGCAAGTGATCGTTGAAGATCACGCGTCCCACGGTGGTGTGCAGGAACTGGCGATTTAGATTTACAGGTTCTGTGTGTGAGACGTCCTGATCGTCATACGCATTGGTAAGGTCGATTACCTCACCGGTGTAACGCATGCGAATAGGCGTCAACAACTCTACTTCGCCTGCTTCGAGAGCCATTACGCACTCATCGCTCGAACCAAACGCGCGCCCTTCGCCCTTCGCCTTCGGCTTGGACTTGGTCATGTAATAAATCCCCAAGACCATATCCTGCGTCGGTACAGCGAGAGGATAGCCGTTTGCCGGCGACAAAATATTATGCGAGCTGAGCATCAAGACCGAAGCTTCCACCTGCGCTTCCGGCGAAAGTGGAATGTGTACCGCCATCTGGTCGCCGTCGAAGTCCGCGTTGAAAGCCGTGCAAACCAGAGGATGGATGCGAATAGCCTTTCCTTCCACCAGCACAGGCTCGAACGCTTGAATGCCCAGGCGGTGAAGCGTGGGAGCGCGGTTCAGCATCACGGGATGTTCGCGAATCACGTCTTCGAGAATGTCCCATACGATCGCTTCTTGTGCTTCCACCAGTTCTTTCGCCTGCTTAATCGTGGTGCAATGTCCCGCGGCTTCGAGCTTGTGATAGATGAACGGCTTGAAAAGCTCGAGCGCCATCTTCTTCGGCAGGCCGCACTGGTGCAATTTCAACTCCGGGCCCACCACGATGACGGAACGGCCGGAGTAGTCCACGCGCTTGCCCAGCAAGTTCTGCCGGAAGCGGCCCTGCTTGCCCTTTAGCGTGTCGGAAAGCGACTTCAGCGGGCGGTTATTCGTTCCGCGCAAAACGCGGCCGCGGCGTCCGTTGTCGAACAGCGCGTCCACCGCTTCCTGCAACATGCGCTTTTCGTTGCGAACGATCACGTCCGGCGCGTGCAATTCCATCAGCTTCTTCAAACGGTTGTTGCGGTTAATCACGCGGCGATACAAATCGTTCAAATCAGACGTGGCGAACCGGCCGCCATCCAGAGGTACCAGCGGACGCAACTCCGGCGGAAGCACCGGAATCACATCCAGAATCATCCACTCCGGCTTGTTTCCGCTCTTGCGGAATGCTTCCAGAACCTTCAGCCGCTTGGCGAACTTGATTCGCTTCTGCAGGCTGGGGTCCGTCTTCATCTTTTCGCGAAGCTCTTCGGAGAGCTTTTCCACTTCCACGCTGCGCAAAAGCTCCTTGATAGCTTCAGCGCCCATGCCTGCGCGGAATTTTCCGAGATTCTCTTTCTGCAGTTCGCGGAGTTTTTCCTCCGGCAGAATGTCCTTCTGCTTCAGCGAAGGCACCTCGCCGGGATCGAGGCAGACAAATGTCTCGAAGTAAAGAATGTGCTCCAGGTCGCGCATGGTGATGTCCAGCAGGTAGCCGATGCGGCTCGGCAGACCCTTGAAGAACCACACATGCGAACACGGCGAAGCCAGCTCGATGTGGCCTAGGCGTTCGCGGCGAACCTTGCTGAGCGTCACTTCCACTCCGCACTTGTCGCAAATCACTCCGCGGTGCTTCATGCGCTTGTACTTGCCGCAGAGACACTCCCAGTCCGTCACCGGGCCGAAAATCTTGGCGCAAAACAGGCCGTCGCGTTCCGGCTTGAAGGTTCTGTAGTTAATGGTTTCCGGTTTGGTTACTTCACCGTGGGACCACGAACGTATTTTTTCCGGACTCGCCAAACTGATGCGAATGGAATCAAAATCTGCAATCTGGCTGGCACGGTCGTACGGGCTAGAACGATACAAGGGCAGATCCTCCTCTCCGGCAAGCCGGAGCAAAAACCAGTTAGGAATCTGTAAGCACCGCCCCGGTGATCTGGGGCGGCGCGATAATTAGTCCGCCGCTTCGGCTTTTTCCAACTGCGGCTTCTGGCGCTTCATCAATTCGACGTCCAGGCACAGCGACTGCAATTCGCGCACGAGTACGTTGAACGATTCAGGCACGCCGGGTTCGATTCCCGGCTCGCCCTTCACGATCGCCTCGTATATCTTTGCGCGGCCGTAGACGTCGTCCGACTTCGCGGTGAGCAGCTCCTGGAGAATGTGCGCCGCGCCGTAAGCTTCCAGCGCCCACACTTCCATTTCTCCAAATCGCTGTCCGCCGAACTGCGCCTTGCCACCGAGCGGCTGCTGCGTAATCAGTGAGTACGGCCCGATGGAACGAGCGTGAATCTTGTCGTCCACCAAGTGCGAGAGCTTGAGCATGTAAATGTAACCAACCGTAACTTCCTGAGCGAAAACGTCGCCGGTCATTCCGTCGTACAGCGGAATCTTTCCGGTCTGCGGCAGCTCCGTGAATTCCAGCAAGTGGCGTATGTCGTGCTCGCGTGCGCCGTCAAACACCGGCGTCGCGAACGGCACGCCTTCGCGGAAGCTATAGGCTAGGTCTAGGATCGCATCGTCGTCCAGATCGGCGATGGTCTTCCACACCGACGTTGGCCCGAATGCGTCCTTGAACCATTTGCGCACGCCTTCCGCGCGTGTTTCCTTGTCCAGCAGTTTCGCCACCCGCGCGCCAAGCTCTTTCGAAGCCCAGCCGAGATGCGTTTCCAGAATCTGTCCCACGTTCATACGCGAAGGAACGCCGAGCGGGTTCAGAACGATCTCCACCGGCGTGCCGTCGGGCATGTACGGCATGTCTTCTTTCGGAACGATACGCGCGATGACTCCCTTATTCCCATGGCGCCCTGCCATTTTGTCGCCGACGGAAAGCTTGCGCTTCATCGCGATGTAAGCTTTCACCAGCTTGATAACGCCTGGCGGCAATTCGTCGCCCTTCTTGAGTTTGCCGATGCGCTCATCCGTAATTTTCCGCAGCACGTCGATCTGGCGCGAGGTCATTTCCTCGATCTCGTCGATTTTCTCGATTAGCAGCGGGTCCTTATCGTTCAAGCGCAGGCGCTTCAAGTTGCGCGTGGTGATCTTTTCCAGAATGTCGCGCGTCAACTCTGCGCCCTTAATCAGCAACCGCTTATTCGTGCGCTCATCGTGCAGGTCGGCGGTCAGTTTCTGTCCGCCTAGCAAGTCGTTCAAGCGCTTCAAACGCTCGTCGGTGAGAATGCGAATCTCGTCGGCGAGGTTCTTTTCGAGTTTTGCGATCTGCGTGCCTTCAATGGCCTTGTGGCGTTCGTCCTTCTCCGCGCCTTTGCGGCAGAAGATCTTCACGTCCACAATCGTTCCTTCGATGCCCGGCGGGCAATACAGAGAAGCGTCGCGAACGTCTCCGGCCTTCTCGCCGAAAATCGCGCGCAGCAGTTTCTCTTCCGGCGTAAGCGTGGTCTCGCCCTTCGGCGTAACCTTGCCGACGAGAATGTCGCCGGGCTTCACCGTTGCTCCAATTCGAATCACGCCGCTTTCATCCAGGTTGCGAAGGAAGCTCTCGTTGATGTTGGGGATATCCCGCGTGATTTCTTCGGGTCCGAGCTTCGTATCCCGCGCTTCGATTTCGTATTCCTCGATGTGAATCGAAGTGTAGTAATCCTCTTCCACCAGCTTTTCGCTCACCAGAATCGCGTCTTCAAAGTTGTATCCGCGCCACGGAAGGAACGCCACCAGGACGTTGCGCCCCAATGCGAGTTCGCCACGATCCGTGCACGGACCATCGGCCAGCACTTGACCCTGCTTCACGCGGTCGCCCGCACGAACCATCGGCTTCTGGCTGATGCAAGTGTTCTGGTTCGAGCGCTTGAACTTC
>Ga0187863_10002108_pt1 | contig 15340 bp, 9 predicted proteins | sample June2016WEW_11_1_FD_132975 | JGI IMG/M metagenome (GOLD analysis project Ga0187863, IMG submission 132975) | Peatland microbial communities from SPRUCE experiment site at the Marcell Experimental Forest, Minnesota, USA - June2016WEW_11_10 | ecosystem: Environmental > Terrestrial > Soil >... | reverse complement strand
TTATACATGGCAAGCGGATGGCCTTGCTGGGCGCCGCGCTTAAACAGATCGATCGCCTGCGCGAATCGGTTGTCCAACTCATCCAAAACCGCCAGGTCGTTCAAGGCGCTAATATAGCCACGGCGGTTGGCTGCGTCGTCATAAGCAAGCCGTGCGCTGTCCAGCGCACGCCGGCGCTCGTCGTCGCCAAGGCCAGGCCGCATCGCCAGTTTCTGATAGGCGCGTCCGAGATTATAGAGGTAGCGAGCGATACGCGGATTTTGATTCACCGCCTTGTTGCAAGCATCAATCGCCGCCTCGGCATCCAGCTTTTCCGTCACCACGCCGGTTCCGGGCGGCCGGGCGCGATCCATATCCAGGGGAGAGGCGGCGAGTCGGTCGCAGTCATTGACCGACTTGTCCGCTCCAACCGTCACCTCGATCGGGTCGTCTGAGTTTAGCGCCAGCGTGGCAAGCGCGCGGCGGGCGAATTGGGCGGTCCCATGCGGGCACAGATCGAATCTGCGGATGTGACGGTCGTAAAGCTCGCGCTTCTGCAAATCCTTGATTTGTTTCCAGTCAGCCTCATCGCCGGCGCATCTGTCCTCCGACATTTGAAAACGTTCGCGCCCGATGGAGCCGACGAAATAGAAATCGTCGACACTGGCCGATTGATCCTGATCATAAAAGACTTCGGGTTCCTGCTGCCGGCCTCTGCCGTTGGCAATCGCGCGTACCATCAGCTTGACGCGTTGGCCGAGCTGGACAGCCGACTGCCCAGGGCGCTGGAGCTCGGACCGCAGCACACCAGTAAATAGCGAGTTCTGCCCAAAATCGTCCTTGCCGAGCGTCTCGGCCGCCTGTTCACCGAATGAGGCCGAATAGAGGATGAGAAAACCCGGCCGTGGCTTGCGTACCTTTAACAGCCGGCTCCCCGAATCGTCGCCGCGCTTGACGAGTTTGGCGTCCTGCGACTCGGAGACATCGTTTTGAACGAGCGACCGGCACGCGTCCAAGAACATGATGACGGTCTTGGGATTCTTCTCGGCGATCCGGCGTTCGATTTCGTTTGCTGAAACACCGTTTGGAATTTCGTCCTTCTGGTAGCCGTCGAGATACTGGCTGATCTTCAGCCGTACCACGTCGGGATTCTTTCGCTCCTGGTCGCTCAGCTGCGACTTCGTATAGGTGAAGGGACTTTTCAGACCCGCGAACAACAGATAGTTTGTCTGATCTGCCTCGACGCCGAAGCCATGGCCCGAAAAATAGAACACGACGTCGTCGCCGGCTTCAATCGTATTGAGGAAGGCGGAAAATTCCTTCTCAAATGCGTCCCGGTTATTCAAGTCCACCGCAAGTTTGATGTTCTTCTTGTCAAACCCGACCTCTTCCAAGTCCTTCGCCAGGTCCTTGGCGTCGCTCGCCGCGCGTTCAAGCCGTTGGATATAGCCGTCCGAGTAGCGTTGGATGCCGACAACCAAGGCGCGGCGTGTTTCCGCCAACGCCGGATCTGGCGCTAGGGACAACAATAGCAAAAGACCGGCGACGAAACCGGCAAGTGCGCGAGCGTAGACTATCATGTTACAGTATCGCGGACCCATTTGCGATTTCGCCGCATTACAGGTTTTCGCGTCGATTGCCGACCTCACCATCGTGGCCCTCTTCGACATTGCGATTGCGGCTACCTCCGAATTCCGGCGACCTTTGGGCAATAAATCAATAGGGTATGAAAATTTGTTGTAAGCAATACCATTGCAACGCCTCCGAAACAAGGTTCCTCCCCGCCAGCAGGGACAATGCGGCTCTTTGAACATCCGCGGCATCACTCTCGCAAGGTGCGCGCCACCCGGAAACCGATCTCGGCCTGCCTTTCGGTCGTGACCTCCCAAGTGCGCTTGGCGGACCGTAAATCCTTTGGCTCGTCCGCCCATGAGCCGCCCCGCACAACGTGGCCTGAGCAATCGCCCGTGGTTCGCGCCGTACCGTCTTGCGGCAGCCCGGAAAGATTTGCATTCCAACAGTCCTCGACCCACTCGCGCACATTGCCGTGTACCTGGAGAAGGCCGAACGGATTAGGCGCAGAGGCGTCGGTCGCGACGGTGCGCCGCGTCGCTTGCGCCTTGGCACTGCCATTGTAGGAATAGCGCGAGTCGTAATTCGCACGATCCGGAGAAATTTCGGCGCCGAACCAGAACGGCGTCGACGGGCACGCCGGCGAAGTGCAGCCACGGGTGACGTATTCACGTTCCGCTTCGCTGAGCAGGCGATAAGGCGTCCCGGTCTTTGCCGACAGCCATTTCACATAGGCTTGCGCGTCGTTCCAGGAGATATTGATCACCGGGCGCTTGCCGCGGCCCCAACCATAGTCGCCAGGCCGATAGGCATTGCAGCCGTCCTCCGCGACACAGGCGTTCCATTCGTCAAACGTCACCGCCGCGCGTCCGACCGCAAACATGTGGCCGAACACCACTTGTTGTTGCGGGCCTTCATCGGCTTCACGCGATGGCTCACTTGCGGGTGAGCCCATGACGAACGTCCCCGCGGGCACCGTGACCATTTCCGGACAATTGTCGCACTCCTTAAAGCGGTTGGGTGGTTTGAGGGCGCGTTCCTGCTCCGGCGACAGCTGGCCCAGCAGAGTCGGCTTCTCCACCGGCACAGTGCCCTTGGTTTTTGCGTCTTGCGCCCGTTGCGCCTCCGCGGCCGCCTGCTCCAAGGCGGCAATGCGCACCTCGGCCTGGTGCTTAAGCGTGCCCTGCGGAAAACTCGTTACAAAGCGGCGGAGCGACGCGACGTCGGCCGTGTCCTTCAGATAATCCCAGGCGATTTCCTCCGCGGAGGGACCCTTCGCGACGGGTGCGGCGACTGGCGTGGCGGCGTTTACCTGCGGCGCAATGAAATAAAAAGCGCCATCGATGGGCGAGTTCGACATCCATGGCTGCTGCTTGCCGCCGGTCGCGCGTTTCACCTTCAAACCGACCTGGTTGAAAGCATCGAAAATGCCAAGCCCCGGCATGTGAATGGTTTCCACCAGCGCCTTGGCAAAAGGACTGTCGCCGTCGTCTCCATCTAAAGCGACGTTGCCGGGCTGAGTAGCAAAGGAGATCAGCGTGCCCTCGGGCGCCTGCATTTCGGCGAGGCCGCCGCCACCGATATCGCGGCGGCGCCCCATGCCGAGCCCCCGACCGCTAAACGGATCGTTGCGGCAGGCATCGAGGATAACGATGTTGAGCTTCGTTCCGCTTCCTTCCATCTGATTGAGGACCAGATTGGCATCGAGCATCTGAATGCCGACATCCGCCTCACGGACCGGATTGGCATCGACGGGAACGAGGTAATTGATGCCATGCATCTGCAGACCGTGGCCGGCATAATAGAAAAGCGCGACGTTGGCGCCCTGGAGTTTCGCGCCGAATTCCTGAACTGCTTTTTCGAAAGACTGTTTGTCGAGATCAAGCTGCGCGCCACCGCCGATCACGGTAAACCCGACCGACTGCAATGCTTTGGCAAGAAGCCGCGCGTCGTTTGACGGATTGTCCAGCGGCGTCACGTAGCCGTATTTGCCGTTGCCGATCACCAGCGCAACGCGCTTGTCGGCCAAGGCTGGCAACGACAAAAGCACCACGATCAAGAACGTCAACCAGCACACGAGCAGGCGACGCATGCGGAATACCCTCAATCCCCGGTTTGCCGGCCCCCACGGCATCGGATTGCGCCGAATTTGCCCACTATTAGCACATTGGGCGGGTGTCTCAACACCGAACGTATTTATAGCGGCGATGCGGCAAGATGGACTGATTCTGGCGGGGGCCGGTAGCAACCGACTCCTCGGCCAGCGGACCCCCGCCGGCGTAATGGCGTGATGCCACCCGGGGGCAAATCGGCGCTCGCTGAATAGGTACAAACGGTAGCATTGCCTTGCTTTGCGTTGTGCAGGAGAATGGGGCTTCGCCACGAGATTTGCATGAACGACAAGGAAAGAGCTGCGCTCGGATCGATCGCGGCATCCGCGGGGCTCACCGCGGCGAAGGCCATTATCGGCTTACTCACTGGCTCGCTGGCCGTCCTGTCGGAGGCCGGCCATTCGCTGCTCGATCTGGCGGCAACGGTGCTGACCTATGTCGCGGTGCGCGTCTCCGGCAAGCCGGCCGACGCCGAGCACCAATACGGCCACGGCAAGGTGGAAAGCATCACCGCGCTCGCCGAGACTGCATTGCTGTTTCTGCTCGCCGCCGTCGTGCTGTACGAGGCGGCGCAGCGGCTGATCGGCGAGCGCGTTTATGCGGTCGAGGCGACGGCAGCGGCTTTCGTCATCATCGTCGCGTCGATCGTTGTGGATTTCTTCCGCGCCCGCACGCTCGGCCGTATCGCCGAAGAAACATCGAGTCAGGCGCTCGAAGCCGACGCGCTGCATTTTCGCTCCGACATGTGGTCGTCGATCGCCGTCCTGATCGGACTGGCCGGCGTCGCGCTCGGCTATTCCCGGGCCGACGCCGCGGCGGCGCTGGTGGTCGCGATCTTCATCTGTATTGCCGGCTGGCGGCTTGGCCGGCGCACCATTGACACGCTGACCGACGCGGCGCCGGCCGGGGTCAGCGAACGCGTGGCCGCAATCGCGCGGCGCGTGCCCGGCATCGTCGCCGTCGAGCGTGTTCGGGCGCGACCGGCCGGAGCAGTATTGTTCATCGAGCTCGGCGTCGGCGTCAACCGCGCGCTGCCGCTCGAACGCGTCACCGCCATCAAGGACGGGCTGACGCGCGCCATCCGCGCCGACATGCCGAAAGCCGAGGTCACCATCACCACCGAGCCGCGCGCGCTCGACGACGAGACGGTGCGCGAGCGCGTGACGCTGATCGCGCGCAACCGCGGGCTGGCGATACACCATGTCGCGGTCCAGGCGATCGCCGATCGCTTATCGGTTTCGGCCGATCTTGAGATCGAGGGAACACTGCCGCTCTTCGCCGCGCACGACATCGCCAGCCGGCTCGAGGAGGCGATCCGCGAGGAGCTCGGACCCGACGTCGAGGTGGAAACGCATATCGAGCCGCTGCCGGCCGTGGTTCTCGCCGGCCGCGACGCAGTCGCCGCACGGGTCATGGAAATCACCGAAGCACTCACCTCGCTCGCCGCCGGGATCACCGGCCTCGGCGAGGTGCACGACGTGCGCGTGCGCGAAACCGCCGACGGCGAAATCGTCAATTTCCATTGTCGCGTCGATGCGGCGCTGTCGGTCAGCACCGTCCACGACCTCGTCGATACAGTGGAGCGCGCGTTACGCCGCCGCTTTCCGAGTATCGCGCGCGTCATCGGCCATGCCGAACCGCGGCGATAAGCATTGCCAAGATGAAGGGTCATTCATCTCCACGTCTTCATTAAGTAATTTACGCTGAGAGAAGAAATACAGCCTTGCTCCGATGTCAGAACGACTATAGCGTCGCGGCCTTAACTTTAGAAGCGAGAGTAACAACGTGCAAACAGAGGTGATGAAATGACCGGGAACTGTGAGAGCAAAGTTCGCAGATTCCTGACCGGCTGCCTGGCAGCAGCCGCATTGGTCGGCGTCTATTGTTTCGCGACCATCGGCGTATCCAGTCTGCTGATGACCGCGACTGACATTTCTGCACAGGCCAAGGGCGGCCACGGTCATGGCGGACACGGCCACGGCATGTGGACACGGCCACGGACATGGCGGACACGGCCACGGTCATGGTGGACACGGTCATGGCCATTTCTGGCACGGCCATTGGTGGGGCTATGGTGAAGGCCCATGCTGGCGCTGGACCCCGGCAGGTTATGTTTGGATTTGCGATTAGGCGGACCTCTGAGTATCTAACGGCTTCGGGTTCTGCGGCGCGCCACGAAGTGGTGCGCCGCAGCGCGTTTTTGCTTTAGGAAATGAGCACGGCAGCGCCTTCGAAGCGGCCGGCCCACAAATCAGCAAGTGCAGCGTTCGCGGCGGTGAGCGGATAGCGCGTGACCTGCATTAGCCTCTCAATTATCCTTCGGCAAGGTAAGCCAGATCGGCTCATTGCGCCGCCGCAATTCTTGCAGGCTCAAAGCGAGAAACAGGCATGGTCGATTCTCATGGCCGTTTCGTCTGGTACGAGTTGATGACGACGGATATGGAGGCCGCCAAGGCCTTCTACACCAAGGTCGTGGGTTGGGGCACCCAGGACGTGTCGATGCCGGGCATGCCCTATACGCTGTTTACCGTTGCCGGCTCCTCGGTGAGCGGGCTGATGCGCCTGCCGGAAGACGCGAAGAAACTGGGCGAGAAGCCGAGCTGGATCGGCTATGTCGGGGTCGCCGACGTGGACGCTACCGCCGACCGGATTAAGCGCCTTGGCGGAGCCGTGCACGTCCCACCGCGGAACATCCTCAACATCAGCCGCTTTTCGGTCGTCGCCGACCCGCAAATGGCAACGCTTGCGCTGTTGCAGTGGCTGCTGCCCCGCCGCGAGCAGCCCGCCGAACTGAGTGCACCGGGCCATATTCGCTGGCACGAACTATTTGCCGCCGACTGGGAGAAAGCGTTCACTTTCTATGGCGAGCTGTTTGGCTGGCAAAAAGCAAACCCCGATAGCGACGCGATGGGCGCGTATCAACTGTTTTCCGCCGGCGGGCAGACGCTTGGCGGCATGTTCACCAAGCCTTCGTCGGTGCCGGTCTCCTTCTGGCTTTATTACTTCAACGTCGGCGAAATCGACGCGGCGGCGAAACGCGTGAAGGCTGCTGGTGGTCAGGTGCTCGAGGGCCCGCTTGAAGTGTCAGGTGACGACTGGATTGTCCAATGCAGCGACCCTCAGGGTGCCATGTTCGCACTGGTGGGAACGCGCAAGCACAAGCCTATCGGATATTTCGAACGCGCCCGATCAGGTGATCCGTCCGATCCAAGGAACCGGCGATGGTCTTGGTAGGGCCGGCCACTAGAGATTAACGGCTATGTCGTACCGCGGCCGATTGCAAATTGTCCGACCGGGCCCTCAACGTGGAATTCGATCCCCGTCATCTTCGCGAACAGATCGATGTTAGTGAGCCCGATCGCGCATCCGCCCAAGCCCATATCCGTCGCCATGATGTAGAGCGTCTGCGTCAACACGCCGACGTCCTTCAGAATGAGCGCATAGGCGACCGAGCTGTACTTCCATGAAACCCGGCCAAAGCGCGCGGCGATCGTGATCAGGACCTGAGGCAAGGCGGGCGCGCCCATGGCATATTTCGCTCCCGCCAACAGCGCTTCCAGCTCGGGCGCGCCGACGCCGATCGGCATCAGCGCGTGGCCGCCGGCGTCGTAATGATAGAATCCGCGCGCCAGCCCGTCGCATTGATGGACGGTCAGATAGAGCTCGAGTTCGTAGGCGGCGCCGCCTGCCGGATATGGCCGGGCGGCGTACTCGACCACCGGACCGCCGTCGTCAACCCTGCTTTTCGATCTCGACACAACGCGCGCGGTGCCGTCGAGAAACCGCGAAAGCTCACCAAGCGTGATCGGTCGCTGGTCATCGAAACTGCGCATCGAATGCCGCTCACGCAGCAGCTTTGCGCCCGGCGAGATGGCTTGCGCATCCGCCGCCGAGAACTTGCGCAAATCAATCTTCTTGCCGGGCCAGCGCGGCCGCACCGCCGGCAGCGGAGCAATAACGCCGGCATATGGATAAAATCCGCCCAGTGGGTTGGCCTGTCGGCCTGCCGTGCTGCGGGTGTGGAACAGAAGATCGTGAAAGTCCCAGAGAACGAGGTTGTCGTCGCCTTCGGCCCGTCGCAGGCCACCGTCGCGAGCGACGTCGATCTTGAAAAGGATTTGGCAATCGACCAGCAGGGCAAGAAGCTCCAGCCCAGGAAAATCGTCTTGCCGACGCAGCTGTTTGATTTGCTGCGGTGTCGACAGCTTGGCGACGGCGGCGGCAATCTTCGGATCGCAAAGCTTGAACAACGCGGTGGCGCGCGGCGATTCCAGAACTATCGCGTTGCCGCGCCGCCGCAGGTAGGCGAAACGCGACAGGACGAGAGCGTCGGAATTGCCGAGCTGTGGCGTTCGCGGCCAATAGTCGGGAGCCTGCGGTTCGATGACGAGGAGGTCATCGTCCTTTGCCGAGCGCCGCAGGCAGTACTCCAACAGGCCACGTCTGGCCAATCGCCGCACTAACAGATCGATTTCCTTGTCGAAGTCTCGGCTGCCGGAGGCAAACGCGGCAAGTGGCAGACCCGTGCGCAGCTCCTGCGCGCGATCCGCCGCACCCGCGCTGAACTTTCCCAGGCCGATCGCATAGCCCTCGAAACAGGCGGCGATTTCGCCGTCCGCGCGCGCTTGCAGCGTGACGTGACCGCTGAGCCGAGCGAAAATGACCGGCGGTACAGCTCGCCGCGCTGATTTTGTTCCGGGAGCGAGCAAGCTGGGGATGACCCTCAAGTATGGGGATGAATCGGATTGAGCTCGTCTTCCGACAGCGGCTGGTCGCGCCAGCCGAGCTTGACCGGAACATCGTACAGCCGGCCCGGCGCGAAGCGGCGATAGAAATGCCGCAGCCCCGGAACGATCACTCTAACCACCGGGACCTGGATATCGGGGCGCGTCTGATCGAGCACCAGGAAATCGAGGCCCGCTCGCTTGGCGAGCCGCACGCAACTCATCACCTGCTCGCGCGTGTCGTGATGATCGAACGTCGAGCCGGACCCCGGCCGGATCGCCGCACTGTTGCTGGGCGTCAAATAGGGATGGTCCTGCAAACGCAACGGCGTGATGCCGTCGAGGCTCGATTTTTCCCCGGTCCCCCCGCCTAGGAAACCGATAGACATGAATTGGTTCAGCTCCGTCAGCGCCCGCAATGCCGCGATTCGCGGATCGAAGTGCGCGCCGGAACCGAACTCGATATTTTCCTGCCCGTTTTGCATCCAGTGCGTTATCGCGACATAGGTCGGAATCCCCAGATCGCTGGTGACGTCAAGCACCCAAAGCCGGCGTCCGGTCTCGGCAAACTGGGTTCGCACATCACGGATGTAGGAATCGTCGAACTGGCTGAGGTCGACTTCGGGCCGCTGCACCCGATTGTACCACCAGATTGCGTAGGCATCCCGTTCGACCAGTTCCAGGAATCCCTGAACGACGGCTTCCTCGAGCGTGTTACCGGCAGCACAGCCGTTGGAATCCGCCAGAAACGCGGCGGGGCCCCGATAGAAAAAATACAACAGCGTGGTCGGCAGGTATTTGAAGCGTTTGTCGCGCAGCGACCAGACCGGCGACCATTCGATCTCGGCCGATCGGTCGAGTGGGATCGGCCGCTGCGGTTCGTCGGGATCTGCGGTTGGCGCCTGGCCTTGCCGGTATTGGGCATCGCTGAACAATAGGACCTTGTTCGGATGAATGATCTCGCGCGACGGAAAATCGGTAAACCGCCGTGTCACTCGGATCTCGTCGCCCTGAAAGATCCCGGTGTAACGCTCGATCGCCTCCATGAGCGCGCTGGCTTCACCCTGCTCGGCGGTGCTGCCCTTGCCGAAGCTGGCGCCCCCCAGTCCCGCCCTGAGGTCGTTGACCGTCTGAGCCGGCGGCGCAAAATTGTGCGTGGCATGGTAGTTGGTGTTCAAGGGCACATCGGCTTCCATCCGCTCGAGACGCGATACGACACCGGTGAGCGGGCTCACATACTTGCGGAACCGTGCCACCGTGGCTCGCGACGAAACGGTGCGGTATCCGCCGCTGGTCATGATGAGCTTGCCGCCGGCGGCGGGCTCGACCGGCACCGGCGCGCGCCGCGGGTCGCGCAACTCCTTGCGGCCGCAGGCCGGACATTGCGGGCGGGCCGCCACGTAATGCTTCACGATGGTCGAGCCCAACAGGTCGAGGCTGATGATGTGATCGCGTAATTCAGTACGAAAGTCGGTGGCGATCGCTTTCGCGATCTCGACGGATGCGAGCTGGATGGAGCTTTGTCCTAACGTGTTGCGGGCGAGCGGCGAGACCGCGACGCAGCGGCCGCCACCGCGGCCAAGCAGCGCCTTGACCTCCCGGTTGCGCTTCATCCGCTCGGCAAGACACATCCAACAGGCGCCCTTGCCGGGATTGAACATCGGCCCCACCAACGGAAAAATGCCGGACGGTTGGGCGAGCAGCCATGGCGTATGCTCGGACAAATGCTGCCGGTTCAATTCGGCCAGTCGCTCCTCAAGATAATCGCTGACCAACGTGACCGTCAGGTCGGGCGAGCGCTTGACGACGCGAACGCCCAGTCCAGCCAGCGCGTCTCCGAGTTCACTTGCCCCCTGCACATCGATCGCTTGAATGCGCACGCGACATTTCTGAAGATTTTTCTCCGCGGTCTCCGGCAACAGGCCGAGGCTCGCCCAATAGGCAGCCGCTGTGCCAGCCGAAGAATGCGACGTGCAGACGACATAGCGGCGGTCGACCAGCCGCTTCAGCGCTTCTTGGATTTTGTCGGACGGAAAATCCCGCTCCAGCCCGCGAATGAGATCGCGAAAACTTTTTCCGCCTTCTGCTATCGCGGACGCTAGCGCACAATAGAGCTCGCCATGAAGAAAGAACTTCCGGTGCTCGGAATAGAGGCACACGACGTCGGGGGGCAGCACATAGACGGTGAAATTCGGCGCGAACTGCGGGACGTCTTTGCTTGTATGCTGCGGAAAGCTGGTCGCGCGATCGCCTGTCATGAGATCAATGTACACACCTTGCCGCAACTCCGGACCGGCAGCGCAAGGCGTATGCTCCGGTTGCGGGAGTTCGCCGTCCAGCTCGCGCCGGTGTTCTTGGATTTAGCGTTTCTCGATATGGCTGGCTGCCCGCTCGGCTGAATGCGCGGGCTTGGGGCGCATCCAGGTAGGCAGTGCTGCAAACAAGCCTCCATCAGCCGGGTTGAACTGGTCAACCCGGCCATGACGATCTGCACCAGTCAACGCAATGGGAAGGCGCTCGAGCCTAGCAGAGACCGCAACCGCCCCACGACAGGCAGCAACCGCAGCCGCAGCCGCCCCAGCAGCCGCAGCCGCCCAGGCCGCAGCCTCTGCCGCCGCAGCCTCTGGCGCCGCAGCCTCTGCCGCCGCAGCCGCCGTGTCCGCCGCAGCCCCGGGCGCCGCCGCAGCCGCGTCCGCCGCCGCCGTGTCCTCCGCAGCCGCCGTGGCCTGCCGCAAGCTGCACGTCCCTGCCGAGCTCGGATGCCGCGTCTTCCTTGTCGAAGACAAAGAACGTGCCCAAGCTGACGTCAGAGATTTCCTCTTCGCCGAGGATAATTTCGTGGCTCAGCTGGATGTGTTGCGATGGCAGATTCGCTGTGGGGGGAGCGGTCGCCGCGGATGCGCCGCCGGCCATCGCCAAAGATATGCCGGCTATTCCCACCGTTGGTACGGCTTTCCTGAGACGTTTTCGCTTCGAAGCGTCCTTCGCATGCGACATAACGAGTCCTCCTGCCTTTGCGCGATTCTTCCGAGAAAATCTAAGCTTAGAGCAATAGCAGCTACGCATGTACCACCATTCGTCCGCTTTGTCTACGCACGGGCCGATTACCAAGCCTTGGATAGCCCCGGCCTGGGCTTCGTTTCGTTGGCGATGACCTTTATCCCCGAACAGCGATCGCAATTCACGGAATAAGCACGGCGGCGCCTTCGAAGCGACCGGCCCGTAAGTCGGCCAGCGCCGCGTTCGCTTCGGTGAGCGGATAGCGCGTGACCTGCATCTTGATGCCGGCCTGCGGCGCGATCGCCAAAAATTCCCGCGCGTCGCCACGCGTCAGATTGGCGACCGAGACAAGCTGGCGCTCCTCCCACAGGATGCGATAGGGGAAGCTTGGAATATCCGACATGTGGATGCCGCCGCAGACCACGCGGCCGCCTTTCTTCACCGCGCCGAGCGCCACCGGCACCAGCGCGCCGACCGGCGCGAAGATTATGGCGGCGTCGAGCGGCTCCGCCGGCATCTCCTCGGAGCCGCCGGCCCAGACTGCCCCGAGCGAACGGGCGAAGTTTTGCGTTGCCGCGTCGCCGGGGCTGGTAAAGGCGTAGACGCGGCGTCCCTGCCAGGCCGCGACCTGGGCCAGGATATGGGCGGCGGCGCCAAAACCGTAGAGGCCGAGCGCAACCCCCTCCCCGGCCATGCGATAACTGCGCCAGCCGATCAGGCCGGCGCACATGAGCGGCGCCGTTTCCGCGGCATCGAGCGTCTCATCAAGCGGAAAACAAAAGCGCGCGTCGGCCACCGTATGGGTCGCATAGCCGCCGTCGCGGGTATAGCCGGTGAACACTGGAGAATCGCACAAATTCTCGCGCCCGGAGCGGCAATAAGGACAAGTGCCATCTGTGCCGCCGAGCCACGGCACACCGACGCGCTTGCCGAGCGTGAAGCCGGTCACGCCCGGTCCGATCGCCGCGACACGGCCGACAATTTCGTGTCCCGGGACGACCGGCAGCTTCGGGTGCGGCAGGTCACCGTCGACCACGTGCAAATCGGTACGGCACACCCCGCAAGCGGCAATCTCGACCAGAATTTCGCCGCCGGCCGGCCGCGGGATCGGCCGCTCGCGCAGAACCAGCGGTGCGTTCGGCCGATCCAAAACCATCGCGCGCATGGCTGACATTGGACGATCCCTGAATGCGGCAGGCTAACTCATGCGCTTTCAATTCGCCTGCGAAACTTCTACATCAAGCCGATCATGCTCACCGAAGAACCACGCCCCGTCCGTCTGAAGGAGTACCGCCCGCCCGATTGGCTGATCAACACCGTCGATCTCGACGTATCGCTCGATGCGACCGCGACTATCGTCCGGGCCAACCTCACGCTTAAGCCGAACAGCGCGGGCATACCAGCGCCCCTCATCCTCGACGGCGAAGAACTCACGCTGCGTTCGCTCAAACTCGACGGCAAGCCGCTCGCCAACGACAGCTTTCTCGCCACGCCTGAACGGCTCACCATCGCGCAGCCGCCGAACCGCCCGTTCGAGCTCGAGATCGAGACCATCGTCAATCCGGCGGCCAACTCGCAGCTCATGGGCCTTTATCGCGCCGGCACCACCTATTGCACGCAGTGCGAGGCCGAAGGCTTTCGCCGCATCACCTATTTCCTCGACCGGCCGGATGTGATGGCGGTCTACACCACGCGCATCGAGGCCGACAAAACCGAGGCGCCGGTGCTTCTGGCCAACGGCAATCTGGTCGCGCACGGCGATGTTCCCGGGACCAACCGGCATTTCGCGGTCTGGCACGATCCGTTCAAAAAGCCCTGCTATTTGTTCGCGCTGGTCGGCGGCAATCTCAGCCGCGTCGCCGACAGCTTCACCACCATGTCCGGCCGCCAGGTCGCGCTCGCCATCTATGTCGAGCCAGGCAAGGAGGAGCGCTCGCGCTACGCCATGGACAGCCTCAAGCGCGCCATGCGCTGGGACGAGGCGGTGTTCGGGCGCGAATACGATCTCGATATCTTCATGATCGTCGCCGTCTCCGCCTTCAACATGGGCGCGATGGAGAACAAGGGTCTCAACATCTTCAACGACAAATACGTACTGGCCTCGCCGGCGACCGCAACCGACAACGATTATGCGCATATCGAGGCGATCATCGCCCACGAATATTTCCACAATTGGACCGGCAACCGCATCACCTGCCGCGACTGGTTTCAGCTTAGCTTGAAGGAAGGCCTCACAGTCTTCCGCGACCAGGAGTTTTCCGCCGATCAGCGTTCGCGCGCGGTCGTGCGCATCGGCGACGTACGCGCGCTGCGCGCGCATCAGTTCGTCGAGGATGCCGGGCCGCTGGCGCACCCGGTGCGGGCCGATCTCTATCACGAGATCAACAACTTCTACACCACCACGGTCTACGACAAGGGCGCCGAAATCGTGCGCATGATCAAGGTCCTGCTCGGCCCCGACCTGTTTCGCCAAGGCATGGACCTTTATTTCAGCCGGCACGACGGCGAGGCGGCCACCGTCGAACAATTCGTGCAATGCTTCGCCGACGTGAGCGGCCGCGACTTCTCGCAGTTCATGCGCTGGTACACGCAGGCGGGAACGCCGGAGATTGCGGTCACGCCGCACTACGACGCGCGCGCAAAGGCTTATCGGCTCGATATCGCGCAGACGATCCCGCCGACACCCGGGCAGCCGCACAAGGACCCGATGGTAATTCCGCTTGCCGTCGGGCTGGTCGGCAGCGATGGCGGCGACCTGCCGCTCATGCTCGACGGCCGCAAGATCGAGCGCGGGGTTATCGAGATGAAGGAGGCGGGCCAGAGCTTCGTCTTCGCCGGCGTCGCCGAGCGGCCGATACCGTCGCTCAACCGCGGCTTTTCGGCACCCATCAAGCTTATTCTGCCGATCGACGCCGATGACCTTCGCTTCCTTGCCGCGCACGATCGCGATCCGTTCAATCGCTGGCAGGCGGTGCAGACGCTGGCGATGTCGCTTCTCACCGCCAACGTTGCGGCGTTGCGCGCGGGTGCGCCGGTGCGCGACGACGAGGGCCTCATGGGCGCGCTGGGCGCCATCCTCGCCGACGCCGAACTCGAGCCCGCCTTCATCGCGCTGACGCTGACGCCGCCGAGCGAGCCCGATATCGCCCGCGAGATCGGCCGCGACGTCGACCCCGATGCCATCTTTGCCGCCCGCCGGCACCTGCGCGCCTTAACCGGCAAGCGGCTCGGCCCGGCCCTCGCCGACACCTATTCGCGGATGATCACGCCGGGACCCTATCGGCCCGATGCCGGCAGCGCCGGACGGCGCACGCTCAAAAATGTCTGCCTCGATTTGTTGGCGGCGACGGACGCGAGCGAGGCCATTTTACGAGCGTCGTCGCAGTACGAGAACGCCGACAACATGACCGACCGCATGGCGGCGCTCGAGACTTTGGCACTGCACGACCGGCCCGAACGCACCTCGGCGCTGGAGGATTTCTACGCCCGTTTTGCCGACGATCCACTGATCATCGACAAATGGTTAGTCTTGCAAGCGATGATTCCGGAGCCGGCAACGCTCGAGCGCGTGCGCGCGCTGACCGAGCACCCGGCCTTTTCCATGACCAATCCCAATCGCGTGCGCTCGCTGATCGGGTCGTTCGCGCAAGGGAACCCCACCCAATTCAACCGGCCCGACGGCGCCGGTTACGATTTCGTCGCCGATATCGTGCTCGCGCTCGACCCGAAGAACCCGCAAATGGCCGCCCGCCTGATGAACGCGTTCCGGTCCTGGCGCGCGCTCGAAGCCGGGCGGCGCGCGCGCGCGCAAGCGACGCTGCGCCGCGTCGCGTCGGCACCGAGCCTGTCGCGCGACGTCGGCGACATCGTCGCCCGCACGCTGGCCGAGAACTGACGCGCGCCAATACAGAAACAAGACCGGATTGCTTCGTGGCTTCCGCCTTCGCGCAACGG
>Ga0187863_10002104_pt1 | contig 15354 bp, 11 predicted proteins | sample June2016WEW_11_1_FD_132975 | JGI IMG/M metagenome (GOLD analysis project Ga0187863, IMG submission 132975) | Peatland microbial communities from SPRUCE experiment site at the Marcell Experimental Forest, Minnesota, USA - June2016WEW_11_10 | ecosystem: Environmental > Terrestrial > Soil >... | reverse complement strand
GGCGAGTCGCTGGACATGGATGAAGTCTATGAGCGCGTCCTGATCGACATTGGTGATCTCAAGGCCGCTTTCACGATTGGCAAAGCCGGCATCCTGTGGAAGCTTGATCGGCAGACGGGGAAGTTCATCACTGCCAAGGAAACCCTTTTCCAGAATATATTCAGCGGCCTTGATCCAAGGACGGGCAAGCTCACATATCGGCCCGACATAGTCGAACAAAAAATTGGCGTCGGAGTGCAGGTTTGCCCCAGCACGGCGGGCGGGCACGACTGGCAGGCCATGAGCTACTACCCGCCCGCGGGAATTCTCATCATCCCTCTCACCCAGAGCTGCATGGAGATGTTTGGCCGCAAAGTCGATTTCGTGGACGGTTCCGGTGGCGGGTCGGCGGACCGCCTGTTTTTCGAGATGCCCGGCACCGATGGCAACCTCGGGAAATTGGCGGCTTACGATGTGAAGACCATGAAAGAAGTCTGGAACTGGCAGCAGCGGCCTACATTCCTTACATCGGTTCTTTCAACAGGCGGCGGTCTTGCATTCGTCGGAGACGTGGACCGCTATTTTCGGGCAGTCGATGCCATGACCGGCAAGACCCTCTGGCAGGTCAGGCTCGGTACTTCCGTGCAAGGATTCCCGGTGTCGTTCTCCGCCGGGGGTAAGCAGTACATCGCCGTCACCGCCGGCCTGGGTGGTGGCAGCCCGCGCGAGGCTCCTCGCGCGATGCTGCCTGACGTTCATCACCCGCTGCACGGCAACGCGCTCTACGTCTTCGCCTTACCCGACCAGCCCTAGCGGCTGCCGGTTTTCGAGGGCGCGCCATTGGAGCGCCTGCAGCCCAAGCCGAGTCTGTGCGGTTTGGGAAGGTTTTCAGGGGCTCGGGAGCTTCCGCTGTGAAAAGACGTCGGCGCGCAGCGCCTTGCTCTCGCGGTGCTTTTTCCGCGAGCCTTCGGTTCCTGTTTTGGTTTGGCTCCGGCAATCGAGCCCCCGGCCGGCAGATGTTATAATGCTGCCCGGTTCGGTTTCTGGATACGGCATGCCCGATCCCGTCTGCACACACGAGCAAACCCGGCTCATTGCGAAGGATGATGATTCCCAGTACGTCGAATGCCTGAAGTGCGGTGAAATTCTTGAGGCAGGGGAATTAAAGGACCGTCCAGGCTACGATGAATCACTTTCCGACGCCTAACGATCCCGCTTTGCTTTGGTCAGGGCACCGATTCAGGCGTGCCCCAAGACGCGTTCAACCCAGGGCTCTTCAGCCCTGAAGGAATTACCGGTTGCGGCCTTCAGGAAATCCGCAGTTTCTCGATTAGCCGCGTCACATCGGCAGCCGACACATCGTAGAGCGAGTGCTCGTCTTCCTGTTCCAGACGTTCCCGCAGGTACTCGGCGGCAATGTAGCTCGCTTCGCGGTCCGATAGATTGCGTCCCGTGCGCTCCCGAAAGGACACAAACCCCAGATGTGCGAGCCCGAGGAGCACGCCGCTGCCATCGACGACGAACTTGCAGTCCATCGTGTCGCTGTGCCGCGTCGCGATCCCGTTGAAGCAATGTGAAAAGTGGCAGTGATACAAATAATCGGTCACCTTCGATGGAACGTCGAACGCGCCCATGAATTCGCTCATCGCGCCGGCGTTGGGGATCGTCGGATACGCTGCTTTCGCCACGTCGGTTATTTCCTTGCGCCCACTTCAGCGGGCTGCGTGAATTGATGGTAGAGGTGAATGGCCGCCGCGACTCCCGCGCCTGCAGGAACCAGAAAGCCCTGATCGAGCAGCACCTTTTCCAGCGCGGCTAGAAACAGCAGCACGTTGTTCCTCTGGCTCGAATACCCCATCAGGCCGATCCGCCACAGCTTTCCTTTCAACGGCCCAAATCCGCCGGCGATCTCGATGTTGAACTCATCGAGCAGTTGCCGCCGCACCTTGCCATCGTCGAGCCGCGCGGGAATCATCACGCCGGTCACCGTAACGAGCCGCTCTTCGGGATTGGAAACCAAGAGCTCAAGTCCCAGCGCCTCCAGGCCGGCAATGAGCGCTTGCTGATTCTGCAAGTGCCGCTCCCACCGCGCTTCCAGACCCTCTTCCAGCACAAGCCGCAGAGCCTCGCGCAAGCCATAAATCAAAGTGATCGGCGGTGTGTGATGGTAGGTTCGCTCGTGGCCCCAATACGTCATGGTCGGGTTCAAGTCGAAGTACCAGCTGCGCACCGGTTCTTTCCTCGCGCGCATCATTTCTTCCACGCGGGCGTTCACCGTGATCGGCGCCATGCCCGGAGGCGCGCTGATGGCCTTCTGCGTTCCGCTGAAGCAGATGTCGATGCGCTGGGCGTCGATATTGAGGGGAACGCCCGCCAGCGTCGCCACCGTATCCACCACAAGCAGCGCTCCCAATTCATCCGCAACCTTCCGGTAATTCTCGATCTTCTGTATCACCGCGCCGGAAGTCTCGCCGTGTGTTAGCCCGATCAGCTTGATCTTTTTGCCCTTGCCCGCGCGCCGCACATCCTCTGGATCGACCGTACGCCCGTAAGGCGCTTGCACGCGAATCACTTGGGAGGTGATGCGCTCCGCTATGACGGCCATGCGCTCCGAGAATGCGCCGTTCACGCAGATGATGCATTCGTCGCCGTCCTCGAGCGGGTTCACCACCGCCGCTTCGATGCCACCTGATCCCGAGGCCGAAATCGGAAACGTAATGCGGTTCTCCGTCTGGAAGACCCGCCGCAGCAGCGTCTGCACGTCGCCCATCATGGCCGTGAACCACGGGTCCATGTGCCCCACAATCGGCGCAGCCATCGCCCGGTACACGCGCGGGTCAAGGCATGACGGTCCTGGCGTCAACATCAGCCGCGCAGGCGGTAATAATTCCCCAATCGTCTCGCTCATTTGCAGTCCCATCCCCAATGTTTCGCGATTTCGTTCGGCCTATACGGTCAGGCACAGCGGTTCCCGGCAGGCAAACGCAACGAAACAAAAGTTTCTACACACTAGTCTCGCTAAATTCGACCGTCTTGGTCAACCTCCAAAATGGCTGTCTTAGCTATAACGCCAAGCGCCGCCACTCACTGGGAAGAATGCGCGCAGCAAGGTGAGAATCCTGGGAGGTAGTGGCTTTCAGCGCGGCGAAAAGCGGGCGCCTACTAGCGCCCCTGGGTTCGCAGCGCTTTTCCCGCGAGCCCTGCATTTTCGGTTCGATCTGGCAAGCCGTAGCAGGCCGTTTTTGCCCGTGTCCGCAGGCTCATTCGGCCCGCTGATTCCAAAGCGCCAATATCTCTTATGGAAGCCAGGGGTTGTTGATCTCGCAACTAGCTCTGCGCCGTGTTGAAAGGCCTATACCCCTATGCTAGATTGCCAAACTGGGGACAAATCACGCGGTGGAAGCGAAACCACAGTGAATGCGGCGCCCAAGGTGTCGCGAGTGGAGGTCTATTGGCACACGGTGACCTATCGCACCGTGCTCGTCTATATCTTCGTCTTGCTGGCCATTTCGCTCACCCTGACCTATCTGTTTTTTCCGCGAGGGTCGACTTCTGTGTTGAGTCGCATCTCCGATGCGATCTCGCCCCGCGATAGCGGCGTCGCAACGATCACGGCCAAGCAAGCCCGCTTCGTGAACCTGGACGGAAGAGTGCAGGTGAAAAAGGTCAATTCCGTGCAGTGGACGACCGCTGATTATCAGCTCACGCTGGATAAAGGCGACCTCATCCAGACCGACCCCGAAGGCGTCGCGCGAATCGCGTTCGCCGACGGAACCACCTACACGGTAAAAGGCGACACCCTCGTCACGGTCGAGGAAAACAACGTTTCCATGGATAAGCCGACGCAAGTCGCGGTGCACATCAGCTCCGGCCAGGTCGACCTGGCCACCGGTTCATGGGAAATCCCAGGTTCCACGGCGCAAGTATCCTTTGAAAATGCCGTAGCCTCGTTGCGCGCGAACAGCCGCGCCGCGGTCCGTAGCGACCCAACGACGAAGCAACAGGAGATCACAGTCGATTCCGGCAGCGCTGAGTTCAATCGCGGCAACGAGCATCTCGACATTGCCCAGTGGCAGCGCGTTGCCTTCCCCACCGGCGGAAAGACCACGACGTCGCAGGTCCTGGCTCCTCCCGATCTACTCGAACCTTTGAACTTGCAGGCGATCATCGTGGTGGACCCGAAGCATGATCCGATACACTTCTCCTGGAAGCAGGTTTCCACCGCGAAGCTCTACGACTTTCAAGCCAGCACAACCGCTATGTTCAATCGTGTCGTCGCGGAAAAGAAAGTCGCGGCCACGAGCGTGGATGTCGCCGGTCTTGACCCCGGCGATTATTTTTGGCGCGTGCGCGCGATCGATGAACAAAATAAGCTGAGCGACGCGGGGGACGCGCACAAGTTCACGCTTGTCGCACAAGGCAAAGAGCAGGAAATGCTGCTCGAGGTGGACGACACCGAATTGCAGGGCAATGTCGTCGAGGTGATTGGACGCACCGAACCCGGCGCGGCACTCATTATCAACGGCGAGGAAGTCGCCGACATTCAGGCGAACGGACAGTTCCGGTATTTCACGCAGCCGATGACCAGGGGCAGCCACCCGATTGTCATCACTGGCCAGAATCGCCGCGGTGGCACTGCGATCAAGCGCGTAGAAGTTGTAATTCCATAGGAAGATAGGAAGCGAACGCACCGGCACACCGGCGCTGCAGGGGCGCTGAACGGATCTCTGGGGGAACAGCGTGACCAAGAACGGCTACAACATGCGGTCGGTCTTCAGTCTCTTGTCTTCCGACCTCGCCATCGACCTCGGCACCGCCAACACACTGGTTTTTGCTCGCAGCAAAGGGATCGTCGTCAACGAACCCTCGATTGTAGCCATCAATAAGAACACGGGCGAAGTGGTTGCAGTGGGCCGCGAGGCAAAGGAAATGCTGGGACGCACACCCGGCAACGTGGTCGCCATCAAGCCCATGAAAGACGGCGTGATCGCCGATTTCAAAGTCACCGAGAAGATGCTCACCTACTTCATCCAGAAGGCGCACAACCGCCGCGTTCTTGTCCACCCGCGTATCGTGATCGGCGTCCCCAGCGAGATCACGCCGGTTGAAAAGCGCGCCGTGCAGGATTCCGCCTACCGCGCCCGTGCCAGCGAAGTCTACCTGGTCGAGCAGGCCATGGCCGCCGCAATCGGCGCCGGGCTGCCCATTGAGGAGCCCTCCGGAAACATGGTTGTCGATATCGGCGGTGGCACCACCGACATCGCCGTGATCTCCATGAGTGGCATCGTATATTCGCGCTCGGTGAGGGTAGCCGGCAACGAGATGGACGAAGCCGTGATGCATTACCTCAAGCGCAAGTACAACCTGCTTGTCGGCGAACGTACTGCCGAGCAGATCAAGATTGAGATCGGCTCCGCGTATCCGCTCGAAAAGCCGCTCACACTCGAAGTGAAGGGCCGCAACCTGATCGAGGGGGTTCCGCGAACCGTTACGATCGACGATAGCGAAATCCGCGAAGCGCTCTCGGAGTGCATCTCGACCATTCTGAACGCGATTCGCGTGGCTCTCGAACGCACGCCGCCCGAGCTTTCCGCCGACATTAGCGACCGCGGCATCGTGCTCACCGGCGGCGGCGCGCTCATCAAGAATCTCGACAAGCGCATTCGCGAAGAAACCGGATTGCCCGTGTCGATTGCCGATGATCCGCTTGCGTCCGTCGTGCTCGGCACCGGCAAAATGCTCAGTGATTTCCGCCTACTGCGCTTGGTCAGCATCGACTGATGCACTAGCTGCAGTTTCGTCAGGGTACGGCTTTAGCCGTGCCACAACGGGAGAAGCATTCAAGGATGTCGGAGCTTCCGCTCCGACATCCCGGGACGCACAAAACGGGGCTCTAGCCCCTGATGGCAACAATTTTCCGGAGGTCATTTCGGGCCCCAGCCTCGAGCCTCCCGCATCCATTCTTATTTTATGGGCGGCATTTTTTCTCGTCATCGGTCGCTGGCTCTTCTCGCGAGTGTCGTGCTCGCGCAGCTTCTGCTGCTCGCTTTCCAGATCAAGCGCGATCGCGATGTGCGCCTGATCCGCTACTGGGCTGTCGGGATCATGTCGCCGGTCGAACGCGGCGGAACCTGGGGATTCTTGGGCATCCGCGATGTCTGGAACGGCTATATCGGCCTGCACAACGCCCGCAATGAAAATCAGCAGCTTCGCGCCGAACTCGGCCAGTTGCAGTTGCGCAACCGCGAACTCGAGAGCCAAGCCAACGAAGCGCAGCGCCTCAGCGCGATGCTCAATTTTCGCGATTCGCATCCCGAGGCCCCCCTCCTCGCCGCTCAGGTGATCGGTGCCAGCGCCGATTCCACCTCGCACACCCTGTTCATTAACCGCGGCTCTCGCGATCGCATCCGCAACAACATGGCCGTCGTCACTCCCGACGGCGTGGTGGGTAAAATCGTGGAAGTCTTTCCCTCGACGGCGCAAGTGCTTCTGCTCAACGACAAGGAAAGCGGAGTCGGCGCACTGTTTGCCGCCACGCGCACGCACGGCGTGGTAAAAGGAAGCGGCGACCCGACCCCCCGACTGGACTACATCGTGAACGATGAGAAGGTAAAATCCGGCGACGTTCTTCTAACCTCCGGCGACGATCGCATTTTTCCAAAAGGTCTCCTGATTGGAACCGTGACCGACGCCAAACCTGCGCTGCCTTTTCAGATCATCCATGTACAGCCCGCCGCGCGTCTGGACCGTCTGGAAGATGTTCTGGTTCTGCTTTCGCAACAGGAATTGGAGCCCAAGAAAACTGGGGAAGCCTCCTCCTTTCCTCTGATTCCCCAGCCTGCGGAGGAAGCCAGCACTGCGGGCATCGATCTTGCTGGCTCGGCGGCGGTCCCATCGACGAAACCGGCTGCCGCATCAGCGCCGGCGAGCGCCACGAGCGGCGGGGCGTCTGCTTCCGCGAAGCCCGGTGCAGCTGCGTCCAAGCCCGCTGCCCACGCAGCTTTGAATCCACCGGCTCCAGCGAAAACGTCCGCAGGGAGGCAGTAATTGTCATCCATGCTTGGTGTCGGCGCTCACAGCGACTCGAATGTCGAGGTCCATAAGTATTACGGTGGGACTGTCATTGCCTCCGCGTTCCTCGCACTGCTTTTCCAGGCCTTCCTTCACAAGTACGGCCGCTGGGCCGAACTGATCGATCTTCCCCTGCTCGTCACGATTTACTTCGGAGTCAGCAAGCGCAATCCCGTTTCTGGAATGTTTTTGGGAGCCGTCATCGGCATTCTTCAGGATGCGCTGGGCCACGATAGCCCCATCGGCCTGTACGGAATTGCGAAGACGATCATCGGCTACCTGGCCTCCTCGGTCGGCGCGAAGATCGACACGGAGCACCCCGCCAGCCGCTTCGGGCTGATTTTCGTCCTATTTCATGTCCATAACGCGATTTTGGCTCTAACCGAGCGCACCCTGCTGAATCAGCCTGCCCGCTTCTTTAACCTGCGCTTGCTGCTCGATTCCGCCGTAACCGCGGTCGCCGGCGTCCTACTCTTCTCGCTCCTCGACCGCCTCCGCCGCCAATCCTAACTCTCGCCTCCTAATAATCTTGCGCGTGCTATCCCGCAGTCAGGAACCTGGCAGGTGAATGCTGATCCTTATACTTCAGAACCGAGGGTCGGCGTTAGCATAGGGGCAGGATTTTGGCCGGGATTCACCGTTTCACGGCTTGGCGGTTGTCGCGCCCTCTCGCGGTGTGAACCTCATGGACTCCAGCGAGAGTCTGGTTCACGGTGAGCAGGAGGGCAGTGCCTACAATGGGCCCTTCGAGAGGGTCCGCTGCCACCCACTATTTCTGTTCAACCATTTCGGGGACTGCTTGGCGGAGAAGCTTCGCCCGGGCAATGTGCCCGGAAGATTGGGACGAGTTGCTGTTACCGGAGATCGATCGGCCAGTTGGAAAACGGCGCGGCGGGTGCGAAGGTGGAGTTCCACGTCAGAGAGCTGTTTCCGCGGGTCGGTTTTATCGTCACGAACCTGAGCCTGCCGGCCTATAAACTTGGGCAAGCTGTGGCGCCGTCTGGTGCTGCCGAAACGAATCGACGCCTGGTCGCTGACGAGCTTGCAGCAGCGGTGAAAGCAGGTGGACGCTTTTATGAATGGATTCGTCAGTGATCCGATCTGTTGAGCTTGGTCGTGACGGGAGTAATAGAAGATGCTGAAGCAAGTCGAAGTATTGAAGAAGTTGGTGTAGCCGAGTCGGAGACCCCGGCGGTTCTACCAGCTGATCCTAAATTAGATATAAAACACACCTGACTCGGGGTGACTCGGGTGGCGGCCTATCCCGGGAACCCTTCCATGCGATGGCTGCTCAGCGCGATATCCATGCACGGTATTTGCCTGTCGGCAAGCTTTCTATCACCAGGATCGTGTAGCTCCACCGATACCACCCTGCGGTCGAGGAGCGTGAGAAAGCGATTTTCCTTGCACAGGCGTTAGGGACTGTTATATCTTGCGCCGCAGTAGGGCCCTGTGGTGGGGCTTAAGGTAAAGGTAATAGTACGGGGTGTGCACCATCTCACGCGCTCTCACCGGTTTCTTATTATTGGCGGTTAGCCTCGTCTTCGCGGGTGCCGTGTGTGCTCAGTCGGCCCTACCGGATGGGGGAAGCTCTTCCTCCCAGTCCTCCAGTATTTTTGCCTCGGCGGATTTGCCTTCCACTGAGTCTGTCTCGACAGGGGCTAGTGCAGTTACTTCTTCTGTCATGTACGTTCCGCCGAGCGAGGCACAGAAGTTCCATAATTTCGCTTGGAATGCTCTGGGGCCCGTTGCTTTTGCCGGCTCTTCGTTCGCGGCAGCGATCGATCAGGGATTTAATTTTCCGCACGAGTGGGGACAAGGGGCGGATGCGTATGGCGCGCGAGTGGCCAGCAATCTGGGGATCAGCCTCGTAACGGCCACGGCTCAGTACTCCCTGGCCGAGGCGCTTCACGAAGATACGGCGTATTACCGCTGCACGTGCGTGGGTTTTTTCCCGCGCTTCTGGCACGCTGCGGTTTCAACAGTTGTCGCGCGCCGCGGGGGTGACGGCCACGCCTCTTTTTCGATCGCTCTGACGGCGTCGCCCTTTATCGGCCCCATGGCCGCCGCCAACAGCTGGATACCAACCCATGACGGAGCAAACCTGGGCTTCCACATGGGCATTCATAACCTGATGGGCCAGTTTGGGCAGGATGAGGCGCTCGAATTCATCTATGGTGGCCCGCACACCCTGCTGGGCCGCATTCACCGCCGCTTTTTCAACAAGTTCTCTGACCCCCAATAGATTCGCGCAATTTTCCTTCCCTCACCCTGCGCGATTGCCGCCGCGTGTCGGTCGTCATCCTCGGAAGCTCAATCGGATGGGTCCCGGCTCCCTCTTCCTTTGCCGGGCGATTCTGGGGTTGCTCTGCGGGCCTTGCGTTTCAATGTAAGCTGGGAAGGGGCCGGTTTCCACAGGAGAGCGCGACAATGGAATCTCCGGAACAGATTAGGGCTGATTCCACTGCTGCCGGGGCCATCTTGCTCGCGCGCGCAGATTTCCAGCGGCGCTTGCTCGCCTGGTTTGGCCGCCATCGACGCGACCTTCCGTGGCGCAGCAGCCGCGACCCGTACCGCGTCTGGGTCGCCGAAGTGATGCTTCAGCAGACGCGCATCGCCGCCGTCATTCCTTATTACGACCGCTTCCTGGCCCGTTTTCCCACGGTGGAATCGCTCGCCGCCACCCGCCCGCAGGAGGTGCTGAAATTCTGGTCCGGGCTTGGCTATTACAGCCGGGCTCGCAATCTGCACAGCGCCGCAAGAAAGATCGTCGCAGGTTACGGCGGAACGTTCCCCCGGGAGTTCGAAGCCGCGCTGTCGCTTCCCGGCATCGGTCGCTACACCGCTGCAGCGGTCCTCAGCATCGCCTACGACGTTCCGCTCGCGGTCCTGGACGGGAACGTTGCCCGCGTCCTTGCGCGCCTGGGAGCCATCCGCGGCAATTTGCGCGCCCCGCACCGCTGGCAGCTGCTCACCGAAACCGCCAAAACCCTTCTTGCACGCCGCGCCCCCGCCGACTGGAACCAGGCGCTCATGGAGCTGGGCGAAATCATCTGCACGCCGCAAATTCCACGCTGCTCCGAGTGTCCCGTTGCGCAGGCATGCCGCGCCCTGGCCTCGAACCTCGTGCACAAGATCCCGGACCCACGCAAAAAACGAGCGCCCGTGAAAATTCAGATCGCAGCCGCGATTCTGCGCGACCGGCGTGGCCACACGCTCCTGGTCAAAGATCCTGGCGCGCACGACGGCGTACTGTTCTCGCGCATGTGGCAGTTTCCCGCCATCGAAGTCAAAAGCAATCCTGCCATGGAGCTCGAGCAGCACCTGCGCGCCACTCTCGGCGTTCACGCTTTATCGCTCGAGCCTCTTGCCTCCGCCCGCCACGGCGTCACCTTCCGCAACATCACGCTCTTGCCCTTTCTCGTCCTGGTTCCGCGCCTGCCGGAACGAGCGCGCACGCGCATCCTCCCGCTCCGCCGCGTCAGCGCGCTCCCTGTTTCGAGCGCCACCCGAAAAATCGCCGCCGCCGTAACCGCTCGGAGATAATTGGACGATAGGCTACGCGAGCTGACCCTTCGGCTAAAGGTCAGCCAATCATCCGGGTGGGCAGGCTGGCATGGGGGGTTAGCGGACGCCGCCGCTAGCAAAGAGCTGCTCGCCGGTGAGCCAGGCAGAATCATCCGAGGCCAGGAACGTGGCGATGGAGGCGATATCGCCGGGCAGGCCCGTGCGGCCAAGCGGGGTCTGCGCGACAACGCCTTTCTCGAAATCGGAGCCAATAAACCCCGCGCGATGCGTGCCTTCGGTCTCGACAATTCCCGGGTTGATGGAGTTCACGCGGATCCTCTTCCCGCCGAGTTCCTTGCAGAGCACGCCAGTGATCGCTTCCACGGCACCCTTGGTCGCGCTATAGACCGCGGAGTTGGGAGGTGTGGTGCGGCTGACGACCGAACCGATGTTGATGATGCTGGCGCCTTCGCCCAGGTATGTGAGGGCTGCCTGCGTGGTGAGCAGCACACCGAGCACGTTGACGTTAAACATCCGATGAAACTGCTCTTCGGTGACGCCCTCAAGGGGCGCAAATTCGTACAAGCCGGAGTTGTTGACCAGAATGTCGAGCCGGCCGTATGCCTTGATGGTTGCGTCGATGATGCCCTTCGCTTGCGCGGCCTTGGATACGTCGCCGCCTACAGCGACAGCTGTGCCTCCGGCTGCGGTGATCGCGGCTACCACGCTGTCCGCCCCTGCCTTGCTCGATGCGTAATTTACCACGACCGATGCGCCTTCCGCCGCGAGGGACTTGGCGATCGCCGCTCCGATGCCCTTGGATGCGCCCGTGACGACTGCGACCTTTCCTGTAAGCTTACCCATGGTTGGCTCTCCTTCGTTTCCTGTTTTTCATTTCGATGTTTCGACAACTGTCGAATAGATGTGAGGCGGCGGGGAAAGGATTCAGGCAAGAAGAAACAGTATCCCCCGCGCGGCTAGGCCAAGTCGGCCTTGAGGCGGTCGAGATAGGCGCGAAGAACGCGCGTCCGCGGGAAGTAGTTGACGAATTTGCCATCCTTCGCGGAGCGCACCAGACCGGCTGTTTCGAGCTCTTTCATGTGGTGCGAAAGCGTGGCCGGGCTGACGTCGATGCAGTCGCGCATATTGCTGCACGGCGTCGCGCGGGGCTCGGCGCGAAGCTTTTTCAGAATTTCGTAGCGGCGAGGGTCTGCCAGCGCCCGGGCGATACGCTGCATCTGGCAGTCGGAGAGCTCATCGGGTTGTTTCGCTGCGCCCATCGCTTCTAGTTGGATGCGTAAGCCTCATTTTCGGTTCCGAGACAGGCCTTGCCCCGCGGGGTGACAGGCGGGCGGCCCAACCCTTGCTGGTTTGCTTCCGTCGGCACTGGTATTCAGGGTTCCCGACCCCTTGATTTGTAAGGGTCGGGTTTCCCTAGCGTCTCTTTCGGTGAACACGGTGGCGTTTGGCAGAAAGGCCTTCCGACCATGGAAGGCCGCAAGGCTCAGCGCCAGCCCGCGACAAAGCCTATGCCATGCCACCGGCGATTCTCTCATTCCGTGGCTCAGCCTTCCGCGCCGCTTGTTAGCGCATTCGCGTCGCGCACTCCCTGCCACTGCCACCGGGTGTTAGCATCATCTATGGCCTCCGCCACACGCCCGAGCGCGCCGCCGCTTCCCGCGGTGCAACGCTATTTCGAAATCTCGCTCTTTTTCCTCGTCTCCACGGGCATCTACGCCATCGTCTCGACCGGCAAGCTCGATCCGCTCAGCTCCTCCTTGCCTCCCGCCGCACTGGTCTACAAGGGGTTTCGCCTCTGGCGTGGCCGCAGCCCGGAACTCTCCACGCGCGTGGCCACCTTGCTCGTACTGGCGTACTTCCTGTTTTTCCCCGCCGACCTCTGGTGTTTTTCGCGCAATCTCTCGGTCGGTGCGCCCAATCCAGCGTTATATGCCGGGCTGCTTTCCGCAATTCACCTGCTGCTGTTTGCGACCATCGTCCGCCTCTATTCGGCCACCACGAACCGCGACTACGCCTTTCTCGCGGTCCTCGCGGTCACCTCCATGCTCGCCTCCGCCATCCTCACCGTGGAGACAGGTTTCATCGTCGCCCTCACGCTGTTCCTGATTCTGGCCGTCTCCACGTTTGTCGCGCTCGAAATACGCCGCAGTTCCGCAGGAGCCGTCACGCCTCCCTTTGATCCCGGCTCGCCCCTCGCGCATCAGCTGAATCGCGCTCTCGGCATTACTTCGGTGCTGGTCGCCATCAGCGCGCTCCTGATCGGCGCGGTGATCTTCTTTCTGATTCCGCGTTTCACCACGGGATATCTGAGCGCCCTCAATCTCCAGCCCAGCCTGATGACCGGCTTCAGCGACGACGTCACGCTCGACGAAATTGGACGGATCCAGCAAAACACCTCCGTCGTGATGCGGATTCGCATTGACGGCGATCCTGCGCCCGCGCAGGACGTGCACTGGCGCGGCATCGCGCTCACCAACTTCGATGGCCGCCGCTGGTTCACTCCCCAGCAGGATGAGCGCGCGATCGCATCCTCCGGCGACGGAGATTATTGGTTGGGTGCCTCCGCTATTCCCCGCGAGAAGTCCGTGCCCTTGCGATACACCGTGCTCATGGAACCGATCGCGACCGACGCCATTTTTGTCGCTCCTCGCGCACTCATCCTGCGTGGACATTTCCAGAACGAAGCCTCTCGCGCCGGAGCGGCGCCGCGCCGCGGCTATCTCCTCCAGGATATGACCGGCTCCCTTTTCAACCCTTCCCACAACAATTCAAAAATCCGCTATCAGGGTGCATCCAGCCTTCCCGCCGTCCCTCCGCGCGACCTTCGCGCCGCGCCACCCGATTATCCGGAAGCCATTCGACAGGTTTACCTGCAGCTGCCGCGCCTGGATCCTCGCGTGAAGCAGCTCGCCGATGAGATTACGTCTCATTCGCAGAATGAATACGACAAAGCGTCCAATATCGAGCGCCATTTGGCCGCCCACTATGCCTACACGCTCGATTTGAGCCGATCCCACGGTGACGATCCTCTCGCGAATTTCCTGTTCGTCCGCCACTCCGGGCACTGCGAATATTTCGCTTCGGCGATGACGGTCCTGCTGCGCGCCGAAGGCATTCCCGCCCGCTACGTCACCGGCTTCCTGCCCGGCGAATACAACGACGTGGGTGGCGACTACATCATTCGCGAAAGCGACGCGCATGCCTGGGTGGAAGTCTACTTCCCCGGCTATGGCTGGATCACGTTTGATCCCACGCCGCCGGGGAACGCAAGACGCGGCGGCCTCCTCGACCGCCTCAATATGTATTGGGATTCCTTCCAATTTACCTGGAGCGAGTGGGTGGTGAACTACGATTTCTCGCACCAGATCGCCCTCGCGCAGAACGCCCAGCGGAGTTCACGCAGTTGGAGTGATCGCGCGAGCGACGTTTACAACCGGACCCAGGACCGCACCATGCGATCGATTCTCGCCCTCGACCGCGCGGCGGAAGCCTCTCCCTTGTTCCTGCCCGGGTTGCTCGTTTTTCTGCTGGCGCTGCTTCTCTATCTGCGCGGCCGCTCCATGATCCGCTACGTGGTCCAGCGATGGAGCCTCCGCGCCCGCCGCGGCGGCAATCTCACCGCGTCTTTGGCCGCGCTGGAATACAACGAAATGCTGCGCTTGCTCGAACGCCGCGGTTGGAAGAAATCTGCCTCACAAACGCCGCTTGAGTTTGCCGCCGCCGTCCCTGCTTCCGACTTGGCCGGCCCCGTCGCGCGTCTCACAGAGTTGTATCAGTCTGCCCGCTTCGGCAACCACCCCGCTGGCATCGACCAGATGTCTTCTGTGCTTCGCCTCATCCGCGACTCCCTCCGCTTGCGCAAGCCGCACGCCCACTGAAGCTGAAGTCAGGCCAGGGACGGCTACCACGCAGCCCACCGCGGAATCGTTGGATGGGTGGCACAAACAACGCCATGCCACCGCTCGAAGTCCTTGTTCAAAGCAAACGGCAGGTCTGCTCAGCGGGAGGGTTCTGCATGGGCGGGTGCCCCCCTGTGATTTTTCAGGGCAGCTCCGCGAAGGAAACTACCGATCGGCCGGCTCCGCCTGAACTGGGGGCTCCGCCTCGGGGGCCTCTCCCCACTTCGCCGAGAGCGCTTCGTACACCGGAAGGCTCTGCAGCTTTTCAAGAAGCAAGGGAGACAACTCCGCGCCTACTGCTTCACGATCCTCCGCAAGCCCGATAAAGAAGTCCTGTACATTAAACCGCGTTCCATTCGTCGGTACACCACCCTTGCCGGGCAGCCTCCGCGCATATTGCCCGCTGGGCAAAAGAAACCGCGCCTTCTCCGTATCGGCGAAATAAGGCAGCAGAATCTCCGTGCACACTTTCTGGCACAGCGCCGGATCCTTCAGCCGGAAGATCACCTCGACGCGTTCGTAGAGGTTCCGCGGCATCCAATCGGTGCTGCCCAGGTAGACCTCCGTGTCGCCGCCATTCCCAAAAACGAAAATGCGGCTGTGCTCCAGAAAACGCCCCACTATGCTGCGCACGTGAATCCGGCTGCTGACTCCGCGCAGCCCGGGACGCAGCGCGCAGGCCCCGCGTATGATCAATTCAACACGCACGCCCGCCTGCGAAGCCCGATACAGGGCCAGAATGATGTCTTTGTCGAGCAGCGAATTAAATTTGGCGACGATGAGCCCCGGCCGCCCGGCCTTGGCGTGCGCCGCTTCGCGTTCGATGAGGCTGACGCAGTTTTTCCCCAGGTTCAGCGGCGCCACCGACAGCGGCCCG
>Ga0187863_10002102_pt1 | contig 15365 bp, 15 predicted proteins | sample June2016WEW_11_1_FD_132975 | JGI IMG/M metagenome (GOLD analysis project Ga0187863, IMG submission 132975) | Peatland microbial communities from SPRUCE experiment site at the Marcell Experimental Forest, Minnesota, USA - June2016WEW_11_10 | ecosystem: Environmental > Terrestrial > Soil >... | reverse complement strand
GGTGACACAGAGATAAAAAATGCTGGCCGCACTCGTCCTTGCTGCACTGACCGCTCCGGCGCAAACCGGACTCGCAACGATTCAATATGACGCGCCCCCGCCGAACTTCGCGATTGCAACGGCGCGTGGGACGACCTATCTTTCGGATCTGCGCGGACGCGTGGTGGTCGTGGATTTTTGGGCCACTTGGTGCGACGTTTGTACCGCCGAACTGCGAGACTTCGTTCGCGCCGCAGACGTCTTCGGCAAGGGCATCGCGGTGGTGACGGTTTCCGACGAAATACCCGGGGTTGCGTCGAGTTATCTCCAGCATTGGGACATCGCGTTGCCGCTGGTGGAAGATGAGCAGGGTGCAATTTTTCGCATCTATTCCGTGTCGAAAGTTCCGGTGACGCTGGTGCTCGACCCGGCGGGTGCCGTTTCGTACGTTTCCGTTGGGGGGCTAAGCTGGCAAGAACTGCTCCAAGCAATCGACCGCGCCCAAGGTGACGCTGCGGCTGGCACTCACGCCGCAGGAGTGCTACAGTAGGGGGCGTGATGGAGAGCATCGGCCTCGACAAGCGTAAGGCCTACATTTTGGCCACGGTGGTTTACGAATACATCGCCACCGCCGAGCCTGTCGGTTCCCAGGTATTGACCCAGAAATACAATCTCGGGATCAGCTCGGCGACCGTACGAAATGAGATGGCCGAGCTCGAAGCCGCCGGCTACTTGGTGCAACCGCACACCTCTGCCGGCCGGATTCCCTCCGATGCCGGTTATCGCACCTACGTCGACCGGCTGATGCAGCCCGAAGAGCTAACCGGCGACGATCGCCGGCGCATCCGCGACGAGTTGAGCGACGCCACTCGTGAGCTCGACGAAATTATCGATCACACGACGCGCCTGCTCGGGCGCCTCTCGAATAACTTGGCGTTCGTGACCAAGCCGCAGCAAGAGACGCAAACCTTCAAACATATCCAGCTGATCTGGCTCTCGCCGCACACCGGGGTCGGGATCGTGGTAACCTCGCTCGGCGTCGCCGCACAGAGTCTCTTCGAGCTGGGCGCCGAGGTTCAGCCCGACGATTTGACCCGTTTCTCAAACGCGCTCAACGCGCGACTTGCAAATCGGCCGCTTCGTGAGGTTACGGAGAGCGAGATCTCACATGCGGCGCGCGAAGTTGGCGTTTCGGAGGACCTTCGCGGCGCCGTGGTCACCGCGTGTCTCTCGGCGCGATCGAACGAACAGCCCACCATCGCGGCGGCCGGCGCGCAAAATCTGCTCGATCAGCCCGAGTTTCAGGATCTTCGGAAGCTTCGTTCGATCTTGCGCATCGTGGAAGAGCAGAAGACGCTCTACCAAATCGTCGCAGACGCGATGACCGCCGATACCGCGAGCGTCAAGATCGGGCGCGAGCTTGGCAGCGAAGAGCTAGCGGACCTCTCGATCGTAACGGTGCCGTATCATTTCGGCTCTCACGCCTTTGGAATGCTCTCGATCCTGGGGCCTCGGCGCATGCCCTATGCGCGGCTCCTGGCGCTCGCTTCCGGCACCGCCGAATCGCTGAGCCAACGTCTCTCCGACGTGGACCACATTCCAAGCTCGTAACATGTCGGTCACGGACTATTACGAAATCCTCGGCGTTGCTCGCGATGCTTCAGGGGAGGAGATCAAGCGGGCTTATCGCGCACTCGCGCGCCGGCATCATCCCGACGTCGCGGAAGATAAGTCGATAGCCGAGCATCGCTTCAAAGAGATCAACGAAGCCTATGAGGTGCTCTCCGATCCCAGTAAACGAGCGCAGTACGACCGCTACGGCTTCGTCGGCAACGGAGCGTCGGCGGGGCCGGGCGACTTTGGCTTCGGGGGCGGATTCGGCGACATCTTCGACATGTTTTTCGGCGGCGTGCGTGGCGCGCAGCCGCGCCGTCAGGGTCCGCAGCGCGGTGCGGATCTGCGCTACGACCTCGAGATCACGCTCGAAGAAGCATTCGCCGGTACGACCCAAGAGATCGGCTTCGATCGTCTGGCGCCGTGCGACGCGTGTAAAGGGACCGGCGCCAAGCCCGGGACGGTCGTTACCCCCTGCGATCGCTGCCGCGGCAGCGGAACGGTTCGGATGACGCGACAGACCCCGCTTGGGCAGATGGTCACGCAATCGGCGTGCACGCATTGCGGCGGCGAAGGGCACGTCACCGCGCATCCCTGCGAAACCTGCGCAGGGCGAGGCGCTCGAGAGATCGAGACGCGCCTGACCGTCAACGTGCCGGCCGGAGTCGACGATGGTTCGCGGATTCGCATTGCCGGCAGCGGGGAGGGAGGGACGCGCGGCGGAGCACCCGGCGATCTCTACGTGTATTTGAGCGTCTTGCCGCACTCACTCTTCCGTCGCGAGGGTCGAGACACGTTCGTGGACGTGCCGGTGAGTTTTCCGACGGCCGCGCTGGGCGCGACGATCGACGTTCCTTCGCTCGGCGGCCAAGTCGACGTCACGATTCCGCCGGGGACGCAATCCGGCGCGACCTTCCGGCTGCGAGGATTGGGCATGCCCACGGTGCGAGGCGCCCAGCGCGGCGATCATCACGTGACCGTTCACGTCGCGGTTCCGGCGAAAATGAATAAGCGCCAACGCGATGCGCTCGAAGCCTACGCACTTGCCGGCGGCGACGAGATCGACGACCGGAGCTTCTTGGAGCGCGTGAAGGACGCGTTCCGTCCCGAGTGATTGCGGCGCGCCGATTTTTCGTCGAGGGCGCGAAGGAGATTGGTGAATCCGTCGAGATCGGCGGAGCCGACGCCCACAAGATTGCCAACGTCTTGCGATTGAGCGCCGGGGATCGTATCGCCGTGATCGACTCGACGGCGCGAACGTTTGCGGCGGCGATCGCGGCTCTTGGGCGCGTCGTGCGTGCCACCATCGAGGAGGAGATTTTCGACGACCGCGCGCCGCCGGCGGCAATACGGATTGATGTCGCGCAAGCCGTACCGAAAGGGCGCCGAATGGACTTCGTTGTCGAGAAAGGCAGCGAGCTGGGCGTCGAGGCCTTCCTTCCCTTCTATTGCGAGCGCAGCGTCGGTCGCGACGTCGGCGCCGAGAAGGCGGCGCGCTGGCAGCGCATCGCGCGCGCGGCCGCGCAGCAGTGCGGTCGTAAAAGCGTTCCCGCCATCCTCGAGCCGATGCCGTATCAAAGGCTTTTGGAGCGATTTGGCGAGTACAACGCGGTACTCTTCGCATGGGAACTCGCGACGCCGGCGCCACTGCATCGGCGCCTGGCCGAGGCGTTACCGGCCTCAGGCCGGGTACTGGTTGTCGTCGGCCCGGAGGGCGGTTTCACGCATGAGGAAGCGGAGCTCGCGCAATCCCGCGGTGCCGCAATGCTCTGGCTCGGCCCGCGCGTTTTACGCACAGACACGGCCGCTCTCGTGCTGTTGGCGGTGATTGGCGCCGTCATGTCGTAAAAACACCGGCACGGCATGCCACTTCCCTTTTCAATCGTCATTCCGACCTACAACGAGGCCGCCGGCATCGAAAAGCTGCTCCGAGCGCTGGGGGCGACCTTCGCTGCGAATGGGCTCGATGGAGAGGTCATCGTCGTTGACGACAACTCTCCAGACGGCACCGGCGATGTCGTCGAGCGGCTTGCGCGAGAGCTGCCCGTGCGCTGTCTGCACCGCAGTGGAAAGTTGGGGCTCTCCAGCGCCGTGATCGACGGTTGGGCGATCGCGCGCAGCGACTCGACCGTGCTTGGAGCAATGGACGCAGACTTTAGCCACGACGTCAACGCGCTTCCGAAGATGGTGCAAGCGCTCGAATCGGGAGCGTATGGTCTGGCGATCGGCAGCCGCTACGTACCGGGGGGCGGAATCGCCAATTGGCCCAAGCGGCGCATCATCGTTTCCCGCGTTGCCTGCTGGTTGGCGCGGCCGCTCACGAACGTCAAGGACGTGACCAGCGGTTTCTTTTTGGTTCGGCGCGACGCTTTGGCCGGCGTCGTGTTGGACCCGATCGGATTCAAGATCGGCCTCGAAGTCATTGCCAAAGCGCAGTATGGAAAGGCGATCGAGGTTCCGTACGTCTTTACCGACCGCGTTGCCGGCGAATCGAAGCTCAACGAACGAGAAATCTTCAACTATCTCAAGCAACTCGGCAAACTCTACTCGGCTTGGCTGCGTCCGAAGCGCGCCAAGGAACGAGCCGCTTAGTGCCGCGGCCCGACTGGTTGCCCGCCCGCCGCACCAAAGAGAGCCACGTTTCGGATGAGGCGTTGTGGAGCAAATGTCCGAAGTGCGGCGAGGTGCTCTACCGGCGCGATTTAGCGGCGAATCTCTTTGTGTGCACGCGCTGCGGCTATCACTTTCGCATGAAAGCGTACGACCGCATCGCGTCGATCGCCGACGGCGAGTTTACCGAGTTGGGCGCGGACGTACTACCCGGCGATCCGCTAGACTGGTCCGACCGAAAAAGCTATCCGGCGAAGCTCAAAACCGACCGCGAGCGCAGCGGGCTTTCCGAATCGGTCGTCTGTGGGTTTGCCTCCGTTGGGGGACACCGCGTTGGCTTGGGCGTGATGGACTTCCATTTTCGCGGCGGGACGATGGGGCAAGTCACGGGCGAGCGGATTACGCTGCTGCTCGAAGCGGCACGCCGCGAACACGTGCCCTGCATCATTTTTGCCGCCTCCGGCGGCGCCCGGATGGAAGAGGGCATGCTGGCGCTCATGCAGCTCGCGAAGACGACCGCGGCGGTCTCGCGTTTCATGGCCGACGGCAACTTTTACCTCGTCGTGCTGACCGATCCGACCAGCGGCGGCGTGTCCGCGTCCTTTGCCTTTCAGGCCGACGTAATCGTTGCCGAATCCAAAGCCATGATCGGTTTCGCGGGACGGCGGGTGATCGAGCAGACGATCCGCCAGCGCCTCCCCGATCAGTTCCAAACCGCCGAGTTTTTGTTGGAGAAGGGCGCGATCGATATGGTCGTCGAGCGCTCGGATCTCAAAGATACTCTGGTGCGCCTGCTGGAGTACGCGGCTCATGAGTAACAATATCATCGTCGAGCGCGAGCGAAGCTTGGTCGAGTTGGAACGGCGCATCGCCGAACTACGCGAGGCCTCGGCCGCGCAGCCGCTAGATATGTCGAGCGAGATCGCCGCGCTGGAACAAAAGTACCAGCAGATCCTGCAAGAGCTTTTCGGAACGCTCTCGCCCTGGGAGAAGGTGCACATGGCGCGCCACCCCAATCGGCCGACCTCCCTAGACTATATCTCGCGTTTCGATCGGTTCGACGAGCTGCACGGCGACCGGCATTTCCGCGACGACCCGTCCATCGTCGGCGGCTTCGGGACCCTGCGATCGCGCAACGTCATGGTGCTGGGCCAGCAGCGCGGGCGCGATACGAAAGAGAACTTACGCCGAAACTTTGGGATGCCCACACCGGAAGGCTATCGCAAGGCAACCCGTCTGGCCCGGCTCGCGTCGCGGTTGCGGCTGCCGATCGTGACCTTCGTCGACACCAAAGGTGCCGATCCCGGCATCAGTTCGGAGGAGCACGCGCAGTCGGAAGCGATTGCCATTTGCCTGCAGGCCTTTACGACGGCGACGGTTCCGATCGTGGCGACGGTCGTCGGCGAGGGCGGTTCGGGCGGGGCGCTCGCGCTCGCGATTGCCGACGTCGTCATCATGCTGGAGCACAGCACGTATTCGGTTGCGTCTCCCGAGGGCTGCGCCGCGATCTTGTGGTCGGATGCGAGTAAAGCGGAAGAAGCGGCAGCTCACTTGAAGTTAACCGCTAATGATTTGCACCGGTTCGGTATCGTGGACCAGATACTCCCCGAGCCGTTGGGCGGCGCCCATCGCAATGCGCATGACGTTGTGACGCAGACGTTAGGCGCCGTCGACGCGGCGCTCTCGCGCTTGGCGTCCCTAACGCCGGAAATGCTCTTGGACCAGCGGTATCGAAAATACCGTCGATTGGGAGAATGGCAAGCAGAAGGCTTAGAACCCGTTCGAACGGCGCGCTGAGACGCGCGCGCCCCGTCCTTCGCGCCGCCGGCCGTCTGCTGGCAGCGGCAGTCGTCCTACTCCTGGTGGTGCTCGTGGTCGTCCAGTTTGCGCGCGCAATCGGAGACGACCTCGCCGCCGAACGCCAGCTTTCAGCGATTCGCGCCGATATGGTCTCGCTGCAAAGGCAACGCGACGAACAACTGCGAGAGCTGAGCCGGCTTCGCGATCCAGAAGGTGCCGTTCCGGAGATCCACGACCGCTTGCGTCTCGTGCGGCCAAACGAGGCCCTAATCTTCGTATCGCCCCAACCTGCCGCGTCGCCGTGAGCGACACGCTCAAAGGAGTCGTCATTAACCTCAACGCCTACGGAGCGACGGTTCGCCTCGAAGGAGGCGATCTCGCAACCGCGAGCGCGTCCGACGTAGCCGAGCATCGCGATCAGTATCAGCGCTCGCTGTTGCGGCGCAAACGCTTGGCATTCGAAGCCCGGCGAGACGGCCGCCGCTGCTCGGTTTCGCTCGCTCCGCAAATCAGCGACGACGATCTCGAAGAGCAGATCGCTTTGTATCTCAAGAGCACGCAGGGATGGGAGCCGGCCGACGCGGTGCCGGCGGCCGAGCGCCATTTCCTACAAAAGAAACGGCGGGCGGCGTACTTTGCGGCGAAGCAGCATCCATGAGTAAGCGATTCGCGATTATCTCGATCGGCACGAACTCGACCCGGTTGCTGCTGGCCGACATCGCACCGGCGGTTCCGCGCATCGAAACCGCTCGCTCCGTCGGCACGCGGATCGGCGAAGGTTTGGGGGAGCAGGGACGGCTCGGGGACGAAGCGATGCAGCGGACGCTCGAGGCGATCGCACAGTTTCACCGGGCTGCGAAAGGGCATTACGTCCGGCTCTTCGCGGTCTCGACGAGCGCGCTTCGCCGAGCGGAGAACGCGGACGATTTTTCGCAGCGCGTCGAGGCGTTGCTGGGCACGCCGTTGCGCATCCTTTCCGGAGAAGAAGAAGCGGTGGCATCCTATCGGGGCGCGCTGACGGCATTGGGTGAACTGCGCGGCGAACGAGTGGGCGTGCTGGATGTCGGTGGCGGCAGCACGGAGTACGCCGCCGGCACCTCGACGGAACCCGAAAAGGTGATCTCATGCGAGATAGGCGCCGTGCGCGTCACGGAGGCTGTGCCGGAGTTGGCGGGTCGCGACGGCGCAGTCAAAGAGGATAGCGTCGAGCGCGCTCGCGCGATCGCTCGCAAAGCGCTCGAACCTTTGGCGGAGTGCGCGGCCGTCGAACGGCTCGCGTTGGTTGGTGGGAGTGCAACGACGGTCGCCGGGATGCTGCGAGGCCGGCGAACACCTATCTATTCCTACGATTTGAGCCGTGCGGATTTGCAACGCGCGCTGGAGCGTTTGCTGCCGATGCCGCTCGAAGAGCGCAAGAAGGTCGACGGCATGAAGCCGCAACGTGCCGACATCCTTCCGGGGGGAATCATTGCGATCGACACCGCGATGGAGATCCTCGGCTCCGACAAAGCCATCGCGACGACGTCGGATCTGCTGCTGGGCATCTTGCTGCAGGAGCGGGATGCTAAGCCAGTGCAAGCACAGGCCGTCTACAGCAAGGCTTCGGAGACGCGTGGGAGATTTCGTACATGAACGATTCGCAGATACACGAGCATATTGAGGGCCTCGTTGCCGAAGAGCATCGGCTGCTCGAGCACGGCGATCGATCCAAACTAACCAGAGACGACCTCAAACACCTCGATGAGATCTCCGTACGGCTCGACCAGTACTGGGATCTACTGCGCCAGCGGCGCGCGCGACGCGACGCTGGACAAGACCCCGATGTCGCCGACGTGCGCAGTGCAGAAATCGTGGAACATTACCAGCAGTAACCATTTGGGATGGTGGTGGAATAGGCAGACACAGCAGACTTGACACGAACCGTTGAGCCGTAGTCGCGGGAAACCCGCTACGGGATGCGCTCAAAGTCGGCGAACTCTCTGTCGCGGTGACGTGACGACGCCGAGCCAAGCTTCGCTTCGGCGATGAAGGTGTAGAGACTGGACGGGCGCGACCTACGTGAGATCGATCTCATAGGGTCAAGGCACAGTCCGGACCACAAACGCGACTGGCGCGGTGGCTAAAGCCATAGTGGTGCGAAAATCTGCAGTCCGAAAGGACGTCCGGGTTCGACTCCCGGCCATCCCATGAAAACCCGTCTTTTACGGAATGTTTTGTGCGCCCAGCTTGCTGCGGCGGCCATTCGGTGGCCCTACGGCGTCTAGCTTTGGTGGGGCACTCCAGGAGTTCGTCGAGCGGCTCGTTAACCAGCAAGCTCCGCCTTTGCGCGCGGCATAAATCGCGGTCCCAGGAGAAGCCTATGTGCCGATCATGCATCAGCTCGCTGATCGCCGACCGGGTGACGTTTAACCGCTGGAACGCCGCTCCAAACCGTCGCGAGTTTATCACCTATACCGTCGCGGCCGGGGCTGCGATTACGGCGACGGCGGCCCGCAACGCCGACGCCGCTGGCGGCGCAGATGTGATCTTTCGCAACGGCACAATCATTCCGATGACCGCTCAGCGCGCACCGGTCGAGGCGCTCGCGATTAGCGGAGGCAAGATCCTCGCGATCGGATCGGAATCGGACGTTTTAGCGTTGGCCGCCGGCGCGACCAGTATCGTCGACCTGCAGGGCCGCACGCTGCTGCCGGGGCTCATAGATCCGCACCATCATACCTGCCTCTCCGCGCTTTGGGCCAGCCTCCTCATAAACGTGGGATACACGAAGTACTCGACGCGCGCGGAGGTCATCGCGGCGCTGAAGGCAGCGGTAGCGAAGACACCACGGGGGCAGTGGATTCGAGCGGGTTATTTCGACAACGTGCTTCAAGGGGGCGACCTTTCGATGAAGCAATTGGACGCGGTTTCAACCGAGCATCCGATCTTCGTCTGGTACGTGAACGGGCACGTGGCCGCCGCCAATTCGACGGCGTTCCAGCTCGTCAAAATCCCCCAAGATGTCGGCGTCCTTCCCGGCGGCGGCCACTTTGGCCGTGGGCCTGACCACAAGTTGAACGGCCTGATCTATGAAGAACCGGCACTGTTGCGCTTCACCGCGGTTGCCGTGCCCGATATCACGCCTGAGATGATGGCGAAGGCGTTGGTATCATATACGAAGCAAGTGGCGGCGGTCGGCAACACGACGCTGCACGAGCCGGGCACCATCAAGCCGGAATGGGTACAGCCGCTCGCGAGGCTGTCCAACGCACTCGACGTGAGGCTGAGCGCAAGCTTGTCGACGGACGCGATAGAGCAAAGCAAGGCTTTCGCCGCGCTGGGCCCGGGCGCCAAGGCGAGGATGATCGCCGGCAGCCGGCTTTCGCTCTACGGTATCAAGTTCTGGGCCGACGGGTCGAACCAGACGGAAACGGGCGCGCAAACGAAACACTACCTACACAGCACGCGGAAGGGAAAAACGAACTACTCCGAATCTCAGATGGCGCAGATGTGTCGCGCGGCGATGAACGCCGGGTGGCCGATCTTGATTCACTGCCACGGCGATGCTGCGATCGATGACGCGCTCGATGCGATCGAGTCGGCCTATGGCGCCAACCCGGCGACGGGACTTAACCGGATCGAACACGCAACGATGGCGCGTCAGGACCAGCTTGAACGGATGAAGCGGCTCGGCGTAGAGCCAACCTTTCATATGAATCTCGTGCTCCTGTATGGCGCGGCCTACCGCGACGAGATCTTCGGGCCGGAACGGACGAAGTTCGTGAATCCAGCCGCCGCGTGTGTGAAGGCGGGCATCCCCTTTAGCCTGCATACCGACGCGCCGGCGGCACCAATCGGTCCGCTGCGCCTCGTTCAGACCGCGATGACGCGTCGCTGCGAGATCGATGGGTCGGTGATCGGTCCAGATCAGGCAATCGCGCTCGAGCAGGCGCTGATGGCCGTGACCATCCACGCGGCGCGGCAAATCGGAATGGAGGACAGAATCGGCACGCTAGAGAGCGGCAAGGAGGCCGATCTGACGATCCTCGAGAGCGATCCGTACAAGACGGATCCCGCGAAGATCATGGCGATCAAGGTCAGCGAAACCTGGGTCGGCGGCGAGAAAAAATTCGGCTGAACCTTCTCACGGCCCGACGCTCGTGACGGCGATTTGTCACGTTTTGTCACGGACGGGTCGGAAACGGTCGGGATCGGGAGGTACGATCAGGGAACCGGTGCGGCGGAATAGCTGATGGATTAACATTTTTCGGTAACGGGCGGGACCGGCTGGAATCCCCGAGCTTCGGTTCGACTCCCGGCCATCCCAAAAAGTAGCTCTTATTTGTGCTTTTTTGACGCGGTCAATCCCCGTTATTGACTCGCCATAAGCCGAGCGGCGGAAGCCGTTTTAGCGCCGTAACTCCTCCACCGCAATGAATTAAAAATTGGCATCCATGAGCTCGTGCGTCTTGGGATCCCTGATGCCCACGTGCCATTCAGTGTGGCGGCAATCGGTGGGGTACATGAAGACTTCGCTCGCGATAACATGCTCGTAGCCTTCGATTGCCATGGCTGCACATCCCGACGGAAAAATCCCGGGATCGAATTCAATCAGGTAATGGCCCGTGTTAAGATGCTGTACGGAAAACCCCTTACCGTTAATAATGGTGCCATTGTCTGCAACAAGACCCGCAACGCTAACGCTGGTCCCGACCGGCGCACCAAAATGGTAAAACGTCTCCGCTGAAACCGGGCCAAGGACCGCGATAGCAAAGGCAATGACGAGAAGGAGAAAGCGGTTCATCTGAGTGTGCTCCTATGACTGTTGCTGCTAAGGGTGGAACGTTAGGCGGTGTGCATTCGGTTCCCCGTGTCACATTTTGTCACCGACGGGTCGGAAATGGGTCGGTATCGACCGGGACTAGTGGGGATCCGGTGCGACGGAATAGCGTGACGGATTAACACTTTTCGGTAACGGACGGAATTCGGCTGGAATCTCCGAGTGTGGGTTCGACTCCCGGCCATCCCATTAAAGCTTTTAGGGATTTTTGCCGCACGTAAACAACCCCTCACACGGGTTCTACACGAGGCCAATTCGCGCGATACGAAAGGGTTGTCGGAGCCTGCGACGGTAGCTGAAGCTTCGCTTTGGGAGGGTCTGCTTTGATACGTCGTTTCAGCATGCCGGCGGCAATCGGCTTGGCTCTACTGCTGGGGGCGTGCGGCGGGCGCGGTCAAGAGCAAAGTGCGGCTTCGCCCGAGGCGAGCACCGCTTCGACGACTGCAAGCGCCGAGGCGAGTGCGGCGACTGCGTCCGCTACCACATCGGCGCCGGAGCCCACCCCAACGCCCGATCTAAACTTGCTCTCGTGGAAGAACGGAACGATCGTGCGGACCTATCCGCTCCAGGCGCTGGGGCCGAATCCCGATGCGAGCCGATTCGCCGAAGATCCGCCGGATTACCCAGCTGGCGCGAAGGGTCCGTTCGTCTACGTTTTTGAGCTCCCAGCATCCGCCGCCATTACGTCGTTCTCGGCGGACCTTCCGAAGGTGGATCCGAGCGCAACGCCCGCAACGGTCACCTTTGCGACGTCGGCGACCGGCCCGACAGGCGATTTCAAGGGCGCGGGAACGATTACGGCGACGAGCACCGGCGGGGTCCAACAATTGCCCGTCTCCCTTAGCGCGCGCTGGATCCAGGTCACCGCGGACGGTCCGCAATTCAGCGAGATCGGGGCGGCCGGCACGCTTCCGCCGCTCGCGCCGAGCGTTTCGCCATCGGGCATCTACGTCGAGCTGGATTCGTCGCCGGAAAAGAACGGCTCGTTCAATTCGGTTCCGACCGACGCGGATCCATGGTACCGGCGCGTGGCGACCTTCGGCAGCGGCATGACGGCCGTGCGTTGTTTCAATGGCCGCAGCGGTGATGCGTACCCCGGCGAATTCGATGGACGCACGTGGACCTTCACAAACGGCGGCAACTCTGGACGCGCCGTCGTCAACGAGGACGCGTCGTTGATTGTCGGGATGCTGGGCAGCGACCCTGTCTACCTCATGCGCTCGAATCAGCAACCTAAGTTTTGCTATCCGAGCAATATCGGCTCGGGGCCGCATCAGGTCTTGGTGCTCGACGCCGCCAGCCCCGTCAGGCTCTGGCCGATCGGAGAAACAAACGGGCCGGGCGGCTACGCGTACGAACGCATGAATGCGGGAATGCTCGATGCGGCCGCACTCGACGGGAAAGAGATGGTGCTGCTCAACAACATCTGCTTCTCGTCGCAGTTCCTAGGCAAAAGCCAAGCCGACGCGCTGCTCAAATGGGTCGGCTTGGGGCATAAACTGCTGATCTACGACGCGGACACGTGCAGCAGCTCGAGCTACGACTTCCTCCCCTATCCATTTAAGACGTCGAACCCCGGCGCGCACGGCGCCTCGGGCAAGCGTCTCATTCTCGTCGAGTCAGACGCGCTGGGATCGAGCGATAAGAGCGACGCCGCACATTATTTCGATCCACAGCCCTGGGTCCAAAACAGCAACCAACTGGGCGATGCCAACATTGTCATCACCAGCGACCCGCACTGGTGCGGTCATCTCTTCGGGACGAACGTGCTAAACGATAATGGGTTCATGCAGATGTACGCACCGTACGGGAGCGGCACCATCGTCTACGGCGGTTTTGACTCCGACGACGGAAGCGTCCCATCGTATCAGCGCGTGCGCTCTTTGGAGTTCGCCTTGCCGGTCCCCAACGATCTCCCCTGCACGCAGAAAGTCGCCGGCGGCTTCGTGATTCAGCCGAACCAAGAAGGCACGTTTACGGCCGGCAAGCCTCAGGCTCAACGCTACGCGCTCGAGCTCTTGGCCAATCAAGGTTGGAAGGGGCGCGTCATCGTTTCGACGACCGGCGATTTCCAAGCTAGTGTGACCCCGAGCTCGTTCGACATTGCGGGCGGCACGCAGTCGCTAAAGGTTACCGTGACGATACCCCCTTCGGCCAAACCCGGCGCGCATACGGTTAACGTCATCGGAAACGCTGGGGCCGGGCAGACGGCGCAGGCGTCGATTACCCTCACGGGAACGGCACCTATCAAAAAGACAGTGCTGCAGAAGCATCAGAGCATCCGCATCTACGGCATTCACTTCGATTACGACAGCGCGCGCATCCAACCGCGCTCGGAGCCGGTAATCGCCGACATCGCCGCGCTCATGCGCGCGAATCCGAGCTGGCGCTTTGAAATTTCCGGCCACACCGATTCCGACGGCGGCGCGGCCTACAATTCGGGGCTCTCGCAGCGGCGCGCGCAATCCGTCGTCAACGACCTAGTGACGCACTACGGCATCGCGCGCAGCCGCATGGCCGCCAAGGGTTACGGATTGACGCGCCCGGTTGCAACGAACGCAACCGACGCCGGTAAGGCCCTCAACCGCCGAGTCGAACTCGAGCGCCTTCAGTAGAAAAAGGGCAGGCTGCGCGTCGGTGGACGGGCGCAAGCGGCGTCGGGAACGCCCCTTAGTATGTTGGCGCGATGGTGGTAGCCAAACGGTAGCCATCGCACGTAACTTTCGTGGCCCCGCGTAAACCCTTATTACGGTTTTTTGTCGAAAAGGTCTCCGTCCGCTCTAAGCACGCAGTTGCGATCACGTGACGTCTTCCAGATGACAGAGACCTCCGCACTTACTTTGCCACTCGAAGACTAATATATTGCGACTAAGTCAGCTGGGTAGCCAACCACGACATTGACACGCCAATCCCTTAGGAAGCTTTGTGCTCGGAAGGGGCCTTCGATTGAGAGCGAAAGTTTCGGCGAAAGCACTTCATTAAGAAAGGGAACCTAAATGTCCAAGGCTCTTCACAATGAAATGATGTCGATGATTCGTGGAGGAAAAAGCGAATCGGAAATACGCGCAGCGATAGAACCGCGATTGGCCGCGGGCTGCAAGCTAACGACTTATACTGATACCTGCGTCACTAACACAGGTACAAGCGGCTATAAGCAATGTGGCTATATATCGGGTTGTGATGACCCAAGCAATAACACCGATGCCGAGTGTGGCGAATGCCAGGGGTCTTCCTAGCGCGCGGCCCTGAAAGGTAAAGCAGAGCACCAGTTAGTCATCCAGTTTCCGCTAAGTAGTACCTATCCCGACGATGCCGATCTCGATGCGCTTGTCGTGCTCGAAGACACGCTGGAGCAAGATGCTAACGGCGCCTATGAGGTTGACGGGCACGACGCTGGCGCGGGCTTCCGGGACCTCGACTCCGATGAATACACGCCCCTCGCGCCGGCTGGTCTGGCCACCTTTGACGTTCAATCGAACGCCCATAATCGCTGCGGAATGGCCGCCAAATCTCCTACGCTTTTCGAACTCCGTTTTTCTACTCATTGTCCTCTCACCCTAGGTTAATGGTACCCTAATCACGATTCGATGCTTCCCCAGGTGGATTCGGCTTCAATGAGACTTGGGGGATAGAGCAATGACAACTAAGTCGTTCGTCGTGATTTCCGTGGTTAGCGCGATTTCCGCGGCTGCATTCGTTGGAGTGATGCTCTCGAGTGTGCTTCGGACTCCGACCGAGCGGGCGCCGGATGAAAATGGACCAGGCGTAGTCCGCGTAAGCGTGGTCGATGGTTCGGTCGTCGTCCAGCGTGGCGGTAGCCACGTGCAGACGAATGCCGTACCCAACGCTCCGATGCTTCCGGGCGACTATATCTCGACCGCGAACGCGTCGCGCGCCGAGCTGCAGTTCGACGGCTACACGGCTGTTCGGCTCGGCGGGAATGTCCAGGCGCGCATCGTCAGCGACGGCCCGAATAGGCTGCAGCTAGCGGAAGGCACCATAGAGATTGGAATGGCGCAAGACGGCCACGCGATGCAGGTCGATACGCCTTCGGTTGGCGTTCGTACGCGGCAAGCCGGCGACGTTCGGATTTCGATCGTTGCGGATGGCTCGAGCTGGATCACCACGCGGCGCGGTGGCGCCGACGTCGTTACGCCACAGCGCACCTACACGCTCGGTACGGGCACGACGCTTATTGCGCGTGGTTCGGCATCCCATCCATCGGTTACATATAGTCCCGAAGTGGCATTCGATTCGTTCGACGACTTCAACGCGGAGCGCGACAAGACAATGATTGCCGCGCTGAACACAAGTCCGCACTTAAGTTCTAGCATCGCCGGTTACGACGACCTGGGTGCGTATGGCCAGTGGCAAGCCGTCGCCGGCTACGGACAATCTTGGGTGCCGAACGAGCCGGCCGGCTGGGTGCCCTATCGTAACGGTTCCTGGTCCTGGGAAGGAGGGTACGGTTGGACATGGGTAGGCTCCGAGCCGTGGGGCTGGACGCCCTATCACTACGGCAACTGGTACTACTGCGGCTGCG
>Ga0187863_10002101_pt1 | contig 15366 bp, 8 predicted proteins | sample June2016WEW_11_1_FD_132975 | JGI IMG/M metagenome (GOLD analysis project Ga0187863, IMG submission 132975) | Peatland microbial communities from SPRUCE experiment site at the Marcell Experimental Forest, Minnesota, USA - June2016WEW_11_10 | ecosystem: Environmental > Terrestrial > Soil >... | reverse complement strand
TTATCAGTCCTGCGACGTGTTTTTCTATACCCTCGCCGAAAAGCTGGGCATTGAGCGCATTGCGAAATACGCCACCATGCTGGGGCTCGGACAGAAAACCGGAATCGACTTGCCTCAGGAAGTGAGTGGAATCATGCCTTCGGAGGAATGGAAGATCCGCAACTTCAAGCAGAAGTGGTTCGCCGGGGAGACCATTTCGGTGGGCATCGGGCAAGGTGCGGTGGCCGTGACTCCGATTCAGCTGGCGCGTGCCATCGGAGGTATTGCCAGCGGCGGAGCGCTGGTGCGGCCGCATGTGGCGTTTCCTGGGGACCTCCCACCGAATCTGGTGCCTGCCGCAAGCGCGCCCGACAAGACCCAGATTCCGCTGGACCCGAAGAACTGGGAAATCATTACCGACGCCATGGCGAACGTGACGTCTCCTCACGTGGTGGACGCCACTGGCGCCACCTGGAATGGGACTGCGGCGGCCGCCCACCTTCAGGGCATCGATTTTGCCGGGAAGACGGGCACAGCGCAGACGATCAGTGGTTCGGCGAAGGCGAAGATTGCGAATGGCAAGGCCAAATTCAAGAACAATGCCTGGTTCGTGGGTGTGAGTCCGCGCCGGAATCCGGAAATCGTGGTAACAGTTCTGTGGGAGAGCGGCGAGGAAGGTCCGCTGGCTGCCATCGTGGCTTCGCATGTGATCAAAGCTTACGTGGAGAAGCAGCGCCGCAGTCCAACGAAGATGGCGGATAAGCCGAAGCCAGACGGCAAGGTGGAGATTGGCGCGGTGTGGACTTCGCCTGATGCTGATGGAGAACCCGAGAAGCTGCAAGGTGGACGCTTTGTAGTGGAAGTGCCGAAGATTTTGCCGGGGAAGGCGCCGGTTGCGGCGACGGCTGCGCCGGGGATGCGTTGAAGTCCCGCGTCGTGAAGAGAACGCCTCTTCGGGTCGGGGATGACGATGAGATGCAAGGGGTCCTTCGACTCCGTGACTGCTTCGCATTCGCGAACCAGTCACTGCGCTCAGGATGACAGGGTCCGAGAGGGACGAGCCGGCGGGGACGCCGGCGCTACAAAGAATAGCTAGGAGCTAGAAGCTAGAAGCTGCTTTTATGTCACGCTACGTATCATTTCGCGATTTCGACTGGGTGCTGTTGATCTTTGTGCTGCTGATCTGCGGATTAGGAGTTATGGAAATCCGCAGCGCGACGATGCACACCAAGTTTGCGGGATCTCATCTCAAGCAGATTTACTGGGTAGTGGCTGGCGTCGGCATGATGTTCCTGATGAGTCTGGTCAACTACCAGGCTCTGCTCGAGCAGGTTCACTGGTTTTACATTGCCGCGGTGGCGTCTCTGGTGGGGGTGATGGTTTTTGGGCAGAAGTATCTCGGGGCCCGGCGCTGGATCAAAATGCCAGGAGGCAACCACTTCCAGCCTTCGGAGTGGGTCAAACTCATCCTGATTCTGGCGGTAGCTAAATACTTTGCCGAACTGCACCAGCGGGAGCTTGCCTGGTCCGACTTCATCAAGGCGGGCGCGATCGTGGGGTTCCCTATGCTCCTGGTGCTGGCGCAGCCGGATTTGGGCACGGCTCTTACCTATATGCCCATCGCCGTCATGGGAGTGTTTCTGGGCGGATTGCAGATTCGCCAGACCCTGGTAGTGGCGCTGCTGGCGGCGCTGGCGATTGGAGCCGTCTTCTTCACTCCCCGGGTCCATATCCTGAAGCCCTATCAGAAACAGCGGCTTACGAACTTTCTGGAGCCCGACGCCGATCCCCAGGGAGCGGGGTACCAAGTTGAGCAATCCAAGATTGCGGTGGGTTCGGGGGGGCTGTGGGGCGGCAAAGGCTCGCAAACACACGGCGCTTTCCTGCCGGTCCCACAAACGGACTTCATTTTTGCGGCGTTTGCCGAGGAGCACGGATTCGTAGGCGCACTGGGGGTTCTGCTGTTATACTTCATCGTGCTGATGCGCTTGACCCAGAACGCGCAAACAGCGCCCGACCGCGCTGGCACGTTTGTGGTCATGGGTGTGGTGGCTGTGCTTAGCTTCCATATCATGGTCAACATCGGCATGGTGGTCGGTTTTATGCCGGTCACCGGAATACCCCTGCCGCTGATGAGTTACGGTGGGTCTTCCGTGTTGTTCATGTTTCTGGCGCTGGGGATGGTTATGAACGTTCGAATGCGCCGCTTCGTGAATTAGCTTGAGCTTGGCCCGGAAGACAGTGGGGAAGCAGTTCCTGCGCCCGGAGGCGCAGCTAAAAATATCGATCGCCCTCGCGTAAAGGGGGCATTTACCGGCCGGCAGAGTTAGGTAGGCCGGGCAGGATTGAAGCTACAACGCCGACGGCAGGGAACGGCCCCCCGACCAGAAAACGGTCTGAGAGTGCGGTCACAAACCCGGCGGCGCAAAGCGATTAAGTGCAAAAGATTTCCCAGCTTGCGCAGCGGAGATGGCCAGGGAGGAAACTCCAAAGCCCTACCCGTCCCTCATTCAGGGCAAGCATCGCGACGCTCGATCCTCCCGTCCCTTTCCTGACTCTGCCCCGGTGACATCCACCCGACTTCAATAAGTCGGCGGGAACCGGAGTATTGCATGAACAAGGAATTATTTGTCTCTTCCACGCCCCACGAAACCAAGGTCGGGCTCGTGGAAGACGATCTGCTCGCGGAAATTTACCTCGAACGCGAAAACGAATACACCCTCGCTGGGTCCATCTATAAAGGCCGTGTTACCCGCGTGCTGCCTGGTATGCAGTCGGCGTTCGTCGACATTGGCCTGGAACGCGATGCCTTCCTCTACGTTTCCGATTTCATGGAATTAGAAGAGCACGACGAGGATCTGACGGATGTGGTCCCGGCCAACCGCGGCGTGCAGGATTTGCGCCCGCAGCCGGTGCAGACTGGAAGTCCTCAAGCGGACCAGGTTGTCGAGGATCATTCCGCGACCGGGGCCATCGAGGACGAGTCTGCACTCGAGCAAGTTTCGGAGTCCGAGGAGCACAATGCCGCGGTTCCATATGCGGCTGCGCCGGGTGCAGTGCAGCAGCCTTCCGAAGGTGGAGACCGCGAGCGCGGAGGCTTCCGGGGACGCCGCCGCCGCCGTGGTGGACGCCGGGACGGCCGGCCAGAGGGTCGGAATGACACACACAGCGACGGTCGCAGTGAGGTGCGCAGCGAAGGTCGCACGGCGGGCCGCAACGAGGGCCAAGACCGCGGACCAGAGCGGGTTCCCGAACCGCGCTTCTCCAGACAGGCCGAGAGTGCGCCCGCTCGCCACCAGGAATCGGCGAGAACTCAATCCTTCGGGCCGCCTGTGGGATATCAGCCCATCCTGCTTCCCGGAGAATCCATTTCGAAATACCAGCGTTTCGCGGCGCAGTCGCCTGCGCCGCTGCCGGTTCCGCAAGAATCCCCGGCTGATTTAGCCCCAGCGTCAGCTTCTGCTCCATTGTCGGCCCCGGCTTCGACCTTCCCGGAGGATGAACCGTTCTTCGCCGCGGAGGCCGCGGCTGAGCCTCTCCACGAAGAGCACCACGACGAACCGCGCGCAGCACACGAAGAGCAGATCGAGGCAGCTTCTACATCGGTTGACTGGAACCGCGAATTCCGGCGCGCAGAAATCCCGGTGGTTGAGATTTCCGCCGCGGCCGGCTCCGCGCTGGAGACGGAGCGTGCCGAAATCGCGGCCCAGGAAGCTCTCGGCCAAGCCGACGGATTTGCTGATGCTGGCGATCGCTTTGGGGAGCATGCCGGGGAACATGTTGATCATCATGTTGACGAGCACTCGGCGCCCGCTCCCGAATCTCTCGCGCCAATTTTCGCCGCGCCCGGCACCATGGAAGAAGAGACCATCGAAGAAGAAGAAGCGGACACGGTTCGCTATCAGGAATCGTCGGATGATGGCTATGAGGAATTCGAAGAAGAGACCCGCGCGGCTGGCGAGTCATCCTTCGAAGCAGTCAATCCTGCGATTTCGGCTGCCCGCGAAACCGTTTCTGAAATCCACCGCACCTCGCTGACCGAGGCCGGCGTGCAGCCTGCCGCCGAAGGCGCGGCGCCGGAAACCGAAGAAGACTCGGAAGAGTTGGAACTCGAAGAAGCGCAGGCTGAAGCAGAAGCCTTGCTCGACGCCGAAGCGCGCGGCAACGGCACTGTGGATGCCCGCGTGGAAGTTCGCGCGCCAGCGTCGACTGCTGGCTACACGCAGCGTGCCGAGCGTCAGGGCACTGATCGTCCGGGAAGTGATCGCGCCGGAAGTGATCGTCCGGGCTCCGATCGTCCAGGAACAGATCGCCGCCCGGGCAGCGGTCCGCGCGGACGCCGCGGTCCACGCCGCTTCCGCCGCCGCGAATCGGCGCCAGTCCCGCTCATCAGCGACTTGCTGAAAGAAGGTCAGGAAATTCTGGTGCAGATTGCCAAGGAGCCCATCGGCAAGAAAGGCGCCCGCATCACCAGCCACATCGCGCTGCCGGGCCGCTTCCTGGTTTACATGCCCACCGTGAACCACACCGGAGTCTCCCGCAAGATTGCTTCGGAAGAAGAGCGCCAGCGGCTCAAGCGCATCATCCTCAGCGAACGCGAGAACGGTCATGGCGGCTTTATCGTTCGCACTGCCGCGCAGAACGCCGGCGAAGACGAACTGCGCGCCGATATTCGTTTCCTGAAAGGCCTGTGGAACGATATCAAAGGCCGCTCTGAAAGCTCGAAGCCGCCGGCGCTGATCTACCACGATCTCAACGTTGTCGAGCGCGTGCTGCGCGACCAGGTCACCTCCGACTTCTCTGTGATCTGGGTCGATACCGAGCCGGAATACGAACGCGTGCTGCGCTTCTTCAACCGCTTCCAACCCGGACTCGTCAAGCGCGTCAAGCTTTACACCAAGGAAACGCCGCTGTTCGAACAATTCGGTCTGGCCGAAGAGATGAACAAGGCGCTCAAGTCGAAGGTGTGGCTGAAGAGCGGCGGTTACATCGTCATCAACCAGACTGAGGCGCTGGTCGCGATCGACATCAATACCGGCAAGTATGTGGGCAAGACTTCGCGGCTGGAAGACACCATCGTCAAGACCAATGTCGATGCAATCAAAGAAATCGTCCGGCAGATTCGGCTGCGTGACCTGGGCGGCATCATCATCATCGACTTCATCGATATGGATGAGCGCCGCAACCGCCAGCGGGTGATGCAGGCTCTGGAAGAAGAACTTCGGCACGACCGAGCGCCGTCAAAAGTGCTGCAGTTCAACGATTTCGGGCTGGTCGCGATTACGCGCAAGCGCGTCAAGCAATCGCTCGAACGCACGATCGGCGCGCCCTGTCCCTATTGCCAGTCGACCGGCTATGTGAAATCGGTGACCACGGTGTGCAACGAGATTTACGTGGAGATCCGCAAGATCGCAAAACATCTCGAGCGTCAAGACGTAATGCTGCGCGTGAATCCCGATGTGGCCAAGGAATTGAAAGGCAACAACGGCCGCCTCTTGAATGAAATCGAAGAACTCACCAAGCGCACCATCATCGTGAAAAGCGATCCGGCGCTGCATCAGGAGCAATTCGATATTAATTAGCTTCTAGCTACTAGCTGCTAGCTTCTAGCTACACCAGGACGGGCGAAAGCGCCCGTCCTTTTTGCGGTCAGTCTTTCCTTGGATTCAAATCCGGCGAGATGAGAACTGGGAACTGGGAACTGCTCTTAGCTAACTGGCTTGCGCAATCGCCTTCACCGCGGCGTCGGAATGGACGCGCAGCTTCTTCACCGACTCGTGGATGGCCTTGGCTGCCACCCCAGATCCATTTTGCTCGGCCGACTTGCCCACTCCGCCCGCGTCTTCCGCAGCGGTGCTGGCCATGTCGAGCAGCACCACTAAAGCGTCAGCATGCAGCTTCCACACCGACGACATGGTCTGGCTGCGCTTCAGTTCTTCGAGTTCGGTATGCACGCGCGCTGAAATCGATACCAGGCGGATCAAGGTGCGCGCCACTTCCGCACGCAGGCTCTTCTCTTCGAGAAAGCTGGCGTTGTAGGCGTCGGCTTCCGCCACCGTCAGCGTTAGGTTGAAATAGCGCATGGGCACAACCTGGCGGAACTTGGGATCGGCCACGCGCTCAAACACTCGAATGGATTCTTCCACCCGCCGCAGCTTTCCTTCTTCCGTGGCGATCTGCTGCGCGGTGACGGCGATAGGCTGGAACACAGCTACGGAAGCGGGGGATACCTTCGCCGCGGCCACCCTCGCGGTCTTGGGCGCAGCGGCCGCGCCTCCGGAAACGCGAGTCGGGCGCCCGCCTGCCGGTCCCAACAGTGATTTGCGGATAGGCGGCCGGCGATCGAGCTCTTTCTTGAGCCGGGAGACCCGGCGAAATTTTTCGAGCGCGCTGCCGTAATCCGCCTTCAGCATGGCGTTTCGTTCGATGGCAGCCACATGCTCGACCGTCACTTCGACGCCGTCGACCGTGCTCAGAATGCTTCCGCCCATTTCGTCGAGCGCACCCGCGAACTGTTTGATTTCATCCAGCGCCTTGCTGAAGAGTTCGTCAAAACGCGCGCCGAACGCGGCGTTGTACGAGGCCACGGTGGCCAACACACCAGGATGATAAAACGAAGAATCCAGCCACTGCTTCAACTCGCGCACCCGCGAGATCACGCCGGAATCTATGAGCGCGTTGAAATCTCGAAATCGAGCAACTTCTTCGCGCATCGGATCAAAGCGCCGCAAAAGTTGCACGTGTTCCTCGGGCAACGTAGGCACGTCGGTGTCCGCCAGAATTTCGATCAACGCGATTTCGAAGGGAGAAAGCGGCAGCGCGCCATCCAGTCCGTATCCGCTTTGTTGCCATTGCCCGGGCACGCGCGGATGCCGGTAAAGAAATGTCGCGATCACGTCGGTTTTGTCGCGGTTAATGTCGCTGGCTTCGCGGCGGCGCACGAAGTAACGCAGCAAAGCTTCCGCAACTTCCGAATCGGTATCTGGAGTGAGCGCCTGGCGGAGCATGGCGGGCGTGATGGCCATATCCAACAGGTGCAGCCAGCGGTACATCCGGGTAAGCGTAGTGGCTAGCTCGCGTCCCGCGCGCAGCGCCTCTTCGTCGAGGCCGCTCGGAATCGGAACGTCTCCCCCCAGCGACTCCCGCATAAGCTTCTGATAGAAGCCCTGCACGGTCGCCAGAATCGCCAGCTCAAATCTGATGTCTTCGGCCAAGAAACGTCTCCGAGAGCGAGACTCTCCCCTGTCGCATTTTGCTAATTCTTTACTAATGTTCAAGTAAAGACCAAAGTTACTAGTGCTGCAAGTTACCACCGGGTTGAGAGGCCGGACAGGTTTGGAAGGACATGGCCTTCTGCGGCGCAGGCTGCGTGTGTGGGGACGGGCGCCTCGCCCGTCCGAGCGGAGCGCAGCTCCGCCGTCTGTGAAGTCTTCGCAATCACAATTTCTGCGGTGCGGGATTTTGGGTAGCGCAGCGGCTCACCGCTGCTACAAATGTATTTTGGGGAATCGGCTTTAGCCGCCGCTGCAAGACGCACAAGGTTTCTAAAAAACCACGGTCTTGTTCCCGTAGATAAGCACGCGATTCTCCACGTGCCAGCGCACGGCCCGCGAGAGCACTACCTTCTCGAGGTCGCGCCCTTTGCGGATAAGGTCATCCACTGTATCGCGGTGCGACACGCGAACCACGTCCTGCTCGATGATGGGCCCATCGTCGAGCACCTCGGTGACGTAGTGGCTGGTCGCGCCAATCAGCTTGACCCCGCGCTCGAAGGCCTGATGGTAAGGCCGAGCACCGACGAACGCCGGCAGAAACGAATGATGAATGTTGATAATGCGCCGCGGATAGCGATTGACGAAGTCGTTGGAAAGAATCTGCATGTAGCGGGCCAGCACCATGAAATCCGGCCGGTGCTCGACGATGAGGGCGTGAATCGCGTCTTCAGCCTGCTGCTTGTTGTCTTTGGCGACGGACACGACCGCGTAGGGAATCTTGTAAAAATCGGCAAGGCGCTGGTTGTCGGGATGATTGGAAATGATCAGCGGAATGTCGCATGCCAGTTCACCGCTCTGCTGGCGATAGAGAAGATCGACCAGACAGTGGTCATATTTCGAAACGAATATGATCATGCGCGGCCGCTGCGACGATTGCGCCAGCCGCCATTTCATCTTGAACTTTTCGGCGATGGGGGAGAAGTGCTTGCCGAAATCGGCAAGGTCTTTCTGAGAAAGATCAATGTCGAAATCCTTGGGATCGAATTCGACGCGCATCAGGAATAGACCGGATTCTTCGTCGGCGTGCTCGTCGGCATGCAGAATGTTGCCGTTGTGGCGATAGATGAAATCGGCGATCGTCGCGACTTCACCCTTGCTGTCTGGGCAGGAGATGAGGAGGATGGCGGAATTCTTCATGGTAGATGTACAACTGCGGCGCAGGCGAGACGTCGCAATCTACGGGTCAACAGAAGCTGTCGTAGAGACAATGCTAGCAACGTCTCTGCATGCGGCGCCTACTTCTTCAATTCCTTCAGAATCTCGCGCGCGGCATTCGCCCCCGAACCACCCGTCAAGCCCACGCCGGGGTGCGTGCCGCTCCCACACAAATACAAATTCTGAATCGGCGTGCGGTAACGGGCCCAATCGAGCAGCGGACGCATGGTGAAGAACTGGTCGAGCGCCAGGTCGCCGTGGAAAATTTGCCCGCCTGTCAGTCCATACTTTTCTTCCAGATCCAGAGGCGTAATGATCTGGTGCGTCAAAATCAGTTCAGGAAGATTCGGCGCGTATTGCGCCAGGGTTTTTACTACGGTCTGGCCGAGTTCTTTGCGCTGGCTCTCCCAATCGCCTTTGAGCTTGTAAGGCGCATATTGCATGTAGATCGACATTACGTGCTTGCCTTCGGGCGCAAGAGTGGGATCGGTCAGCGAAGGAATCGTAGCTTCGAGATAGGGCTGGCGCGAAAAGTTGCCGTATTTCGATTCGTCGAAGGCGCGCTCCAGGTAATCGATTTCGTGTCCAATGTGGATGCGGCCTTTCAGCGCGTTGCCATTGCCATTCTTGATCGCCGTGAAGTTCGGCAAACCGGAGAGCGCGAGATTCACTTTGGCCACAGTTCCGTTACCGCGATAGTGCTGCAGCTTCTGCACGAAATCAGGAGAAAGGTGGGTGGAGTCAGTCAGCTTCAACAGCGTGCGCTTCGGATCGGCGTTCGAGACCACGGCCTTCGCCGCAATCTCTTCGCCGGTCGAAAGCAGGACGCCCGTGGCCGCGCCGTCCTTCACGCGAATCTCGATGACTTCCACTCCGCTGCGAATCTCGGCGCCGGCAGACTTCGCGGCCGATGCCATGGCTTGGGTGAGCGCGCCCATCCCTCCCGCGGCAAGGTGCGCCGAGCCCGCAGGGTGCGGGTCTCCTGCTGCGCGGATGAGCAGAACCAGGCTGCTTCCCGCGGACCAGGGACCGAGAAATGTTCCGAAGATTCCGCGAGCGGCAACTACCGCGCGCAACAATTCTGTTTCAAAATATTCCGCCGCCAGGTCGGCCACTGCCATGGGGCCCCAGCGCAGAAGGCGAAACATATCTTTCTTGCCCAGATTGCGGATGGCACGTCCGGTCTTGAGCATGCTCCACAGGTCGCCGCCGCTTGGGTGGTCGATGTCAGGCGGGGTTGTGGCAAGCGCGTCCGCGATGACTCTGCCCATCTTCCCCAGCGATTCCTGGAACGCCGCATATTTCGCTGCGTCTTTCTGCGAGAACGCCGCAATCTCCTGCGATGATTGGTTCGCATCCTGGTAAAGCGAAAGCGCGCGCCCGTCGGGCGAGAGCGCGGTGACACCAACCAGAGGCGTGATCAGCCGCAGCCCGTGCTTCTCGAGTTGAAGGTCGCGCACGATCTCGGGACGAATCGGTCCGGCCGTGTGCGCCAGCGTGGAACAGCGGAAGCCAGGATGAAATTCATCGGTAATGGCCGCGCCGCCCACCTGCTCCCGGCGTTCGATGATCAGCGGTTTGAAGCCCGCCTTGGCCAGGTAGAAGGCGGCAACCAGTCCGTTGTGGCCGCCGCCGATGATGACGATGTCGCGCTGGGAAGACTTCGATTCGGGCATGCTACGCGGCCCCCTTGACGTCTTTCAAAATTTCCAGAGCCGCCAATCGCCCATTCGCGCCCATGATGCCGCCGCCCGGGTGCGTCGCCGAACCGCACATATATAAGTTCTTGATGGGCGTGCGGTACTGCGCCCAGCCTGCCACTGGACGCAGGAAGAATAGTTGCTCCAGCGAAAGTTCGCCCTGGAAAATGTTGCCTTCGCTCAATCCCCATTCACGCTCGAGATCGAGGGGAGTGACCACTTGTCTGTGAAGGATGATGTCTTTGATGTTGGGAGCGTACTCGGCAATGGTGTTGACGACTGTGTCGCCGAAAGCTTCTTTTTGATCGTCCCAGTTGAGCCCGGGGCGCAGCTTGTAAGGCGCGTACTGCACGAAGCACGACAGCACGTGCTTGCCCGGCGGCGCTACCGAGGGATCGGTCAGAGACGGAATCACCATGTCGATATACGGATGACGAGAAAAGTTTCCGTACTTCGCGTCGTCGTAAGCTCTCTCCATGTATTCAACGGAAGGAGAAATCGAAATCGCGCCGCGCAGGTGCGCGCCCGGCCCGGGCATGCACTTGAAATTCGGCAGCGCATCGAGCGCCATGTTGACCTTGCCGGACGATCCGCGAAACTTGAACCGGTTCACCTCTTCGAGAAAATCTCCGGGAAGGTGCTCGGCTTCGATGAACTTAGTGAAAGTGAGACGCGGGTCGACGCTGGACGAAATGATGTCCGCATAAAGTTCGTCGCCATTCGCCAGCACGACGCCCTTGGCCTTGCCGCCTTTCACGATGATCTGCGAAATGCCAGACTGGGTGCGAATCTCGACGCCAGCCTCGCGGGCAGCATCAGCGATGGCGTTTGAAATGGCGCCGGTGCCACCGCGCGCAAAGCCCCAGGCCCGGAATGCGCCGTCGATCTCTCCCATGTAGTGATGGAGCAAAACGTATGCAGTTCCCGGCGAACGCACACCAAGAAAAGTTCCGATGATGCCCGATGCCGACATCGTCGCCTTGAGCACATCGGTCTCGAACCACTGATCGAGAAAGTCGATGGCGCTCATGGTCATGAGCTGCACCTGGTTATACTTGTCCTCGCTCGACATCCCCTGGAAGCGGCGTCCGATGAAAAGCAGCTTCATCAGTTCGCGCGGGTTGAGCGTGGTGGGATCGGGCGGCACCATGCTGAGAATCGGCTTCACGAAGCGGCACATCGCCTGCATGGCCTTGCCGAATTCGTCATAGGCCTCTGCGTCCACGCGGGAGTGGCGGGCAATCTCGCGGTGCGTCTTGCCGTGATCATTCACTCGCCACAGGTAATCGCCGCTGGGCATGGGCGTGAACGTGCCATCGAGCGGAAGAATCTCAAGGCCATGGCGAGGCAGGTCGAGGTCGCGAATAATCTCCGGCCGCAGCAGCGACACCACATACGAGCAAACGGAGAACTTGAAACCGGGGAAAATTTCTTCCGTGCAGGCAGCGCCACCGAGAATGTGCCGGCGTTCGAGCACGAGAACTTTCTTGCCGGCGCGCGCCAGGTAGGCTGCGTTGACCAGGCCGTTGTGGCCGCCGCCGATTACGATCACGTCGTATGAAGAACCAGCCATTTGCTTTTAGCTCCTAGCTTGAATGCGTGTGTGTCGGGAAACGCAACGATACCGGAAGCGGGATCAGAGCCCGCTGGGAAGGACGGTCCACTGGATCAGGCGGTACATGGTAGAGAATGATTCTACATGCCGGACCGAGCGATAGTCGAGCGCGCCATCGTCCCGAATATTCCTTTTGGATCAATCTCCGCTGCGCTACAAAAATGCTTTCGGCTCTTTTCCGTTTCTTGTAGCGCCAAATAAGCTTGGCCGATGTGACAATGAACCTGAGCCAAAATTGCCTTGGCCCCACTAGCACATAACCGGACTGCCTCTCCGGATACGAACTCGACGGTGCCGATGCCGGCGCCGTTCGCAGAGAGAGCCCAAGCCAAAACCGCTAGATCCTCCCCCAGTCGGTGTTCCAGAAGTTCTCGCGAAATCCCCGTGGCGCGCTTGTCGATGGCCACTGCCAGTTGCGCTCGCTTCAGAGCCTCTTGAAACTCGCGTCCTTGGCGCAGCCAGACTTCCGCAATCCCGCGATGGCCTGCTCCCCGATCGGGCCAGGCTCGGCTGGCGTTTTCATAGAATTCGATGGCTTCAGCGTATCGTTCCTGGTCCGTCAATACCGATGCCAGCGTGTTAAAGGCCAGTGCCCTCTGGCGCGGTTGTTTCTCCAGAAATAGGCCTTCCCGTAAACTGGCCTCAGCCTCGCTGAACCGCCCTAAGTAGTGGAGAATGGATCCACGAAAAAAGCAGTACGGTGCGGTAGCCTCAGAGCCGTTTTTCAGGTCTTCTGTTTTCTCAAGTGCAGCTGCGTAGTCGCCCGCGCGATAGGCCAATGTAACGGCTGCGATGGCGTCCTTTATTTGAAGCAACGACTCGCGCGGAGGAAGACCGGGGGGCATGTATTCGTATGGTACCTTGTAATTGAGCATTGTAGGTCTGATTTCAATCTCGCGACGAGGGATCCCTTTTGCCCATCGGAACCGCATTTCACGAGAGAACTTTTCCACTTTGCCAGAGCCTGAACTACCGCGAGTGGTCGGGCTATTACACGGTCAGCGTTTACGAGGTGCATCACGAGCACGAGTACAACGCTATCCGCAACGCAGCCGCGCTCATTGATATCTCGCCGCTGTACAAATATCGGATCACCGGCAAAGACGCGACCAAGCTGGTGAACCGCGTGATCACCCGTGACATTAACAAAGTGAAAGAGGGGCAGGTGATTTATTGCTGCTGGTGCGACGAACAGGGCAAGGTGATCGACGACGGTACGATTTCGCGACTCGAAGAAAATGTTTATCGCTGGACCGCGGCAGATCCCAGCCTGCGCTGGTTCCGGCAAAACGGCCTCAACATGGACGTGCAGATCGAAGACATTTCGGAAAAAGTTGCCGCATTAGCGCTGCAGGGGCCGACTTCGGCCAAGCTGCTGAAAGCTGTGGCCGACGCCGACATCGCGAATTTGAAATATTTCCGCGTGACCCACGGCAAAATTGCCGGGGTTTCAGTCGATATTTCCCGCACCGGTTATACCGGCGACCTCGGCTTCGAAATCTGGGTTCCCTGTAGTGATGGGGCGAAGAACGACGCCGTTAAAGTTTGGGACGCGCTGGCAGAGAAAGGGAAACAATTCGACTTGCATGCGGCAGGCATGCTTGCGCTCGACGTGGCCCGGGTGGAAGCTGGGCTTCTCCTGATTGAAGTCGACTATACCAGCTCCAAGAAAGCGCTGATTCCGTCGCAGAAATATTCACCGTACGAGTTGGGGTTCGCCAAGATGGTGCATCTCGACAAAGAAAACTTCATCGGCAAGCGCGCGCTGGAACAGGACGCGAAGAACGGAGTCCCGCGGCAACTGGTCGGCCTCGAAGTGGATTGGACCGACGTTGAGGAGCTTTACGAGCGCTATGGCCTGACGCCGGCCGCTCCCGCGCAGGCTTCGCGCGTCGCCGTCCCGGTCTACCAGGGAGAGAAGCAAGTAGGCAAAGCCACTACCACCAGCTGGTCGCCGATCCTGAAGAAGATGATTGCGTTGGCCAGCATTGAGACCCAGTATTCGAAACCGGGGACGTCTCTACAGATGGAAGTCACGATTGAAGCAGTCCGCCTGAAGACCAACGTGAAAGTGGCCGCATTGCCGTTCTACAACCCAGCGCGAAAAACAGCAACGCCAGTGTAGTTGCAGGTTGTGTGGAGACGGGCGACTCGCCCGTCTCCACACGGTCTCTGCCGAAGCAGCGCTACACGGCACCAACTTCTCTTGCTGCCCTCCGTTTCCCCGCGGCGTAAATCCAAACTCCCACCAGTACCAGCCCCATCGTCGCTCCCACTATTTTGAATAGTGCCAGGGGCTTATTCGGCTCGTCGGCCTGCGGAATCAGAGACAACGCGATCGTCGCTGTCGTGGTCAGGAATCCAACGACAGCTATCAGCATGGCTACGATTTTGCCTCCGGGCACGCGGATCACCTCCGGCCCCGCGGGCTCGCGCTGCAGCTTGATCATCGCCGCAAACAGATACAGGTAGGGAATGAAATACGTGATCACCCCCATGCTGACGAGCACGTCGTACGCGCCCTTGACGCTGGTGCCCGCTTGCCCGAGAAAAATAAAGACGACACCCAGAACAAATTGCGTGAGCAACGCGACCCACGGAGTTTTCCAGCGCGGATGCAGCGCGCCGAACGCTTTAGGCAGAAAGCGATCAAGCCCCGCCACAAAGGGCAAACGGGCGACGGCCGCGAGATAAGCTCCCGCCGCTCCGATATTACTGAGCGCGATCAGGAATGCGACCAGCGGCAGAACCCCGGGAAACCCCACTCGCGCCGATGTCTTTGACACAGCCTGAACTAAGCCCTGCAGGCTGTTCACTTCCGACGACGGCAGCGCCAGCAACACGCAAACGGTGCCCAGGATGTAGCAGATGGTCACCACCACCCCGCCCGACAGCAGCGCGATTGGAATGGTGCGGCGGGCGTTCTTGATTTCTTCTCCCATGAAAGATGCTGTCTCGCATCCGCCAAATGCAAACGTCAGCACTGACCAGAAAATAATGTCATTGAGGTGCGTGCTCGGAGTCATCGACCGCACCGTGAACGACGTAGCCGATCCGTAACGATGCCACGCCAACAGCCCCATGACGATCACGATGCACACGGGAATCCACATGGCCAGCGCACCGACGTTGTGCAGCCACTTGCCCACGTCGAGCCCGACGATGTTCATCAACGTAGCCGCGCTCAACGTGAGCAGAGAGAAAACGATGTAGAACGTTGCGTTGCCAGACAGATGCTGCCACGCATTTTGCCGCATGAAGAGAATATTGCTGGCGGCAAAATACAAAACAGCAGGGAAGTAAGGCAGGTTGCTGGTCCAGTAAGTCCATGCGGCCATAAATCCGGAAAAATCTCCGAACGCGCGTTTGCTCCAAACGTAGAGCCCGCCTTCGTTGGGATAGCGCGAAGAAAGCTCCAGCACCGACAGCGCCAGCGGCGTGTAAAAGCACAGCCAGGCTCCTACCCAGATGACGATGGAACTTGGGCCGGCGGCAGCCGCGGTGGCGATCCAGCGCAAGCTGATTCCAGTGATCACATAGAACAGGAGGAGATCACTAAAGCCCATCACTTGTCGCGGACGATTTGGGTCCTCGGCATCGGCGATAGAAACGCCAGCGGAGAGAACACTCACTCGTTCGGGTT
>Ga0187863_10002099_pt1 | contig 15377 bp, 11 predicted proteins | sample June2016WEW_11_1_FD_132975 | JGI IMG/M metagenome (GOLD analysis project Ga0187863, IMG submission 132975) | Peatland microbial communities from SPRUCE experiment site at the Marcell Experimental Forest, Minnesota, USA - June2016WEW_11_10 | ecosystem: Environmental > Terrestrial > Soil >... | reverse complement strand
GATGGAAGATCGAGAGGGTCTTCGCCTGGATGCACAACTACCGCCGCCTGGTCACACGATGGGAATATCACATCGAAAACTTCCTCGGCTTTGTTCAACTCGCATGCCTGCTCATGCTGCTCAGACATTTATGAGATGGCTTCTAGAGATACTTAGAACTTATCCGTAAATAGAAACTGTCAGCCTCCAACAGATCATGGCGCGGGCGAGGGAGAGAAGCGCAATGTAGCTGGCCTCGGTTTTTCGAAGCTGACCAGCAATTCACGGAACCGATTGATCCATGAGTGCGTTCTCTCCACTACCTAACGGCGAGCCTTGAATCCAGGTTTGCTCAGCTTGTCATGGGCCTCTTCGCGTCGCTGCTTGATGTGCGGCTTATAGTCCCGCGAGACGGCCGCATTCAGTGCCGGAGCGCCCTTGTAGCCCGCATCGGCGCAGAGATTGTACTGCCCCGCTCGACCCGGCATCTCCATCACGAGCCGGTCCAGGGTGGCCTCAAGCAGTTTTACGTCATGCGTATTTGCACCGCTGGCGACGAGCGATAGCGGGACGCCAATTCCGCCGACTATCAGGTTTCGTTTGCGCCCATTTTTTCCCCCGATCCGTGGGGTTGGGGACCACGCACTCGGTCGCCAGCGGCGCTTTGTGCATCGCGCCGCCGATGCTCTGCCAGCTCCATGCGATGGCTTCCATCTCGTCATACTCGGCCAGTCCGGCTTGCCACAGACGAAGAAAGAAGCCTGCCTGCTGCCACTTCCGAAAGTGCAAATGTACTGCGCTGGCGCTGCCAAACCCGCGCGGAAGAGCCTTCCATTGGCAACCGGTGCGCAACACGTAAACGATGGCGGAAAAGATTTGGCGTGGCGGCATGGGCTTGCGGCCGCCGCCAGGCTTGCGAAGATAAATACGATCCCTCGGCGCTGCGGCAGCGGAATCAAAGGCTCAACCCTCGCCCAAAACGAATCCAAGACAGTCCATGACTCGATCTGAGGCATCCTGGAATGTATCTTCGCGCAGTTTGCATCGCTCAATCCGTGCTGTTTGCTATCGAGAACCGAGATTGACACTATTTACGGATAGGCTCTTAGACGTTTGCCTTTCCAAATCCGGTTAGAGAGTCGTATGCCTTTAGTTCCCAGTGGCTTCTCCACGAAATCGATTGGGTGCAAAGTCTCTACGGTTGGACAGGTAGCGGCGCCGCCTTTGCAGACGGCATACTTAGATTCAGAATCTTTGCCACGGTCGGTGCGATCTGCCGCATGTCGATTACGCCAAGATCACGGTGATGGGCGATTCCAACCCCCGACACGAAGAACGACGCACGCATCTCAGGAAACTCCGGCGAGAATCCATGCGAGCCCTTGCTGCCGGAAATGGGAGTGACCAGATTTCCGCTTGTGGCGGCGCCGGTCAGATAGCCTGACTTGAGAACAATCAGAAACGCCGCATCGGGGAAGCCGCCGGTCTTTTTGATTGCATCGCGATCCAAAACCGCCGCGATGCCGTTGTTCGGGTCGGCGGCCAGTTTTGCAAGCAGCTCGCGCACCTGCTGCTCGGTCGCGTGATCGTTGGGGTCGTACATCATGATAACCGCCATTCCGCCAGCCAGCCACGGCTCGGCCTTCCATGAATCGATCGTGGAAGACTTCGTCTCAGGATCGACCTTTTCCCGAATCAGCCCTGCCTGCAAGAAAGGAACAAAAAGATTGACCTTGTGCGTGACAGTGACAAAGCCATGATCGGAGACCATGACGATCACCGTTGATGGATCGTTCTGGAGCGCCGCAGAGGCCAGCCGCTCGACCATTCCATCGATCGCCTCCAGGTCTTGATCGGCCTCCGCGCTAAAGGGGCCGTGCTCGTGTTCGGTCTCATCCAGAGCGCTCAGATGGATAGTCATGAACGCGGGTTTGTACTTGCGCAGAATCTCTACCGAATAACGCGTCTTGATTTCATCTCCGTTGATGCTGGTGTCATCTCCCATCATGAAAAGACCAGCCGCTGGCTCTAACTGCTTGAGCAGTCCTTCCGGGCGCGAAAGGGCGGCGACCAGCTCGCGATCCAGCGGATTCAGCGCGCCGGAGGAGCTGAAGACTCGCCAGTACTCCGGAATCAGCCAATCCACATCCGTCGCGCCCACGCTGACCGGCCAGCCAACGCTCGCCGTGCGCAAGCCGGCGTTGTGCGCAACCTGCCAGAGCGTAGGCACGCGAATCTGCGCCGCGTACCAGTTCCAAGCCTGCGCAAAGTCGTGCCCCGGATCAAACTCGAGATTGTTATAAATGCCGTGCTCAGCAGGTGAAACGCCGGTCAATATGGTAGTGTGGCTGGGATAAGTCACGGTGGGCCAGACTCCCGTCACGCCTTCGGCATACGCGCCGTCGCGCATTAGTGTGCGAAGATACGGTACCTTCAAGCCTCGTGAATCCGCTTCCGTGACATACTCGGGCTTCAATCCATCAATGGAAATCAGCAGCACCGGAGCCGCCTGGCCTGGTGGGACCGCGGCGACGATCAGCAGAAGCAACGACAGCGATTGCAATAGAAAGCGGCGAGTAACTTGATTCATGAGGAATCCTCCACTGCGCGGCAATGAGCCCGGCCTGCGATTCCAGGATGAGAGACGATCATCGCCGCCGGCTCACGTCTCCTGAACGAGTATATAAAGTCAAGAAGATTGGAATATGAACGGCTGGAAAATTGCAATGCGATTCATGCGCCATTCACAATGAATTCACGGAAACTTGAACGCAGCTCTATAGCCTCGCACCTATGAAGAACCTACAGAACCTTTTCAGGACCCTTTTCTGTGTTGGCCTCTTGATCCCAATCTGTGGCATCTCCGCAAGAGCGCAATATGAGGATGGCAGCCTTGTTGGCTCCATCCACGACGCCACCGGCGCGGCGGTTGCAAACGCTGCCGTGACCGTCACCAACGTGAACACCGGCAGTGCCGTCAACGCCGCCTCCAACGGCTCCGGCGAATATGAGTTTCCCTCACTGCGCGTTGGCGTCTACAACATCGAGGCTACCGCACCGGGATTTGCGCCCGCCGAGGCCAAGAATATCACTGTCTCTGTGGGCGGACGCCAGCATATCGACCTTACCCTCAAGGTTGGACAGGCGACCGCGACCACCGTCGAGGTCACCGATGTGGCGCTGCAGCTAGAGACCGAAAGCAGCCAGAGAGGCCAGACGATCACCGAGTATCAAAGCGAAGCTCTGCCGCTGGTGAGCCGGAACTTTTCCGACCTGGTGGATTACGTCACCGGCACGCGCCCGGCGCCGGCCGATGCGACGACCACCGCTGTCACCAGCCTGACGCGCGCCGGATCGTTCAACGTCAACGGCCAGCGCAGCATGTTCAACGATTTCATGCTGGACGGCATGGACAACAATGCCTACGGCGAGAGCAATCAGGGCTTCGACAACCAGATCATCGCGCCGCCGCCGGACTCCATTGCCCAGTTTGAAGTGGTGACCAACAACGAGAGCGCGGAGTACGGCCGCTCCTCGGGCGGCACCATCAATGTGGCCACCAAGAGCGGCGGGAATCGGTTCCACACCACGCTGTACGAGTTCCTGCGCAACACCGATCTAAACGCCTTCGGCTACATCAAGCCGGTCTCCGTCAATGCCGTCACCGGCGCTCAGTATCCGTACTTCAAGCCGGTCTTCAATCGCAATCAGTTCGGCGCGTATTTTGGCGGACCGATCGCGAAGAACAGGTTCTTCTACTTTCTCGATTACGAAGGATTCCGGCAGACGCTGACGCCCACGGTGGTCGATACCGTTCCCACAACGAACGAACTCAGCGGCAGTCTGGCCGTCGCGGTGCAGGATCCGTGGCATTCGGGCACCTACATTCCGGCGAATACGCCGTTTGCCAACTGGCCCGCTCAAGCCCTGGGCGACGCCGACCCCACCGCCCTGGCGATTGCCAAACTGTACATGGGCGCGCTGCCCGGGAAGTGCACGGTAACCGCCGGCGTGGCCGGATCGGGCGTGGCCACGAACGACTGCCCCTTGAATGCACCCTTCACCGACCACGCGGACAAGGGCGACCTGCGGCTGGATTTCCAGCAGAGCAAGACCAGCTCATGGTTCCTGAAGGTCAGCGATCGCAAGGAGACAGGCAAGAACTTCAACCTCCTGCCCGAGCCGATCGACATGCAGACCAACGGCCACATCCTGATTCACGATGAGCAGGTTGCGCTCGGTTATACCCAGTTGATGAGCTCGAACAAGGTTCTCGACGCCCGGCTCGCGCTCTCCAGGACCAGGGCCGGCAAGTGGACGTTCGCGGTCGGCAACGCCGCCTTCCCCACGGGCGACATCCCGGGCCTGCCGAGCATCGCCGGCGTCTCCGGCGGCCTGCCTTCGATCGCCATCTCGGGCGGCTTTACCTCCTTCGGACGGCAGAGCACGAATCCGCAGTGGCAGAACCCGTCGCTGGTTGATCCCAAGGTGAACTTCTCCTGGGTCAAGGGCAAGCACTCCTTCAAGTTCGGCTACGAGTATGAGCACGTCTGGCAGGAGATCGAGGACTCGAATCCGCTCTACGGCTCCTTCACCTTCAACGGCGCCTACAGCGTCTGCCCGGCGTCGGCCGGAACCACCAACTGCCCCAGCGGCACAAGCGCCGTGGCGGACACGTACTGGGCCGACTTTCTCTTCGGAGCAAGCAAAGCCTACTCGCTGGCGACCTACTACATTACTCACGTTTTCCAGACCATGGACAGCACCTACGCCCAGGACGACTGGAAGGTCGACCCCAAGCTGACTCTGAACCTGGGATTGCGCTGGGAGTACGGTTCGCCCTGGTCGGAGCGGGACAACTACATCTCCAACTTCAACCCGGCCACCGGGACCATGCTCACCCTGCAACCGGGCTACACGACCGCCAGTTCTCCGCTCTGCGGCTCATCTCCCTGCATCTCTCCCTACAGCGGCGGCGGCGTCTACGGCAAGACACTGGTCAATCCGAGCTGGGGCGACTACGCTCCGCGCGTCGGCTTTGCCTATGCGCTAAGCAATTCGATCGCGCTCCGCGGCGGCTACGGGACCGCATTTGTCCATTATTGGCGCGCCGGGTCGGGAAACAATATCGCCATCAACGCGCCCTTCGCGATGTATACGTCGGTCACCAACCCGTCCGTCGGCGCCACGAATGGCTATGTGCGGCTTTCGCAGGGCTTTCCTTCTGGGTTAGCCACCACCTTCAGCGCGGGCACCGACAACATCGACTCGATTCCGCCAAATACCAAGGACGGCTATGCGGAAAGCTACTTCCTGAGCGCGCAGAAATCCCTGGCCAAGAACATACTTGTCGACGTGGCCTATGTGGGCAACCACGGCGTTCATCTGCAAGGCTTCATCAATGCCAACCAGAAGATTCCTCAAGCCGGCTTCATCAACGGCAATCCGGCGCTCGGATGGTCTCGGCCCTACCCCAACTGGGGAGGGTATCTGCTCAACAATCCGACGCTCTATCCTACCTTCAATAACGGCGACATTACAGAGGCCCTCAACGGCTTCTGGTCCCACTACAATTCGCTGCAAGCCCGCTACGAGCAGCGCTTTGTCGCCGGGTTGACCTTGCTCAACTCCTTCACCTGGGGCCATGCGCTGGATAATGCCTCGTCCACCCTCGAAGCCAACACGCCTTGCCCGCAGGACGGCAACAACCTCGCGGCGGATTACGGACAGTCGGACTACAACCTGCCCGTTGACAATGTCACCAGCCTGGTTTACGACCTGCCGGTGGGACATGGACACCACTACCTCGGCGGCGCCAACCCGGCCGAGGACGCCATTCTGGGCGGATGGCAGATCAGCGCCATCAATACCGCGCAGGGCGGCACGCCGTTCAACCTGACGTATTCGCCGGCCGCGGCTAACGCCGTTTCGCCGATGCTTACCCAGAACTGGCGTGGAGAGAATCTCTATCGCCCCAACCTCGTTCCCGGCGTGCCCTATATCGTCAAGACGAAGCTCTCCAGCGGGTACGTTCAATATGTCAATGCGGCAGCTTTGACTCTGCCTTCAACCTATGTGGGCAATACCGCCGCCAACGGGCCGTCGAGTCCGTTCGGCAACCTGCCCAAGAACAACGGCCGCACGCCTAAGTTCTACGAGACGGATCTTGATTTCAACAAGCGATTCAACACCCCGGTGGAGAGGATCAAGGTGGAGTTCCGCTCCGAGTTCTACAACATCTTCAATCACACCAACCTTTACATGCCGGGCGGCTCAGGCGGCGGCACCGTCTCCGGCACCGACAACAACAGCTCCGCGCCCACCAGCATCGGCGGCGGCACTATCACCGGCACGTTTGAGCCGCGCATCGTCCAGTTCGGATTAAAGGTTATCTACTAACTTGCTGCATTCATCCAGCCCGCGCGGGCAACGCGCGGGTTGGCTTTCTCTCAATTTTTACTGCGCATTCAACGAAACGACATCTTCGCCTGCGAGCGTATAGGCAGCAATAAAGTCAGTCAGCGGAATTTGATTTGGAATCTGCTTGCGTGCGAACTGCAAGTGTCTTTCGCGCGCTGCGCGCGTGAGGGGAAAGTTGCAGGCAATTACGAAATAGTCCTTAGTCGGGCCATACGTCACATTGGATTTGAGCACGGGTTGGACCTCAACCATGCGCCGAATGTCGGCCCTTAGGGGCGTCCATGCCGGTTTTTCTGGGCGGTGTTCGGCCACCTTCAAAACAAAGGAGAGAAACTTGAAGAGCGCTGTGAACCTGTTTCCCAAAACGTCCCTGTTTTGTCTACTGGCGCTTTGCGGCTTGCTTACATCCGCAAAGATCGTCGCGCAGTCAACCTACGGAACGATTGTCGGAAGGGTGACCGACCCAAGCGGCGCTGTCGTGGATAGCGCAAAGGTGAAGGCGCAGAATCAGGCCACCGGCGATACCCGCGGCGTGGCCACGAACAGCGAGGGAGAATACCGGTTCCTGAACGTCGATCCGGGCCAATACACAATCACGGCATCGGCGGCACATTTCGCGTCAACGGAGGATAAAAACGTCGTTGTGCTGGCCCGCGAGACCGCCCGCTCGGACATCCGCCTGGAAGTGCAGGGAGTGCAACAGACCGTGGTGGTAGATGGCGGCCAATCGGTGGTGAGTGAAGACCTCACCGAGTCCACCTCCATGACTGGAACTGAAATCGGCTCGCTGGCATTGAATTTCCGCGCCTCCAACGCTCCCAGCCCCATCGAAGCCGCCGCTGTCTCGCCTGGCGTCAGCCAGGATCAAGGCGGCAACCTGACGTTTTCAGGGCAACTGCCGACGGCTACATCGTTCTCCCTTGACGGCATCTCCATCCAGTCCGTGCGCCAGGGCGGGCCCAGCACCAATCTCTTTCCCTCGGTGGAAGGCATAGCAGAATTCCGCGTGAACACGGCGGGCAACAGCGCTGAATTCGCGCAGCCGACCGATCTTACCGTTGTGACCCGCGGCGGCACCAACCAATACCACGGCAGCGGCTTCTGGTACTTCACCAACCAAAACTGGAACGCCACGGATGGAATTGGGCTTTTCAATCCCACCCTCAGCGCCAATACCTTCGGCGGATCGGTAGACGGCCCGATCGTCAAGAACAAGCTGCTCTTCTACTTCGACTACGAAGGCGTGCGGCTCGACCAGAACACGCTGATCGCGACCCAGACCATGCCCGCCGCCTGGGCCTCCGGCAATTTCTCCGGCGTCCCCGGCCTGCAGCTTTACACACCCGCCGGCAAGCCGGTGAGCGGCAACCAGGTCACGGTGAATGCGGATTCGGCAACGATCATCAGTGACTTTTTCCCCTCGCCTGCCGGACCCAATGCGGCCAGCTCCAATATCGACAGCGCGGGAAACAATCTGAACATGACCTGGCCCGGCGCCTACACGGCCAATGGTTACGACGGCCGCCTGGATTACAACTTCTCGGCCAAGCATCGCATCTTCGGCCGCGTGACCCAGCACAACATCACCAGCACAGGCAGCGACGCCACCTCGGAGGGCGCGCTGGGGGCGGTCGGCGACACAAGCTATAACCCGAATATGGGGATGTTCTCGACCATTACCAGCGCCACCAATGTAGCCATCTCTTACAACTGGATCATCAGGACCAACATGGTAAACGAGCTGCGCGGCGGCTACACGGCCTATAACCTGACCTACGCTTACCCGCAGGCGCAACAGGGCAATTCCATCATCTCTACGCTGGGCATCAATGGACTTCCCGGACCACCGGCGAACGGGCTTGGCGGCGTCCCTGTTTTCTATGTAGCGAACATGATGGGCGGGGCGACCAACCAGTTCGGGCATCCGCGCGATCAGAAGAATGGCATCTGGGAAGTCGGCGATAACCTCTCCTGGACGCACGGCAAATTCAACGCCAAGTTCGGCGGCGACTGGCGCCGCATGAACTACCAGGACAACATCACCTTTGAAGTCGGCGACGAATACGGCGACTACTACATCACCGGCGATCAGGTGTGCCTCGCCGCCGAACTCAAACTCTATCCCGATGCCTGCGCGGCCGCGCAGTTCGTGCAGGGCTACCTGGACGAAGCCGATCAGGCGCAGAACGGCCCCGACGGCAAGCCCTTCGGCTATCACTGGGATTTCTTCGGCCAGACTGAATACAAGCTGCGTCCCAACCTGACGTTTACGGTGGGCCTGCGCGACGAACTGAACACGCCCTTCCAGGACGCCACCAATCAAATCGGCAACTTCGATTACCTCAAGAGTTCTCCGGACTATGGCAAGCTGATCTACGACCAGAACGAGAAGCTGTCCCCCGGCTGGGTCGATTTCGTCGACAACTCGCAAGTCAACTTCCAGAACCAGTTTGTTCTGAATTCGGCAGTCGGCCTTCCCACCGGCCTCCGCAATCTCGACAACACGAACATTCAGCCCCGGCTCGGCCTCTCCTGGAGCCCCACGCCCAAGACCGTCGTCCGCGCCAGCGGGGGCATGTACTCGGTGCCTGTTCTTGGAGCCGTGCTCTACTCCCTGCTGGGCGTGGACACGAGCAACTTCGGATCCTTCTACCCCACCGCCGGCGCCGGCTCCCAAACATGGGCCAACGCCTACGGCACCGGCAATCCCTTCGCTCAGCCTTGGACCGCCTGCCCCACATCCTGCCCCGGCTATCGCCGCGCCAACCAGTGGAACCTGAAGGATCCCAGGGTGATCCAGTGGAACGCCGCTTTCGAACAGAACGTCGGGTTCAGCACGGTATTCAAGGCTAGCTATGTCGGCTCGCACACCTACGACCTGATCTATAGCCCGGACCTGAACCAGGTTCCCGCCAACACGCTGGGTTACTGGCAGTATCGCGCCGCCAACGGAGCCAACTTCCCCAACTTCCGCGAGGTTCTCACCCGCGCCAACGGCCCCAGCGACAGATATGACGCGCTCATCCTGGAGTTGAACCGGCATATGGGCCGCGGATTGACCTTCGACAACGCGTTCACTCTCACTTACAACAAGACCAACGCGCTGGGCGCGGTGCCCAGCGGCGCCATCCCCGTGGGCGGCCAGGGCGACAATGGCGACAACGTTCTGAACGTCTTCAACATCGCCGCCGAGACCGGCAACGCCTTCTACGACCCCAGCAAGAGATTCCTGAGCACGGTGGTCTACGACATTCCGGTCGGCCGCGGCAGGCAATTCATGGGCAACGCGAGCAACGCCGTCGACGCCCTGGTTGGCGGCTGGAATATTTCTTCCACGCTGCTGTTCCACTCCGGCTTTTGGCTCACTCCCTACTTCCCGAGCAGCGAGGCCGATCCTTCCGGCACTGGGCCGAGCTACCGCTCCGTCAAGCAACAGAATCCCGATTGCGGTTCCGCCGGCGCCGCCGGATTCTCAGGGACCATCGGCGACTTTTTCGACCCCAAACCCTACAGCATTCCGGCGAGCGATATCGGCCGCTTCGGAAACTGCGGCGTTGGCATCCTGGAGGGTCCCAGCACCACCACCCTTTCCACCTCCATCGGAAAGACCTTCCACGTGACCGAGCGGCTCGGCGTGCACTACGAGGCCCAGTTCGCCAATCTCCTCAACATCGATAACTGGGGTATCCCCAACATGAACGTGGGCAGCTCGTCCTTTGGTCAAATCACGAATGAGCAAGATGGAACCCCAGGTTCTCAGGCCGGACCTCGATCCATCCAGATGTCGCTGCGCTTGACTTACTAACTCCTGCCATTTGCCGGGAGGGATCGCTCGTCTTCGAGTGCTCCCTCCCGTCCTTTTGCAACGATTGCTGGTTGCCCCATCTTTGCAGCGTCTCTGTTTCTTTTGCCGCAAAGGTGAGAAACTGGCTGGATCAATACAACCAAGATGGGAGAGATCGCTTGAAGCTCTTGAATCCGGCGGTTCCGCCGCAGACTGTTCACGCCGGCCGCTTGAAGGCGCTGGTTCTCGATTGGGCTGGAACGACAGTGGACTTTGGCAGCCTGGCGCCGGCGCGCACCATGCAGCGATTGTTTGCGAAGCTGGATATTACTCTGACCGAACAGGAAACCCGCCAGCACATGGGTCTGCCCAAGAAGGAACACATCCGCGGAATCCTGTCGATCCCCCGCATTCGCGAGGCATGGACCGCGCTGCGCGGCGATGTTCCGGGCGATGCGGACGTGGACGAAATGTATGCCGAGTTCATTCCGATGCAGTTTTCCTGCCTGGAAGAGTACTCAGCGGTAATCCCCGGCGTTGCGGAGGCCGTTGATAGCTTTCGCGGGCGCGGACTCAAGATCGGCTCGACGACCGGCTATACGCGCGCCATGCTCGATCTGCTGCTGGAGACGAGCGCGCACCAGGGCTACCGCCCCGATTGCAGCCTGACTCCGGAAGAAGCGGGTGCCGGCCGGCCGCATCCCTTCATGATGTATGAGAGCGCCGTGCGTTTGCAGGTGTATCCGCTGGCGGCCATCGCCAAGATCGGCGACACGCCGGCCGATATTCGGGAGGGCTTGAATGCGGGCGCCTGGTCCATCGGAGTGGCCGGAACCGGGAATAGCATTGGCCTTTCCGTCAACGAGTTTCATGCGCTTCCTGAATCCGATAGAGAATCGCTGCTAACTCAGGCGCGCGCTGAATTGGAGAATGCTGGAGCGCACTACGTCATCGACACGATGGCCGATGCCCACGCCGTATTGGACGAAATCGATGCGCAATTGAGAGCTACCAGCGCATCGCCGGTGAGAGCGAATGAGTAGCGGCGTCATCGCAAGCCCCGGCGCACCGGCACGCGCAACTGCAAGCGGGCAGCACCGCCGGCAAGCCTGGACGGTGGCCCTGCTTTTTGCGGGCTACGCGGCCTATTACTTTTGCCGCTCCGACCTCTCCGTAGCCATGCCTCTATTGATTGAAGACCTGCATCGCCACGGCATGGCGAGCAACGACGCAATCATCCGCCTGGGCCAACTAGCCTCCTTCGGAGTTCTTGCCTATGCCATGGGAAAGCTATGCCTGACCGGGCTGGGAGACATTTGGGGCGGACGGCGAAGCTTTACCCTCGGATTGGGCGGCGCCATCGCCTTTACCTTGCTCTTCGCAAGTACCGGCTTCCTGCCCGTCTTCACCATTGCCTGGATCGGCAACCGGTTGGCACAATCGATCGGCTGGGCGGGACTGATCAAGGTCTGCTCCAAATGGTTCGCCTATTCCTCTTATGGCACGATCATTGGCATCCTGAGTTTGAGTTATCTGGTCGGCGATGCCGTAGCGCGCCAAAGCATGGGGTTGCTCATCCAGCTCGGGTACGGCTGGAAGGCTCTGTTCTGCTTTGCCGCCATCGTGGCTGGATTCTTTCTGATCGCCAACCTGCTGTTCCTGCGCGAATCGCGAGCGGAACTCGGCTTTGAAGAGCCGGAGTTGAATCCGCTGAACCTCTTTGCGGACTCCCGCTTGCAACCGAAGAATCTCTGGGAGATTCTCAAGCCGCTGCTTTTGAGCCGCACCTTTGCGGTAGTTTGCCTTCTTTCCTTTGGGTGCACCATCGTTCGCGAGACCTTCGGTCTCTGGATACCGGTTTATCTGCGCGATTTCTTTGCTTACAGCGTCGCCGGCGCCGCGGGCGCGAGCGCCGTCTTTCCCGCCGTGGGCGCGGTCTCAGTTCTCATCACGGGCTGGCTCAGCGACCGCATGGGTCCAAGCGGCCGCTCGCTAGTCATGTTCTTTGGCTTGACAGCGACAGTTGTGCCTTTAATCGCGCTCACATCTCTGCGCGCGAACGCCGCAGCCTCCTTTTGGCCAGTCGCTCTGATTGGAGCCGTGGCCTTCTTCGTGCTCGGTCCTTACTCCTATCTGGCTGGAGCGTTCGCTTTGGATCTCGGCGGAGCCAAAGCCGGCGCGGCATCCTCCGGAATTGTCGACGGGGTTGGCTATCTGGGCGGAGTGGCCGCCGGCGACACTGTTGCCCGGCTTTCCGTGGCCTTTGGCTGGCGCGGCGTCTTTGTCGTCCTCACGGTTGTAACTGCGCTGTCTGCATTGGCGGCCGGATTTCTGCATCATCACCAGCGCGCACAGCAACGAAGAAGACTTGCCGCGTGCTAGCGACCGCTGAATCCTCAGCGCTTCAAGAGAAGGAGAACCCGAATCCATGACGACCGATAAACTGCTCTTCACTCCGGGGCCGCTCACCACCAGCGCGACGGTCAAGGCAGCAATGCTGCGCGACGCCGGATCGCGCGACCGCGATTTTATTGAAACAGTGCGCGAGATTCGCGAACGGCTGCTCTCAATCGGCGGAGCAGCATCCCCAAGAGACGGGGGCACATACGAATGCGTCCTGATGCAAGGCAGTGGCACCTTTGCCATCGAATCCGTGATCTCCTCGGCGATTCCGCGCGATGGCAAGCTATTGGTTCTGGTCAACGGGGCCTATGGCCGCCGCATCGCGCAGATGGCGCGCGTCCACGGGATCGAAACCGAAACCGTCGAAACGCCGGAGAACCTCAAGATCTCGCCTCAAGTTGTCTCCGAGTGCCTGGTCGCGGCACATGGCATCACGCATGTAGCGGTGATCCATTGCGAAACGACCACGGGCATCATCAATCCCATCGAAGAGATAGGCGAAATCGTGGAGCGCGCTGGCGCTGTGTACATCGTCGATGCGATGAGCAGCTTTGGCGCGATTCCCGTGGATCTAGACGCTGCGCGAATCGATTTTCTGATCTCCTCGGCGAACAAGTGCATTGAAGGCGTTCCCGGCTTCGGCTTCGTACTGGCGCGGCGCAACCGGTTACTCGAAGCGAAAGACAGGGCGCGCACTCTGAGCCTGGATTTATATGCGCAGTGGGCCGGGTTGGAGTCCGACGGCCAGTTTCGCTTCACGCCGCCGACGCACGCGCTATTGGCCTTCCATCAAGCCTTGCTCGAACTGGAAGCCGAAGGCGGTCCGGCCGGACGTTCTGCGCGCTATCGGGCGAATCACGCGGCGCTAGTGAACGGCATGACGGAGATGGGCTTCGAAGCCTATCTCGCGCCGGAAGATCTGAGCTTCATCATCACTCCATTCCGCTATCCCGCGCATCCCCGGTTCAGCTTCGAGGAGTTTTACCAGCAGTTGAGCCAGTCTGGGTTCATCATCTACCCCGGCAAGCTCACAGCCGAACCATGCTTTCGCATCGGAACGATCGGGCGGCTTTTCCCCGCCGACATCGAGGCGCTGCTCGCGGCTATGCGGCGTGTTTTGGAGGAGATGGGAACCGCCTCCGGCGCAGATGCTGTCGTTTAGCGCCTGTTCACGCTGCCCGAGAGGCCAGCCAAATCAAAGGTTCACAAACAGGTTTAAAACGGCTGAATTATCAAATCAATTTCGCAAGCATGACCGGGAACCAACACATCCTATGCAATCCAAACCAATTAAAATCTTCTGTCTCGGCGGGGCCGGCCGTATCTGCCGGGAAGCCGTTCTCGATCTCGTCCAGTTTTCTGGTTTTGAGCAGATCACCGTTGCCGACACCAATGAATCCGAAGGCCGGCGTGTTGTGGCTTGGCTGAGCGATCCACGCGTCGGTTTTGTTGCGGCGGATGTGAAACAGCATGACGAGACAGTCGCACTAATGCGTGGATACGATGTGGTGATGGACGGGACCACCATCGCGCTCAATGGGCTTTCGACCGCATGCATCGCCGATGCTGGTTGCCATGGCATCAACCTCAACGGTTTTGGCCAGGAAGAGATATCGGACCCGGTCTTCAAGCAGCACGGAAAAGCCTGTGTGCCTGGCTTCGGCATGACTCCGGGCGCGACCCAAATGATGGCGATGCACGCGGCTAACCAACTCGATACGGTGGATGTCGTGCGCGTGAGCCACGGCGCTTACCGCCCGATCGCGTTTTCGGCATCGATCACCGAAACGACAACCTATGAGTACGACCCGGCACTGCCCAGCCGCGTGGTGTATGAGGATGGACGGTTTGTGCAGGTGCCGCCGTTTGCTCGCCCGCGCGAGATCAAGCTGCCTCCGCCCTACGGCTCCGCAACACAATACATCATCCCCCATGCTGAGACCAGGACACTGGCGCGGAATCTTGCGTACAAGGGTGTCCGGCTCATCGAGGTGCGAGGCACATGGCCGCCGAAGAACATGGAACTGATTCGCGCCCTCTACGATTGGGGTTTTCTGCGCAATGACATAGTGCGGGTCAACGGCAACGAACTTGGCATCGTAGATGCCATCAGCGCCTATTTGATGCAATCTCCTGAGGGGCGTAAGACGGAGCTCTACGGCTACGCGCTGCATGTTGAGGTGACCGGAACTCGCGAAGAAAAAAGCTACTTGCACACCTTGTGGCACACCCATCCGGCATCGGACGGGACGGCGCCGGGTTGGGAAAAACTGCGCGCGTACACACGGAATGTCGGTATTCCCTTTTCGATTGGCGCGCAGATGCTGGGCAAGGGTCTGGTGAAAAAGCCCGGAGTTATCACGCCCGAAGAGGCCTTTGAGCCGCAAGCAATCTTTGATGAGCTGAAGAAACGCGAGATATTGGTGCATGAAAAGGTTGAGTTCATCTGAAGCGGCCTAGGTGTCTGATGGAGGGAGTCTCACGGACCGCATCTCCCTCCCCGTCCTTGATCGCCCGCATCTCCCCAAATTGTGCGTCCCTCGCCGTGCAGTAAGCCGGGCAGTATATGCACGTCGACCACGCTGGCCGCCGTGGACGCCACCGAGTGCATCCGCCGAGCGATAGGATAACGTAGTCTATTTTTCGCACATTTGATTTGGGTTTTATGCTTAGGGAACCTCTGAAAAGCGCCGAGTTAGAAGAGTCCGTCGCCGGTATTTTTCTGCAAGGGCATGAAATCGGCGCATTTTCGTATGTCCGGCAGGTCGTTTAACCCGCCGGAAGCCGCCTG
>Ga0187863_10002092_pt1 | contig 15404 bp, 12 predicted proteins | sample June2016WEW_11_1_FD_132975 | JGI IMG/M metagenome (GOLD analysis project Ga0187863, IMG submission 132975) | Peatland microbial communities from SPRUCE experiment site at the Marcell Experimental Forest, Minnesota, USA - June2016WEW_11_10 | ecosystem: Environmental > Terrestrial > Soil >... | reverse complement strand
GTCGATGGCGGTGCGCGTGACCTGCTCCATGTCGATGAGGCGCTGTTCTTCTTCTTGAATTAAATACTCGAAGGCCTCGTTGACCTTCATCTTCCGTTTTTTGGTGCGCTGGCCGAAGATGTTGGGCAGCATGTCTTTGATGTTGATGTCCATTTCTTCGGCGCCCTGGTTGGAGATGATTTCGAAGGAGGGGAAATTGCGCTGCTGGGTTTCGATTTCGACGGTGCGGTCGTCGAGTTTGCCTTCGCGCAACTGCTGGCGGAGTTTTTCGCGGGTGCGGCTGGAGGATTCGGTCAGGGTGGTGCTGGCGTCGATAATCACTCCACCGGCTGAGGTGGTTGCGCCGGAATCCGGACGCGGAGTGGGGGGCAGAAGAATATCGAGCAGGCGTTCTTCGGCGTTGAGTTCGGCTTTATCGGCTACGTCTTCGAGACGCTCCTCGCGAATCATTTCGATGGCGATCTCGACCAGGTCGCGAATCATGGATTCGACATCGCGGCCCACGTAACCGACTTCTGTGAACTTCGAGGCTTCGACTTTGAGAAACGGCGAGTTGGCCAGCTTGGCGAGGCGGCGGGCGATTTCGGTTTTGCCGACGCCGGTGGGGCCGATCATGATGATGTTCTTGGGGATGACTTCTTCCGCCATCTCGGGCCCAAGTTTCTGGCGGCGCATGCGATTGCGCAGGGCGATGGCGACGGCGCGCTTGGCGTCTTTTTGTCCGACAACGTATTTGTCGAGCTCGGCGACGATTTCGCGCGGCGTCAGTTCGTCGAGCGTGACTTGCTCTTCTTCGGCGGTTCCGGGTAAGTAGATGGCCATAAATTCGTCGTTGGTCGTCAGTCGTTGGTCGTTTGGAAAGCTGCGATCATTCGCAAACTGCGAACGACTAGCGACCAACGACCATCGACTTCTTCTTACAGTTCCTCAATCGTAATCCTGTCATTGGTATAGATGCACATTCGGCTGGCAATCTTCATTGCTTCTTCGGCGATTTCTCGGGAGGAGAGCTGGGTGTGATCGGCGAGCGCCTGCGCGGCTGCCTGGGCAAACGGGCCGCCGGAGCCGATTGCGGCGATGCCAGTATCGGGCTCTATGACATCTCCCTGGCCGCTCAAAAGGAAGGTGGTTTCTTTGTCGGAAACCAGCAGCAAGGCTTCGAGATGGCGCAGGAATTTATCGGTGCGCCAGTCTTTGGCGAGTTCGACGGCGGCGCGGCCCAGATTGCCGTGATATTGCTCGAGTTTCGCCTCGAAACGGCTGAAGAGGGTGAAGGCGTCGGCGGTGGAACCGGCGAATCCAGCGAGAATTTTGTCTTGATAGAGGCGGCGAATTTTCTTGGCTCCGTGCTTGATTACGGATTCGCCAAGCGTGACTTGGCCGTCTCCGGCCATGACGACTTTGTCGTTGCGGCGGACGCAGAGGACGGTGGTTGAGCGGATGAGGCGGCGGGCGTGGGCTTCGACGGCGCTATTTTTTGCCGCGGATACTAGTGTGTTCTTCTTCATGGGCGCAATCGTTAATTATAGCAGCGGCGCTGCCATGCCGTTTTGCGCGCGTGCCGCAAGCAACATTGCAAACCATGGGCTGTTTGCGATGTACAAAGAACGTCGAAATATGTACATATCGTGATATACTTTTCGCAGTAAAGGGGCACATCCATGCCTACGGCAAGGAACCGGGCACACAAGCACTTTCAGTTGGACTCCGTGAAGATTAAACGGGCACAGAAGGTTCTGTGTGCAAAGACCGAGACTGAGGCCATCGAGCGAGCGCTGGACTTCACGATCACCGAACATGAGAAGAATCGTCTACTTCTCGAGGCTAATGATCGTTTCATCAAGAGCGGCGTTGAGATCAAGGACGTTTACGGCAAACTGGACGACTAGATGCAGTCGACTCTGTTGGACTCCTCCCTTTACATTGCGGCAATGCGGCGCGGAGACGATGCCGTTCTGGAACTACGGCGGTTTTCCGATGCACCGCTTTGGCTGAGCGCAGTGGTCCTTGAGGAACTTTATGCGGGTGCGTCCGAACTCGCTCGTCAACAGGTAGAGCGTCTAGAACACAACTTCGCCGTGTCGAAACGGATACTGGTTCCGAATCTCAGTGATTGGGCCCAAACAGGAAGAGTGCTTGCTCGCATTGCAGCCAAGTATCATTACGAGACAATTGGCCGAGGACGACTCACCAATGACGCGCTGATTGCGATGAGCGCGGCGCGGTCGGGCATTCAAGTGATTACTACCAACGAGAGGGACTTCGCCAGGCTTGCCGAGTTTCGCGCGTTCGAGTGGCAGGTAGCCACGCTTTGAGGCACGTCCGCCGGCCTTCCCCGCCTTTCACTAGACATCCACGGACCCGGCTTAGCCATCCTGTAAAATTCATCTAGCGCATTTCGGGAGCTATTCTCTTTTGTCGTTTCTGGACGAACTAAATCCGCAACAACGCGAGGCGGTTGAAGCTACCGAGGGGCCGGTGCTCATTTTGGCTGGCGCCGGTAGCGGAAAGACTCGCGTCATCACGTTTCGGATTGCTTATCTAATCGAAAAGATGGGCGTGATGCCCGAGTCGATCCTGGCGGTGACTTTCACTAACAAGGCCTCGTCGGAGATGGCCGAGCGGGTGGAGAAGCTGGTCGGCGGGCTCAGCATTGCCAAGCCGGTGATTTCCACGTTTCATTCTTTTTGTGTGCGCGTGCTGCGGCGGGACGTTGAGGCTTTGCGGATTCCTTCGACGGTGCCGGGGCAGCCTGCGATTGGGCTGACGAAGAATTTCGTCATCTACGACGAAAGCGATCAGCAGCAGGTGGTCAAGGGCATCATGCGGCGGTTGGGCCTGGACGACAAGCAATTGACGCCGCGCAACGTATTGTCGCGGATTTCGTGGGCCAAGAATCACATGCTCGATCCGCAGGAAATTTATCTGCAGTCGGCGGATCCGAAGACGGAAAAGATCGCCCATATTTTCGAGGAGTATCGCAAGGAACTGCGTAAGGCGAATGCGATGGACTTCGACGATCTGTTGCTCGAAGCCATGCGGTTGCTGAAGTCGGTGGCGGCGGTGCGGGAATATTACAATCGGCGGTTTCGATATTTGCTGGTCGATGAGTATCAGGATACGAATCGTCCGCAGTATGAGTTGATGCGGCTGCTGGCGGGCGACGGGCACAACGTCTGCGCCGTCGGCGACGAGGATCAGTCGATCTACTCGTGGCGTGGGGCCGACATTCGTAACATTCTGGAATTTGAGCGCGACTTTCCGGAAGCGAAAATTGTGCGTCTGGAGCAGAACTACCGCTCGACGCAAAACATTTTGGAAGCGGCGTCGGTGGTGGTGGCGAATAACGTACGGCGTAAAGGGAAGAATCTTTGGACGTCGCGGCAGGGCGGGGCAAAGATCGGATACTACGAGGCTCCGGATGGGGAGAATGAGGCGCTGTTTGCGGCCGACACGATCAATAAATATGTGCGTGCGACGGGTGAGAGCGGAGGCACGGCTCGGGCGGCCGTTCTTTATCGTACAAATTCGCAGTCGCGGCTGTTTGAAGAGGCGATGCGTCGGTATGGGCTCAAGTATCACGTGGTGGGCGGGTTTTCGTTCTATGAGCGGGCAGAAATCAAGGATCTGATTTCGTATTTGAAGGTTGTCCTGAATCCGGACGATTCAGTTTCGTTGCTGCGAGTGATCAATACGCCCGTGCGCGGGATTGGCAAGACTACGATTGAAATGATTGAGCGGCTGGCGCTGGAGACCGGCCTATCAATGTGGGGCGCGGTGGGAGAAGCGATTGCGCGGCAGTTGCTGCCGGCGCGGGCATTGGCGGCGCTGAAAAGCTTTCAGGCCGTGATTGAGGATGGGCGGGCGATGCTCGCGGGGACTTTTGTGGAGCGGGTGGAGGAGACGGCCGCGGAAAATTCTGAGATCGCTACCGAGCTGCGCTCGGCTGGGCGGACGAATGCGTCCGCCCCTACGCAAGCGGAGGAGAGTGATACGGATTTTGATCCGGGGAATTTTAGTTTTGATTTTGGGGCTGGCGAATCGGAGAACGTCGACGGGACGGGCGAGAACGCCCGTCTCTCCACCGAGGCGGGTGAGGCTGTCGAAGGGTTTCGCGCGCCAGGCGCGGCGGCGAATACGGCTGAGATCCTTAAATTCCTGATCGACCGTACGGGATACATCAAGCAACTGGAGGAAGAGGACACGCCGGAAGCTTTTTCGCGGATTGAGAACCTGCGCGAACTGGTGAATGCGGCGATGGATTCGCGGGATCGCGGGGAGACGCTCGATCAGTTCCTCGATCATGCGGCGCTGGTGAGCGATGCGGATCAGTATGACGAGCACGCGCAGATCACGCTGATGACATTGCACGCGGCCAAGGGGCTGGAGTTTCCGCTGGTGGTTCTGGCGGGACTGGAAGAAGGACTGTTCCCGCATTCGCGGACCATGCTGGAGCCGGATTCGATCGAAGAAGAACGGCGGCTGTGCTATGTCGGGATGACGCGGGCGATGGACACGTTGGTATTGTCGCGCGCCGTTTATAGGCGGCGTTATGGGACGGACATGCCGGAAGCCAGCGTGCCTTCGCGATTTTTGGAGGAGGTGCCGCCGCAGTTGGTGGAAGAACTGGGCGGGGCGCGGCGACGAGAAGCTTCGGCTTCTTCGTCTACCTCCAGATTTTCCTCTGGTGCCGGCGGTTCGCGGACAGGAATGTCCACGCCACACAAGCCGCACTATTCCTATGAGGACGAGGACCAGAGCGCGGTTTGGAATCCGGCGAAACTGAAGGCGAAGACTCCGACTCCGCTGAAGAACTACAACTCGATCGACAACATTGCCGAGTTTTTTGCTTCGCGGGGGAAGAAATTCAATGTCCCGAAAATGGCGCCGGAAGAGCCTACGGGACGGCGTGGATTCCGTCCCGGCCAGAAGGTCAAACACCCGAAATATGGCGAAGGGACGGTGTATCAGCGAGAAGGGGATGGGGAAGATGCCAAGATTACGGTACAATTCCCTCGCTTCGGTTTGAAGAAATTGGTGGAGAGGTACGCGCAGCTGGAGAAGGCGTAACAACTGCGAAAGAGTCCCGCGACTGGCGAGAACTGCAGATCCCTCGCTACGCTCGGGATGACAATCCACAAAGAAGAAGTTCGAAATAACAATTCGAGAAGAGAGAGAAAAGAACCGCAATTATGGCAAACACAAAAAAGCTGACCAAAGACGAACGCAAGAAAAGCAAACGAGCCGCCCGCAAGAAGATCAAAGCGGAAAAGCCGAAGAAGCCCCGCGACTACGCGCGCGGATCGAAGAAGCCCAAGGTAAAAAAGCTGGCACGCGGCCAGGCCAAGCGGTAAAGAGCCGCTAGCTTCCGGCTACTAGCTTCCGGCTTCTAGCGATGACGGAGGCACGGGCGGGTTCGCTCGTGCCTTCGAGTCCATCTGAGGAGACAACGAACTCTTGTCACAACCATCCAGTGACCCAGCCGGCGTCATTCGTACTTCCGACAGCCAGATGTTCTGTTGCAAGTCCATCGACAAGCTGATCTCGGACTCCGAAAACCCGGAACACCGGCTCAGCAAGACGCTGGGGCCGTGGTCGCTGACGGCGCTCGGCATCGGCGCCATCATCGGCTCAGGAATTTTTGTGCTGACGGGAACGGCAGCCGCGGGAGAGTACTTTCAAGCGCCTTCGCTTCTTCACGCGCAGGCGCTGGATGTGATCATAAATTTCGTGCGCACGGGCAGCACCGCCGGAGCGCTGATGCACGGTCGTCCGCCGGCGGGGCCATCGATCGCCATTTCATTTTTGTTGGTGGCGATTGCATGCAGTTTTGCCGGATTGTGCTATGCCGAGTTGGCGTCGATGATTCCGATTGCCGGCAGCGCTTATACATATTCCTATGCGACGCTGGGCGAGATTTTTGCCTGGATCATCGGCTGGGATCTAATTCTCGAATATGTTGTCAGCAACGTCGCGGTTGCGGTTAGTTTTGCCGGTTATGTGAAAGCGCAACTGGCAGTGTTTGGTCTCAACCTGCCGGATAAGTGGGCGAGCCCGGTGTGGGCCTCGGGGCAGTGGACGGGGTCTTACTTCAATCTCCCGGGTTTCCTCATCGTCTTCATTCTGACGCTGCTGCTGGTGCGCGGCGCGAAGGAATCGGCGAAGACGAACAACATCATGGTGGCGATCAAGATCGGCGCCATCCTGACCTTCCTGGTGGTCGGAGGAATGCTGGTGAAGCCCGCGAATTGGATGCCGTTTGCGCCTTCCGGCTTTAGCGGAGTCATCACCGGCGGGGCGATCGTTTTCTTTACCTACATCGGATTCGATTCGGTTTCAACCGCGGCGGAGGAATCGCGCAATCCGCAAAAAGACTTGCCCTTCGGCATCATCATGTCGCTGATTGTCTGCACCGTGCTCTATATCGGCGTGGCCGTCGTGCTGCTGGGCATGATGAAATACACGACCTTTGTTTCCGGAGAGGCCGCCGATGCCCCCGTCGCCTACGCGATGAAGTATCTCGGAGTGCACCCGTTGTTTCAGTCGGTGATCGTGATTGGCGCGCTGATGGGGATGATTTCGTCATTGCTGGTGTTTCAATACGGGCAGGCGCGCATCTGGTATGCCATGTCGCGCGACGGCTTGTTGCCGAAGTTGTTTTCGGCTGTGCATCCGAAATACAAGACGCCGTACTGGTCCACTTGGATCGCTTGCTTTGCGGTGGGAATTCCCGCCGGGTTCGTGGATATAGGGAGCGCAGCCGATCTTGCTAACATTGGGACGCTGTTTGCCTTCGTGCTGGTTTCGGTGGGGGTCATTTTGCTGCGGCGGAATCAGCCCGATCGCAAGCGGGCGTTTCGCGTGCCGTTTGTGCCGTGGTTCCCGCTGCTCTCGGTGTTTTTCTGCGGCGGACTGATGTTTGGGCTGACGCTGATTACCTGGCTGCGCTTTGTGATCTGGTTGGCGCTGGGGCTGATAATTTACATTTTTTATAGTCGGCATCATAGCGAGTTCAGGAAAAGCAGGTCAGAAGTCAGAAGTTAGAATGCAGAAGTTAGAATCGTTCGTTGAGGGATATGAGGTCACTTCTTCAATTTGACTTCTAGCTTCTGACTTCTCTGGTTGAATCCCGGCTCCCCCATGTCATTTATCCTCTCTCTGCCCAAGGCCGAGCTCCATCTGCATCTTGAAGGCTCAATCGAGCCCTCCACGCTGCTCGAACTCCGACAGCGTCACGGGATGGAAGGCGCTTCACTTGCCGAGGTGGAGCAGCTTTTCAACTACGCAGACTTCAAGGGCTTCCTCTCGGCGTTCAAGGATGTGACCGGACACCTGCGCACTCCCGAAGACTACGAGTTGATCACGTACCGCCTGATGGAGCGGTTGAAGGCGCAGAACGTGCTTCATGCCGAAGTCATTGTTTCGGTCGGCGTCTGCCTCTGGCGCAAGCAGGATTTCGCCGCGATTTTCGAGGGTCTGGAACGTGGACGACAGCACGGAGAGAAAGATTTCGGCCTATCGCTCGTGTGGATATTCGATACCATCCGGCAGTTTGGCGCGGAGAAGGCGCAGAAGGTGCTCGACCTCGCGATTCAGTTTCACGATCGCAACGTAGTCGCCTTTGGCATTGGCGGCGATGAGAGCGCTGGGCCTCCAGAGTGGTTTGCGGAGGTGTACGCGCGCGCCGCGGAGCGTGGGCTTCATCTCACCGCGCACGCGGGTGAGAGCGCCGGGCCCGAGTCGATTTGGGGCGCGCTGAACCTGAAGGCGGAACGCATCGGGCACGGGCTTACTGCCGGGCAGGATGCGGAGTTGATGGAAGAGTTGGCGGAGCGGCAGGTGCCGATTGAAATCTGTGTGACGAGCAATCTGCGCACGGGATGCTGCGCCGAGCTCGCGCAACATCCGGTGCGGCGCTACTTCGACGAGGGACTGATGCTGACCCTCAACAGCGACGACCCGGCGATGTTTCGCACGTCGCTGATCAAGGAGTACGCGCTGGTGCAGCAGACGTTCGGTTTTACCGACGAACATCTGCGAGAGTTGGCGAGGAATTCGTTTGAGGCATCGTTTCTGCCGGCGGAGAAGAAAATTGCATTTCTGAATCTGTTGGATGCAGCGACTCCGCGGGCGTAAGTCGCTGTCCGTCGTTCGCAGCTCGCCGTTCGCTATTCGCAGCCAGGAACCGATCAGCGAAAAGCGAACGACGAACAGCGAGCAGCGTTCTCACGCGAACGACGATCTCCCATCACACGGGCCTGTGGCCCTCGTCACGCCCAGCTGTTTTTGGCCTCGCCTATAATGTCTCCCTATGAAACTCGACGAAAAAATTGCCGAACTGAAAAAACGAGACCAGATGGCCGAAGAAGGCGGCGGCGCCAAGCGGCGCGAGCGCCAGCACAAAGAGGGCAAGATGTCGGCGCGCGAGCGTGTGGAATTTCTGCTCGATGAAGGCACGTTCGAGGAAACCGACAAACTGGTCACGCACCGTTGCTACAACTTCGGCATGGCCGACCAGAAGATCTACGGCGATGGTTTCATCACCGGCTATGGGCGCGTGGAAGGGCGGCTTGTTTTTGTCTTCGCGCAGGATTTTACAGTGTTCGGCGGATCGCTCTCCGAGACCAACGCGGCCAAGATCGTCAAGATCATGGATCTGGCGGCCAAGATGGGCGCTCCCGTCATTGGGCTGAACGATTCGGGCGGCGCGCGCATTCAGGAAGGCGTGATGTCGCTGGCCGGCTACGCCGACATTTTTTTGCGCAACACGCTTTACAGCGGAGTGGTGCCGCAGATCTCGGCCATCATGGGGCCGTGCGCAGGCGGCGCGGTTTATTCTCCGGCGATCACCGATTTTATTTTGATGGTCGATCAAACTTCTTACATGTTCATCACCGGTCCCGACGTGATTAAGACGGTCACGCATGAAGAGGTCACGAAAGACCAGCTGGGCGGAGCGCACACGCACAACGAAACTTCTGGCGTGGCGCACTTCATGTGCCGCGACGATGCCGAATGTCTGTCGATGGTGCGCGAGCTGTTGAGTTTTATCCCGTCGAATAATCTGGAAGACCCGCCGCGCAAGACTTGCACCGATCCGATCGATCGAGTGGATGCGAAGCTGGACACGATCATCCCCGACCAATCGAACATGCCGTATGACATGAAAGATGTGATTCACACGGTGGTCGATGACGGATACTTTTTCGAAATTCACGAGCACTATGCCAAGAACATTGTCGTCGGGTTCGCGCGCTTCAACGGCAAGCCGGTCGGGATCGTGGCCAATCAGCCGGCGATGCTTGCGGGCACGCTCGATATCAACGCGTCGGTGAAGGGCGCGCGTTTTGTGCGCTTCTGCGATTGCTTCAATATTCCGCTGGTGACGTTTGAAGATGTGCCTGGTTTTCTGCCCGGCACGCAGCAGGAGTACGGGGGAATCATCCGGCATGGCGCGAAGTTGCTCTATGCGTTTGCGGAAGCGACCGTGCCGAAGGTGACGGTGATTACGCGCAAGGCTTACGGAGGAGCGTATTGCGTCATGGCGTCCAAGCACATTCGCACGGACGTGAATTACGCCTGGCCGAGCGCGGAGATCGCGGTGATGGGGCCGGAGGGCGCGGTGGATATCGTCTACAAGCGCGAACTGGATGGCGCCAAGAATCGCGAAGCGGCGCGGCAGGAGAAGATCGAAGAATTCCGCGACACTCTGGCCAATCCCTACGTGGCGGCTGATCGCGGATTTGTGGATGCGGTGATCCAGCCGCGCGAGACGCGCAAGAAGCTGATCCAGGCGCTGGAGATGCTGGAGACCAAGCGGGATAAGAATCCGCCGAAGAAGCATGGGAATATACCGCTGTAGGAAGCAAAACTGATACTCTAGTGGGTCAATGGTTGCGAAAGAATCACGCCCCGTCTTCCAGTTGTCGGCATCTCTCGGGTGCCAGTGGAAGAACATTGAGAGAGCACATGAACAGACTGTAACGGCGGAAGCTGATCTTCTAGCGCTTCTGCAGCGAGATGTAGGTGACAAGTTCGCATCGGAAGATGCAAATCTGGTCGTATTCGGGTCCTTGGGACGAGGTGAATGGATTGACTGGCTAAGCGATCTTGATTGGACCTTGCTGGTCGATGGACAGTGCAAGCCGGGTCATTTCCAGATTGCTCAGGACATTCGAGATGCGCTGAAGACTGTGTATCAGACGACTGCAAATGGAAACAAGGAATACCGCTTTGCTGCGCCCGGGCCTACTGGGACCTTTGGCAACATGGGTTTCAGCCACCAACTGATCCATTTAATCGGAGGCCAGGAAGACACGAACAAGAACATGACCCAGCGCATACTCTTGTTGCTGGAATCTCTGCCCGTCAGCGCTGTGAACGCCCACGAACGGGTGTTGAAATCAATTATTCAGCGATACCTCGAAGAAGAGCCCCACTTAATCAAGAGTGGCCAAATTCGCTACAAGGTCCCGAGATTCCTGCTGAATGATATTGTCAGGTTTTGGCGCACTATGGCAGTGGATTTCGCCAGCAAACAGCGTGATCGCGGAGGAGACGGCTGGGGGCTTAGGAATGCCAAGCTACGGATGTCTCGAAAACTAATCTTTGTTTCAGGCCTCCTGACGTGCTTCAGTTGTAACCTCGAGGAAAAACTGCAGGCTAAGATTTCCACGGATGAGCGTGATATAAAGACTGCACGAAGTAAGAATTTGGCTCATCTGCAAGATCATATCCTGCAGTATGTCCGCCAGACGCCTCTCGACATCGTCGCTATAGCAGTAAAGGAATACGGCATAAACGCGGCGATTGCTGAAAAGTTGTTCTCAGCGTATGACGAGTTCTTGGGATTGGTGGGCGATCCAGAGAAACGCGCGAGGTTGAAGAGTCTACGGGCTGAGGCCTCTCGAACAGATCCGATATTCAGCGAGGTCCGAGCGTTCAGCGGACGGTTCTCGGAAGCCCTTGATGAGATGTTCTTTAGTAATGGCCAACTGGGTCCGCTGACTCGAAAGTATGGGGTGTTCTGATATGCGTCCGATTGGGTTCTCCACCGGAGCTGTCGCCTACAGCCATTTTCAGGCCGCGCTCGACTTGCTTGCCCAGACCGATGCCACTGCGGTTGAACTGTCAGCCCTCCGGCCCGCGGAGCTAAAGCCTTTGGCTGAGGCCGCTCCAACGTTGCAGCTAGATCGGTATTCCCACGTCTCTGTTCATCTGCCCAGCTCATTTAACCCAGACTTTGAGGAAGAGATTTTATCTCTGGCAGCGCAGTTTCCTGCCCAGTGGCTGTTAGTTACGCATCCAGACGTTATTCGGAAATGGGATCTCTGGCGGAGATTAGGCGAGCGAATCTGCATCGAGAATATGGACAAGCGAAAGCCCGTCGGGCAGAGCCGACGCGACCTTCTCGCAATTTTCCGTCAACTCCCTGATGCGACATTGTGCTTCGATATCGGCCACGCTCATCAGGTCGACCCGACGATGGGCGAGGCGATTCTCATTCTTGAGGAGTTCACCGGAAGGCTCCGCGAGTTGCACATTAGCGAGGTTAACTCGGAAAGCAAGCACGACCTAATTTCGCTGGAAGCCGAAAGATCTTTTGAGGTGGTGGCGCAACTCATCCCGAAGAACGTTCCCGTCATACTTGAGAGCAGAGTAGCCGCGCCTGACGAACAGTTGAGCGATATCGTGTTTAAGCGCATCGAGCGGGAGATTCGCGTTGTGAGAAGCTTGCTTAATGCTTCTGTGCAAGTCGCTGCGGATTGAATTTCTTGCACGTAAACAAGAAAGAACCGAGCTGAAGTTGAGCTTAGGTGGCACATCCCAGATCGTTTTCTTTGGCCAATAACTCAAGAATCGAGTGGACCGACGCGACCTGGAACCCCGTCCGCGGCTGCGTCAAGATCAGCCCTGGGTGCAAGCATTGCTATGCCGAAACGGAAACATGGGTTGCCTCGGGTGGAGCATCTTCGACTGGCTCCGGCTAAGGTTCGTTTTCTGTCTATCGAGCCTTTGCTGGAAGACCTTGGCGAGATCGATTTGTCTGGCATTACATGGGTGATTGTTGGGGGCGAGAGTGGGCCGGGGGCGCGTCCGATGAAGCGGGAGTGGGTGATCTCGATTCGTCGGCAGTGCCGGGAGCAGCGAGTGCCGTTCTTCTTCAAGCAATGGGGTGGGGCGCGCAAGGCTAAGAACGGTCGGCTGCTTGATGGGCGCACTTATGATGAGTATCCGGAACGGGTTCTTCGACCTGTCCCTGATCGAGCGGATTGCATTGCATGGGCTGAGAAATTCGGTCGGAGCTTGCAGGCTTCGGCCCTTGCAGTGGGGTGATTCAATCTTCGCACTGGGCTGCCGAGCTTTGCACGGCCTGGACGCCCGTCGCTCCACTAGCGGGCAAAAATAGAGAGTCCCGAGGTGATGTTGGAATCATTCGTCTCGGCCAGTAGCTCGCGTTTAGACCCTTGCTGACCTTTTCCTGCAACTCCCTTGCGGGTGCATTGCAGGCCGATCTTTGCTCGGGCTCCGGGCTCACCGCCAACCGGATAAATCAGTCCAACGCCTCGGGACTCTATCTTGCCTTCAACAGAGGCTCTTGTTCTCCTCGACCAGCGCTTAGCTATAGACCCTTGCTCGCCCTCCCAGACCCACCTCGCGGTTGTCTGAGTGACTACGCTTGAGCCCCGGACGCTGCACCAACCGGAAAAACTTCAGAACGTGTCAAAGAACGACTATCGTTTTAACACTTCTATTATTTTCGTCAATCAAAAATATGCGTCTGTAAGTGGTTATTCCTCAATCGAGTGCAGGGCGTGCACAGGCGGGTGACGCGGAAATTGTGCAGACGGGCGGGCGGCAGCGCGCCATCGCCGGTATTCACGCGATTAGTTGCGGCTTCGGCGCGGCTGGGGTCCCTGGCGCACATCGGATTGTGATTGTGCAAATCGGAGTTTCAGAGGTATGAATGCTGGCGATTCCTTCCGCGCTCGGGAATCCACTACAATACGGGGTCTTAACAGTGGGAGGCATTTTCATGCGACGGCTTCGGACTTCGGCAATCGTCAGTCGGGTATGGGGTTGGGTGTGGATTGGTTGGGTGGGGATTCTGGCGCTGGCGGCAATCGCGGCGGGGCAGAGTCCGGAAGAGAAGACGGCGAAATATATGGAATCGGTGCGGCATCAGCCGGAATTGTTGCTGCCTTTTCTACAGGCGATGCCCAAGGGCGGCGACCTGCACGTCCACTTGTATGGCGCTATCTATGCAGAGAGCATGATCGACTGGGCGTCGGAGAACGCTTTGTGCGTGGATCGCAGCACTTCGAAGCTGATCCACGCGGCTTGCGATTCCTGCGAACCGTATCGGAACAAGCCGTCGGTGCGCTGCGCGTATCAGGATCATATTCTTTACGACCAATTGGTGGATGCGTGGTCGATGAGGAATTGGCATGCGGCGGAGGAATCGGGGCACGACCATTTCTTTGCCACGTTTGATAAGTTTGGTCCGGCGTTCGAGAAGCATGTCGGCGACGCGCTGGCAGAAGTGGCGTCGCGGGCAGCGGCCGATCATCTTCAATATGTTGAGCTGATGCATACGGCGGATGGCGCAGGCGCGGCCATGCTGGGCGCAAAAGTTGGGTGGGATGACGATTTCGGCAAGCTCCGCGACAAGCTGCTGGCCGGTGGCATGGCGGATGTGGTCGCGTCGGTGCGCAGCACGCTCGATTCCGATGAGGCCCGCAAGAAAGAAGTGCTGCATTGCGGGACGGCGCAGGCGGCTGCGGGATGCGAGGTTGCGATTCATTATCTGTATCAGGTGTTGCGCGGGTTGCCGCGGGAGCAGGTGTTTGCGCAGATATTGCTGGGGTTTGAGCTGACGAAGGCCGATGCGCGTTTCGTGGGATTTAATCTCGTGATGCCGGAGGATTACTACGTGCCCATGCACGACTTCGATCTGCACATGCGGATCATCAAGGCGTTGCATAAGTTCTATCCGGCGACGCATGTGTCGTTGCACGCCGACGAACTGGCGATGGGGTTGGTTCCTCCTGAGGGGCTGCGGTTTCATATTCGCGAATCGATTGAACGCGCCGGCGCGGAACGCATTGGGCATGGCGTGGCCGTGATGAGCGAAGACGATCCGATCGGGCTGCTGCAAGAGATGGCGAAGAAAAATGTGCTAGTCGAGATTTGCCTGACGTCGAACGATGTGATCCTGGGCGTGAGCGGCGACCGGCATCCGCTGCCGGTTTATATGAAATACGGAGTGCCGGTGGCGCTCGCCACCGACGACGAGGGCGTCTCGCGCAGCGACATGACGCATGAATATCTGCGGGCGGCGGAGACTTATGGCTTGTCGTATGGCGAGTTGAAACGCATGGCGCGCGCGAGCTTGGAACACAGCTTTATTCCGGGTGATAGTCTGTGGAGCGATGAGCGGGAAGTGCGGCGCGCGGCGGTTTGCGAAGCGGAGAAGGCGGCGGGCGATCGTGCTTCGGAAAAATGCGAAAAGTGGATTGAGGCGAATGAGCGGGCGCGCGTGCAGTGGGAGTTGGAGCGGGCCTTCGCGGAATTTGAGAAGAGCTACTAGCGTAGGACCTGTTGTCTATCGCACCGGCAAAAAAGCAGGTCCTTCGCTACGCTCAGGATGACAACTTGTATTTATGACGGTGTGTGCTTATGACCCCAGACCTGTTTACTCGCGCTGAATCCGCCGCGGCATTCGTGCTGTCGCAGACCAAGCTGCGCCCGCAGATTGGACTCGTGCTCGGCTCCGGGCTGGGATCGTTTGCCGACGGTCTGACCGAGGCAGTGCGCATTCCTTATGCCGATATTCCGACCTTTCCACGTTCGACGGCCGTGGGACATGCCGGGCAACTCGTCGTCGGTAAGTCGGGTGAAATTCCGGTCGCCGTGATGCAGGGACGCGTGCATCTCTACGAAGGCTATCCAGCAGCCGAGGTCGCGTTCCCCGTGCGCGTGCTCGGACGCATGGGCATCCGCGCGCTCATCCTCACCAACGCCGCTGGCGGCATCAACGTCGAGTACGGGCAGGGAGCGCTGGTCATCCTGCGCGATCACATCAATCTTCAGGGGCAGAATCCGCTGACGGGCGCGAATGACGAGCGCTTTGGGCCGCGATTCCCTGATATGAGTTATACCTACGCCAAGCGCTATCGCGAGATTGCGCTGGAAGAGGCGAAGAAGCTTGCGATTCCTCCGCGTGAGGGCGTGTATGCGGCGGTAGCGGGGCCGAGTTACGAGACTCCGGCGGAGATTCGCTACCTGCGCACCATCGGCGCCGATCTGGTGGGCATGTCGACCGTGCCGGAGGCAATCGCGGCGCGGCATATGGGGATGAACCTTCTGGCCATCTCGTGCGTGACCAATATGGCCGCGGGAAT
>Ga0187863_10002091_pt1 | contig 15411 bp, 10 predicted proteins | sample June2016WEW_11_1_FD_132975 | JGI IMG/M metagenome (GOLD analysis project Ga0187863, IMG submission 132975) | Peatland microbial communities from SPRUCE experiment site at the Marcell Experimental Forest, Minnesota, USA - June2016WEW_11_10 | ecosystem: Environmental > Terrestrial > Soil >... | reverse complement strand
CTTCCTCGTTGATGCGGTCTTCGATGGTCACTTCTTCGGCCATCACCTGGCGCACCTGCTGCGTGAGGTTTTCGACGTTCTTTGTTTCGACCATCTTACCGGCCACAAGGCGTTTCACCACTTCCTTCGCCATGTACCCGACATAATCCCGAGAGAGAAGCATTCCGCAGGCTCCACAGTTCCAACGCGAACAATTTCAGTTTACTGGTTGCGCATTGAGAGTGTCAAGGCGAGCAAATCCATGGCTAATCCATGGCAAATTAACCGGCTCTCGCGCCTGGAGTTTCCAGATGTTGCACTAAGGAGCCGACGCCCGACCAGACGCAGGCGGGAGAGGCCGGAGCGACTCATTTCCGACGCTGGGATGTTCTCTGGTATTCTTGCTTGGCTCGATGCTTCGGTTACAAAACCTATAAAGAGGGGATTTGCCGATCGTGAATCCGACACTGTCCGAGCGTGCCACGAAAAGATCGTTTAATTTTAATGCGGGACCTGCAGCACTGCCCTTGCCTGTCCTCGAACGCATCCGCGAGGAACTGCTCGATTATGCCGGCACAGGGATGTCGGTCATCGAATTGAGCCACCGGTCTGCCGAGTTTGAGGCCGTCAACAACAACGCTGAGCAAGCTCTGCGGCGCGAGATGGCAATTCCCGAGGAGTATTCCGTTCTGTTTTTGCAAGGCGGCGGAAGCCTTCAATTCGCCATGGTGCCGATGAACTTCTGCACCGCCGAAAAACCGGTAGACATGCTCCATACCGGAGCGTGGACGGCGAAGGCGATCGAGGAGTTGAAGAAAATTGCTGCGCTGAATCTGGCCGCTTCCACGGAGGCGGATAGGTTCTCCCGCGTCCCGCGGCCAAACGAAATCAAGTTTTCGCCGGAAGCATCCTACGTGCACATGTGCACGAACAACACAATTGAAGGAACGCAATGGACCGAGATGCCACAAACGGGCGCGGTGCCGCTGGTGGCGGACATGTCCTCGGACATCCTTTCCCGGCCGCTCGATGTGAACAGGTTTGGACTGATTTTCGCGGGCGCGCAAAAAAACCTGGGGCCCTCGGGCGTTACGGTGGTCATCGCCCGGAAGGATTTGATCGAGCGCGGAAGCGACAAGATTCCGAAGATCCTGCAATACCGCACCCACGCCAAGGAAAAGTCGCTCTATAACACCCCTCCCACCTTTGCGGTGTACGTGCTCGGGCTGGTGGTTGACTGGGTCGCGCAGCAAGGAGGAGTCGCTGGCATCGAAAGGATGGGATCAGCAAAAGCCAAGCTGCTCTACGACACAATCGATGCCACCGGCTACTACAAGTGCCCGGTCGAGAAGGAATCCAGATCGAGGATGAACGTGGTATTCCGCGTAGCTGGCGGCGATGAGGCCGTCGAGAAGAGGTTTGCGAAGGAAGCCGAAACGGCCCGCCTGATCGGTATCAAGGGACACCGTTCTGTGGGCGGAATGCGCGCTTCGATCTACAATGCCGTTCCAACTGCCGCCGTGGAATCGCTCGTGAGCTTCATGCGCGAGTTCGAGCGCAGGAACGGATAGCGCCACAGTGGATTCGCGGGCTTCCCAATCAAAAGGCAGCGGCTGGTTTCTAGAGCCCTTCCTGAAGGGTTGGCGCGCCCGAGTTGCTTGGCGCAGATGGCTTCACCTCAAGCCGCTGCCGTGGCGTCAATGAGGTGGCGATGGCCGAACACGGGACCTGGGGAGGCAGGCGAGGCTGAAGAAAGAGGGCTTCATGTCTACGGCGGCAAGCCGGAAAAGTGTGTGATACAGAATCTTGCTCGACGTGGCTGGCAGCACGAAAATCACTGCGGAATCGATGCCACAAAAGTGTGGCAATCACACAACACCTTGCTTGACTTCTCTTGATGCCATAGATATCTTGGTTTTTGCATGAAACTGGCCCGCTCAAGCCCGTTTTCAGCCCCCAAGATTGGCCGGACGGCGGCGCGCAGGGCCAGCGGCGGAAGTCGAAACCTTTCCTCCGGGATTCGGGCCCCCAACACGAGCGCCCACGCTCCCTCAGAGCCGAAGATCCGACCCATTAGAAACTCGCTCACTGAGCCTCCGCTCGATGAATACTATGGCGCGCTGTTCGCTGCTTTCGGGCCGCAGCGCTGGTGGCCCGGAGAAACACCGTTTGAGGTGATTGTTGGCGCGATCCTCACCCAGAATACCTCCTGGACGAACGCAGAGCGCGCCATAGCGAACCTGCGAGCCTCCAAGCTTTTATCTCCTGCCGCGATCGCGCGGGCGCCCCTCAACAGGCTGGAAGAGCTGGTTCGCTCGTCCGGTTATTTTCGGCAGAAGGCACTCAAGCTGAAGGCCTTCTGTGATTTCTTGCGGGTCGAATACGGGGGCTCGCTGAAGAGCATGTTTGCAGCCCCCACGGCTGCATTGCGGGAGCAGCTTCTCGATGTTTTCGGCATCGGCCCGGAGACAGCTGACTCGATTCTGCTCTATGCGGGGCGCCATGGCATATTTGTGGTCGACGCCTATACCAAGCGCATGCTGGCGCGGCATGGCTGGATTGATGAGAACGCCCCCTATGAGAGAATCCGTTCTATGGTGGAGCGCCAATTTCCAGGGGACGTCCAGCGATTCAACGAATTTCACGCGCTGATCGTGAACATGGGGAAACAGTTCTGCAGGGCTCGGCAACCCCTGTGCGCAGAGTGCCCGCTAGGGCGGCACCTCGAGGAGGGCCGCTAGCGTGAAGCAGTCGGACTGGAAGCGGCAGGCGCGGCTGACGGTGGCGGGCGTGCTGGTAGTGCTGCTCGCGGCGGCTGTATTCACGCTAGGCTCGCTGCGAATTCCGCTCCATCCCGAGGAAGAGAATTCCTTCCTGATTCTGTTCGCTCTCTCGACGTTCATTGCCGCGGCTTTTCTGGTCTTTACTCTGATCCTGAGCCGCAGCCTGCTCCGGCTTTGGGCGGAGCGGCGCAGCGGTCAGTTGGGTTCGCGCTTCAAGGTAAAGATGGTAATGGGAGCCATGGGTATCTCGCTGCTGCCGGTGGTCTTTCTCTTCTTTTTCAGCTATGCGCTGGTGAACAGGACCCTGAATCTATGGTTTCCGCGCCCGCTGGAAATCGCAAACGAGCAGAGCCAGAAGCTCGTCGGGGATCTTTCGAAGCGCGAATTCGAACGCATGCGCGTCTACGCGTCCGCAGAAGCCGACAAACTCAGCGGACGCCACACGGGGGGTGATCTGCAGTTCCTGCCCGGCAGCGATCCCCCCATCTACTGGATCGTGACTCCCACCGGGAAAATTGAATTTATCAACGGCGCTTCGTTAGCCGGAGCGCCAGCGGGGGCCAATTCGTCTGACACCGATCCGAAGTTTGTGCAAACCCTGGTGGGCGGGGCTGAAATATGGCAGTCATCGCAAGACTACTACCTGGGGGCAAGCGCCCCCTATGACGGCGGGCGGGTGGTGATTGCGCGGCGCCTGCCGACCGACTTCATGCAGCGGTACCACGACATTGAGGTGCAAACGGCTACCTACGCGCGCCAGAAACAGAATCTGAGGGCGTATAAGCGGGAAATCGTTCTGGCGCTCCTGCTGATCACCCTGCTACTGCTATTTACGACTACGTGGGTGGCACTGTTCCTTTCCAAGCAGGTCACGGTGCCCATTCAAGCGCTGGCCGAGGCGACTCGCGAAATATCCCATGGGAATTTCGACTACCGGATCGAGGTGCAGGCGCAGGACGAACTGGGCACGCTGGTGCGCTCGTTTAACCGCATGACTGTGCAGCTGGGAGAGGGCCGGCGGCAAATCAACGAATTTACGCAAAGCCTCGAGCAAGCCATCGAAGAGCGCGAGCGGCGGCGCAAACTGATGGAAGCAATCCTTGAAAACATTCCCACGGGCGTTGTTTCGTTGAACGCTTCGGGCGAAATTGCGCGGGTGAACTCCGCCGTGGTGACGATCCTGGGCGAGTACGCGCGGGAGGCGCACAGCCTTCAGGATCTGCTGGGCGACGATGCTGCCAGGGCCGTGCTCCATTTGATGAGGCGCTCGCTGCGCATGGGCGCGGCATCGCGCGAAATCGAAATTGCCACCGGTGGGCGGCTGGTGCGCACGGCGGTGACGGTGAGTGCGCTGGGGCCGCGACGCTCCAATCCAGGCTTCGTGGTGGTGATCGACGATTTGACCGACCTTCTGCGTGCGCAGAAAGCCAGCGCCTGGCAGGAAGTGGCGCAGCGAATCGCGCATGAGATCAAGAACCCCCTGACGCCGATTCAGCTTTCGGCTCAGAGGCTGCTGCGGCGACTCGAGCGCACCGCCTCTGAGAACCCGGAGGCAGCACGCACCGAGTTCGAAAAACTGGCCGCCGAGTGCGCCACCCTGATCGAGCGCGAAGTGCAGACGCTCAAATCGCTGGTGGACCAATTCTCTCAATTCGCGCGCTTCCCTGCCGCCCGGCTGGCTCCGGCGGATTTGAATTCGATCGTGGAAAGCGCACTTGCGCTTTTTCACGGGCGCCTCGACGGGATTCGCGTGAAGACGGACCTGGCAGCGGCGTTGCCGCCGGTGAAAGCCGATCCGGAGTTGCTGCGGCGCGTGCTGGCCAATCTGATCGACAACGCGGCCGAAGCGATGGAAAACTCGACGGTTCGCCAGTTGCACGTGGCGACGCGAGCCGAGAGCGACGGCGACGCTGTGGAGATTGAGATTTCCGACAGCGGCCACGGGATTTCCCCCGAAGACAAACTCAAACTTTTCCTGCCGCATTTCTCAACCAAAGAGCGCGGGACAGGATTGGGGCTGGCCATCGCGAGCCGGATCATCGCCGAACACAATGGGACGATTCGAGCAGAGGATAATTTGCCGGTTGGCGCGCGCTTCCTGCTGCGCTTTCCGACCTCGGCCGAAGAGGTACCGTCGGTCGCCGCGGTGTCCGCGGACCCGGTGGCACCTGGATCCCGTGAACCGCTCAAATAGAGAGCGCGACTGGAACATGCAAGCGTCGATCCTCATCGTAGATGACGAAGAAGGCATCCGCGAGTCGCTGGGAGCGCTGCTGCGCGACGAAGGCTACGATGTCGAGTCGGTTGCCTCGGGGGAAGAATGCCTCGCCAGACTCGACCGCCGGCATTTCGACCTGGTTCTGCTGGACGTGTGGCTGAAGGAGATCGACGGGCTCGAAACACTCGCCCGAATTCAATCGCGCGAGGCCGCGCCGATCGTCGTAATGATTTCGGGGCACGGAAATATCGAGACGGCCGTACGCGCGACAAAGCTGGGTGCGTTTGACTTCGTCGAAAAACCGCTTTCGCTAGGCAAGCTCATCCTCGTGGTTCGGAACGCCCTCGAATACGTGCGGCTGGAAGCGGAAAACCAGCGGCTGCGCGCAGAACTCGAAGAGAGCCACGAAATTCTTGGCAGCAGCATTCCGATGAAGGCGCTGCGCCAACAAATCGCCCTGACGGCGCCAACAAACGGCCGAGTGCTCATTTACGGAGAGAGCGGAACGGGCAAGGAACTTGTGGCGCGCGCCCTGCACGGGAGCAGCGCGCGGCACTCCATGCCCTTTGTGGAAGTGAACTGTGCCGCCATCCCGGAAGAGCTGATCGAATCGGAACTGTTCGGCCATTACAAGGGGAGCTTCACCGGCGCGAGCGAAGACAAAACGGGAAAGTTTCAGAAGGCCGACGGCGGGACGCTGTTTCTCGACGAAATCGGCGATATGAGCATGAAGACGCAGTCCAAGGTGCTGCGCGTGCTGGAGGAGCAGCGCGTGGAGCCGCTGGGATCGAATCAGCCGGTGAACGTGGATGTGCGCGTTCTCGCTGCCACGAACAAAAAACTCGAAGATGAAATTGCGCGCAATGCGTTTCGCGAGGATTTGTTCTACCGGCTGAACGTGATTCCTTTCTACGTTCCGTCCTTGCGCGAACGCACCGAGGACATTCCGATTCTCGCAGGACATTTTCTGGAAACGTTCTGCTCGGAGTATGGAAAGAAGCCGAAGGAGTTCAGCGGGTCGGCCATGGATGTCTTGCTTTCCTACCCGTGGCCAGGAAACGTGCGCGAGCTCAAGAACCTGGTAGAGCGGCTCGTGATCATGTGCCCGTCGATTAAGATCGAGCCGCATCATTTGCCTCCCGAGGTGTTCCGCGGCGCGTCCAAGAGCCCACAAAAACCTTATGAGAGCCTGCAGGAGGCGCGGTCGGCCTACGAGCGGGAGTTCGTGCTACGAAAGCTCGAAGAGAATCGCTGGAACATGACCAAGGCCGCGGAAGCGCTGGGGCTCGAGCGCAGCCATCTGTACCGCAAAATGCGCTCGCTGGGGATCGCGCCGTCAAAGGCGCAATAACGGCTCACGGGAAGTAGTCCCACCGGCCAGGACGCGGGACGCTTCGCTGGCGGTTTGTTGGAGCTGGCTCCCTGTGCATTTCAATCCCTTGATTTGTTTTCAAGGTCGGTTGATCGCTTCGGTGCAGAGTTGCATGAAGCATGGGGTACCTTTCTCTGTCTTGGCGCAGCACCAATCCGACCGTCCAGCATTGCGAGATTCACTGTTGGGCTTTGCTGAGTTGCTCAAGCTGACGGTGCCAATCGAGCTGGCGGACGATTCCGGCGTTCTGGCGCCAGTGGGGCTGGACCTTTACGAAGAGCTCGAGAAAAATGCGGGCGCCGAGGATGGAAGCGAGTTCCTTGCGGGCTTCGGTGCCGATTTTCTTCATCGTGGCGCCGCCCTTGCCGATGAGAATCCCCTTTTGGCCTTCGCGCTCGACGTATAGCGTGGCGCGAATGCGGATCAAATCCTTCCCCTCCTCGAAATGATCGAGCAGTACGGCGATCGCATACGGGACCTCGGCGCGCGTGGTAAGAATGGCTTTTTCGCGAATGATTTCCGCCGCGAGGAAGCGCTCCGGCTGGTCGGTGAACTGGTCGTCGGGGAAATAGGGAGGGGCCTCGGGCAGACGGTCGATCCAGGCCTCCACCAGCTCCGGACATCCTTCGCCCGTGAGCGCGGAAATGGGGAACACCTCGGCGAAGTCGAATTCCTGGCGGTAATGATCGATCAAGGGAAGAAGCTGGGGCTTCTTCACGCAGTCCACTTTGTTCAGCAGGAGAAACACCGGGCCGTGAAAGCGCTTGATCCAGCCAATGGAGAACCTGTCGCCGCGGCCGATGGCGGCCGAAGCGTCCACGATCAACGAGAGGACGTCGACGCCTTCCAGGGCGTGCTGCAGCTCGTCCATCATCTGGCGGCTCAGGACGTTCTGTGCTTTGTGGATGCCGGGTGTATCGATGAGGACGATTTGCGCGTCGTTGCGATGCAGGATTCCCTGGATGCGATTGCGCGTGGTTTGCGGCTTGGGTGAAACGATGGCGACTTTGCGGCCGACCAGCTTGTTGACCAGGGTCGATTTGCCCGCGTTGGGGAGGCCTACTATGACGACGAATCCGGATTTAAAAGGCACCTTCGAATTGTACGTCAGATGCGGATTGGCGAGGGTAAAGAACGCGGGAGTTTACAAGGGCGTTTGCGGAGCTTGCGCACTTTGGGTTGGCGGCTGCTGGTCGGCAGGCAGACCTGCCGCGACGAGATCGCGGACTCGGGTGAGCAACTCGCCGCGCCGGGAGATGGAATACTGCGAGGCATTCACGGCGGGGCCGAAACGGATGAGAACTTCACCAGGGCGGATCGCCCAATCTCCCTTGCGCAGCAGCTTCTGAGCGCCGCGGATGGACACCGGAACGATGGGAACACCGGCCTGAATCGCCATCACGAAAGCACCCTTCTTGAAAGGAAGCAGACGGCCGTCCGGGCTGCGCGTGCCCTCCGGATAGACCGCGAACGAGAGGCCCTGCTTGAGGTAGCGTACGGTGGTTTTGATGCTGTTCAAAGCCCCTTCGCGCGACGCACGGTCCACCGATACGAATCTGGCGAGAAGCATTCCGTAGCCGAGAATAGGAATGCGATAGAGCTCCTTCTTTAACGCAACCGACACCCGTCGAGGGATGCACGGGACGAATGCGAGCGGGTCGATATAGGAGACGTGATTGGCCGCGAAGATGCACGGCCCCGGCGGAATGTTTCCGAGCCCTTCCGTGCGAACGCGCACACCGGCGATGCGAAGCCCGATTTTCACCGCATTCATCGACGACCAGTACATCAGGTCCTGCGTGCCGGTGAGGAGACTCCAAAGGATCAGCCAGGGCAGAAAGACAAGAATGGCGAGTCCCCACCATAGCAGGACGATCAGGGTCCGAATCATGCGAACGATGTGGGAGCTAACATTGGAATGACAGCGTGCTCATTCACCGGTTGTGCCACGAAGCAGCCCGTCGCGGATGCGGCGCTGCCGCTCCGATGGATGCGGCATTTCGGCAATGGAATACTGGCGATCCTGGCGCGAGCCTACCATAAATGAGACTTCGGATTCCTGGTCTTCGCGGCGGACGCGAAGAGTTAGCAAATCGCCAGGGGAATGCCCGCGCAGCCACGCGGCAAGATCCTGCGGCGAGGATTTGCCGCGTGACGGAAGAATGACGTCCCCGTTGCGAAGCCCTGACGATTCGGCCGAGCTTCCAGCCTCCAGGCCCGAAACAGTTACGTCTTCACCCGGCACGGATTCTGGCCAGAAACCCAAGTCGGCAGTCTGGGTGGTGTCCCGCTTCAGTTGCAACCCCGCGAGGCCCAGAAAATCGTCATAGGGAATTGCGTCCGTACCAGCCACGAAGCGGCGGAAAAAATCGTTGTATGGCTTGCCGACCAATTCTTCAACGTCCGCCTCAATACCCTTGCTTTCGTCGTAAAACTTTCCTGCTTTCGCGTATTCGCTGTTCATCTGGCGCATGACATCATCGAGAGACTTGCGGTTGCCGGTTGCATCTCGAATCGAGAGATCGAGAAGCAGGCCGACCAACTGCCCCTTGTTGTAGTACGAGATGCTGCGATCGGGGGCGTTGTAATCCTCATATTTTTCAAGCCACGCGTCGAGACTGGATTCTTCGACGCTTTGCCACTGGCGCGCGGGGCGCGATTCCAACTCGCCAATTTGCATGGCGAGATCATCGTAGAACTGGCTCTTGGTCCACAGGCCTGACCGTTCCAGCGCATACGCCGCGTAGGTGCTGGTGACGCCCTCGGCAAACCACAGCGCGCGCGTCTTCTGCTCTTTGGTGTAATCGACTGGCTCAAGGGCCTGCGGGCGAATGCGCTTGACGTTCCAGGCGTGGAAGAATTCGTGAGCGGCTATCGCTGCCGCACTTTCCACCGACGCTGCCGCAATGGCGGTCGAATTCTCGTGTTCCATGCCACCGCCGCCGACATCCGAGTAGGCGCCGATATGGAAGAAGAAGGTGTACTCCTGGAACGGCGGGCCGCCCATAAGTCTCAGCTCGTAGGACGTAATTCGCTTCAGGTCCTCTTCGAGGCGGCCTTTCTCCCATGCAGCACTGTCGACGACCACGCGGAAGCGCGCGCCCTGATCGTCGAAATCGAAATCCGAGAATTTGCCTGCTTCGACCGGCGCGTCCACGAGAGCATCGTAGCTTTCAGCTCTAAAGGATGCCGCGTCATGCCCGGTGGGGAGTTCGGAAATAACTTTCCAGCCACGCGGAAGATCGTTGAACGTGATTTCGGTGTCCTCGCCCCGGCGGTCGGGAACATACATGAGTATTTCGGCAAAGTTGACGAAGGCGTGGTGGCCGTTGAGCTGCGAGTTGAATGGGCCAGCATCGTCCCACTCAATCGCATAACGCACCAGCACGCGGGAATCATCGTTGGGTCGGGCAGGGCGGGCCGGCGGGGCGATTTCCCAGGTCTGCTTGTCGATGGGAGTCAAATCTACCGGCAGAGCGCTTCGGTCAGCTGAATCCGAAATGGCGGCTTTCGGGCTACGGATGCGAACGCTGAAATCGCGCACCTGATAGAGAGCATTCCAGACCGGCATGGCCACCTGCACGGCGTTCTCTGCGTTTGGAATCTCCATCTCGACTTGAAAAATGTGTTCGTCGCTACGGGCCAGCGAGACGCGGTACTTGATGGTGGCTGAAGCGGGACGCGCGACGAACAACGAAAGAAGGGCCAGCACAAACAGCGGCGTGCGGTGCCTTGGAATGCCGCCTCGTGTCACCCACGGGCTCCTGCAAGACACTTCAGCTTTTCAAGTAGCTTGAAGCACAGGCCGTCAAAGCTTCCGTTGGACATCACCATGACCAGATCACCCGGGTTCGCGTTCTCAGCAAGATGATCCGCAATTGCGGCGGCCGCAGGGAACGCCTTCGCCACGCGGCCGTGTGCGCGCAAAGACTCGGCGAGGGATTCGGGCGAGAAACGGTCTTGATCGGAAAGCAGTTGTGCTCGATTCACCGGGCCGATCAGCACGCCGTCGGCTATGGCGAGAGCTTCGGGCAATGCATCCTGAAAAACCTTCCGGCGCATCGTGTTCGAGCGCGGCTCGATGGCCGCCCAGATTCTACGGCCGGGCCAGCGCGTGCGAGCAGCTTCCAGCGTCAGGCGGATCGCGGTGGGATGATGCGCGAAATCCTCCACGACGAGAACACCGCCCACTTCGCCCTTGATTTCCATCCGGCGCCGCACGCTCTGAAAACCGGCCAACGCGCGCTCGATGGCCTCGCGTTCCACGCCGCGGCCGTATGCCAGGGCAATAGCGGCCAGGGCGTCGAGAACATTATGTCGACCGGCAAGCGGCATGCGGATGCGCGTGACTTCACGGCCGCGATAGGCCACGCGAAATTCGGTGGCGTTGTCCTGCCAGAGGAGATCACCGGCGTACCAATCGCACTCAGGGGTCAGACCAAACGTTTCCACCGGGCAGAACGCCTTGGCGACCGCCGCTTTCAACGTGGGGCTTTCTCCCCAGGCGACAATGCGGCCGCGGCGCGGGACCAAATTCACGAGGCGCCTGAATTGAAGCTCGATGGAAGCCAGGTCGGGATAGATATCCGCATGGTCGTACTCGAGCGAAGTGAGGATGAGCTCATCCGGGTGGTAGTGGAGAAATTTCGGCCCCTTGTCGAAGAAAGCCGAATCGTACTCGTCCCCTTCGACGATGAACTCTTCACCACCCCCTAGCCCATAGCTGCGGTCTGCGAAGTTGGGGGCCACGCCCCCAATCAGAAAATCGGGACGGCGCCCGGCAACGTGGAAGATCCAGGCAAGCATGGCCGTCGTGGTCGTCTTACCGTGCGTGCCGGCGACAACAACCGACGTGTGGCCGGGAATGAAAAAGTCCTCGATCAACTGCGGCATCGAACAGTAAGGGATTTTCTGGTCGAGGATGTATTCCACCTCGGGATTGCCTCGGGAATTGGCGTTACCGATAACGGCAAGATCGGGCGCCGGTTTCAGATTTTCTTCGCGGAAGCCTTCGTTCCACTTAATCCCCAAAGAGTTGAGAAGAGTGGAGGCGGGCGGGTAGACGTTTACGTCCGTGCCGGTGACGCGAAAGCCGCGCTCCTTCAGCATGCCCGCGACCGGAGCCATGGCGGACCCTGCGATCCCCAACAGGTGAATGTGTTCGGTTCTAGCCGTACGAGTTGCGATAACCGATCTCCCTTCCAATGAGCCGTTGGCCAAGCCTGCTCGTGCTCCGATCATACAGGATACCGGACAGCATCATGCCGTGCAGGCGGGCTCGAGAACCTCGAGTTGTGTCCGGTTGACCGCCGCTCCCGCCGCTCCCTGGACCGTGAGATGCGCGCGAACCCCCAGAGGCAACGTGATCATCGGCCGTTCGGTGTGGCCGACCGGGGCTCCCCACACCACCGGAACACCGAGCGGGGCGAGGATTCGGTGCGCCACGTCTTTGACCGATTCTGTGTCCGCGGGCGCTTCGCATTCGGGAAAATCGCCCAGAATAATTCCCGCAACGCTTCTGAATTTTCCGGCCTGCTTCAAATGCATCAAGGCGCGGTCCACCTGATACGGTTTCATGCCGCGGTCTTCCAGCACTAGGATGGAGCCATGGGTGTCAAGCTCCCAGGGCGTGCCGAGCGTCGTCTCCACAAGCGTCAGACACCCTCCGAGGAGAATGCCTTCCACAGAACCGCCAATCAACGGTTGGCCCTTTAGATCGAGACGCCAGCCATTTTTCGTTTCCGTCAGCGAACGGAGCAGACTGTCGCGGTCATAGCCTTTCGGTGCTCCCGCGCCGTGGGCGATGCTCGATGCGACCATCGGGCCGTGCAGCGTGATCCAGCCGAATTTCTGCCACAAACAAATTTGTAGAGACGTAATGTCGCTGTGGCCCAGCAGAATCTTGGGCGAGGCGAGCGCGACGCTCAAGCCATCCAGGAGATAATTGGCGCCATAGCCGCCTCGCGAGCAAAAGATGGCGCGTGATCCGTTTTCCGCAAGAGCCTCCTTAAGAGCAGAAACTCTCAAAGCCGCCGGCCCGGCGAAAAAACCTCCTCGCGCGAGCACGCTCGGAGGATCGAGCTTCAGAACGTAGCCTAGGCGTTTCAGTTCCCCACAGCCCTTCTCGAGCAAGGTCCCATCCACGGGGCTCGCGAGCGAAAGAATGCGGATGGCGTCTCCGGGTCGTAGTGCGGGTGGCTTGAGAGGCTGCGGCATGTACCACAATCGAGGATAAGAAATTTAACCAGACTAGTCCAGATGAGGAAACCATCACGGAGGCAAACAGATACGGGCGAACAAAAAAGGCAGGGGACGGCCCCAAACCGAAGACTCGCGCAAAGGGCAGCCCGAAGGAACCACCGCGCGCCAGCCATCGGGTCGTGGCTAAGCTAGAAGCCACGACCCCCAAGGATTCGCCTGCTGCGCTGCCACGCAAACGCGGACTCTGTAAGCCTAAAACGGAGTAGCCGTAAGCAGAACGTCTCCCTGGAGGCTCAACGGGAGGCCCGCGGCGCCAGCCGATGTGGAAAAGAACAGGAAGCTGCCGTCGGAGGTGAGCGGCACCGGAGACGCGTTCACCGTCAACGGCGAGGAGCCAGAAACCGGGCTGGAAGCGGTGATCGGATATGACGCCGGGTTGCAGGTTTCCGCGGCTCCCGCGCAGGTATCGTAGACGTAGAGCGAACCTGAGGTAACTGCTGCCGCACCGTCGGTCGTGCCGGAGGGATTTGCAACAAAGCTGACATAACGCCCGTTGGAACTCAGGTGCGGAGCTGCTGCATTCTCGATAAGCAGCGTTGTGGAAGGAACGCAACCTGCGACGATGCCCAAACAGGTGTCCCGGAGGAACACGTTCGGCGTGGCACCTGAATCCGAGGATTGGAACGCGATAAATCGCGCGTCCCCGCTGATCGAAGGCCCTTGATTGAGTCCCCTTAGAGGTGATCGGTCCGCCGAGATCGAAATGGGCACGGTGGATGTGACGCACGATGTTGAATCACTCACACCGAGGCATGTGTCGACAAGCAAGAGCTGCGAAGCGGTCTGATTTGCGGCGCCCGCGGTCGCGGCATTCGAGACTTCCAAAACAACATAGCGGCCGTCGGGAGAAATGACTGGATCACTGAACCGTTGCGGTGACGGCTCGTTGCTGATATCGGCAGATGCCGAATATGTGTGCGGTACGCAAGCGGCCGTGCTGGCCTGGCCAGCACATGTGTCGCGCACATAGACAGCGTTCCCCGCAACAGCAAAACCCGCGACCAGGCTACTAGCCGCCGAGACGAATGCGACAAAGCGGCCATCGGAGCTGAGCGAAGGAGAGCTGCTGGCTAGGGCCGCCGAATCTCCGTTCGCAGCTATCGACACAAGCTCTGTATGCGGCACGCAACCCGACGGAGCCTCGGTGCCAACGCAAAGATCGCGCACGTAGACATTCGATGGCAAAGGAGGCGGGCCTGAAACGCTCGTAACCAGGTTGGTCGCGCTCGACGCAAACGCAACAAATCGGCCATCCCCGCTGATGGCAACCTCGTTCTCGGCTGCCACACTCGGCGCGCTACCGTCGGGAGCAAGATCGACGGCGGTCGTTTGAGGCATACAACCCGCAGCACCGAGGCAGGTATCGCGCACGAAGATGCTCCCGGACGCTCCTTGGGCTACCAGGTCTGTCGAAGTCGAATAGAACGCAACAAATCGGCCATCGGAGCTGACCGCCGGACCACTGCTCGCCCCGTTTGCCGGCCCACCCCCGGCGCTGGCGGAAACAACCTGCGGGAACTGCGCGCCAGCCGCCAGGCTCGCCTTCAAGCGAACCGCAGCGCCTGTCCCTACAGTGAAGGGGAGCGATCCAGAAACCCCGCCTGCGGGGGCCGGATTGGACACCGACACGCCGATGGTCGCATTGGCGGCGACATCGGCGGCGGTCATCATCACCCTCAATTGCGTGGAGCTTACAAGGGTCGTCGCACGCAAGTTGCCGTTGAATGCAACAGATGAGCTTGAAACGAAATTCGTCCCGTTCACGATCAGAAGGCCCCCCGACGGCAGCACTCCCACCGGGGTGCTCGATGGAGAGAGCGAAGTAATGGTCGGCTGCGGATTCTGCGGCGAGGTAATGGTAAAGTTCACGGCAACCGAAGGGCCGCCGCCCGGTGCGGGAGTCACAACCACAACCTGCGCCGTGCCGGGACTGGCAATGTCTTGCGCGGTCACAGAGATGGAAAGCTGCGTCGAAGAAGTGTTGTAGGTGGTGGTGCGCGCGGTATTGTTCCAGTAGACCACCGACGTGGAGATGAAACCGTTGCCGGCGACATTCAAGGTAAATCCCGGCCCTCCCGCAACGGCACTGGAAGGAAAAAGACTCGTAATCGAGGGGGTATCGTTGTATGGCGGGTTTTCACTTCCGCAACCCGATAGCAACACCAACAGACCCACTATCGACGCCAGCGCTGCCGAGCGCAAACGAATCAATACCATCCTCCCGCGAACTTTTTGGGGATCCCGAGGCCGCTCGCTATCCGCGGCCGAGAAGGAACGAGGGGAAATGCACCTAACACCGTCGCCAAATCCCACTGCAAAGTGATAGCACCCCGCTGCATTGCACGTCAACTCGGATTCGATAGAAGCCCAAGGGGTTGGCTGCATCGGTCGAGGGAAACCGGCTGCTCCAGGGATGGCTTTTCTCTGGGTGCGAGGCCGAAGCTGGCGCAATACCGCAGACACGCGGTCACAACGGAGTGATGGGGGCCACCGGGTGGGCTTCAAGCCGTGCTTGGAGCCGGCCGAGACGCGTCATCAGGTCTCGTTCCTGCGGCACGGTTATCTCGGCCTCAAATTCCACCAAAAGGCCCTGGTCGGTGTTAAATAGTTGTCATCGCCGCGCATTGAGGACGATCGGGCCGACGATCGTGTGAACCTAGCGGGAATTTCTCACAATAAATAGAAAAAGGCTGTAGCTTCATGGCATAACTCTTTTGTGAGGAAGAAATTCTGCCAAGAAGGAGCAACAGCCTTATGAGCTCAGAGTGTAATCAGTTTGGCTTCGGATTTCATCCCCT
>Ga0187863_10002090_pt1 | contig 15412 bp, 13 predicted proteins | sample June2016WEW_11_1_FD_132975 | JGI IMG/M metagenome (GOLD analysis project Ga0187863, IMG submission 132975) | Peatland microbial communities from SPRUCE experiment site at the Marcell Experimental Forest, Minnesota, USA - June2016WEW_11_10 | ecosystem: Environmental > Terrestrial > Soil >... | reverse complement strand
AGCATGATGCTTTGCTTGTGCCGCTCGGTCAAGCCTGCCAACGCTTCTTCCAATCGCAGCAGGTCGGCAAAGAGAATCGGTTCGGCGCGTTTGAGCAGTAGAGACATCGCGGTGTCGGCGACATCCTGGCTGGTGGCTCCCCAGTGAACGAATCGCGCCGCCTGCGCGTCGGTTTTTCGTACCAGGTCGGTCAGCATTTTCACCAGAGGAATGGCGGGTGTTCCAGCGCGAAATGCGGCTTCAGCAAGAACGGAGATATTAAACTTGCCGGGTATTGCAGCAGCCGTTATCGCGTCTGCCGCCTCCGCCGGGATCACACCGCATTGCGCTTCTGCACGCGCCAAGGCGGTTTCGAATTCCAACATGGCCTGAAGGACCGAGTCGTCGGAAAACAGGGCGGCCAGGGCCGGCGTGGTGGCCAGGCTTGCAATCAAACATCCGGTCATGTTCGGCTCCGCGGCGCAGGTGGCTTCGATTCGGGTGGGCCGCTTAACTCGAAATGCTTACACATCGAAGAACACCGTCTCGGCCTCTCCGCGAAGATGCACATCGAAGATCCAATTGCCGGGGCGAGTCGAATCTGGCCGGGCCAGCAATGTCGCGCGGCGGTTTTCTGGTACCAAGGCCAATACGGGATCTGCAGCGTTCGCCGGCTCCTCCGCGAAGTAAACTCGGGTCGACAGTCGCTTGAGGATTCCCCGCCCCAGAATTGAAACGTTAATGTGGGGCGCCTGAACTGATTCGCGGGGACCCGGCACGCGTCCTGGCCTGATCGTTTCAAATGTGCATGAGCCGTCCTGTGCCGTGGCCAATCGCCCGAAGCCGAGGAAGCTCGCACCGTTCGGAGCGCCGTCGTGCTGTGCGTAGTTTCCTTCGGAGTCTGCTTGCCACAGTTCGATCATCGCATCGGGAACAGGCACTCCCTCCCCATCCAACACACGAAAAGTGAGCCTTAACCGGTCGCCCTTCGCTCCATCGCCGGCGACACGCGAAATACTCCGTGTGTCCGTGAGGCCCAAATGCAGGTAGGGACCCACGGTTTGTGAAGGAGTCGGCGTCAAATCCATCTTTATTTTTTTCTACTTTCTACGATCTCTACTTTTCAAACGGCGTTGCTTCGCGGCCTCGCAGCACAATGTCGAAGCGATAGCCCAGGGCCCACTCCGGCTTCGTTGTTTCCAGGTCAAATTTCGAAACCAAACGCTGACGTGCCCTTTCGTCGGGAATCGATTGCAGAATGGGATCGTAAGCAAACAGCGGGTCGCCGGGAAAGTACATCTGCGTGATCAGTCGCGTCACGAACGCCGGGCCAAATAAAGAAAAATGAATATGCGCCGGACGCCACGCGTTGTGGTGATTGCGCCATGGATAGGCGCCGGGCTTGATGGTCACAAAACTGAAAAATCCATCATTGTCGGTCAGGGTTCTTCCGGTCCCGGTAAAATTCGGGTCGAGCGGGGCGGGATGGTCGTCTTTCGCGTGCGCATATCGTCCGGCGGCATTCGCCTGCCAAATCTCAATCAAGCTGTTCGACACCGCGTGACCATCCCCGTCCACCACTCGCCCGCGCACAATGATGCGCTCTCCCAGTGGTTCTCCCGCATGCTGACGGGTCAGGTCTTGATCGTGTGGGCCAATGGCGGAGTGTCCGAACGCTGGCCCAGTGACTTCAGACAGAGTGTGCGGCAGGAAGATCAGCGGCTGAGATGGCGCCCGCAACCTTGTCGCGCGATACGCGGGATAGAAATAATCCGGCTGGGTCCCTGGCTCATGCCGTCGGAAGGGAGTGACAAATTCCTTTGGATTGCTTCTCGTGCTCTGAATCAATGGAGAAGACATGTTGATCTCGCCATCCGAAAACTCACCCGCACTTGACGCTACAGATAGTCGCTACAGATTGTACGTCGATTCAGCTCATGGGGAGGCCAACGTAGTTTTCAGCGAAGGCCTGTGCTGCCGCTCGAGAGCTCGTCAGGTAATCCAAATCGGCCAACTGCCTGTGCTCCTCGAACCTGTCATCCCCGGGAATCCGGTGCAGCATGGAAGTCATCCACAGGGAAAACCGCTGTACCAGCCACACTCGTCTTAAACAGGTTTCCGAATAATTGTCGAGTGGTTGGCGATTGCCGGAGGCGTAGAATTCCGCAAACGCGGCGGCAAGGACCCGAACATCGGCAACGGCGAGATTGAGCCCTTTTGCGCCGGTCGGAGGAACGATGTGCGCCGCATCCCCAGCCAGATAAAGCTTGCCGTGCTGCATCGGCTCTGCCACGAAACTGCGCATGCCGGTGACACCTTTCTGCAAGATGGCGCCTTCCGTTAGCCTGCGCCCGTCGCGGGTCGCTAGGCGCGTTTGCAACTCTTCCCAGACCCTTGCGTCGGGCCACTGCGCCAAGTCTTCCTCAGGAGCGCACTGGAGATACAGGCGGGTGACTTCCGGAGTTCGCATGCTGTGCAGGGCAAAGCCGCGATCATGGTAGCAATAGATCAGTTCCTCGGAGGAAGGTGGCGCTGCCGCCAAAATGCCGAGCCAGGCAAACGGAAAAATTCGTTCATAGATAGTTAGAGCGCTCTCTATGCTTGGGCGACACACTCCGTGAAAGCCGTCACAGCCTGCAATGAAATCGCAAAGGATCTCGGAAGGTTCGCCACGGTCGTGAAACCGAACCTTCGGTGTTGTGGAATCGAAGTCGTGAATGGTGGCACCTTCAGCCTGGAAGAAAATTTCGCCGTCTGCCGCTAGTCGCGCTGCGATAAGGTCTTTCACAACTTCCTGCTGGGCATAGATCGTGATACCGCGCCCCGTCAAGGCTTTGAAATCGATGCGATGCCCCTGGCCTCTGAAACGAATTTCCACGCCGTCGTGAATCAGGCCTTCCCGCTTCATTCGTTCTCCTAAACCCATTTCGATCAGAAGGTCGACAGTGCCCTGCTCGAGGACGCCGGCTCGTACCCGCTGCTCACAGTGCTGTCGACTTCGCGCTTCGACCACAACCGAATGAATTCCTTGTCGGTGCAGGAGGTGCGACAAGACCAGGCCTGCGGGTCCAGCTCCCACGATCCCAACTTGAGTGCGCATTCTCATGGTTTCTTCCGCCGCGATTTCTGGTGAGCCGCACGGTGCTTGTTTTCCGGATTGTTTTGCGCGGAAAACATTTCGATGACCTCGCGCGGCACTGGCTTGCTCTCGATTCGTTCCGGATCCGCTTCTGACACCGCTGCCCAGACCCTGACCTCAAAACATTCCACGGCCAGGACACCTTTGTTAAACAACCTGTGGCGGAGGGAAAAACTGCTGCGGCGCCATTCGGTGACCTCAGACTCAACGACAACTGTGTCCGAGAATCGCGATGGCACCACGAATGAGGCGCGCACGTCGACAAGCGGAATTCCGATAATGCCGTAGGTCTTGAGCATCTTGCGCTTAGGCAGGCCCACCCTCTTGAACAAGGCAGCCGTGCATGCGTCGAAATAAGCGAAATAGCGCGGGTAGAAGACGATTTGGGCGGGGTCGCAATCGCCCCACTCGATGTGAATCGTCTTCCGGTTCGTGATGTTCGGCTTCTTGCTCAAACGGCCTCTTCCGTTGCTTCTCATCTGCCTTTCAAAGCGTGCTTTTCAACGCGACTCGGAAATCTGCGGGATTCTAAAGTAAAGATGATAGTGGTTGCGACACCTAGGATTGAATTGGGCACCACAAGCCGCGCAGCGCGATTCGCTTTGCAGGTACTGGAGGATGGTCAGCGTTGTACCGCAGGCGCCACATAGAATCGCTTGCTCGTTCCATTCACTCTCGGGCCAGAGTGCAAACGGATGATCGGCTAGCATCTCGTGGCAATCTTTGCAAGCATAGTAAAGGCCGCAACATTTCATCTTGATTGCGATGATGTCGGTTGGGCCGTGATAATGCTGGCAACGAGTTTGTGAATCGAGATTTACGCCGTGCACGAGCGGGAAAGTGGGAGCCATCGTGTCCGTCAGGGTCAATGAGGAAATTCAGCCGATCGTTGCTTTAGCCGATCGTTAACAGTTCTTCGTAGAATCCACCAATCTCGCGCGCCCGGTCCACAAAGTGAATCTCCAAAATCCAGTGCCGCTGACGGCCGGAGGCGTCCGGTATCCGCATCCGGTTGTGATTCCTGGGGTGGACATAGAGAGTGATCATGTCCCCGGGAATCTTTTCATGGGGGAAAACACCAATCAGATGTCCTGCAATCGGGCCGCCGTATTCCCAGCCGGCTTGCGCCGCCAGCCTCTGCGCGTACCCGTATAGCTCTGCGGCAGTGATTTCAGGGTGTTCGTGAAAATACCGCTTGCCGCTGGCGAACGCCTCTTCGATGTCGCGGCACAGCTTGCGTTTCTGCGGATCGTTTCCGACAACGTAGGTCCGGCCGAAATCGGCTTCCCACTCCTCAAATACAGGACCGAAGTCCATAAAGACAATGTCATCCTCCGCCACCGTCAGATCGGGAGGATTCTCGTCGTAAGGCGCCAGAGTATTACGCCCTGCTCTCACGATTCTTTTGTGCCAATAACGTGAGATGCCGTACATGCTTTCGGCAAGCGCGTAGATGCGCTCATTGATTTCGCTTTCCCTGGCCCCTGGGCGAATCAGGCTCTGCGCCTGGATCTCGGCGAACAGGGCCTGCGCTTTGACCTGAGCGTCCACCAATCCGGCGGCCAGCGCTTCTTCTGATTTCTCCATGACAGGACAGATTACAACAATTTACAGAGACGAGCGTCAAGCCGTCGAATCTGAACCAGCGCCCGCGGCAGCGCTCTCTCGACGCGACGGTAACGGTCCTATGATCATCGTTTCGAAGATCATCGTCCCGAGATCATCGTCCCGAGGACAGCCGCCGACGATAAACTCCGAAAGGAACTGACTGCGGAAGAACGCACAACACTGATTCGACTCTTGAAGTTGATTGCCGACTTAGAGTTCTAAGCTGCGCCGCCGTCGCTAGGGAACGATCAGGATTGGAGCTCGCCAGAAGGTCGCCTTCTGGGCCGTCGGATCAAGGACTGTAATCTGGCAGTCGTAATTTCCGGCAGCGAGTTGATCCATGCTAAGACTGAAGCTGAAGGGCATGGTTCCAAGCCGGGTGGCGGTATTGGGAGCGAGGGCAGCAGGCGGGGTCTCAAGAACTTTGTCGCCCGCGAGATAAAGGCTGACGAACGCGAAAAGAGGCTGGGTCGCGGGCGGGCTACCCTGCGGAGCCTGCTTATAGGCCTGGAGGTAGACGTACATCTCATGACTCGTACTGAAGACTCGAGTCACGCTCGGGACAAGCTTCTTTCCGTTTTGGACGAGCGGGTTGACCGCGACTTCTTTTTCCTTGTGCGTACCTTTCTCAACGTCATAGAGCACCTCACTTGGATCGACGCGCTGGCTGCTCAGCACGACTGAGCTGATGGGCACGCGCTGGTCGTCTCTGTTCAGGTTGGGGATTACGAAGACGGTTTGATAGGTACCGATTCTCCCCGTCTCGTCGTCGCGCGCCAGGAACTTGATCATGTACTTTCCGGGCAGAAGGGTAAAACCTGTGTCGTACTCTATGGGCCGCCGGGCGAGCTCGGCGGCGGTCGCATCGGAGAGCTTAATGTTGACATGGTCGCGGACGTTGGTGACGGTTGTGCTACCGACGAGGTCTTTAATTTCACCGACGAAGTCGATAAGGGTGCGCTCGGCGCCGCCCCGTTTGGCGAGAGCCAGCTCGCGTCCAGGGATCTTAACCACGATGGGGACGAAGTATTCGGCGCGGTTGAGCTGGAAGTGATCGATCTCCATCGCGATGGAAAGTTCGGTAATGGGGTCATCGAGCATCAGGGCATCTTCGAGTTGACGCTCTTTGTCGACAGCAGTAAAGCGGCTGAACAGCTTATCCGCGTAGTAGCCCTGGCGGTAATCCAGCTTCGCGCTGGAATCGTTGGCCAGGGAAACTTTGACGCGCCGGAACCTGCCGTTCTGAACTTTGTTGCTGGTGTAGTAGCCAAGAATGTAGTAGTCCGAAATCGCTTCCTGGGCCTGCACAATGCCGCGAGTGAGGTCGTTGTTATCAAAGAGCGCTTTGCCGCCGGTGTCGCCGGCAAGAGCAAAGAGAGTGTCCTGCGACTGCTGAAAGTTGTTGGTGGTGGCGAGGGCGGCGGCGCCGGTGTACATGCCGGAGTTGCCGGGCGAGCCTTGGGTGGCGTCGCCGAGCGGAGCTTCTGCGACCAAGCCACGCGCATCCACGGGCCAAAAAGAAACGCCGGCTTTGATGGCGGCGTCGACGGTGGCACGAAGCTGGGCCTGGTTGTCGATGCCGTTGAGGCGGAGGCCGCTGGCGAAATAGATGAGGGACTTTTTCTCGTTCAACTGGCCAAGCATTTTGGCTGCGGTTTGCAGGGCAGAGAGCTGGCGGTCCGTGTTGAAGACGTTGAACTCACTGTCGTCCTGGCCAAAGGCGGCTCCGGTGTCGGCGCTGCTGGCGTCGTCGATGGTCTCGACCGACCCTTGGCCCTCGCCCACGATCAGGGTTTGGAGGATGCTGAGCAGCTTGTTGCGATCGGCGGTGAAGTCCTGCAGGATGTCGACCGAGCCGCCCTGGTAGCGGAGGATGGCTACGAGATCGACGGTGGTCATTTGTGTGCGGAGGAATTGTTCAGCCGCAGAAAGCGCGCGGAGCTGGTCAGCCGGGCGCATTGCCGACATATCGAAATAGAGAGCCAGCAGGCGGCGATTCCTGTAGCGTTCGCTGTCCGGAGCTTCAGGCGCGACCTGTGTGCGAGCGAGACGCTTGTAGAGCTTGAGCGCCTCGGAGCCGGGTGGCGCGACCGGCACGGGCGATGCGTTGGCGGCGAGATCCTGGTGCTCGCAGAAGGCGATCTTCTGTGGCGCGCCGTCCTCAGTGATCGCGAAGTCCTGGGCGGTGAGTCCTGGGATGAGTTTTCCCTGCTTATCCTTTACCGTCACGGTTTCGACGACCAGTTGCGACTTGACCGTGAGGGTAAGAGCCCCCGACTCGGCAGGAGACTTGTTCTGACCGGTCTGCTGAGCGGGTACGTAGAGGGCGACGAAGAAAAGGAAAATGGCCGGCAGCGTCCTCATCTCAGAACTCATCTCAGAACCTCAGGCGCAGTGAGGCTTCGAGACTGCGCATGGGATTGGCCGCAATCGGGAGGCCGAATTGCGTACTGTTTATGGTCGTGTTCCAGCCGGTGAAGACACCGTGGTTGAGCAGGTTCGTTGCATCTACGCGCAGGTCCACGTAGAAGCGTGAACCCGGGCGAAAGGAGCGCACGAGCGAGCTGTCGAGGCTGAACTGATCGGGGCCCGTAATTGAGTTCCTGCCCGCAATTCCCCATTGGCCCGGCAATGGCGCGGTGTAAGCTGCGGCGTTGAGATGCACGCCTGCCGACGATGCGTAGACGGAAGCGCCTGTAGAGTCGGGGCGGATCGTGCCGGTGAATCCGGTTCCGGGCACGGCCGCCAAATAAACAGGTGTTTCTGGCAAGCCGGTTCCGGTCGTGATCGCGGTGAGGACGGTCCAGCCCTTAAACAGCCTGCCCTGCCAGCCCGTCATCAGAGTTCCGCCGCCGAGTCCCTCACCGCTCGTGTATTGCACTTGCAGATTGAGCAGGTGACGTTGATCAAAACTGGAAAGCGAGCGCTCGGCATGCAGATCGAGCCAGTTCTGCGCGATGGCCGGTGTTGGCGCGGGCGAGCTCTGAGTGGGTGCGCCGGTGGATGCAGAATCAGTCGAGAACGGAGTACTGGCGGTGACGTGACCCAGTCCACCCAGTTGAGCATCGTCGTCGATCGATTTTGAAAATGTATAAAGAAGCGATGCAGCGAAACCGTTCAGCAGCCTGCGGCGCAGTTGAACTTGGCCCGCTTGACGCGTGGAGTCGCCACCCGAATTTTCATAGACGAAACCCGAAGGGCACGCGGGACACGGGTTGGTTGCGCCGATCGGGTAAGTGTTGGGAAGAAACTGCTGAACGCCCCGCGCGCCTTTGACACCGAAGTAAGTCGCGGTGAGCTGCATGGCCGCCGGCAAATCGCGCTGCACCGACAACTGCCACGCCTGCGCGAACCCGACCCTGAAGTGAGGGTCCACTGCAAAGGTGTCGGGCGTGGTGGACGAACATGGATTGAAACCGTTTGCCAGCGTGAGTGGGCACGCGGCACCGTTCTGCACGCTCAAACTCTTCGAAAACGGAGCCTGCTGTCCAAGACCAAGCGCCGATGTCTGATAGACGGAAGTGTCGTGATAAATACCGTAGCCGGCGCGGACAACGATGGTGGAAGCTGGAATGGGACGCCACGAGACGCCGACTCTTGGTTCAAACCCGCGTCTGTCCGGGAAAATGAGAGAAGTAGGATAGTGGGTGCCAGTGAGCGGGTCCACCGGGTCGCTGCCAAGGACCGGAGTCACTGCGGTAAAATCGCGAGCGACGTCAAGGTTGACGAGCCGGCCATGAGTCTCCGTGATCGGCGCGCCATACTCCCAGCGCATGCCGGCGTTGATGGTGAGCGTCGACAGGATACGCCAGTCATCTGTGCCATAGGCATCGTAGACGATTTCGCGGAGATATTTATCGGCGTTGCCAAAGGCGAGGGAACTCGTGTCTGGCACGCCGATGAGGAAGTCGGCGAGGTCGGAGCCACCAGTGGTTCCACCGCCGGCCGTGCCCTGGGTTGCGGCGCCGGTAAATGTGAAAATGCCGCGGGGATTCTGCTGGAAGAAATCGTTGAACTGCTGCGTACGAAAATCACCGCCGATGGTGACGTTATGATGGCCGCGATAGATGGCTGTCGAACCCGAGAAGCCGTCGGTGCGCGCACGATTGAATGAGCTCAGTCCGTCGTTGAGGGCGGCGATGCCACTTGAAAAGTTGAGCGTGGGGGGCCCCCAGTTGGATGGATCCTGATCGTTGCCGAGAATGCCCGCAGCGCCCGAAATGTTTTTGCGGTTTTCAAAATAGGGCACGATGTTGGTTCTGAGCCGGCTGAAGCGGTAGCTGGCGTAGACGAACCAATGCTGACTGAAGCGGTGGGCCCAGTTGATGTTGGCGCTGATTCCAAGGGTATCGGTGGTATCGGTGAATCCGAACAAGTTGGCGTTGCCCGCCCTTGTGCTCTGGAAGTTAAAGCCGCCGTAGAGTTCGTCTTTGCGGCCAAGCGTTTTATCCAGGCGCGACTGCAGCGCATCCTGATGAGTGCCGTTGAGAACGGGTACCTGGTAGTTATAGAGCGAATCGCCAACAATATTTGGCAACGGATAAAGCTGCAACAGAGCCTGCGCCTGCGGGCTGACAGGAATGACATTGCCGGGGAACGGCAGGCCGGTTGCGGGATTGAAGACGACGACGGGTTGACCGAGAGGGTTGAGTAGACCTGCGAGATTGCCCATCCTTTCTTCCGCGGTGGGTACGAGGCCAGACTCAGTCGCGGCGACGTGGTCACGCGTCCACTGGTAGGCAACGAAGAAAATGGGCCCGTGCGGCAGCAAATGGGGGATCTTGATCGGTCCTCCGAGGGTGAAGGCGCCAGTGATGCGATTGTAGAAAGTCTTCGGCGTTTGCAGCCCACTCAGTGAGTAGGGACGCGCGTCAAGCGCGGAGTTGTCGAAGATGGCGGCAAACCCGCCATTGTAGAGACTCTTGCTGTTCGCTCTTCTGTTGCCGAAGGCCTGGTCAAGCGAAAACCGTGAGGTGGCCGCATTGTTGACGCTGCCGTTGACCAGAAAGCCGTCCGATGCCTGCTGATTAGCGTCCTGTTGCGGCTTGGGTATGTCGGGAAGGTTTGAAGTGTCGGCAGTCGCAGCCTTTTTCGCAGCAGCAGCGGAATTCACCGTAGAGGGCGCTGCCGGCGCTACTTTTGTGCGGGCCATCATCTGCTCGAGCGAGAGCAACGTCAACTCAAACTTAGCCGCAGGAACGCTCGGAGTGATGGTCAAGTCGGCGGCGACGGTTGAGAAGCCCTGCATCTCGATCGTAAGCTTCGCGGGTCCATCTTGCAGGTCAGTGAATGTGAACAGGCCTCCCTGGTCAGAGACCGTACTGACGCTCTTCGTCCCTTGCGTCAATGTGACCGTGGCTCCCGGCACAGGCCAGCCATGGAAAGCAACTTGGCCGTGATAGGACGAAGCCGAAGCCAGCGCGGGAAGTGCGAGCGCTGCCAGCGTGCACGTGCAAAGCAGGACGCAAGCCAGTTGGAAGGTTCGATGCACTCGCCGCTGTGACACCGCTTTCGCTTCTCCCCAAGTTTCATTCCACGTCAGTTTTCCGAAGGCTTCTCGACATGGTCGATGACGAGAACCTCGGCGGGTGCCTTGGTGGCGTCAAGCTTAAGACCTATCTGCTCCTGGATCGCGGTATAGAGCCCGGGCGGCGCCGTGGCGCTGTCCGTTGGCGGAGGAATGTTGGCTCCTATGCCGCCGAACTGGGAATCGTCGGGCGTCCACTTGAGGGTGAAGTCGAACCTTCCGTTTAATCCGGTCTGATCGAGGACGGGGCGGTCAAGCACGGCCTGCTGCAGCAAGCCCGCAAAGTCAGCCGTATTCGCGTTGGTAACACGCAGATCACCCAGTCCCTGGAAGAAAAGCCCCGGAAGCCCATTCGGATCGCCTTCACTCTTGTTCAACTTTTGTCCGGTCTTCGCGAGGGACAGCACATAGACCGAAAGCTCTTTCTTGTCGCGGTGAAAAGAGAGTTTGAAGCGCTCGACAATCAGCTTCTGCAACATGCCTTTCCATTGTTTGTCGCTGGGTGCGCCTTCACCATCGGGCTGAGCATCGATATCGAATTTTTCCGTGTCTGCCCAACTCGGGGCACCGACGACTTGTTTGGCATGGACTCCGTAGGCAAATGAAATAATCTCATTCAGTGAGACGTTGATGGTCTGGAAACGACGCCCCCTGACGAGGAAGGCTTTGCGCTGCTCGTCCGGTTTGGTGGGCTTGATGGTGGCAACCTCGAAGCTGGGTGAAGCATTCGCATCCATGGGCGGGAGTTTCGGCGGCGGGGCCGGAATGGCCCATTCCGTTTCGGGCGTAGCGCGCGTCAGAGTAAGGGGCAAAGGATTTGGCCCTTGACTCCAGTTGCCAGTAATCGACTTGCCGTCCGCACTCAGCTTGCCTTCATACGAGCCGCCGATTGCTGTGAGCGACATTTTCACCGTCGTGCCCTCCAGCGTAATTTTCGCTACAGGAAGAGGAGCGCCACCCTGGTCGATGCTGTAGAAAACCGCTTTATATCCGCCACCGTCGGCCTTTGAGATCTTGACCACCGTTCGCAGATCTTGGCCAGCGTGCAAAGTGCCCTGCCAGGTGTCAGCGATGTTCGTTGCCGGATTCTCCGACGTGGATTGAGCACGGACCTGCGTGACGTGTACCAGGCCAAGAAAGACTGGAGCAGCAATCGCGGCAACTGCGGCCACGGTGAGCAGTAGTTTCCTGCTGAAATCGAGCTTGCATGCAATCTGCTTGGTCATGATGCGCACAATTCTCCTCTTCAGATCTGATCCGGTAATACCCGACATGCAAGCCAGAGGAGATCCAACGTAGAACTTGCAGACGTCGAGGATGCTCTCGGCATAGAGTCGTGCTTCGTTGCCCGACTGCAGCACCGCTTCGTCGCAGGCCCGCTCGCGCTCCTCAAGCAACCGAGCCCCAATCCACCACACGGCGGGATGAAACCAGAATGCCGCTTCCACAAACATGTGGATGGCGGCGGTGAGGTTATCGCGCCGGCGAATGTGCCACAGTTCATGGTCGATGATGGCGCTGAGCTGCGATGCGGAGAGCCGGTCATTGATGTTTTCCGGCAGCAGAAGTACTGGGCGAACAATGCCGAACACGCCGGGCTCGAGCATGCGAGGCGAACCGTGAACTGGCACATTGGCCGGCAGCTTTATCTGCATCGCTGAAGAGGCGCGGACGGCTGCCCGGATCGTCCACCAGCCACGAGCCCACGAAAATACAATGTAGAGAAATCCGCACAGCCAGAGCGAAAACAGGATTACCGGCAGCAGATTGGCATTGTGTTCGGAAACGAGGTGCGCATTGCCGAGATGCTCTGCGGTGACCGCCGCAGTCTGCGGGAAGGGCTGCGTGATTTGCTCCACCACGGCCGCCAATGCCGGCCGCTGGGCAGGAGCAGCAAGTGTCGTGCGCAGCGATTCACCGGCAGCGATCAGGAGCGAAAACGGAATCAGGAATTTCACCGAGGCGATCATCCAAACCCAGTAGCGCGTGCGGGCCTGGTTGCTTCGCAGGGCCAAGGTGAGCAGCCACGCGACCAGAGCAACGATCGTTGACTGCCAGAGATGATTGACCAGTGCAGCAGTCCAGACTCCCTTGGTCCAGACTGCGTTGGTCCAGGTTTCGTTCCAGAATGCCGGAGATATCATGGCTATTTCTCCTTGAGACAAAGGCTTCGTAACGTCTCTTCCGCGTCCTTCACATCTTCAAGAGACAGCTTGCCAGATTCGATGAGGTGCGCCATGACCGGTTGAGTGCGCCCTCCAAAGAGTGCAAGCAGATCATCAATCAACCTGCGCTGCGCAGCTTCACGGGACACCTGCGCGACAAAAATGTGGAAGTTGCCAACCTTCTTCACTCGACGGACAACGTTCTTAGCTTCCAACCGATACACGGTCGTTTGAATCGTCGTATAGGCCGGCTTTTGCTTCGACGGAAAGGCTTCTTGAATTTCGCGAATCGAGCACTCTCCTTGAGTCCAAAGTGCCTCCATAATCTGAAATTCGAGTTTCGATAACTTTTTGGGCCGTGCCACATTCACCTCCTATGGCTGTTTGATTGTTTACTACATCTGTTTGTAAAGATCAAGAGCATTTTTCAAAATCACCTATGTGTACTAGGTCTCAGACCCTATCCGGTCAGACCCACCGGCGCAAATCTTAGTGGCCCGCCCGAACTGGGCTGGCCGGACCACGTTTTTTCCTCCAGATCACCAGGTGAGCACTAACTTATCCCTACATTCACAAATCATGGCTCACCGGTCTACTACGGTGAGCCCTGCATCCTTTCGGTGCCTCTAATCGAGAAAGGGGAAACCGAATTTTTGCAAGATACGAAGAGGAGAATTCATGAAGAACCCCACTTTGATTTGCCTTGCCATAATGGCATTCGCCGGTTGCGCTCTGGCGCAGCAAGCGATAAACGCTGACCAGTCAGAGACTGTGCCTCAACCTCTCGGACTGCGAACGGTTGTCGGCTGCCTCTCAAAGTCGGGCGACACCTATGTCATCACCGGCGGCGCACCCGGCCCGAAGCAGTTTCGCATCGTTTCCGGAGACGTGTCCTCGCTGAAGAGAAAGATCGGTCATACCATGAAGGTCGTAGGTATTGTCGGCAAGAACGACGCTTTAGCTAACCAGGACGGACTCTACAACGAAGGCTCAACCACCGGCGTAGGGTACCTCACAATCGAGTCTCAGAAACTTTTGGAAGTCTACGGCAACTGTAGCGAAGCCGGCAAAGAGTGGGCGGGGGATCATAAGTAAATCTCCGCCTCGAAATTCGATGCATCACAGAGGAAACGGAAGCGAAGCGGCAGTCCACCGAGACTGTTGGGTCCGATAGACCGATGAATATGAAGAGATGTCAAGCATTTCAGGTTGTCGTCCACGATCAGGGGAATAAAACAATGGATCTCCACTCTGCTATGTCACAGTCTGGCAATCGAATGCTGCCTGACAATAAGTCATGCACAGTCTGTGGCGGCACCATCCACTGGCGAAGGCGGCTCGCCAGGATTTGGGATGAGTTAATTTACTGCAGCGCCTCCTGCAGGAGGGCATCGGTTGCTAATGCCAGAACTGGAAGCACCGAGCGTGTGGAACCTTTCGATCACATAGTCGTCGACTCGGTGGCTGGTGCTGCGTGAGCGCCCATCCAATGCGCACGCCGAGTCCATCGTTTGAAGGCTGACATGCGTGAGTCATATGTGGTTTTTGGGGCTTACGGAGGCATAGGTTCAGCGCTTTGCCGTCGCCTCGCGAAGAGGGGCGCGCATTTATTGCTGGCAGGCCGGAACGAGCAGCGTCTTGCGAGCCTGGCGACGGAACTCCACGCTGAATCATTCTGCCTCGACGCCAGCAACTTGCGACAGGTGGAGTCGTGCATGAAACGCGCGGGAGAGTTGCACGGCGAAGTGAATGGTGTAGCCCACTGTGTGGGCTCACTCTTACTCAAACCTGCGCACCTGCTATCCGAGGAGGAGTGGGATGCTACGATCGCCACCAATTTAAAGTCAGCGTTCGCCGTGGTCCGAGCTGCGGCGATCACGATGACACAGAAGGGTGGATCGGTCGTTTTGCTCTCAACCGCGGCAGCCAGAATCGGACTAGCGAACCATGAGGCAATCTCCGCAGCGAAAGCCGGGCTCGAGGGTTTGGCGCTCGCTGCGTCCGCCTCCTACGCCTCCAAGGCAATTCGAGTCAACTGCGTGGCGCCGGGGATGACCCGTACTCCGCTGACGGCCAAGTTGCTGCAGAACGAAATGATGGCCAAGGCATCGGCAGGCATGCATGCACTGGGCCGGGTCGGTGAGCCGAACGACGTCGCCTCCGCGATCGAGTGGCTGCTCGATCCCGAGCAGAGTTGGATCACCGGGCAGGTGATTGGCGTAGACGGCGGCCTTTCACGAGTTCGATCGCGGTCCTGATACTGGCTCTGCAGATCGGCTTCTTAGGGGACTGTAACGATCAGCGCTGCGCAGGGACTGTCCCCCGACTTGCAGTAGGTGTGGGGCACACTGGAATCGAAGTAGATCGCGTCGCCGGCCTCCAACTCGTAACCGTGACCTCCAATCGCGATCACGAGTGCTCCGGAGAGCAAGTACAAGTGTTCGGCTCCCGCGTGAGTGTGCGGCTTCAGCTTCTCTTTCGCGATATTCTGGAAGTCCGCGTAGTAAGCATTGAGCTTTCTCGGTGCCACCCCGTAATCTAGAGTTTCCAAAAAGTATGCGACCTCGGATGTCCCCGGGCGTTCTGGAAATCGCTGGCGATCCTGCTTTTTTGCCAACGCCACCACATGCCGTTTGCGTTCATCCGTGAAGAAGTGATCCAGGCCCACATCGAACACGGTCGCGATGCGTGCCAAGGTGGGCAAAGTGGGATAGAGCTTGCTGCGCTCAAGCTTGGACAGGAGTGCCGCTGAAAGGCCCGTGTGCCGCCCGAGTTCCACCAGGCCCAGTTTCTTCCTGAGGCGCAAGGTTTTCAGTTTTTCGCCGATCAAGTAGGGCTTTAGCCAACTCTCCACCGTTTCTTTGGAGGAAAACTGCTCACCTCTTTTCGCACTCTGCGTAGTCTGGCGCTTGGGTTGACTTCCGTTAACAACGATTCCGGGCAACGTGTTCTCCTGTCAATTGAGACAAGTGTTTTTCTTCTACATATAACCGT
>Ga0187863_10002085_pt1 | contig 15423 bp, 14 predicted proteins | sample June2016WEW_11_1_FD_132975 | JGI IMG/M metagenome (GOLD analysis project Ga0187863, IMG submission 132975) | Peatland microbial communities from SPRUCE experiment site at the Marcell Experimental Forest, Minnesota, USA - June2016WEW_11_10 | ecosystem: Environmental > Terrestrial > Soil >... | reverse complement strand
CGATGGCTTTCACGCCGACGGAAAACTTGTTGTCCCACGTCATAAACGGCATGTCTATCCTCCTGCCCACAATAGACCTATCGGACAGAACGACAAAAGAGTTGAATTAGAGCGAAACCTGAGAAACTGTGTCCTTTTGAGTTGCGTGCCGGGTCGCCGCTCTCTGGTGGTCGCGTCGACTTGAACGCTGTGGCTTTAGGATACATCGACTCTGGTTTCGCTACAGGCCAAACGCATGGGATGTGGACAGGGCATCAACTCGTGTTGTGTGCCGATGAGAGAGGCAGTTGCCGGCAGGGGTCCGCATTGGGACAAGTGAATTCTTTACTGGGTCTTCCTTTGAGCGGTCCATTGTCCGTCGGCGCGGCCTTCCACACGCATTCGACCTTTGGCGGAGTCGCCATCGAACCATCCAGCCAGGACGGCTCTTGTCGGACCTGGCGTGCCAAGTTCACCAACCGGCCAATCGGCTGGAAACGAAAGCTCGACGTAGCCGTCCCGCCACATGCCTGTCACGGGCCTGTTGTCGCCAAGGGCCCCTGACCATGTGCCGGTCAGTTTGTCCCCGTCCCGCGCGAGCTTTATGGTTCCGTCGAATTTGCCGGCGTCCGCGGAATTCTGGACAGCCCATTCACCCACGGCATCTGAGCCGTTCTTGATGGGGAGAGCTGGCGAGGGAGTGATGCGCACGTTGGAGAAGTAAGATTCTTCACCAGGGCTTGTCCAGAGTGCGATTGCCCCGTGCAGCCCGGAGCTCTTCAAGCCGTCCACGACAACGCTTGCCTTGGATGAACCATTCAGAAAGATGCGGGCCGAGCGGCCTGACACTTCGATCCTGACCTTGATCCAGGTTTCGGGTTGTATGTCCGCGTAGCTCTCGTAGACGTATGGCCACTCCCGGCGGAGGCGATACCAGCTGAAGTCTGGTTCCGCGGAGTATTGGACAGCGTGATTGCGCATCGCCTGATCGTCCGAGAGAGCGTTCTTAGGTCGAAGATAGAACAGCTCATACTCTTTGCCGTCGCCCTTGGCGCGGAATGCGATACCGGTGAATCCCGGCATCCTGACACCGGGCGGTGTCGTGATCTTTATTGCGATGTCGGCCGCGATTGTTCCATCCTGAAAATCGCTACCGGGCAGGAATGCCAAAGCGGAATCAGCGGTCGGGGAATCCACGGTCAGTCGAACAGCTTTCCGTCCGAGATATTCTGTCGCCTCTGCTTTGACGCCGCGGAGATCGAGTCCATCTGGTGTGGCCAAAGGAAATGTCTGCGCGGATGCTGCATGAGCTTCCACAATTGCGGCTAGAAGAAAAGCGAGTGCACGCACGTGGTGTGTTCCGGTTCTCATGTAATTTGTTCGGACCTCCATGAATCTGCTGTCGCGTGACAATTGTTGATTGAAATTCCAGTGATCAATTGAATCGGAGTCTCAGATCGGCTTTCGAGGCAGCGATCTTCACTCGAGGCTTGCATGACGTGCGGACCACGGTGAAGGAAAAAGTGGTGAACCGGCAGTGCCGCGTGACGGGGGCAGTTTAGGGCCATCGAACGTGAAAGATTTTCGCCTGCGCGCACTGCAGCACCAGCGGAAAAGGAAGCCTCCTGTTGGAGGAAAGGGAGGCGGTTGCTCGGCCAGTTTGCGGCGGCCTTAGAAGCGGAAAGAGCCGCCCGGCAACAGGGCAGCTCCTTCCTTAGGGAGAATAGTTCCAACGGAGGCAAAGCCATCAGAACTTTCTGGCTGCATACTAGGGGCGGGGGGGCGGAGTGTCAAGAATAAATCCGAGACGAAATAAAGACTTTATTTACATGCATTTATGAATGTTGTGGATTTCGTCAAACTGAGCCAGAATGCGTCGCATTTTGGCCATTTTGCCTATCCTTCTTGCCGTTTTTTAAGGGTGTTTTCTCGGGTTTTCGTCTTGATTTCCACAGACTTACGACTGTCGGGCTGCTTTCGTGGACGAGCAGGTTTGGAGCGGTGGAAAGCTCCGATCATTTCTGCAGGTTCAGGCTGATGAATTCCGTCTCGTAGACGGAAGAAGCAGGCTTGCCCCGAGCGACACGATACATGGCTCGCCCGCCTCCCAAGAAGAACCCCAGGAGTATTGCGGCGGAGGATCCAACGATCACAATCTCAGCGATGCCAAGCAGGAGTCTCCCCGTCTTGTTGACTTCGGATTCGGTCGGCTGAGGGATCGAGACCAGCTCTTCCTGAAAGTGGACTGACTCAAGCAGCTTGTGGCTCTCGTCGGGAATGGCATCACCACTGACGAGAATGACGAGCGGTCCGCTACGGCGCACTTCGAGTGAGGCCTGGTCGGAGTCGGTGAGCGGCTTTGGAAATGCGGGCAGTGCACGCGGGCCGGCTTTAATGTAGTCGCGAATTTTCGTTTCCTGCGCGGCGGCCATCTGGGGCGTGGGGTAGTCGATGATGGTGAGCGTGGCGGGATTCGAGGGGAGCGAGTAATTCGCTGTCACGGCTTCCGCGCCGCGATCGAAGCCAACGAGATCGGGAGGCAGAACACCGCCGGCGCCGACATAGCCCCCGGGGCCTAAGGCATAATGTGTGGTTTGTTTGTCGAGCGAAGCCTGCGGCAGATCGGCGAGAATCGGCGGGGCGATGGCTTTGTTCCCTTGCGCGACGGGTAATTGCTTTGCCAATTCGCGCAGCTCAGCGGCGGACATCGGACCGATGTTCGAAAAAGTCGCGTCAACCACCGTGGTACCCACCCTGAAGAGCACGCGGTTCTTGTTTGAAGTTGCTCCGGTTCCAATCTCTTCTTTCGGCCAACCGTTTTGGCGGTAGAAGGTGTATGCGCCGTAGGCACCGCTGGTATCGAGAAAGCTGAGCGCATGCACGGTGAGCGTCTCGCCATCCCGTTTGTAGTTTGCGAGCACAGCATGAGTGAAGCCGTATTCCTTGAGGGCTGAGACGTTCGCGTTATCGGCCAGGGCTGGATCGATGACGTTCTTTGGCGGTTCGGCCGCAACCCATCCTGCGAATGCATCTGGGAGCAGAGGTTTCGGTGGCGGAGGAAGCTCAACCTTGATGGGAGCAGACTTTGCGGGCGTGGCTTGTGCATCGGCGACGGAAGCACTCGCGGCGAGAAGCGCAACTGAGCAAAACGCCTGAGCGAAGATTGGGGTCCTACGCGTCATGAAGCTCCCATATCAAGGGTACACTCTATCCCCATCGGCGAGGACCCGTCTCTGGAGAGCCGGGGCGCATACGATGGCGTATGTCGCACGCGCGTGCCCTCTCCACTTGGACACTGGGAGAGCCAGAAATGTTCCTGTATCAGGCCCCTTTTTTCGTCAAGGATGTCAGCCGTCGCGATGATCATGGCTATGGTCAGGCAAACCGGGGTGCGCCCGTTTCAGTCGGAGGGAGCGGAGTGGGAGGGTAGAGTATGTCTCCCAGCACCTGGTAACGACCACCGTAGAAGATCAGCGCGTACTCGCGTGTCCCTGTGCTCAGAGGCCCTCCAAGGCATATGCTCGCCAACACCGCGAAGAAGAATGCAACCAGCCCAAAGAAGACCTGAATCGCAATACCGGCAGCTGCGGCACTGCCGGTCGCGTCTGCAAAGGCCGAGTGAACACCGTACTCAATCGCCGCCAATGAACCAGCCACGGCGAGTCCTGGAATGATCAAAAGCATGAACACGCCAACCATGGCAATTGTCGGCAGCACCACGCGCAGCAGCGCATATACGAAGAACTCCTTCTTCTCTGCCATCAGGCGGGCCCACACGCTCGCCCACGCTTCGCCGGCCGTTGCGTCTTCTAATGCAAAGTGGGGCAGCATCCAATCGCGCAAAATCAGGTCGGTCACAACTCCAGCCAGTGCCAGCAGAATGAAGATCGGAATCAAGGGGAGCACGAGCGACAGCAGCAGGCCGATAGGGAAGGGCCCACCCTGTTGTGTCTCATGAAACAGCCGCATGAACCCGGCAGCGAACGGTAGCGCGATCAGCACCAAGAGCAGCAGAAAGCAGAACCCCACCACCATGTTCAGCCAGAAGAAGCGCATTGCCTGTGCTCCATAGAGCCACCAACCCGGCCGAATCTCTTTCGTGTTGTGGATGAGGCAATGGAAGAACGCGAATCGCAGCCGAGTGACGAGATAAAAGATCCCAATCGACAAAACAATCGTTACCAACACGGCCACCACGATCGCAACGATCCATTCTGTCGGGACGTTGAACGGCGAATGGACCATTGGTCCATGTCCCGTTGAAGGATGGTGATGCGAAGAGGAGCGGAGATTGCTCCCAAGGCCCTCCGTGATGATCGCGACCAGGCCAAGCTTTAGAAATGTTCCCCAACGGAACGGCTTGAAGAGGAACTCCTTGGTGCGTTGAATGGCGGCCGAAACGGCATCTACGGCGGAGATAGGGCGCATACAGGACCTTTCCGGGAAGTGCAAAGCGTACCACAGGAGTACGCATTCTTGATCGGTTTGGTTCCGGCCGACTCGATCGGGGCATTCGGCGAAAGGGTCCGTCGATGGGCTATTTGCCGGCTTTCATCGCTGCATCGATCGCATTGATGCGCCGCATTGCCTCGGTGAGGCTGAGGCGTTCAGTGGAGCGTAACAAAGTGACCGCATCGATCTTGCGACCCTGGCGAAGTAACGAGCGAATGGATGCCTCGTCGGCCAGGCCGGCACCGCTGGCGGGCTCGGTGGACGCGGACGAAGCACCCTGCGCGCCGGGATTGAGGAACGCGAGGATTGCCTCGCGCATGCGTGCATGACGGTCCTTGCCGCCGCCGTAGGCGAAACCCAGGGGGACAGAGCCGTGCGCGGTGAGGATCGAAAGGCGATACGCTGCCCCGCTGTCGTTGCTCGTCATCGCTTCGACTCCGATGCCCATGATGTCTCCGAAGGGAATCGAGCCCGACTCGACTTTGAAGAGCTTGCGGCCATTCCAGCGAACCACGCGCTGCGCGCCATCGAAGGCGAAGGTCATTTTGCGCACACCGAAAAGTCCGAAGAAGAGGAAGAGACCCCCGCCGGCGAGTGTGCCGTGCATGCCGGGGGCGATTCCGATGTAGAGCAGGGGAGCGGCGGCGATCGCGCAGAGAACGGTGACCCAGATTAGCGAGTCTTCGACGACGAGTTCCGTCGGTGTCTGGCGCGTGATTCTCATGGCTGAAACTATCCCACAGAAGCGAGCCCGCTAATGGGGCAAATGTGCAACTGGGGCATAACGGGAGTTTGCCCACCACGCATCGAAGGCGGCAAGGGAGCGGCCGCATTGCATGCGATGACGTTCCTTCTTGTCGCGGACTTTTTTGCGCACTTCTTCTTCGAGGGGCTCCAGCAAGTCGAAGGTGATGTTGGCGGGCTGGAACCCTTTGGCGTCGGCGTGGGTGATGTAGTGAACCAGCGAGCCGAGTGCCGTGGAGCGGGGAATGGGAGTTGGTTCTTCGCCGCGCGCGAGAGATGCGGCGTAGAGGCCCGCCAGCAGGCCTGTGGCGATGGATTCGGTGTAGCCTTCGACGCCCGCGAGTTGGCCGGCAAAGAGAATTGGAGCTGGTTCACAGCGCCCCCCCGTGGCGGCCTTCAGGCGCAACGTTTCGTCGAGCAATGCGGGCGCGCAGATGTAGGTGTTGCGATGAATCTGGCCGTAGCGCAGGAAGCGCGCCTTTTCGAGGCCGGGGATAAGACGCAGGACGCGGGCCTGGTCGCCCCACTTGAGGTGGTTCTGGAAGCCGACGAGGTTGTAGCTGTCGGCGCGCAGATTCTCTTTGCGCAACTGCACGACGGCCCACGGAGTGTGGCCGGTGCGCGGATCGCGGAGGCCCACGGGTTTCATGGGGCCGAACCGCAGGGTGTCTCGGCCGCGGCGGGCCAGAATCTCGATCGGCAGGCAGCCCTCAAAGTAGTCGAGCTTTTCCCATTCCTTGCTCTCGGCCGGCTCGGCGGAGAGAAGCGCATCGAGGAAGCGGTCGTATTCCTCGCGATTCATGGGGCAGTTGATGTAGTCGGCGGTGCCCTTGTCCCAGCGCGCAGCGAAGTAGACGCGGCTCATGTCGATCGTCTCGGCATCGACGATGGGCGAGATGGAATCGTAGAAGGCGAGATGTTCGGAGCCGGTGATGCGTTGGATTTCTTCACTGAGCGCGGAGGATGTGAGGGGGCCAGTAGCAATGATCGTGCACTTCGCGCCGTTTTCGTCTTGGTTTAGGCTCGTCACTTCTTGACGGAAAACGCGAATATTTGGCTCGGCCTCGATAGCGGCTGCGATGCGGCGGGAGAATTCGACGCGATCGACGGCGAGCGCATGGCCTGCTGGTACGGCCGTTTCATCCGCGATGCATAAGAGAGCGGAGCCCGCCCGGCGCATCTCTTGTTTCAGCAACCAGGGTGCGGTGTTGGGCGACTCGCTCTTGAGCGAGTTGGAGCAGACTAGTTCGCCGAAATCGATGGTCTGATGGGCCGGCGTGAGGCGAGATTGGCCGTCGACGATGGCGCGCATCTCGTAAAGATCTACTTTGCAGCCGTGGCGTGCGGCTGTCAGCGCGGCTTCAGGACCGGCAAGACCTCCTCCGATGACGCGCAGCTTCAATTCGAGCCTTTCATTTGCTCTTCGGCGCTGTATTTCGCCGCTCCTGAAGCAGAAAGCACATCGGCCAACTTAAGCAGCGCCTCGCCAGTGACGCGAACATTGCGCCACGTGTCCATGAATTCGGCGCCCATTGCGCTGTAGAAATCAATGGCCGGGGTGTTCCAGTCGAGGACTTCCCACTGGAGGCGCGGGCATCGTTTTTCGACCGCGATCGCTGCGACCCGCTGGAGCAAAGCCCTGCCGATGCCCAGGCCGCGAAATTCGGGATGGACAAAGAGGTCTTCCAGGTACAGGCCGGGTCGACCAAGCCATGTGGAGTAATTGAAGAAGTAAAAGGCGAAGCCAGCCGGGGCACCGTCGGCCTCCGCTATCAGGCAGAAATAGAAAGGGTTCGGGCCGAACCCGTCGCGCAGCAAGTCGGCTTCGCTAGCGGTCACGGCGTCTGGTTCGCGTTCATAGGCGGCGAGGGCCCGAATGAATGCGAGAATCTGGGGAACATCTGCCTCGGTCGCCGCGCGGATCGTAATCGCCATGCATCCATTGTAGGGTGTGATGTGCACCACAAATCGCCTAGCCGGGAAGACACTACATTGAAAAAGAACTGCCACCACACGATTTACCGGTGGGTCGGAGAAGCGAATTCAGGGAGTGTCGAGCGGTTTAGCAGACTGAACGGCGAGTTGAAGTCGAGGGCACAGAGAGTCTTCCGCGCGGGACGGCCTTGTCTTGGACGGTCGATTGGATTTAACTTGGGTCCTGCTGACAGAAGCAAGCTGCGCATCGGTATTTATAGCGCAGTGACCGCTCCGGCAGGCTGCAAACAGCGTGGAACGTGTTGTATGCTTGCCGGTTGGCGCCTCCGTGCAGATGTGGTAAGAAGACCCTTGGTTTGTCGTCAGTTGTTCAGATCAAAATTGTTGGAGCCCGCGCGTGGGTCGTTCGCCTGTGCTCTTAAGGAGAAGAAAATGAAACGCAACATTTCACTTTTGCTGGGCTTGTTGGCATTTGCCCTTGTTCCTGCACTTGCGCAACAACCCGCTGCTGCACCGAATGGCGTAGCTGTGGGAAAGGTCCATGGGCATGTGACAAATCCGACTGGCGCGCCCCAGAATGGCGGCACAGCTGAATTGCGCGAGACCACGCGTGCGGCGTCGGGCCCAGGACTGACGGCGCAGACACAAGTTCAAGGATCTTTCACTGTCGATGCCAATGGCGACTACAGCGGCGAGGTGCCTGCGGGTTCCTACACTGTCATTTACCGCTCCCCGGGGATGGAGAAGGACAAGCAGGCTGACATGCTTGAGAACGTAAAGGTCGTGGCAGGCCAGGATGTGGCCGCCGACATCGACATGTCGCGCCCGGACTACATCGAGAAGTTGCCGGAAGACCAGAAGAAGCAGCTGGAGGAGCTCCGTAAGAAGAACCAGGACGCGTTGAAGGCCAACGAGGTGATCAAGAACCTTAACGCCGATCTCAAAGTCGTGGCGCAGGACCTGAAGGATGCTGACACGGCGCATGCCGCTGCGACCCAGCAGCTGGGTGCATCGGCTGCGAGGGCCGACGTCGATGCAAAGACGAATGAGATTAAGACGGCGAAGTACACCGATATTGCAACCTTGATGCAGAAAGATACCCAGATGAGGCCCAACGAGCCAGTTCTTTGGGCTTACATGGGACAGGCACAGACCGGACTCAAGAAGTATGACGATGCCGAGACTTCCTACAAGAAGGCCCTTGAGGTGGACGCTGCGGCCAAGAAGCCGAATCCTGCAATCGAGGGGATGGCGAATGCTGGATTGGGAGAGATCTACGCGCGTGCGGGGAAAGTGCCCGAGGCGAACGCCGCTTACGATGCAGCAGCGAAAGCCAATCCGACTTCCGCAGGGACTTATCTTCGCAATCAGGCTGTGATTTTCTTCCAAGTAGGGAATGCCGATGCGCAGGTAGCAGCCGCGGACATGGCCATCAAGAACGACCCGAATGACGCGCTGGTGTACTACCTGAAGGGACAGGGGCTTGTTTCCAAGGCCACTGTCGATCCGAAGACGCAGCGGATTGTTCTGCCGGACGGATGCTCCGAGGCGTACCAGAAGTACCTCGACCTGGCGCCGACGGGCCCTTATGCCGGGGAAGTGCAGGCGATTCTGCAGCAGGCCGGACAGAAGGTCAATTCCTCTTACAAGGCGGGTAAGAAGTAACGGGCAGTTGAATCCGAATCAAAAGGCGGCGCCTTCGAAAGTGGAGGCGCCCGCCTTTTTTGCAGGTAGATTTTCGTGTGGGCAATAGAAGGTTCGCACGGCCGCGTCCATCTACAATCCTTGGCATGAGCGGGGAATTGCTTAGCTATTCCGAAGCAAGGGCGATGGTTGTTGGTTTGCGCGCGGATTGAACCGGTCAAGGCTCGAGGTCGAGCGAGTTGAGCTGGCGTCAGCGTCTGGCCAGGTGCTAGCGGAACCGATTGTGGCCGATCAGGACCAGCCTGCTTTTGCTCGCTCCACGCGCGATGGTTTTGCCTGCCGAGCTGCGGAGGCTTCGAAGCACGAGTTCTTGCGCGTTGCCGGTGCAACGCATGCCGGAGAAGTACCCGCCGGACCGCTGCCACGTGGCGCCGCATGGGAGATCATGACCGGCGCGCCTGTTCCTGCGGGTGCAGATAGCGTGGTGATGATCGAGCATGTGGAGCGGGATGGTGAGCAGATTCGCCTGGTCGCGGGTCGGAAGGTCAAGGCAGGCGACAATATTGTCGCGACGGGGGCTCAGGCTCGTCGCGGAGATGTGCTGGTTGCTGCGGGTGTCACGATTGGGCCACCTCAGATTGCAATTGCCGCTGCATGCGGGCGGGCGGAGCTTGCGGTCCACAAGCGCCCACGCGTTGCGATCCTGACAACCGGGGACGAGTTGGTTCCGGTAGATCGGGAAACTGGCCCGGGGCAAATTCGCAATTCGAATGCGCCGATGCTCGCTGCGCTCGTGAGCGCGGCGGGTGGAGAGCCGCGTGTGCTTCCCACGGCCGTTGATACAGCGGAGGCTCTGGATGTCGCGCTGCATCAAGCGATGGATGCGGATTTGTTGCTGATTTCGGGTGGCGTTTCAGCGGGGAAGTTTGACCTGGTTGAGCCGGCCCTTGCGCGCATGGGCGCGGCATTTCATTTCACTGGGGTGCGCATTCAGCCGGGCAAACCGCTGGTGTTTGGCGAAATGCAGCGTATGGCAGAGTCTTCGTTACCGTTTTTTGGGCTGCCGGGCAATCCCATTTCGTCGGCAGCGACGTTTCTGCTTTTCGCTTCGCCGGTGTTGTCTGCGTTGGCAGGCGCGTTTGAAATTGGGCCGCGATTCGTGGCTGCTCAGCTTGCGCGAGCCACAGACCGAAAGGCGAAGCCCGGGTTGACGCGGTTTTTGCCGGGACTGTGCGATTTCAATCCGTCGAGCGGCAGCCTTGCACAAGTGGCGACGATATCCTGGCACGGAAGCGGTGATTTGCCGGCATTTGCGCGATCGAATTGTTTCGTAGTCGTTCCGGAAGACGTGAGCAGCTTAGACGCCGGAGCGATGGTCCGCATTCTGATGCTGTAAGGTGCTTGTGATGACCGATTCCACAAAGCCAATGCTTTCGCATTTCGACGAATCCGGAAACGCAGCCATGGTGGATGTGAGTGCCAAGCAGTCCACACGGCGTACGGCGACTGCTTCGGCGTTCGTGGAATTATCAGCAGCGGTACTGGCTGCGCTGCCTGCGAATCCCAAAGGCAATCCGCTGGAAGTCGCGCGGATTGCGGGGATTCAGGCGGCAAAGCGCACATCTGAGCTGATCCCCATGTGCCATCCGTTGGCGCTGACGCATGTGGACGTGCAGGCGGAGGTCGTCGAAGATGGCGTGCGGATTACCGCAAGTGCGGCGACGGTGGGGCCGACCGGTGTGGAGATGGAAGCTCTGACCGCGGCTGCGGTTGCTGCGTTGACGGTGTACGACATGACCAAAGCACTCGACAAAGGGATCGTGATTCGCAACGTGCAGCTCGAGGCGAAGACGGGCGGCAAAAGTGGCGGGTTTGTGCGTGGCAGATCGCGCGACTCAGAGCCGTAAGATCGCGCGCTGCTTCTGACCCAACCTTATTGGTGCAGTATCTGGACTTCTAGCGCGGCATAGGCGGCGGACTTGCATGATCGTGATCATGATCCGGCGGTGCGACGAACGGCGGCGGATCGAGGTGACCGCGATGGCACGTGCCGCAGCTTACTGGGTTGCCCGAGTTATCGATCTTGCCGATGTATTGCGTGTTGATCTCCTGAACCATCCTTGCCATCAGGCGGGCGGTGGCCTTCTCAGGTTTTGAGTCGTCGGCGAAATTGAGACGAGGCTTTCCGTTGGGTCCCAGAGTCTTTGGATCGGCGGCATGGCAGGTGCTGCACTCGGAGCCAAGGTCAGCCTCCCATTTGTGCATTACCTCGTGAACCTGGTCGCCGGTCATGGTCTTGGGCAGGACCTGCAGGTTCGTGGGTGGCGGCATCGGACCGTGGCCATGCTCGTGTTCGTGGGCCGGTGGCGGGCTACCGGCGGGCTGTTGGGCTGAGAGATTCGCGGTGACGGCAAAAGCTAGGGCGAGCGCGGCTGCAAAGCGCGGGGAAGCGATTTTCAAGCGGAAGGGTCCTCGCCGATTGGGATGGAGTCGCAGAACCAGTTCACAGTAACAGACGATACTTCTTCGACGAAATCCTACCTGAGGTGGACTCGGCTCCCGGTTAGATTCTTTGCTCCCGAGACGCAAACGTGCCCCGGAAGCGCAAACCGAAGCGGCCAGTCGACCGCATGCTTGATGCCAATGCGTACAGTGACGAGCACTTCCGAGAGCCGGCAACCATCGTCGCGGACTTGGAGGGTTGAATCGTTCTTCGTGACATCGAGGCCGTTGTGCGTCTTTCGCGCGAGGGCCATGGCCTGGCACAGTCGGCTCGGTCCAGCGGTGAGGAGCCGGGATGCGACGCCTGAAGGCAGACCGCGATTTGCTGCCATCAAGTCCTCGCCCGCGACGGGTTCCAGGGCGCGTAGCAACACGCAACCGGCCAATCCGTCCGACTCGCAGCTGATGTTCATGCAGAAATACCGGCCGTAGATTGCATAGACGTAGGCATGTCCGGCCGGGCCGAAGAGCACTTCGTTGCGAGGGGTTGGGCCGCGATGCGCGTGGGCGGCGGGGTCGGGCGGTTCGTTGTGGGGGCCCAGGTAGGCCTCCGCCTCGACGATTCTGCCCGCCAGGATGCCGGCGTTGCTTCGGTGGACGAGCAGCTTCCCCAGCAGACGGGGCGCGACGAGCTTTGGCGAATGCTCAAAAAAGCTGCGTGGAAGCAACCGTCCAGGCAAAGCCGGCCGGCGGACCATTCTTCGTTTTACTTGTGCGCCTTTTGCCATTCCTTTAGTAGCTTAAGCACTTCCTCCGCATGGCCTTCCGGCGTGACCTTGGGGAAAATGTGGATGAGGGCCTGGTCGGGTCCGATCAAAAAAGTTGTACGCTCGATACCCATGATCTTCTTGCCGTACATGTTCTTTTCCTTCATCACGCCAAACTGATTGCAGACTTTCTCGTCTACATCAGCAAGGAGTGTGTAAGGAAGGTCGTACTTCGCCCGGAATTTGGCCTGTGCCTTAGGCGTATCGCGCGAAATGCCGAGGACCACGGCGCCGGCGGCTTGCAGCTTCTTGAACGTATCGCGAAAGCCGCAGGCCTCGATGGTGCAGCCCGGAGTATCGGCTCTGGGATAAAAAAAGAGAATTACGGGTTTGCCTTTAAAGTCAGAGAGGCTTACTTTTTTCTCCTCGTCGGTTTCCAGCGTGAAGTCGGCGACTTTGGTATTGAGTTCCATGGGGATTCCCCTCGTATGTTGAATCGATTGACCATCAGCTTGCATTATGGCCGAGCGGAGCGCGGAGCGTCGTTGCATCGGAAACGTTTTTCCAGGATCGCGGGAATTGTAGCGGTTGCCATTGGGCTGGTCTTTGCCGTTGGCGCCCTCGCGCAATACCCCGGCCAGATCGCAAAGAAGGACAAAGATACACCGGAGCTGCGCGCGGTCGCAGTGTTGGAGTGGACGGGCGACCTGGGCAAGCCGAAGACTAGCCGCCTTGTTCCCGTTACTGTGTTCGATGGGGAGCAGTTGCAGGATGGCGGAGTTTATTTGGCTCGGCCGCAGCCGCTGGCGGTAGACGCGGGTGTGGAATACATCTTGCAGAAGAACGGTGCGCGGCTTGGGCTTTTCGACGTGATGAACGCCGGCCAGGAGCAGGGTTCGTGGGTCGGTTTTGGAAGCTGGAAGCCCACGCCGGTTGCGAAGCCGAAGCCCGCGCCCGTGGATCAGGGCAAGGTGGACGAGGAAGAGAGCGACAAGCCGACGCTGCACCGGAAGCATTCTGGGGATGCCAGCGGCGATTCCGGCTCTAGTACCGGCGGTCAGGCTACGGCACCTGATCCCGATCGGCCTACGCTGCATAAAAAGTCGTCAAATGATGACTCGGGGAGCGGCAATTCCGGCTCAACGACGAGCTCGACTTCGGGCTCGACTTCAGCTCCCGATCCGGACAGGCCAACGTTGCACAAGCAGCCTGACTCGAGCCAGACTTCGGGCACGGACTCCAACGAGTCTTCAGCTTCCAACTCTGATCCGGATCGACCCGCGTTGAAACGGGGCAAGCAGAAACAATCTGCGGATGAGGGCTACGTCGAGTCCGTGAACACGACGGATCCTGACCGGCCTCGCCTGATGCGCGGCAAGTCGGCGGATAGCAGTCCGGACGTGACGCCGACCCTGATGGGCTTGCCCTCGGACATGGAGCAGGCTGTGGCTGTTTCCGATCCTAAGAACCGACCAGAGCATCCCTGGAACTATTCATGGTCGGATCCAGCAGACGAATTGAAGATGAAAGCCGAGCTCGAAGACATCGCGCGCAGCGCTTTGGGTATCAAGCCGCAGCCTGCGGCGGCGCCCAAGCGGACAACTGCACGAGCCAAGACGAAGCCGGTTCCCGCAGCGGCTCCTCCGCCGCTTGCTGGTGCAGAATTTCGCGTTTTCGAGCTGGCCTATGGGTCCGGAGCGACGCTGGTGCTGACGGCGCACACGGATGGACCTCCAACTCAGCAGAAATTCATCACCTTGATTGCGCAGCCGGATTTGTACGGCAGCTTGCTGGTGTTGTTCAAGAGCGTGACCGATGGCGCGCATTTGGACGATACGCCGCGAATGCGTCTCGTCGACGCAGTGGATGCGATGGCCGATAACCGCGGGGAACTACTGTTTGAGCTGCGCGGAAGTACGCAGCGCCAATTCGCGCTCTACCGGGTATTGCGCGGAACGGCGAAGGAGCTCTTCGTCACGGGCGGCGGTGCGGTTACGACGGCGGAGCGGAATTGATCGATTCGGAGTTGAGCGTTTCTGAGAAAGGCACTTAGGCGCTGGCGAAAAAGCCGTCGACGATGATTCCATTCATGATCGGCGACGTCAGGCGCGGCCTTTCTCAAGGAAACCTTGGGTTTAGGGCCGAAGAGGTTCCCATCGGATTCTGTAACTATTGGTGAAACAAAACCCGATTCCCTCGTATACTGGCTATGACTCCGATAGAATTTAGAGAGCGAGAGTGGGCTTTGATCCACTCTTGAAGGGCTTGATAGAAGCATGGCATCAGTCATTACCGCACCTTCCCCTGCAGGCACCGGCGAAGCACAAATCGACCCACAAACAGCGGCACCCGAGGCTGAAAACGCAACGGCTCACGTCGTGGCCGCACGCGAGCTTGTCCGCATGGGCAAGGCCGCGACCGTGGGCGATGGTGTCAACTGGGTCACGTTAACGACCATCATCCTTTTTCACGCCGGAGCGCTTGCCGCGTTCTTCTTTTTCAGCTGGCAACGGCTCGCGGTGATGGCGATCTTGTATGTGCTGGCGATCAACGTTGGCATTGGCATGTGCTACCACCGGCTGCTGACGCACCGCGGCTATCAGACGCCGAAGTGGCTTGAATACCTGATGAGCATCTGCGCCACTTTGTCTCTTGAGGGCGGGCCGATCTTCTGGGTATCCACGCATCGTGTGCATCACCAGCTGAGCGACCATGAAGGCGACCCACATACACCACGCGAAGGCGGCTGGTGGGCGCACGCTGGCTGGCTGCTTTTCGGCAAGGCTTTGCACGCACAGACCAGCGTGCTGTCGCGTTACGTGCCGGATTTGAGCAAGGATCGGTTCCATGTGTGGCTGAGCAAATATCACTGGGTTCCCATCACGGTAAGCGGCCTGTTGCTACTGGCCGGCGGCTGGTTGTGGGGCGGATGGGTCAACGGCGTCGCCATGGTGCTGTGGGGCGTTCTGCTGCGTGTGACTCTCGGTCTGCATGCTACATGGCTGGTCAACTCGGCAACGCACCTGTGGGGCAGCCGGCGGTTTGAGACGCGCGACGACTCCCGCAATAGCTGGTGGGTCGCCCTGCTATCTGGCGGGGAAGGCTGGCACAACAACCACCATGCCCATCCTGTTTCGGCGCGCCATGGTCTCAAGTGGTACGAGATCGATCCCAACTTCTACGGCATCTGGCTGCTGTCAAAACTCGGCCTCGCGCGCAAGATTCGCGTTGCGAAGTACGATCCGAAAGACCCTAAGCCCGCTGGACTGTGATCGTCGCAGTGCTAGGCCAATCGTGCGCCCGCCATTTTCTCCAGGATAGAAATTGGCGCTGACTCCGGCGTGACCATGGCTGCGGGGTCGACGAGAAATGTCTGCTCCAGCGCGTACTGGCCTCCAAGCACTGCGTGGGGCACGGTCTCGGTGTAGACCATCCAGCTTGAACCCGGCACAAATTCGAT
>Ga0187863_10002084_pt1 | contig 15428 bp, 8 predicted proteins | sample June2016WEW_11_1_FD_132975 | JGI IMG/M metagenome (GOLD analysis project Ga0187863, IMG submission 132975) | Peatland microbial communities from SPRUCE experiment site at the Marcell Experimental Forest, Minnesota, USA - June2016WEW_11_10 | ecosystem: Environmental > Terrestrial > Soil >... | reverse complement strand
GGCCTTTCGGCGGTGTTGTCGGAGTTGGGGATTTCGAGCGAGAGCGTGGTGGGGATCGGCGACGCGGAGAACGATCACGATTTGTTGAGTCTTTGTGGTTGCTCAGTCGCCGTGGCCAATGCCATACCTGCGCTCAAGCAGCGTGCCGATGTCGTCACCGGCGGCAGTTACGGGGCGGGCGTGCTGGAGGTCATCCAGCGGCTGATCGATAAGGATAGCGTCTGCTGATGGTTCAGCTGGCGATCGCACCAGCTGCGACACCAAACGGTTAGCCGGCTCATCGAGCCGCACTTCGCACAGTTCTGCAATCAAATTGCTAGCCCAGCGAAAGATGTTGTGTTCTCTGACGACCCTGCGCATGTGCTGCATCCTGGTCTTCCGTTCCTCAACGTCCATCTCCAGGGCGGAACGGATGGCCTCGGCCATCTGCTCGATGTCGTACGGGTTAATCAGTAGTGCGTCCGGCAATTCGCGGGCAGCGCCGGTGAAGCGGCTCAGGATGAGCACTCCTTGTTCATCCTGGCGGGCGGCCACGAATTCCTTGGCCACCAGGTTCATTCCATCGTGCAGAGAAGTGACCAGGCAAAGATCCGCAGTTCGATAAAAGCGCTGGATTTCCTGGTGGCTGTGTTGCCGTTTCATGAAGACGATGGGTTTCCACTTGCTTGTCTGGAATCGCCAGTTAATGCGCTCCGCTTCGGCTTCCACCTCCACCAGCAGGTCGTGATAGCGCTTGATGTGAGTGCGGCTCGGCGCTCCGATTTGCACAAACGTGAATTTCTCGCGATAGCTGGGATACTTCTCCAAGAGGCGTTCGATGGCGAGGAAGCGTTCCGGAATTCCTTTGGTGTAGTCCACGCGATCCACGCCCACGCCGAGGAATACGGCTTCACTTCCCAGCTCCCGCAGCAATGCGACCCGCTCCATATAAGTAGATTCGGCGGCTTCGTTGGCAGCGGGATTCTCCGGAAAGTCCACGCTGATGGGAAACGGTTTCACCACGGTGCGGTGCTCTTCTCGATTGACAGTGAAATGTTCCCAGTCGATGCGCGACTCGAGCGTGCGATCCACCGTTTGCAGAAAGTTGGTGCAGTGCGATTGAATGTGGAAGCCAATCAAGTCCGCACCCAGCAATCCGTTCACGAGTTCCCGTTGCCACGGGCAAATACCGAACGCTTCCGGGTTCGGCCACGGGATATGCCAGAAGATCGCGACCCGCGCATCCGGGCGGGCTTTTTTAATCATGCGGGGGAGAAGCGCGAAATGATAATCCTGCGCGAGGAGCACTGGACGGTGCATGCCCTCCATTTCTTTCAGGACCGCGTCTGCGAAGCGGCGGTTGGCGCGTTCATAGTGCTCCCAGTCTGAAACACGAAACACGGGACGGGTGTGGGCAATGTGGCAGAGCGGCCAGAGGCCCTCATTGGCAAAACCGTAGTAGTAGCCTTCTTCTTCTTCTTTGCTCAGCCAGACACGGCGCAACGTGTAGCGGGGATCGTCGGGCGGAACGCGCAAGCGGTCGTGTTTGTCGACGGTCTCGCGGTCCGCGTCTCCGCTTCCGTGCGCAACCCAGGTTCCATCACATGCGCGCAACACGGGCTCCAGCGCAGTCACCAGGCCGCTGGCTGGAACGATCGCCTCCACACTCTTGCCCTGACGCCTGTGGATGTAGGGCTCGCGATTCGCAACTACGAACAGGCGGCTCTCTCCTAGCCGTCCGCGTACGTGCACCGAGAGCCGTTCGGCAGTCCAGAAAGAGTCCGCAGCCTGACGCAACTGAGCCTCCTGCTCGGCAGCGGAACGGGCCGCAGTGAGACTGGCGGCGAAGCTTGCCATTTCGTGGGCGAGCGGGCGGAACATATCCAGATCTGGCGCGGCCGACCGGGAGGAAGGCTTGCCCGTGCGCAAAGCCCGCATCCACTGCGCTGCGCGGGCAATGGGGCCCGTGATGCTCCAGCGCACAATCAGAAGTGTGGTGAGCGTAATCAGGAAAACCAGCACAAGCACGCGCAGAAACGTCTCGCGCCAAATCCTCCGGCCCTGGACATTGATGTAGCTGGCGTCATCGACGATCGCCAGTCCGCCGACAACCGCGTCCCCCTGATGAAGAGGGACCGCATAAATATAGACGGGGACTTCCCCGAGGCGGATGAAAGCCCCTGCGCTCAGGCTCTGTTTAGTTGCCTGCTGCGCAATCTCAGGTTCGCCGGTGAGCCGTGGCGCAAGCTGAGGAGTAATGGCGAGGGATTCGCCTTGAGTGTTGTAGACGGCAACTCCTGTGAGATGTTCCCGAGTCGCGAACCGGTCAACGGCGAGCTGCAGTTCTTTGCGTGAGTTCTTCCTGGAATTGAGATAAGGTTCGACTTTGTCCGCGAAGCTTTCTCCTAATACTTCTGCCCGGTGCTCCAGATCCCGGCGCAGGCCGCGCTTTTGGAAGCGGACCTCATAGTAGGACGAAAGCAGCGAGATCAGAGTGATCCCAACGATCAGCGAGATAGTGAGGCGAAGAGTTAGGATGCGCACTTAGGACCTTGCAGATCGGTTGCCGTGGCGCGCCTTCGCTCTTCGCGACTAAGCCCCCCAGCAAACACGCGATCGCAGCACAGGCGGGTTAAGAAATAGGCGAGCTGTTGCCGTGCGCGGCCTCGGTATCTCGATAAAGGCACACGCGTCACCTGCGGCTGGTTCAGCTCACCCACTCGGGGGAGTGCTCTTTCCATCTTGTGCGTCATGATTCAGACGTTCCGCTACTCATTCGTGCGTGATCTCCTGGTGAGCGTGCCTGCCGCGAGAAAGCCCAGTCCCAACAACCCGAGTAGCGGCAGCGAACTGGCTGTTTCGGGAAGGGGTTCGGTGCTCGCCGCGGGAGTTGGATCAGGCATGGCCGCGGGAGTGGTGGTCGCTGCGGGAGCCGGATCAGCCACCACAGCGGTGCTGGGCGCAGGCGTTGGATCGGCTACAGCGACAGTGCTGGCAGCCGGTGCGGGAGTTGGATCGGCCACAGCGGCAGTGCTGGCAGCGGGAGTGGCGCAGTGGTCGGAGATCATGTTGAGTCCGGTGACAGAAACATTGTTGTCAGACGCATTCGCTTTTTGCCCGATGAGTTCGACGTCGTGGCCCAGGTGCGCTTTTAGGTCCACGGTTGTGCTCGTGACTGTGAAAACTTGAGTTGTGCCATCTTGCGCTAGGGTGTAACTACCGTCGGAACCCCCAAGGCATCCCTTGATGCTGGCCTGGTCTGTGTTGCTGCTCGGGGTCGGATCTTGCCCGAACCCCAACGTGACCAGCAGAACCGGCACTATGATCGGGAGAAATATTCGTTTCATAAGAATCCTCCTAAGACTCTCGCCGCGTGATTGCTTTGAAATTTCACTTAGGATTTGATTTTGCCGCCGATCCCTAACACAGAACTCGCGTGTGTGAGCGGGTTGAGTTTTCGGCCGAAGGAACCTGAAGCATCCAGAGTGGAACAAAAGAAACTTTATTTGGGATGCGTTGGAGTGTCTGTTCAATACGGCTCACATAATTAGAAGGCGCCAATGTAATCGCCAGATTTTCAACTCGCGACGATTCTCCGGATGTATCTGGGTCACAGCAAGACGCGCTCCGGGGTATCTGGTTGCTGCCTTTCCGGGAGAGTGATGATGCAGAGTGTAAGTCTACTAATACTTACGAATGCGTCGGACTTAGATTCAGTATTGCCTGTCAGTAAAGTCGAAACTCTACTTCAACACTAATTTGCACACTCACTGGTCTGCCGTCTTTCAAGGCAGGATCGAAGCGCCACTGTTTCACGGCCTCCATCGCCTTGGCATCCAGACCGAACCCGAGTCCATGGATCACTCGAATGTCGCGGGGATGTCCGGTAGCGTCGACAATCAGCCATAAAGTGCAAGTTCCTTGTGTCTTCGCTCTGCGGGCTTCTTCGGTGTATTCAGGATCGGGCGTCGAAAGTTCTTGCGGGGACGAAATTCCGCCTCCGACTTTGTACACTCCTCCGCCGATGCCGCCACCGCTTCCGAGACCAGTGCCGGGCCCGTGCCCAACACCTGCACCACCGTCAGAACCGGACCCAATCCCGCCGCCAGAGCCAATTCCATTCGAAGGCGGCGCTGCCGGCATAGCCGCAGCGGTCGGAAGGCCCAGGTTGGGCATGTGATTTTCCGCAACCTGTACCGGCGGCGCAACCACAGTAGGTTCTGCGGTGAGCTTCGGATGCTGGTTGCGCACCACAATTTGCGGCGGTGTGATCTGCACCATCGCAAACTTAGGCAATCTTCCCTTGGGCGCAGGCAGGGGATCATGATCTCCTCCGCCGCCTCCTCCGCTGACAACCGTTCTCGCGGCCCGGAGGATGTAGGTGTCGGGAGGGGGCGCAATGAGGGTTACAACCTCGCGCTGCTTGGCTTGCACCACGACGTGATGCCCAAAAGCCGCCCCCGCAAGAATAAGAGCGATCAGTACGACGTGGACGACAACTGAACCCACCAGGCCATCGGTCCGGTAGTTGTTAAACTTGCCCCAGACCTCTCCCGTGAATTGTGTATTGGTTCGCAACCGTGACCTCTCCACTGAAACAGCCAGATATCCTCAAATCTTCGACTCGGCGCATCGACAGTCCGTCGCGATCCGAGTCAAACCAGCATGCCGAAACGTTGTCGACTCGCCCTCGATTTCTCGGAAAGCGATCACCGGGGCCGACAGCCACAAAGACGGCTGGGGCCCGGGCGACACATTCAGCAGTAACCAGAATGACAGACGCAGAGCGGCAGGTCTGAGCAAGATTGCTCAGATTGATGAAATCAGAATTGCGTCCGGTCGCGGCTGGACCAAGGCCGATTAAGATGGTCGATTAACGAGGCTCGACTAAGAAAGCTCGATTAACCAGGCTCGATTAACAAGGCGGGCGAAGGTCAATGGTCATTGTCTTGCAGAGAGGTGGGCGGAAGTCCGGTAGGGTCCGAATGAGTCACGGGCGTGTTGCCGGGCACTTGTCCTTCTTCGTACATCGCCTTGCGCATACTGTTCTGCGCCCAGGAACAAAGCGCCCGGTACAGCAGGGATAGTAAACCTACTGACACGATCAGCGCTGGTACGAGAATTTTCATTTTTGATCTCCGGGCAGCAATTGCCCCCTCAGGTTCGACTCACGCTTGCACCAACCGCGTTCACATATGAGAACCAAAGGTTCGCGGGTAACATTGCCTGTCACGCTTTGAGCCGCTGCTGGCGAAACATCCAAGCTATCGGATGAATGGAGCCCGGTCTGTGCAATATTGCACACATCGTCAAATAGGCTGATGGGCTTGGTTTTCAGCGAACCACTCATAATCTTGAGCTGGGAGCCAGCTCCTCGGGCAATCGTCTATCGAGACGGCATCATCTGGAACGCGCAAGAAGAGCGAGGACGTTTCGAAGTCTGTTGCAAGACGAAGATCGTCCCCAATTGACTGTGTTGCCGCCCCACAGATCGTGGTGAACGAAAACTAGTCAACGAGGACTAGCTGTTGCTCCGGGAGGCACGCTGGAGGCGGGCCCTCCCAAGGCGTGAATGAGGATGGCGAGGTAAACGTTCTCAGTTGGCTTCCTGGGGTACAACCTCGCCCCGGCCATTGCTGGCTTTGGGAAGCGCGGCGTAGGCAGAAGTCGATTGCGGACGGACGCGCTCTTCTACCTGGGTGGGGAAGCGAAGCACCGTCGGAGATTGCACGTGCACAATTTCGTTTCTCACTGCATACAACACCAGCTCTGCGATGGAATGAAGCTTGAGCTTGCGTAAGATGTTGCTGCGATGGGTTTCTGCCGTCGCCACTGTCATCGACAAGATCGTGGCGACTTCTTTCGAAGCCTTGCCTTCACTTACCAGTTGCACAACTTCGCGCTCTCGTGGCGACAGTTTGGCGACCTTGGGCACGGCCGGGCCGACGCGATGCTGCTTGTAACCGTCCATAATCAGGTCGGACACCCGCGAGCTGAAGATAGTCTTGCGCCGCTGCAGGGCCTCTACTGCGGTCACCAGGTCCATTGTCTCGTCAGATTTGAAAACCCATCCGCGAACACCCGCCTCCAAGCACTCCCGAATCACTTGCTCAGAGTCCACTGCGGTGAGGATAAGTATGGCCTGGGCGGGATTGTGTTTCAGGATCTGCCGTGCGGCGTCCACACCGTTGAGTTTTGGCAGGCAAATATCCAAAATCACCAGATCAGGCTTCGATTGCTTGCACTTTTCTACTCCCTCACGCCCATCGGCGGCTTCTCCGCAGACTTCCCAGCCTTCGTGAGATCGAAGCAGCGAGGACAAACCGAAGCGGAATATCGGGTGATCGTCAACTACCAAAATACGAAATGAACTCATAAGAACCTCCCCGTACTCTTGCTACGTTACCAAGGTTCATGCCAGGGCGTCTGAGCACAATAGCTCATGTTCCGCGCGGGTCGCGGCGAGGCGAGAATTGCGGGAAAACGGAGTTGGGTGGCCTACGGATTAAAGCACAGCCAGTGGAGCGTAGATCATAGTCGCCAAACGTCTTGAAGTGAGAAGAGACATGACGATGCAGGCGACCAAATTACGAAAGGAGGCAAAGCGCTGGTGACAAACGGGGAGGTTCGAGCCAACGCCTGCCTTCCCGCCCCTCGCGTTGGGGCTAACTTAAGGAATAAATGAGTCGATCTACCGCGGTCTATCGTGCTCAGTGGGTATTTGTCGGAAAGAGTTCCGTTACGTTTTCGCGCGCGATCGTCATCTCAATAGTCATCTTGATATGTTCGGCGGCGCAACGCTTTATCGGCGCGAGCGAAGGGAACATTTCAGAAGAACTGCTCACGTTCCGACTTATGCCGGCCCGGACTGGGTACAGAAACAATTAGAAAGTCTTACCGACTGCACAGGATAGACCATTCTCGGTCCCGACTCTACTCTGGAAAGGTAAGCGAAGGTCTAACTCACTTCATTTCGTAATTACAAATTGCAGCACAAGTTGAATCAGGAGGTCACAGGTGAACAGCGACTCGGCGATTACGGGCACGGTTCTTCTGGGCCCTGATTTAGTCAAACGCGCGCAAGAAGGCGATTCGAATGCTTTTGGCACTTTGTTTGAGGCGCATCGGTCGCGCATCTATTCGGTATGTTTGCGTATGACCAGCAATGCCGCGGAAGCGGAAGATCTCACGCAGGATGCGTTCTTGCAGGCGTTTCGCAAGATTGCGAAATTTCGCGGAGACTCGGCGTTTTCGACCTGGCTGCACCGTATTGCGGTCAACACGGTACTGATGCATTTTCGGAAGAACTCTTTGACTCAGATTTCGCTGGACGAGCCCTACAGCGACAGCGAAGGTTCCAAGATACGGCGCGAATACGGAACTCGAGATAAGGGTCTGGCGGGCTGTGTGGATCGAGTCGCTTTAGCCCGCGCCATGAAAGACCTTCCTCCCGGATACCGGACGATCTTCCTGCTGCACGAAGTTGAAGGCTATGAGCATCAGGAAATCGCGGAGATGCTCAGTTGCTCCGTGGGCAATTCGAAATCCCAGCTATACAAAGCGAAACTGCGATTCCGCGAACTTCTGGCCCCTTCGTCTGCAGCTCAGTTAGCAGTGCGAAACGCGAAACCCGCCGCCAGGAAGCGCGTCGCGAAGGAACGTGAGAACTGGAATCTGCCACTGGGCCCCGACGTGGTATTGCCGCCAGCGCCGCTGGTGGCTTAATTAGAGCCTGCCGCGAGACTTGTGCAAGTCCGCTAGCCTGAAAAGTCCTCTCCCTCGAATTCGCTCTCGGCATCTGCAGTTTGGGGCTCACGCAGACGTTCGCTGCCGGATAGCGGCGCACCCTACTCACGAGCGTCTATTCACGATCACCTATTCACGATCATCCGCAAGCTCCGGCTGATCGTCCATAATTTCCGATCTTTGCCAGTCGTGCGCATCCGCGAGCACGATGGAGCGGGATATCTCCTCTGTCGCATTGAGGCCTTCGCGGCTATTCTTACGCCCGCCTTCGGCCACAAGCTCTGAGCGCAATGACCAGTCCGCGGCAGACGCGCCAGCGTTCGGAGATACATAGCGCTGCCATAAGGCACGTAAACCTGGAAACAAGGGTGCGGGACCTATGGCCTCCTTGCACCTCTTAAGTTCAAACCAGCGAAGATAGTTGCGCACGACGCTGCTCATGGTCATCTGCATCGCCGCTGAAAAATTGTGCTCCGCCATTCGCCGTTGTTGCTCGGGAGACTGCAATATCGCCAGCAGTTTGTCGGCGAGATCCACGGCGTTGCCGACCTGGTAGAAACTGATTGCCATATCTTCGTCCGCCGCCATATCACGAAAATCAGCGAGGTCGGCGCACACGATCGGAACTCCAAACTCGCAAGCCTGGTGGGCCGGCCCACTCGATCCAGTCGCGGAATCGTAGGGCATCACCACCACCGTGGATGTCCGGAAAAGATCCGGAATGTCTTCTTCCGGAATATATCCGCGAAACTCGATGCCGGAGCCGGGGCCGAGCGACTCGCGTATTGATTCCCAGTATTTCGGCTTCGTGTGATGGTTGGCTCCTCCGATGATTAGTCTGGCATGCGGCACTTTTTTCCGGACGGCAGGGAAAGCTTCGATCAGCGTCTCCAGCCGCTTGTAGGTTCCCCAGTGCCCGATCGCTAGAATTCGATGTTCTGGATTGCCGCGTATCGTGAAGTCCGGAAGACTGGGGGAGGGTGCGAAGGTCCCATGTGTACCTAGCAGGACATTTTGAGCGGAGTATTTCTCAACCAGAGTGCGCCGGTACCCGGAGAGCAGCACGGATACCGAATTAGCTTTTAGCAAAGCTCGGGTGGCGACATTACCGCCCAGACGGAACAGCCGTTTCTGGCGGACTCCAGCGGTGGCAAAATCGACGTGTTCGAGGATGTGGTGCAGGGTGATGTGAGTGTAATGACCGAGAGCGCGGGTTAGAGCCGGCGTCGACAGTCCAGCAAAAGCCGCGACCGGATATTCTGGAGTTCCAAAGCTTGAGAACACCAGGTTGAACCACACCACATCCGGCTTCAATTTGCGGATGGTGTTTAACAAGCGCACCGGAGTTTTCAGGCTGTTGAACTTCCAGCAGCGGATCACGTCGAACCCTGGAAGTTCGGTTTGCTGCTGAGCGTTCAGCGGTTTTCCGTTCTCGTCGGTCGCGAATTCATAGTCGGTCAGCTCGTCGGCGAGAATCGTCAGGCTGATGTCGGGGTTGCGCTGTAGTTCCCGAGCGATATAAAACGCGTACTCGTTCAGCTGGCGCGCGCTCGGAGGAAAAGTCGCAACTAAGCAGATTTTCATCGGGTCCCGTTCTTAGAACAATGTGATGCGCAGATAAGGTCTAAACTGCTGATTCTGCCCACCCGTGAAATTAAAGAAAGTCTCCTGTTGCATGCCCGCCGAAAAACGAATCGGATACTTGAGTTCAACTTCCTTGCCTGCCTCCTTGAACGTGCGGTGGAAGGGCATTGCGTAAGAAATGGCGAAGCCGCTCTGCACCGCATCGTAGAAGTGAAAACCCATATTCCTTGAGTACGCGAACGACGCCTGGACGCTCCAGTTACGCGTTGGGGCAAAGTGAACGCTGCCCGCCGGGCGGATGGCCTGCGCAATCGCAAAGTTGGGTCCCTGCACTCGCCACGCCCGCAAATCCTCTGCGACAACGGTGAAGTTGATCCGCTCGGAAACCCGGCGTTCGATGCCCAGGTAAGCGGAAGTGTAGTAATCCTCGCTGATCACCGGAGTGAAGCGGTCGTCGCGTGCTCCCCATCCGGTCAACAGTGCAGTCTTTCCCCAGGGCCGTCCAACGCGGAAATTGAGCGCTCCCGCCAAATCTCGCGAATGCTGTGCGCTTTCAGTAAATGGTCCAGCTTCACGAATGGCGTAACCGCTCACCGAAACAATGTTGAAAAACGAACTGGTCGACATGTAGAGAAACTGTCGAAAAAGGTTTTGATTCATCTCGACTGGAGACAAGGAATCCCGGCGAACGGTTTCCTGAATACCAGCGTTGAAGTTCAACACATTGGTGCCCAGATGCAGCGTCGGAGTCAGCCCAAAGTTGAACGAGTAATCGGTCGTATCGCGATTGATGATCAATTCCTCGCTGGGCAGAGAAATTTGCCCGCGCGCATTCCGCACCTGGAAGAATCCGCTGGCTTCGGGTAAGTCGCCGAGATGGAGATGGTAAGCGCCGGTCCATTCCGTCTCCAGGGACGAACGCGGGGGAGGAAGCAGCCCATGGCTGCCAGTCGCCGGATTTGGAACGTCCAGCTTCGCGTCCAGAACGTAAACGGTCGTGTCTTCGAAGATGGGGGACACGGAAAAATCTGAGAGAAAACTTATTGTGGGGTTGATCCTCAGCCCTTCGTTCGCGCCCGCCTGCAGCAGATCCTGCTCCGCGCTTTGATGTTCGCCCGCGGAGTCCGCCGCTTGGGCAAAAGCCGTAAGCGCCTGGATGTTTTGATGCTCCTGGCGCAGCACATTTGCCTTAGCTAAGAGATATTCATAGCCGGGCTCGCTATCGGCCGAGTTGCCGATCAGGGAGAGCTCGTTCTGCGCCCTGGCCGTGTCCCCTAGAGCCAGATAAGTGTTGGCCATGCCGATCCGCACCGATGTCTCGGGCGCTCCCGCCGCCAGCGCGCGCTGCAGGTAGGTCTGCGCCAGTTGATAATCGTGCATGCTGAGGAACACGTCGGCCGCTTCCATCAACTGTTCGCCCGTAGCGGGTAACGCTTCTTCCGTTTGACCTTCCATCAGAGCTAATGCGATCTGCCGCTGTGCATCTCCCAGATGACCTTCGCCTGCCATCACCTGGGCAATTGCCAAACGGACACGGATGCGGTCGCTGCCTGGCATTTCGAGTGCACTTTCAAAGCGCTCCATGGCGCCTTTCTGGTCTCCAAGCAAGCTCAAAGCTTGTCCCGTGGAAACCAGCACTCGACTTTCTTTCTTCCGATCCGTTTCCGCGGGCTGCGCCAGCTGGGCGGACAGTTCTGCCCGCTGCACGTAACGCAGAGTCTGCTCGCGATCATGCAGCTGAGCATAGGCACGTGCGAGCTGCGCGTAGATGTCGCTGTTGTCGGGAGAAAGCTTTTGCGCAACCTGCAATTCATCAATCGCTTCGTGATACAGCCGCTGCCCATACAAGGTCTCACCCAATGCGAGGTGGAGACCTCCGTCGTTGGGCGCCAACTTCAACGCAGCGCGATACTCTGCGGCGGCTCGTGTCAACATTCCGTTTTGCCCATACGCGGTGGCCCGGATCAGATTGATGGGCAGGGAATTTATGGACGTATCGCCCATTTCTTCCTGCGCCAGTTGCACCTGTTGCAGGGCTGCTCGCGGGCGGTGCAGATCAAGGCTGGCATAAGCCAGCCCGAGATGCGCTTCGCCATTCTTGGGCTCACGCTTTAGCGCGGATTCGAAATCTGCCGCGGCGGCTTCCGGCTGGTGGAGATCGTGCAGCACGTAACCGCGGTTCACGTATGCCGTAACCATATCGGGATCGCGCTCCAGAGCCTGGCTGAAATCTGCTTGCGCTTGCTCCAGCAGTCCAGCGCGTTTGTGCACATAGCCCGCCAGCAGCGGAATGTCGGGTTCCTTGGGAAGCACCGCGTCGTACTGAGAAGTCAATTGCAGCAGCTCGTCGTAGCGCTCAAGGTAGAGCAAGTCATACGCGAGATAGACAACCACATCCCTGTCCGCGGGAAGTTTTTTGATGGCCTCGCGGCCCACGTCGGCGGATTTCTGATACTCACCCTTGAAACTCAGGAACCTTTCTTTTTCTCTCATGAGGTGAGGTTCCTGCCGCATTTCGTTCGTGGCGCGGCTCAACCACTCTGCCGCCATGGGCAAGCGCTGCGCTTCGATGGCGGCATTCATGCCTCCCGCCACGATCAGACTATTGTGCGGCGCCAGGTCATAACCTTTGCGGTAAGCGGCTTCAGCTTTTGGAAAGTCCCGCCGCGCCGCGTACATGTCGCCCAGCGCAAGGTAGGGAATGTATAACGCTGGATTGGCAGCCAACAGTCGCTGAAAATATTTCTCCGCATCCTGGTCATGTCCGGCATTGCGGGAGATATAGCCCAGAGATATAAGTGCAGATTGGTTCACGGGATCGTTCGTGAGGATCTTCGTATACACGTTGGTCGCTTCCTCGGTGTGCCCGAGTTTCAGAAGCAGATCTCCGTCCAGCTGCAAGCTGTTGGGATCCTGTGCATTGATCGCCAGCGATTCCTTGATGTCGCTGCTCGCGCCGTCGAGGTCGCCGCCGTTCATTTTGATCACAGCTCTCAGGCGCAGAAATTGCGGCCGTCCCGGCCCGTGGTCGTCCAGCGCACCGATCTGCGTTTGCGCAATTTCGAGATGGCGGTGTCCAGCAGTTGCGTCTCCCAGGCCCTGGTACAGTTCCGCGAGATCCATGTGCAGCTGAATGCCGTAAAGCGGTCCCTCGGCGGGGCTTTGAGGTAAATGAGCCAAGGCGGCGTTATATTCCACAACCGCGTCTTCCGCGCGTTCCTGGAGTCGTGCAATTTCTCCGCGGATGGCGTGCAATCGATAATGTTCCGCATCGAGAGCGGCCGCACGCTTGAGAAAAGGCTGGGCAGCTTCAACGGAACCGAGAGACACGTCGGCCTGAGCCGCAGAAAGCTGCAAGCCCAAATCACCGGGCACGGCATTGGCGGCTTGCGCGTAGAGCTTCGCGCCCTCGTCTGGCTGGCCGTTCAGCTGGTAGGTGTAGGCGAGCTCGGCGGTCACGTCGGGCTTCGGGCTTTGGATCGACCTTAGAGCGGCGATAGCTGCCGCGTAGTTTCCCGACTCGCGGTAGTAGCCCGCCATCGATCGCTGAACGTCGGGATTATCCGGGTCATGGCGTTTGGCCAACTCCAGGTAATGGCTTGCCTGATCGGGTTGCTTCTGATGTTCAAACGCCAGCGCCATCAACAATTCCGAGCGCGCGCCCGGCCGAGTTTGTTCTGCTCGCATCAGCACAGTGAGCGCCGCGTCGAAATCTCCTGACCGCATAAGAAGCTCGCCCAGCAACACCGAATCGCCGGTTCTCTTGGGATCGGCTGCAAGCACGCGGTTCAACAACTGAATGGCCTCGACAGTGCGTCCCATAATGCTGTAGGTCTGAGCGAGTCCGGAAATCCCATCGAGCGACGAGGGATTCACGCGAAGACCGCGACTATAGGAATCCACGGATAGCTGCGATTTTCTGGCGAGCCGCGCGGCATAGCCGAGCAGGAACCATAGCTGAGCGTCGTTGGGCGCGGCGTTCGCAGCACGCTGCGCATAGTCAACCGCCATTGCGTATTTACCGTCGTTCAGGGCCGATTCTGCGGCCCGGGCAAGACGCGCGTTTTGAATGTTCGATCCCCACCCTAAAGATTTGTTCGCCGACGATGTTTGAGCAGGCGATGTTTGATTGGGATTGGCTTGAGGCGTTTCCGGTGAGCCAGACCCCACCTTATACGTCTGCGCTCCGAGCGAGCAGGCAAACGCAATCATAAGCAGAGACACATGTGCGGTCTTCCGGCGTACCAGCGCGAAACTCAAAGTGTTACCACCGAATCAGTTGATTGCAAGGCTCTTCGATTCGAGAAAGGCCTTCCGCGTTGGCTGGACGGTCGCGGACTTTAAGTCCCAACAGGGCAGAAACAGGACACGCAGCGATACAACCCGGAATGTCAGCCTCGAATCCAAGCCCAACCAACAGAGAGGTAGCTGTGCAGAGAACTGAATCCGTCGCGCCTACATCACGGCCAATCCCGTTGAGCATGATCTTTCTGGCGGCTCTTGTGGTTCATTTGCCGTTACTGCTCATGAAGTTGCCGCTGAAGTCGTATGACGCGAACTTCCACATTTTTTTCGCGTCGCACTACCTGCACGACTGGTTCGATCCCTGGAACCCCAAGTGGTATGCGGGTTTCTCGCAGACGACCTATCCGCCGCTGCCGCAACAGTGGCTGGCAATAGCGTCCCGGCTCATCGGATTAGACATGGCTTATATGGCGGTCCAGTTCGTCGCCATTTTGCTTCTCGCATTAGGTGTTTATCGATTTTCGTTGCTTTGGGTCGACCGGCGGTCGGCTGCGTTCGCAGCGCTCGCCAGCGTGTTTCTCGGATCTGAGAGTTTTCTAATCTATTCCGCGGGGCAATTGTCCACGACGTTTGCCGCGCCTCTTTATTTGAACGCGCTGCCTTACCTCTTCGAGTGGGTCCGGCACGGCAAGTGGAGATCTTTTCTGAAAGGCGGAGCGCTCTTCGTCGCCGCCGCTGCTGCCCACCACGCCACGCTGCTCTTTGGATCGTTTTTCTTTGCGGTGCCCGTGCTTGCGCTGGTCGTGCTTGATCGTCAGAAAGCGGATCGACAAGATTCCAATGGAAAAGATGGCGAACGAATCTCAGCCCCGGCGTTTCTGCTTCGCACCGGGAGCATTATCCTGGTCGTAGGCGCCGCCGTTGCGCTCGTGCTTCTGCCGTTCTGGCTTGCTCTGATTCACTATCCCGTTACGCAGGCGCCCATCCCACATCCCAGTCGCGCGAATTACCTGCTGAGTCCGCAGTGGGGCTTGAACTACTTCATCGTTCCTTACGGAGCTCTAATTCTCGCCCTGCCGTTCATCGTGTTGCGCGGTTGTTCGATCGTCCGGCTTCGCCCGCTGCTCCTGGGTTTCTGGCTGGCATTCCTGGTAGGACTGGGAGGGACCACGCCCGTAGGCCGGCTGCTGCTGGGCCGCGCGTTTGACGTCCTCACCATGGAGCGCTTCAGCTATTGGGCAACTTTGCTGGCGCTGCCCTTCGTCGGGCTGCTGGCCACCGAACTGATCGACCGCTTTCAAATGCGAGCCGTCGCCGGCTTAACCGTGGCAGCGGCTCTGAGCTGTGGCTTGGCAGTGGCGTGGGCAACTTACCGGCCCGCGGATGCCGCAGATTTCAAGGTGGACGCTGTCGCCTCGTGGCTCAATCGCGACGGTCACGATCGCTACCGCTACGTGACTCTAGGATTCGGCAACAAGATCGCGCGCCTCGCCGTTCTCACCGACGCCAGCAGCGTCGATGGTGAATGGAATTCCGGCCGCATGCTGCCCGAATTGACGGAGCACGGCGCGGGCGCCCTCACCAGCTCCAAATATTTTGGCAAGCCCGGACTCGACGCGCTGACTGCAATTCTCCACCACGCCGATCGTTACGGCTTGAAATGGGTATTCCTGCGCGACCCATACTACGAGCCGCTGCTGGTCTTTGGCGGCTGGCGCAAGGTGGATGACCTCGAAGACAAAACCATCACCGTGTGGAGCAAAGAGGACGTACCACCTGCGGTACCCGTCAACGCGCTACAAATTCCTCCACGTTGGCAAGGAGTCATGTGGGGCATCCTTCCCATCGGCAGCAGCATTCTGGCGATGTTCCTG
>Ga0187863_10002081_pt1 | contig 15453 bp, 11 predicted proteins | sample June2016WEW_11_1_FD_132975 | JGI IMG/M metagenome (GOLD analysis project Ga0187863, IMG submission 132975) | Peatland microbial communities from SPRUCE experiment site at the Marcell Experimental Forest, Minnesota, USA - June2016WEW_11_10 | ecosystem: Environmental > Terrestrial > Soil >... | reverse complement strand
GTGAAATCGGCAACGACGAACGGCGCGTTCTTGTCCAGGATGCGGCGAGCCGGCTTCAACTCGGTTCCCGTGTTCTCCGACAGCTCGACGCCGCTGGCGTCGTGGTACACGATATCCAGGTTCTGGTCATTGTTCAGATCGGCGACCGTGAGGCTTGTTGCGCCCGCGGGCAGCGCCGGCAACTCCTGGGCACGGTAAATGCCGCCGAGCTGATCGCGATACAGAACGCCTCCATGATCCCGGTACGACACCACCACATCGAAACCTTTGGTGTCATGTACCAGCCGGAACGAGACCGCGTCCAGCGGAGCCCCGGCAACAAACGGGAAATCCTTCGTGCGGTCCTCCCATCCGTTCGCGCCATCGTTGCGCAGCAGCACGGGCTTGTCGCCGAACAGCAGCAGGTCCAGATCGTAATCGTGGTCGTAATCGATCCAGAGCGCCTTCGTGAAATGCCCCGCGGGGAGCTTCGCGGGATCCTTCCGGAACGTGCCTTTGTCGTTGCGATAGAGCGCCGGCCCGGTTGCGGAGACCACGCACAGATCCACGAAACCGTCGTTGTCGTAATCGCCCGCCGCGATCGAAATCACGCCCTTCAGTTCCGCGAAAGCGCGCTGGGGAACTTCAGCGCCATCGCGATACAGATGCACTCCGGCGCTCGACCACACCAGCAGATCCGCGTGGCCGTCATCCCGAGTGTCCAGCACCAGCATGCCCGCGGTGGCGGGGTCGATCTTGCCGGGCAGTTCCTTCGGCGTGAATTTCAATTCGGCTGGAGTTGGCGCGGTCTCCACCGGCTCCGCCGGCGCAGGATCGTAGACTTCCGCGTAATACGACCAGCTCACATCTTCCGAGCCCGAATCCGACACCTCCTGCCGCTTCTTTAGTTCCTTGAACTCCTTCAGCGCCGCGTCGGCTTTGTCTTTGGCGCCCTGCTGCCGGTACACATCGAAGATCGCGAAACGCGGCGCGGCAAAATTGCTGTCGAGCCTGGCGGCCGTTTCGAATTCACTCAGAGCGCCGGCGGTGTTCCCGGTCTGCTTGTACAATGTGCCGACGTTGTAGTGAGTCACCGGTTCATCGGGGACCAGTTCCTCCATGTGCAGGAGCTGCGAGAGAGCGTCCTTGATGTCATCGTCCTTCTTATAGAGAATGCCCAGATTGAACCACGTGTGCGGAATGCTCGGGTCCTGCTTCTGCACCTTCTTTAGCTCGGCCCTGCCCTCATCGACATTGCCATTGCGCAACAGCGCGAGCCCGTAATTCAGCCGCTCCCGTGCCGAATCGGGCGCAAGAGCCAGCGCTTTCCGAAACGTGTCGACGGCTTCCTGCTTTGTGGTGGGATTCTCGTAGAACGCTTTGCCGAGATTGCGAAGCTCGGCCAGTTGCTCAGCGCCGGATTTTGATTGTGCGGGGGACTGCAGGAAGAAGGCCGCTGCCGCGATGGCCAACGTTGCCAGAGTTTTCATCGTCTGCAGGCGAACATATCATACCGGGGTGGATCCTCGGGAGGATTCGCCGCCTGCAAACGATTGTTATCAGCTTCCCTGGTTCGCCGCATTGGACATCACGCTGCCAATCTCCGAAAAGATGGTGCTGATGCTGTTGGCGACGTTGGGCATTATGGCTCCGGCGGCGACTGCAACAAAACCGGCCATCAACGCGTATTCGATAAGATAAGATCCTGGCCTCGGCGGTCACACCACAGCGAGGCAAAACGGAAGAGTTTTTGGGCCAATCTCACGGCGGGGATATCGGTGAAATCCTGTCGAGACATTCTACAGTTTCGAGAAACCAAGTGCATTTTCTAACTCCAGCGGTTTATCTCCGTAGCCCTCACACCGAACGTTCCGCTGAGGAGAGGCAGATCGCAGAGCCGTCGACCGTTGGATGGCTCACATCTCCAGTTATACCGATGCCGGAATCGTGTTGCCGAGTCGGCACCTTTCGGATAAGTTCAACGCCTGGCTGGTCCTTTGGTACTCTTAGTACCAGGGGAATCTAACCGTAGCATCTCCCCGGAATTCCGGGGGAACAGGATCAGGTTCACTGCTATAATGGAGGCTCAGAGAGTGTAATCGGGTCACCGCTGAGATCCAGCCTCTCCGGAGATTACTGCGTGAAACGTGCCGGTTCCGACGACTCGCTCCGCTGCTCCTTCTGCCACAAAAGTCAGGACGTCGTTGGGAAGCTGATCTCTTCTCCCAGCGATTACCCGCGCGCCTACATCTGCGACGAGTGCATTTCGGTCTGCAACTCGATCCTTGAAGACGACCGGCATGAGCAGCCCTACGGCACGCCCCATAAGCTCCCTAAGCCATTGGAATTAAAAGAGTATCTGGATCAGTACGTCATCGGGCAGGACGGCACCAAGAAGAAGCTGGCAGTGGCCGTCTACAACCACTACAAGCGCGTGCAAATGAACAAACAGCGCGGCGCCGAAGTGGAGCTTTCGAAATCGAACATTCTGCTGATTGGCCCGACGGGAACCGGTAAAACTCTGCTAGCGCAGACACTTGCGCGAATTCTGGATGTTCCGTTCGCCATTGTCGACGCCACCACGCTGACCGAAGCCGGGTACGTGGGCGAGGACGTCGAGAACATCATCCTGCGGCTGCTGCAGAATTCCGACTGGGACGTGCAGCGCTGCCAGCAGGGCATCATTTACATTGACGAGATCGACAAGATCGGCCGCAAGGACGAGAACCCGTCCATAACCCGCGATGTTTCGGGCGAAGGCGTCCAGCAGGCGCTGCTGAAGATTCTGGAGGGCACCATCGCCAACGTGCCGCCGCAGGGCGGGCGCAAACATCCGCACCAGGAGTTTACGCCGGTGGACACCAGCAACATCCTGTTCATCTGCGGCGGAGCATTCGTGGGGCTGGAGAAAATCGTGTCACGGCGCGTGGGCACCCGGACCATGGGATTCGTCGCCCCGGACGAGGGCCTGGAAACGCGGCGGAACACCGGCCCGCGCCGCGATACCGCGCTGCTGGAGCAGATGCAGCCGGTGGACCTGATCAAGTTCGGCTTCATTCCGGAGTTCATCGGCCGTATGCCGGTGGTGGGTGTTCTGGAAGACCTCAACCAGAACGCGCTGGTGCAGATTCTGACCAAGCCCAAGAACGCCATCATAAGGCAGTACCAGAAGCTTTTTGATTTTGAGAATGTTAGACTGAAGTTTAGCGACGACGCGCTGGAGGCAATTGCGAGTCTCGCGTTGGAGCGCAAAGTCGGCGCTCGCGGTTTGCGGATGATCCTCGAAGATTTGATGCTCGACCTGATGTACTATCTCCCTTCATACAAGAAAGTTCGCGAGTTCCTGGTTACTAAAGAGATGGTACATTCAAGGAAGATTAACGTGCAGTTACTGGAGAAGGCGGGCTGACGGGAATCCCGCCGCCTGACGCGCCGTTTCAGATAGAATCATAGAAGCATCCCGCCGGGCCTGATTCCCGGGTCTCCCTGACTGTTCTTACCCCATGCTGACATCGAAGGAAAAATCCGACACGCGGCGGTTGCCGATGATGCCCATACGGGACGTGGTGATTTTCCCGTATATGATGACGCCGTTCGTGGTGGGCCGCGAATCGAGCGTGCGCGCTCTCGAAGAAGCCCTGGCGTCGGACAAGAAGATCTTCCTGGCCACGCAGCACGACGCTTCCGTCGACGAACCGCGGCCCGATGAGATCTACAGCGTGGGCACCGTTGCGAGCATCGTGCAGAGCCTGAAGCTGCCCGACGGAAATATCAAGGTGCTGGTCGAAGGCGTGGAGCGCGGCAAAATCGTTTCGGTGAATGAGGAAGAAGGCTTCTTCCGCGCGACCATCAAAACGTTCCACTACAAAGTGGACCCAGGCGCGCAACTGGAATCGCTGGTGGGGCGCGTTACCAACCTTTTCGAGCAGTATGTAAAGCTCAGCCAGAATCTGAACTACGAGACGATGATCGCGGCGGTTCGGGTGGACGAGCCCGGCAAACTGGCCGACACTGTTGGCGCCAACCTGCCGCTGACTATCGAAGAGAAGCAGGAACTCCTTGAGATCTTCGATCCGGTGGACCGGCTGACGCGAGTGGCCGAACTGCTGGACATCGAAATCGAAAAGCTCAATGTCGACCGCACCATCCAGGGCCGCGTGAAGCGCCAGATGGAAAAGGCGCAGAAAGAATACTATCTCAACGAGAAGATCAAGGCCATTCAGAAGGAACTCGGCCGCGGCGAGAAGAGCGAAATCGATGAGCTGAAGAAGAAGATCGAAACGGCGGGGATGTCGAAGGACGCGTTCGAAAAGGCCATGGCCGAACTGAAGCGTCTGGAGAACATGCCGCCGATGTCGGCCGAATCCACCGTATCGCGCAATTACCTCGACTGGATGCTGGCGGTGCCGTGGAAGAAGAAGTCAAAGGAAATTCGCGATCTGAAGTTTGCGCGCGAAGTTTTGGAGTCGGATCACTACGGCCTTGAAAAGATCAAGGAACGCATTCTCGAATTCCTAGCGGTGCGCCGGCTGGTGAAGAACCCGAAGGGATCCATCCTGTGCTTTGTGGGGCCTCCTGGCGTCGGCAAGACTTCACTGGGAATGTCCATCGCCAAGGCCACCGGGCGCAAGTTTGTGCGGCTTTCACTGGGCGGCGTGCGCGATGAAGCCGAGGTGCGTGGCCATCGCCGCACCTATATTGGAGCGCTACCCGGCCAGATTCTGCAGATGATGAAGAAGGCGGGAACGCGCAATCCCGTGTTCATGCTGGACGAAGTGGACAAGATGTCCACCGATTTCCGCGGCGATCCGTCGGCCGCGCTGCTCGAAGTACTCGACCCCGAACAGAACTTCATGTTCATGGATCATTACCTCGACGTCGAATACGATCTCAGCCAGGTGTTTTTCATCGCCACCGCGAACGTGATACACACGGTCCCGCCGGCCTTGCAGGATCGCATGGAAGTGATTCGTCTCTCCGGCTACACCGAACTGGAGAAGCTGGAAATCGCCAAACGGTTCCTGGTTCGCAAGCAGAGGAAGGAAACCGGCGTCGAGACCGGGGTTGACTTCACCGATGCGGGCCTGCAGGCGCTGATTCAGAACTACACGCGGGAATCGGGCGTGCGCAATCTGGAACGCGAAATCGGCAACGTTTGCCGCAAGGTGGCCCGCAAGGTTGTGGAGGGTGACAAGAAGAAGCCCCCGAAGGCCGTGCTCGACGAGAAGACGGTGATGGACTTCCTTGGTCCATGGAAATTCCGCGATCTCGCCACCGACAAGCAGAATGAGGTGGGCGCCACTATCGGGCTGGCATGGACCGAGGTTGGCGGATCGATATTGACCACTGAGGCGGCGGTGATGGAAGGCCGCGGCAAGCTGACCAGCACCGGTAAACTCGGCGACGTGATGACGGAATCGGCACAGGCGGCGATGAGCTACGTGCGCTCGCGCGCGCATTTGATGGGCTTGCCGCGCGATTTCTACCGCACGCTCGATATTCACGTGCACGTGCCTGAAGGCGCGATTCCCAAGGACGGGCCGTCGGCGGGAATCACCATCGCCACCAGCATCTGCAGCGCGCTGACCGGCATCCCGGTGCGCTACGACCTGGCGATGACTGGTGAAATTACCGTACGCGGCAGAGTGCTGCCCATCGGCGGGCTGAAAGAAAAGCTCTTGGCGGCGCACCGGCACTCAATTCGGGAAGTGATTCTGCCGAAGGATAATGAGAAGGATTTCCCGGATATTCCGGAAGCGATCCGCAACGACATGAAACTGCATCTCGTCGGTTCGATGGACGAAGTGCTGAAGATCGCGCTGGAGCGGGAAATCGTGGCGCTTCCGCTGGCCGCGAGCACGCCCCCGGTGGAGATGGCGCGGCCGGGCGAAGAGACGGGTATTCACTAAAGGCGAGGGAGCTGCGCTAAAGCGAGCGGCGCTCAACGCGTCCCTCTGCTCTTTGCCACTCATGGATGGAAGCTGAGTTTCTGGTAAGCGCGATGAGGCCGGAGCAATTTCCGGTGGAGACTCTGCCGGAAATCGCGTTTCTGGGCCGCAGCAACGTGGGTAAATCCACGCTGCTGAACGCGCTGGTGGGCCACGAAGGGCTGGCCTTTACCAGTGCGACGCCGGGCCGGACCCAGGGGGTCAATTTCTATCGCGTGGACGGCCGGTACCATTTCGTGGATCTTCCCGGATATGGATACGCGAAAGTTCCCCAGGAAATCCGGCGGGGCTGGAAAGAACTCATTGAGAGTTATCTGGGCGGGCGAAAAACGCTGGAGCTTTCGATTCTACTGATCGACGCCAGACGGGGCTGGATGGAGCGCGATCAGGAGCTCGGGCAATGGCTCGAGTTTCACGGGCGGCGATACCTCGTAGTCGCCACCAAGACGGACAAGTTAAAGTCGCGGAAGGACCACGACAATGGCATGGCGGCGATTCGAGCCACGGGCTGCGAATTGGTGCCGTTCTCGGCGAAGACAGGCCGGGGAGTGAGGGAAATTTGGCAGGCGATATCGACAATCAGGAAGAACAGTCCACCACAGTAGCGGCTACGGAGCCGGAAAAGGTGGAGGAGACGCCGGCGGCTGAAGCCACGCCGGCCGACGAGCCGCAGACCGACGGCAAGACCTCGGAGGGCAAGACTCCCGAAGGCCGCCCCGCGCGCGAGCGTCAGGAAGGAGGCCGCGGTTCGGGCCACGGACGCAGACATGGCGCGGGCGGCGGAGCCCAGCAGCCGAAGAACGGCGAGTCAAAGCTCGACCTTGTGGAACTCAAGGAGATGAGCATCCAGGGCCTCAACCAGGTGGCCCGGGACATGGGCATCCAGGGCGTGGCCGGGCTGCGCAAGCAGGAGCTCATTTTCAAAATATTGCAGGCGCAAGCGGAGAAGAGCGGCCTCATTTTCTCCGAAGGCGTGCTGGAGTGCCTGCCCGACGGGTTCGGCTTCCTGCGCGCGCCCGAGTACAACTATCTGCCGGGCCCCGACGATGTGTATGTTTCGCCATCGCAGATTCGCCGTTTCGATCTGCGCACCGGCGACACCATCTCCGGCCAGATCCGCCCGCCGAAAGAAGGCGAGCGGTACTTCGCACTCATCAAAGTTGACGCGATCAACTTCGAGCCGCCGGAGGAAGCGCGCAACAAGATCTTCTTCGACAACCTGACGCCGCTCTATCCCGACGAACGGCTAAGGCTGGAAACCGTGCGCGAGAATTACTCCGGCCGCGTAATGGACATGCTGACGCCCATTGGCAAGGGCCAGCGTGGCTTGATCGTGGCAGCGCCGCGCACCGGCAAGACGATGCTGCTGCAAAGCATCGCCAACTCGGTGTCGACGAATCATCCGGAAGTGGCGCTCATCGTGCTGCTCATCGACGAGCGTCCCGAAGAAGTCACCGACATGCAGCGTTCGGTGAAGGGCGAAGTGATCAGCTCGACCTTCGACGAGCCCGCGTCGCGGCACGTGCAGGTTGCCGAGATGGTGATCGAGAAGGCCAAGCGCCTGGTGGAGCACAAGCGCGACGTGGTAATCCTGCTCGATTCCATCACGCGTCTGGCGCGCGCTTACAACACCGTGGTGCCGCCGTCGGGCAAGGTGCTGTCGGGTGGCGTGGATTCGAACGCGCTGCAACGTCCGAAGCGGTTCTTCGGCGCGGCGCGCAACATCGAGGAAGGCGGCTCGCTGACCATTGTGGCCACCGCGCTGATCGACACCGGCAGCCGCATGGACGACGTGATTTTCGAGGAATTCAAGGGCACCGGCAACATGGAAATCCACCTGGACCGCAAGCTGGTGGACAAGCGCGTGTTCCCGGCCATCGACATCAACAAGAGCGGCACGCGCAAGGACGAGCTGCTGCTGCCCAAGGAAGAGCTGAACCGCGTGTGGGTGCTGCGCAAGGTGCTGAGCCCGCTATCGCCGGTGGAATCGATCGAGCTGCTGCTGGATAAGCTCAATAAGACAAAATCGAACGGCGAGTTCTTGAGCTCGATGAGCGGATGAGGGTGTGAAGCCAGCCCTCATTCACATTCCGTCGTAGGGAACTATCGGCGCGCTCCTTTCGTCCAGTCCTCTACATTCAGCCCTTCGATCCGCGTGAATGCGTGATCGTCGCTCACAAGCACCGCTCCCAGCGCGAGGGCATGTGCGCCGATCATCATGTCGAGGTTCCCCATCTGGCGGCCTTCCAGTTCCAGCGTGGCTCGAAGCTGCCCGTATTGCCGGGCCGCATCGGAATCCCAGGGCAGGATGGTCACCCGCAGAAAGAAATCCTCAATCAGGGAATGCAGGCGCATGGCTCGCGGGAGACGCGCCGCGCCGAAACGTAGTTCCCCTTCCGTCACCGCGGATATGGTGAGTTGTGCCACCGGCGCACGGGCCAAACGGCGGTCCACGGCGGGATTGTTCCCTTTGATGATGTGGTTCGCAATGTTGGTGTCCAGCAGGTAGCGGCGGTCCATCAGAACAACTCGCGCTTCTGCGGGGCTTCATCGCGGCGGTCCGACGCGAACTCATCCGGCACGTTCGCTTCCCGTCTGAGCTGGAAAAAGTCATCCCACGACCCAGGACGGCGGGACAGAATCACGTCGCCGGTGGCCGGATCCCGCCGGATGAAAACCTCGCTGCCTTCAAAACGGAGGTCGGAAGGCAGCCGGACAGCCTAACTCCGGCCATTGAAAAAGAGCTTTGCGGTGCGCGGCATGCGATCCTCCCAGTTGATATATACCATGATATATTCTACGCGAGTCCCTTTGCGCGATGAGTTGAGCAAGGCGAAATCGAACGGCGAGTTTTTGAGCTCGATGAGCGGGTGAGGCGTCCGGCGCGGCGGGTGTCGAATGCTCTGAACACATCGGGTAAACGCCCTGGGCAGACCCTGGACTTCACCAACGGAGCCGCCGCGACCTCCGTAGTGTTATGGTACTTACAGTTTATTGATCGGAGCGGCAAATATTTCGAGAATACTGTATGCACCGTCTTGGCAGGCTCCGCTTCTTCCGCCGGCTGTGGGGTGACCGCCGCGCTCAGGATCTGATCGAGTACGCGCTGATGGCCGGTTTTGTAGCGGTCTCGGCGGGCGCCATCATGCCCAATGTGGCGACTAAGATCAGCACGATCTTCTCGAAGATTGGCAGCGTGATGACGATCGCGGCTAACCAGGGAAGCTGACGCTCCCGACCAACTGGCTCCTTCCGCAGGTTGCAAATGGCCGCTGTGGGCTACCGCTTCGCCAGCGTGCCTGACACGAAAAAGCTGTTCCAGCGCGGCGTGTGGTCCGGGTTTGCGCCGCCTTCGCGCATGATGCGGAACGCGACCGCGTCGCCTGGCTGCAGACGGCTCTGGATGCGGCGCACGTCGTCCACCGATGTAACCGGCTCGCGGTTGATGGAGACGATGATGTCCTTTTCCTGAATGCCGATGTCCTCGGCGAACGAATCCTCGTCGACGCTGGTCACCACCACGCCGCGTTTATCCGCGAGGCCCTGATTCACTCGCTCGGGATCGGATAGAGCGCGGATGCGGATGCCGAACTTCGCGGGCGCAGTTGTCTCGCCCTTAGACTCCTGCTGCTCTTCTTCCTCGAGGCCGGCTATCTCGGGACGATCCTTGAACACCTCGGTGCGGTCGAGAATGGTTACCTTATAGCTCATTCGCTTGCCGCCGCGGTCAACGTCAAATGTGGCCACCGTGCCGATGGGCGATTCGGCCACGCGCGCCACCAGATCGTCACCATCTTTGATCGGCTTCCCGTCCATCGCCAGAATGATGTCGTCCGCCTTGATGCCGGCCTTTTCCGCCGGGCCATCCTTATGCACATCGCCAACCAGCACGCCGTGATCAGCGCCCAGCGCCTTCAGAAGGTCCGGCTTGTCGCCCTTGCTCCACGTGATCCCAATGGACCCGCGCGTGACGCGGCCGGTGCGAATAATGTCGTTGTAAACGTGCACGGCCATATTAATGGGCAGCGCGAAGCCGATGCCGTTATTGCCGCCCGTTTGCGTGGCGATCATCGTGTTCACGCCGATCACTTCGCCGCGAATATCGAGCAGAGGTCCGCCGCTGTTGCCAGGATTGATAGCCGCGTCGGTCTGGATGAACCGCTGGAACTGTTGCGCCGACGGAATCTCGCGGCCCGTCGCGCTGACGATGCCCGCCGTCACCGACGCTTCGAGGCCGAATGGCGATCCGATGGCCACCGCCCAGTCACCCACCTGAATCGCGTCGGAGTTGCCGATGGTCACCGCGGCGAGCGGCGCTTTCGGATCGATCTTGATCACCGCCAGATCAGTTTCGCGGTCGAACCCAATCAGCCGCGCGTGATACTCGGTGTCGTCGGTGTTGAGCTTCACGCGGATGTGGTCCATCTTTTCCACCACGTGGTTGTTAGTGATGATGTAGCCGTTACGATCCACGATGAAGCCACTGCCCGATTGTTCGTGCTTGAACGCGTGCCCTTCTTCGCCGCCGCCCAGGGGCGACCCGTGAAAGAAACGCCGGAACGGTTCCAGAGCATCATCGCCCTGGTCGCCGTTGGGGTCCTTCTTGTTGCTCGCCTCTTTGGGCGTATAGTCCGCCGTGATGTTCACGACTGCGGGCTCCAGGCGTTTGGCCAGACGGGTGAACTCATTGCCAATCTGCACCGCGTCGGGTACATGAAGAGGTGAGGCGTCGGGCGCGGCCACCTGTCCTCGCGCCGCGTGTGCGCCGGTGTTGACCAGAGTGCCGATGACGATGCCGATCGACAGGGTGAGGAGAAGCAGTCCAAACGACAGCAGCTTCTGCTCACGCATTTTATGAAAGAGGCGCATGATGCTCCAAGGGGGTGACCGTTCCGCCGCCGACCGTACCTATATATTACAAGGTCTCAGGACCTATAACAGACGGATGTGTGGGCTTGCCGAACGGTTTCAGCTGCGCCAGCAGGATGCCCGCGAGGATGAGCGCCGCGCCGCCAAAGGTCCGGCCGGTGAGCGTTTCGCCGGCCACCAACCACGACGTGACCCACGCGAACACCGGTTCAAGCGAGAACAGCAGCGCTGTGCGCGTAGGGCTGCTGAAACGCTGCGCCCAAGTTTGCAGCGCAAACGCCAGCGCGGTAGCCAGCAGGCTGGTGACCAGGAGAGCCAGCAAGACGCGGCCAGACCACCGGACACGCATCGGCTCAGCCCACCAAAACAACGCCGAAGCCAACAGCGCACAAGTCGCGATCTGTGTCACCGCCAGCGTTCCCGTATCGGCTGCGCGAGCGAAATGCCCCAGCGCCACGATGTGCAGCGCGAAGGCCACGGCGCAACCCGCCACCAGCAGATCTCCCAGGCTGACTTCAAGCAGGTTGCGATGCGCAGTCATCAGGCCCATGCCAACGGCTGCCATCAGCACTCCGGTGGATTCAGCGGCCTGCGGCGCTCTCCGGTGAATGAACGCGCTGAAGACGGGAACCAACGGAATATAGAGAGCCGTGATGAAGGCGGTCTTGGTGGCGGTGGTCAGCTTCAGCCCGAACGTCTGCAGAGCGTAGCCGCCGAACAGCAGAACACCCGCGATTGCGCCGCCGCGAACGGACTGACCATGGTTGCCCGCGCGCCGCATCGGCCCCAGAAACACCAGTGTGAGCGCGGTTGCCGCCATGGTGAAGCGGATGGCAAGGAAGAGCAACGTGCTGACGTCGGCGAGCGCCTCCTTCACCAGGACGAAGGTGGCGCCCCACACCATACAGACAAAAACAAGCGCCAGGTCGGCGCGCCAGCGCACGTGAGCGCTCATTCGTCGTGGCCGGCCGAGCCGATGCTGGGTACAGGATCGCGCGCCAAGAGATAAAGCGCGAGCAGAATCCGCCGAAGCCCCAGATCGCGGCCTTCCGGGTTGTACCATTCGCCCGGCGTGTGCGCGCCGCCTCCCTGCCCACCCGCTCCGATGGCCACCGCGGGCATCCCCATGGAGAGTGGAATGTTGGCGTCGGTGGAAGCGCAGTCGATACGCGCGCGAATCGCGAGGTGCGCGTCCACGGCGCGCAGGATGTTCAGAATGTCCGCGTCGTCGGCCAACTTCCCGCCCGGCCGGGTGCCAATGTCGGTGATTCGCGCCGAAACGCGGCCGCCGCTCGCACGGTCATTCTCCACCTCCACCGCTTTTTCGACGCAGGTAGTGAGAATTGCCGACAATTCCTCGAGCCAGGCCACATTTTCCGAGCGAATATCCAGCTTCGCGCGCGCCGACCCGGCAATTGAATTAATGCTGAGGCCGCCCTGCACAATGCCGAAGTTGAATGACGACCGCGGGCGTGACGAGCCATTCAGCGGCGTATCCGTGAAAAGCGCAATGGCGCGGCTCAGGGCGTGGACTGGATTGCCGATTCCATAATCGCTCCAACTATGCCCCCCTGGGCCGGTGATGTTGATATCGAACCTGCGGCTGGCGAGGGCCTGGCACGTGATGTGATCGGTGGCCGGACCGTCCAGCACCAGCAGCGCCGAAATGCGGCTGCTGAGGGGCGATTGGCGGCATAGATAGCGCATACCGCTCAGGTTTCCTTCGCCCTCTTCACCGACGTTAGCGACAAACACGACACGGCGAAACATCTCGGGACCGCAAACCTGCACTGCTCTGGCCATTGCCAGCAGCGCCGATAATCCCGCGCCATTATCGGATACCCCCGGCCCGTGAAATTTACCGTCGGGCTGCAGCGTGATTTCTTTCTGGGGGTTTTGCGGCGCCATCACTGTGTCGAGATGCGCGGTTACCGCGACCACGGGCCCATCGTCATAGCCGGGCGCGGAAGCCACCACGTTGCCGGTGCGGTCGATACGGGCGTCGTAACCGAGATCGCGAAATTGCGCCAGCATCCACTCGGCGCGTGCTTGTTCGAAGAAGGTGGGGGCGGGGATGCGGCAAAGCTCCAGATGGCGATCGGTGATCCACTGCTTTGCGCGAGCGAACCATTCGAGGCCCTGGCGTAATTCCGCCGTCGCGGCCGCCTCGGCCACTGCTTTGGTCATCGCGGATGGGAGCGTCGCCAAACAGTCAGTGTAGCGGTAACGGCCCGAGCCGGTGCGCCGCGTACCGAACTATGGGCGTGTGGCGATAATCTCGAAGTTGCTGCCCAACTGCTTCAGGGCGGGCATGCACATAAGGACATCGTCGGCCGCGCGCACCGCGCGATAGCCGAGCCGCCATGCTGGAAACAATCCGGCGAAGGGCGTCGACCCGAAGTCGTACATTTCGGACCGCACCTGAAAGCCCGCGCCACGGAACAGCTCGGCAGTCGCGCGCGGGTCGAGCTCCCGCTCGTCGGGGCTCTGGTACTTCTTCATCATGTTCGGAATGAGCCGCCTCCCGATGGCGCCCGAAAGCCGGCGGATGCTGGGGTCCAAGGAATAGAACACGCCACCCGGGTTGAGCATCGCGCCCAGCCGAACCGGCAGCGCGAACAGAATCTCATCCGGCAGATGATGCAACAGGAAAATCGCGATGATCACGTCGAATCTATCGCCGGCGTCCGGCTCGGTACCTTCGACGAAGGTGACATTGCGAAAACTCAGCAGTTCAGCATCGGCGCGCGCCTGCCGTACAGCCGAGGGCGACAGATCAAGCCCCACCACCTCGGCTATGTGTGGCGCGAGCAGTAGCTCTGTGTCCCCAATTCCACAGCCAAGGCTCAGGACACGCGAAGATCGCCCGGCTTCGGTTAGGTGAAGAATGCGCTTTGCGAGATGCTCTCGAAAGGCCCGGACCGCGGGGCGCGCGAAGTGTTTCTGCGCGAAACCCGAATACAGTTTCTCGTGGTACGCGCGCTCTCGCTCAAGGACAGAATCCGTGGAGGGCAAATCGCATTCTAACGTGCGCAGCATCGGCTGTTATTATCCTGAGTGTGCGGATGAGATGCGATCGACCAGGATATTAGCGGGGAGCGTTCTGCTCATTGGTCTGCGCTGTTTCGGACAGACTTCGCCAGCCCCACAACCAGTTTTTTCGATTAGCGTCGCGCCCCCTGCGGGTCCTATTCACTTGGGATTGCCCATCAATATCACAGTGACGGTCACAAACGTCAGCAGCGAGGAAATCGACTGGCGATCCGACAGGAGCTCGGACACGGTGTACAGGGCCTTTACGGTCATGCTTACGAAGAACGGCAGCGAGGTCGAAACGACAGTCTTCGACCGGAAAATCACGGGCAGACATCGTACCAGTGACCCCCGGGAGGTGCAGCCCGGCAGTTCGATTTCGCTCCCCCACCCTCCGGGGAAGATGTTCGTGATGACGATCGACCTGACCCGGCTTTATGAAATCACAGCGCCCGGAGTGTACACTCTGGTGCTGAGCCGGTATGACGATTACAGCAAGACCACAGTTCGGTCCAACACCGTGAACTTGAACATCGTGCCGTAGCTCACATTCGTCCGAGATTCCCGGAGACACAAAACGTGGCTGCGCGGAGCTTGTTCATCAAAGGCGCATTGATGTCCGAAAATGGCGAGTGTGCCTGCTCCTCCCCCGCTATAGTCAAAACAGACGACCGTGGAACTCAGCCACACCATCTGCCGCAGCGCCCGCCTGGCGCGGGACCCCCGCTTTGACGGGAAGTTCTTCATCGGCGTGCGCACCACCGGGATTTACTGCCGGCCCATCTGCCCCGCGCCTTCGCCAAAAGAACAAAACGTCAGTTACTATCCGTCCTCGGCGGCGGCGGCGGAAGCCGGTCTGCGACCGTGTCTGCGTTGCCGGCCGGAGTGTTCGCCAGGGACGCCGGCGTGGCTTGGATCGCCGGTGACGGTGTCTCGCGCGCTTCGGCTAATTTCCGAAGGCGCCATGGAGGACGCGGGAGTTGACGCGCTGGCTGAGCGGCTGGGTATCGGGTCCCGTCATCTGCGGCGGCTCTTTCTGGAACATCTCGGCGCAACGCCCGTCGCGGTGGCGCAAACTCGCCGGCTGCTGGCCGCGAAGAAGCTCATCGACGAGACCGCATTGCCGCTAACTGAAATCGCCATTGCCTCGGGCTTCGGAAGCATTCGCCGATTTAACGCTTCATTTCGCGCGACCTGGGATCGCAGCCCGCGAGAGCTTCGTCGCGCACGCGGTGCGACCGCTGCCGAGGGAGGACCGTGCACTCTGGAGCTGCGCTACCGCCCCCCGTTCGATTGGTCGGCCCTGATCGGTTTTCTCGCGGGACGCGCCATTAGTGGCGTGGAACATGTCGCGAGCGATATTTATCGCCGAACCATCATCACATCGCGCGGGCCAGGTTGGTTCGAAGTGCGTCAAGCCGACAAAAACGCGCTGAAACTAACCGTCCACTGCCCCGATGCCAGCGACTTGCTGACGATTGCCACGAAAGTACGCCGTCTGTTCGATCTCGATGCCGATCCGCAGACGATCAACAGGCACCTGCGCCAGGATCCGCTGCTGGCGCCGCTGGTGAAAGCTCGCCCGGGTCTGCGCGTCCCCGGCGCATGGGACGGATTCGAAATT